>Ga0114951_10006605_pt1 | contig 10188 bp, 5 predicted proteins | sample AM7aDNAmetaG_FD_88677 | JGI IMG/M metagenome (GOLD analysis project Ga0114951, IMG submission 88677) | Freshwater microbial communities from Finland to study Microbial Dark Matter (Phase II) - AM7a DNA metaG | ecosystem: Environmental > Aquatic > Freshwater > Lake | place: Finland: Lake Alinen...
TGGCGCACCGAACTCAAACCGGAAAGCGAATGGGGTCGGGCAGATTGCCCGCCGATTGTTTCCGAAGATTTGTGGAATCAGGTGAACCGAATTGTTGAAGAGCAATTAAAAGTCTGGAAAAAACCCGGCAAGCCGCCGGTGCATCTGTTCAGCGGCTTAGCACATTGTTCGTGCGGTCATAAAATGTATGTTTCCGCTAACAGCCCGAAATATTTCTGCCGGAAATGTTGCAACAAGATTGCCATTGTGGACTTGGAAAGTATCGTGCGGGAGGAGTTGAAGAATTTTTTTGGACAGTCGGAAAAAATCGCCGGCCACTTGCAGGCGGCAGACAAGAATTTGGCCGAAAAATCCGCCTTGCTGGCAACCCATCAGCGGGAGATTCAGAAAGTGCGGGAGGAAATGCACCAGACTCACCAATTGTATTTGCAGAAGCAGATTTCCGGCGATGGCTTCCGCGACCTTTACACCCCCGCCGAAGAACGGATGAAGCAATTGAACGCCGAACTGCCCAAGCTGGAGGCCGAGGTAGATTTCTTGAAGGTCAACAAGCTGTCAGCGGACGACGTGCTCCACGAGGCCAATACGCTGCATGAAAAGTGGCCGAAACTTCAGGGACCCGACAAGCGGAAAATCGTCGAAGCGCTCATCGAAAAGGTAGTAATCGGCAACGGGGAAATCGACATAACCTATTCGTGTATGCCTACTTCTATAGAACAGTGCAAAAACCAGCAGGGGTTAGGGCCGGGGTGCGGACGGTCGTTAAACCATTCTGGTCTTCGCCGCCCGCCGGCCTGATCACTTGGTCGTCATCCCTTGCTTTCGGCATCGCCCCCGCCCAAAGCGCCAGGGGGCTGGCGCACTCCAAGACGCGGCGCGCGGTTCGTGGGCCATCGGGTTTCGCGATAGCGTCTTGGAGTGCGGCGGCCCTCCGCCGCTTTCCCCACATCCTGCCCTCGGTTGCCAAATCCCCACCGGCGGGCTGTTTGACTCATTTGTGGGCAATTTGATGATAAATGCTGTTATTGATGGTCTTTTGGTCAATTTTGGCTCTTGGGAGGCCTTTTTCGACACTCCGTTAACGATTTTTCTACATCATGAAGTCGTAAGACCATCTTGCAAAATGACTTTGCGATGTGACAAAGTCACTTTGCAATCAAACATAATCGTTTTGCAGTCTCGCAAAGTCGTTATGTCATGTCGCAAAACCACTTTGTCACATCGCAAAGTCATTCTGCAGTCAAACAAAGTCGCTTTGCAGTCTGCGGAAACGATTGGAAGATGTCTGGCAACGATTCCAAGACATCGCAAAGTCATTTCCCAATCTCGGGAAACGATTTCCCAAGACTGGATTTTGATTTCCTAGTCTCGGGAAATGAGGTTCGTTGACCCGGGAACGGTTTTCTTGGATGCGGACACGACCGGCGGAGACTCAGAAATAACTTCCATTGACTCCGCAATGACCTTCGGAGCTGCGGCAACGGCTTCCGTTGCTCTGGCAATCATGGCCAGTTACACGCCAACGCAGTTCATCGAGGCGGCAGCGGCGGCCGGGTCAAGCGGGCAGGGTGATGCTTCAGGGCAGTTGAATCAGGTAATACTTTTGCGCCGAACCGCGCGCGATGCCGTTGGTGAAACTGAAATTGCCGGCGGCATCATAAGTATTGGTCGCGATGCACGGCCAGCTGGCGAGCGGCAGCGCAATATTGGTCGCGGCCAGCACGTAGTAGGTTCCGTTGGGCAGGCCGCCGCTGCCGCGCATCACCAGATTGGTGGCGAGAAACGTGGTGGTGCTGAAGCGGGGCACGATGCTGATGACGGCGGCCAGACCGGCGGAGTTCAGCGTGTTGGTGTTCCACGCGAGGCCCGGGGCCAGCGCCGGCAGACTGACGCTGGCAAAGGCGCCGGTGTAACTCGCGGCGCTGAAGAGCTTGAAGGCATCGCCGGCGGCCAGTGCCGTCGCGCTGCTGTTGGAAACCACGAGCGTGCCGCCATTCGTCAGCGCGCCGTAAATCTTGGCGACATCATTGGTCAACGGGGCATGGCTCACCGCCATGAGGGTCGTGCCGCCGCCGGCTAGCGTCAGCGCGTTGCTGAACGTCAACGTGCCGATGGCGCCACTCTTGCCGGGCGAAAGAATCGCGCTGCTGCCAACGATTAAATTGCCATCGATCGCGCCGTTGCCGGACAGGGTTTGGCCGCCAGCGAGTGTGAGATTGCCCGAAGTGGTGCCGCTGACATCGAACAAGGCCCCGCTCGCGACGATGATGTTGGGGGAACTGGCAATCGCGCCACCGCCGGTCAACGCCAGCTTGCCGGCGTTCACCCACGTGGATCCGGTGTAAGGCTGCGACTGGGTGAAGGTGAAGGTGCCGGAACCGTTCTGCGCAAAGCCGCCCCCGCCGCTGATGAGGCCGAAGCCTGCGTCGCTGACGGAGTCGCTGCGGTTGAAGGCCAGCGTGCCGGAATCGGCCACGATATTGGTGCCGAGATTACCGGTGGTGCCGCCGTTGCCAATCTGCAACGTGCCGGCGTTGATGGCGGTGGTGCCGGAATAAGAATTGTTGCCGGTCAGCGTGAGCGTGCCGCTCCCGATCTTGGTGAGGCACGTGACGGTCGTGCCCGGTGATTGTTCGGAAATAATCCCGCCGTAAACGCTGTCCAGATTGCGCGCGCCGACGCGCCAGGTGAACAGCCGGTTGCCGGACGTGGCCGGGCCGCCGGACAACCGCGCCGTGCTGTTGCCGAAGAGCGCGCCGACGTCCACGGTCGTGCCCGCGCCGGAGTTGACCGTGCCGTTGAAATCCATCGCGGCATTGTTGGACAGCGTCACGATGGCGTTGGCGAAGCCGGGATAGGAATAGTTGATGTCGATGTAGAAATCATTGCCATTGATGTTGAGTTGGCCGGCGAACGCGGACCAGTCGCCGAAGAAGCCGGTGCGGACATTGGGAATGTTCAAATTAAGCGTGCCGCTGCCGGTGAGGCTGCCATAAAGACTGCAACGTGCATCCGGGTTGAACGTGCCGGTGGCGCCCGCCGGCACGTTGAGGTTCCAATAGGCGTTGTTGTAAGTGCTGAAATTACTATACATCGCGAGCGTGCCGCCGTTCAGAGTGACCGTGCCGGTGCCAAGTGCGTATTGATTCGCGGTGTCGTTGGCGAGCGCGATGGTGCCGCTGTTGATGATGGTGCCGCCGGAATAGCTGTTGCTGCCGACGAGGTTCAAGGTGCCGGAACCGCTCTTGATGAGCGCGGCCACACCGCCGAGCACGCCGTTGCTGACGGTGTAAGTGCGCGTGGAGTTGCTGAACAAAATACCGCCGGGGAAAACGGTGCCGGTGATAGACACGCCGCCGTTGGTCGAGGTGTCGTTGAACACCACCGGGTCGGCATTGTAAAACTGATCAGCGGCGGAACCGTTGAGCCAGTTGGTCGTGGCGTTGTCCCAGGCGTTGCCATTCGTGCCACGCCAGACGAGCGTGTTGGTGAGCGGCGCAATACCGACGTTATTGGTCACACGCAAGAGCACTGAGCCGGGCACGGAAGTGTCGAGCGTGTAATTTTGCCGTGTGCCGCCGGTGGCACCACCCCACGCGAGATTGGCCGCGCTGCCAATCGTTGAACTGCCGCCGGTGATCAACGTGTAAGTGCCAGCTGCGGGCAAACCGCCCGTCAACAGCGGCCAGACAGTGCTGGTGCCGCCGAGCGTGAGCGTGCCGCCGGCGAGCTGAACCAAGTCATTCACGCCGCCGATGTTCGTGCTGTTAGCGAGGTGGAAATAAAGGTTATTGTTCGTCAGCGCGAGGTTGTTGGTAAGGGAGTAATAGACCGTGACGATGTTGTCGTTGGTGTCGGTGTAATTGGTCGAGAGCAGCGTGTTGGCGATGGTGAACGTGCCGGGCACATTGGCTTTGCCGGGCGCAAGCGTCGCACCGGTCTGCAAGGTGACGTTCCCCGCGACCACGCCGATGCCGCCGAGCGTGCCGCCCAGCACATTGACGGGACTGGTGATGAGCCCATTGACGAGCAGCGTGCCGTTGCTGACCGTCGTGCTGCCGGTGTAGGCATTCGTGTTGTTGAGCGAGAGCGCGCCGGTGCCGGATTTGTTCAGCGCCATCGTTCCGTAAAGGGAATTGTTAGTGAAGGTATAATCTTTGTTTGCCGCCACAGTCACGGACGCCGGCTGCGCGGCGGCGGTGAGATTGACGGCGGGCGACGCGGAGCCGGTGTCGTCGAAAATCACCGGGCTTAAATCGTCATAGGTCAAGAGGCTGCTGCCATCAAACCAGTTCGTCGAGAGACCGATGTCCCAAACATTCGCGGTGCCGTCGCCGCGCCAGGTCAATTGCGGCAGCGGCGCTTCGAGGTTGAGGTAGTCATACATGAAATTGTCGTTGCCATGGTCGGTGTGATACTCGTGATCCAGCGTGATGACATTCGCGCCGACGACAAGCGAAGTGGACGGAATGGGCACATGCGCGACGATGTATTTGCTGTGAATGCCTTCGCGAATCATCGTGGTGGTGCCGGGCGTGCCGTTTTGCGGAATGAAATCGGCAACGGACGAACTGTCGTTGTTGACGCGCACGATTTGATACGAATCCGCCGTGGCGTAGGCGATGTTGAGCCAGTAAGTGCCGGCTTTGACCGAAGGCAGATTAAAATTCAAATGCCACTTCCACGGCGTGCTGGTCGTGTAATCCACCGTGTGCGCGTAATTGAGCGCCGTCGCCCAGTTGTTGCTAGCGATATAATATTCCAGCGGGCTGGTGAATTCGTTGCCGAAGTTAAGCCACATCGAAGGCCGTCCGTATTCGTCGCCGTGGCGATATTTCGCGGCGGTGCGGTCGGGATAACCGATTTCCCAAAGCACCTGGCTGCCCGCGTGCGGGACTTTCCAATTCAACGTGCCGAGGTTCGTCACCGTGCCGGGCGCAAAGGTGAACGGGCCGGCTTGAAATTCCCCGACGGAACCGTTCGTGCCCGCGCAATAGGCGTATAGCGTGTAAGTCTGCGAACCACCATACGGCGAAAACGTCGTCACCGGCGGCAGCGTGAAAGTGCCGTCCGCCGCGCATTGCGTCCAAAACTGGTAACCGTCGGACTGATATTGCCAGTTGTTGGGATCATTCTCCAAACCGGCATCCGGCGCGGCCACGCCAATCCACGCGCCCGCCGCGGTCGCCTGCGGGCGCAGTGAATCGCTGATAACAAGCTTGCCGCTGATGAGCGCGCGCTGTGATTTGGGTTGATAGACCGAGTTGGTGAGCCACGCGTAAGGCCAGACGGATCTTTCCGCGAGCGCCTGGTTTTGTGAATCGGCCCAGCACGCAAGGCCGTTGGACTGGCTGTTGAAGTAGAGCAGCCACGGGCCGTAAATCTTCGACCAGTTCGCATTGCTGCTGACCGTCAATCCGGTGTTGTTGTAATGTGCGATGATCGGCTCGTAAAGCAGCAGCCCGCCGATGCCGCCGGCGTATTCGCACGCGGTCGGGCCGTTGTTCTGATACTCGTGGCCGCCGGCGACATACCACAGCCCAATCTGGTTCGTGTCGCTGGCCATGCCGAAGGTGTCCACCTTGGGATAATCAATCGTGAAGGAATATTTCGAGTTGGTGCTGCCCGCGAACAGGCCCGTGGTGTATTGCAAAATTTCCTTGGGCATATTGGTCACGCCGATGGTGTGCCAGTCGTCGTAAAAGTTTGGCTGCAAGCCGTTGCGCTTCTGCTGCACGCCGCCCAAGAACAGGCCGTATTTGGTGTAGTTGTCGAGATACTGGTTTTCGCAGAGGAAATTCGTGTTGTCATGCGCCGTTGGCCAGATGCACTGCATGAAGGAGATGTTCAGGTTGTTCGTATAAACCGCGTAGCTCGCCGGATGCCGGACGATGATGTAGCAATAAATCCCGGTGTTGCCCTTGCCCAGCTCGTAGTGCAACTCGACATCCGCGACGACACTGTCCGCTGCGGGATTGTAAGTGCGCAAATAGGCGATATCGATGTTGGTGCTGCCGACGATTGTGTTTAAATAAGTCGCGTCGCCGTTGCCATCGGGATACCAATAATAATAAATCGCCGTGTGGTTGCCGAAATTGACGCCGGATTGGCTGACCATCTGCGTGCCGTTCGCCGCCGGCGTGCCCGCCGAGCCGGGTTTGAGATACTTGATGGAATCCACGCTGCCGTTGGGCGAGAGGTCCACGCGCAAAATCCCGTTGTCGAGATAATGATCTGTGTTCGCGCCGTAGGTTTCCGTGCCCGTAGTCACCGCCGTTGTCACCAGCGTGGTGAAACCGCCGGGGTTGTTGGCCCGAGCCGCCGATACGAACATCAGAGCGAGCAGAAGCACAACCGGTAGCCGGAAACAAAATCGCGCGCAATTCATGGGTGGGTAAAAGATAGTTCACATGGGCACAAACTGCCATCCACAGAACTGGTGACGATGGCCCATTGTCTTTAAGCAGTTTTCTCATCTCTGGAAGTGAAATATCGTGGACTTTTTTAATAAAGCTTCGCGGGAAAAGATTTCATCCGATATTAAAATGACTTCCGCAGGTGCGGCAGCTGCCGACAGCAAACCGCCCGCGCCGGGAGGAATAGAGTTTGCTAAAATTCGGCCAGCGGTTACAACAGGCCCATGAGTGAACCCGTCATCGCCCAAAAATTCCCCTACGTCCAGGACATGCAGCCCGGCAGTTTCTACTGGTGCACCTGCGGCAAGTCCAAAGGCCAGCCGTTCTGCGACGGCTCCCACAAGGGCTCGGCCTTCGCGCCGTTGAAGGTGGATCTCGCCGCCGCCAAAAAGGTGGCGTGGTGCGGCTGCAAACATTCCAAGAACGGCGCCTTCTGCGACGGCAGTCACAGTAAGCTGGGTTGAACGCGCGGCCGATGCCGGGGCGGGCGGAAAGAATTGCGGCGGACATGCGGCGGGCTTTGCGCTATCCTTCGCGCATGGCAAAAAACCGGTTGGAAGCGTTCAGTGACGGCGTCATCGCCATCATCATCACCATCATGGTGCTGGAGATGAAGGTGCCGCACGGGACGGATTGCGCGGCGCTGGTGCCGGTGCTGCCGGTTTTTCTCAGCTATGTGTTGAGCTTCCTCTACGTCGGCATTTATTGGAACAACCACCATCACATGTTGCACACGGTGCAACGCGTGAGTGGCGGCGTGCTTTGGGCGAACCTGCATCTGCTGTTCTGGCTCTCGCTCTTTCCGTTCACGGCGGGCTGGCTGGGGCAGAATCATCTCGCCGCCCTGCCGACGGCGGTTTACGGCGTCGTGTTGTTGATGGCCGGCACCGCCTATAAGATTCTGCAGCAAACCATTATCGCCCGCCATGGCCGCGACTCGTTGTTGGGGCGTGCCGTCGGCACGGACTGGAAAGGTTATCTGTCCCTCGCGATTTATCTGGTCGCCATCCCGCTGGCTTTCGTCAATGTGTGGGTGGCGAACGGGCTTTATGTGGTTGTCGCGCTGATCTGGTTTGTGCCGGACCGCCGCATTGAACGCGCGTTGAAGCGCGAGGATTGAATGAGCGAACCAATTACAGCGCCGGACCATTTTCGCGAACGCCTCACGCATCTGCGCGCGGCGCTGCTGCCCCTGCACAAGGCGCTGGTGGATTCCGAGCGCGTCAGCTACGAGCAAAACATCGGCACCATCCCGTCGCCGAATCATTTCCTGAAACTGCTGACGGAGGATCCGTGGTTTGCGTGGCTGCATCCCCTCTCGCAACTCATCGTGGCGCTGGACGAGGCGCTCGACGCCAAGGCCAAGACGCCGCTGACCCACGAACTGGCGGCGGCGCTGGTGCAGCGGACGGCGGCGTTGCTGGTCGCGTCCGAGACGGGCGAAGGCTTTCCGCGCCATTACTTTGATGCGTTGCAGCGCGATCCGGATGTGGTGATGGCGCACGCGGCGGCCGCAAAGTGGTTCCGCTCGCGGCCGTTGCCGCCATTGCAACAGAGTTGATTTTTTCCGCCGGATTTGCAAAATCTTCGCCCCGAATTTTTCGGGCATTGAGCCAAAACCTTTTATCACCATGAACGAATTGCAGACAGAAATCGCCGAACTGAAGGAATTCATCGCCGACTTGAAGGCCGACCGCGCCGCCACGAAGGAAAGGGAAAAGCGCGAGGCGTGGACGAAATATGTTTCGCTCTCCGTCGTCATCATCGCCGTCATCGCGGCCATCGCGGCGCAGTGGGGCGGCAAATACAGCAGCCGCGTTCTCACGCAGCTCAACGACGCGACGTTCAACCAGACGCTCGCGTCCGACCAGTGGGCGTATTACGAGGCCAAATCCGTGAAATTGAAGTCCTACGAGATTGCGCGCGATGAGCTGGCGCATTATGTCACCGCCGCCGATGCCGGCACGGTCGCGCTCATCAAGAACTACGAAGCGCAGATTGCCCGGTATCAGAGCGAGCAGAAGGACATTGAGACCAAGGCGCACGATTTGGAAGCCAAACGCGACGACGCGCGCAAGGCGGCGACCATCGCGAGCGGCAAGGGCGGCAAGATGGGCCTGGCCATCTCGTTCTTCTCCGTGGCCGTCGCCATCGCTTCCATCTGCTTGGTCACGAAGAAAAAGCCGCTGTGGTTTGCTGCGTTGGCGCTCGCGGCCGTGGCCATCACCGAAATGGTTCTGGCGTGGACATCGTGAAGGGGCTGCCGCCGGGGTTTAATTTGCCGTTGTTGTTACTCCGCATTGACTTTTGCGGCAGTTAATGAAAGATTCCCTTCCCGCGTTCCCGAATCTAATAGTAGGGCGGCGGAATAAATCTCGTGGCAGAAAAAGACGATTATTTGCTGGACCTGCTGGTTGACCTCGGCTTCACCGATGCCGGAACCGTCGCCAAGGCCCGCGAGGAGGCCAGCGCCGCCGGCGTGGGCGTGGTGGATTTGTTGGTGGCCAACAAAATCATCCGCCCCGGCGATGTGACGCAGGCCAAGGCCGCGCAGTTCGGCGCGGAAGTGGTCAACCTCGCCAGCCTCAAGGTTGAGGACGACGTCATTGCCATTGTTCCGCGCGACATTGCGAAGAAATACCGCGTCATCCCCGTTTACAAATCCGAAGGCAAGGTGGCCGTGGCCATCGCCGACCCGTCCGACCTCAACACGATTGATTCGCTGACGCATTTGCTCAACGCGGAAATCGAGCTGCGCGTGGCGTCCGAGCCGGACATCGAGGCGGCGCTCGCTAAATATTACGGCGGCGAAAAAAAGGCGATGGACGCCGGCATCTTCAAGGATGTCATCCAGGAACTCACCGAAAGCAACGTCGAGATCACGGCTGACGACGGTGTGGAGGTCGAGGCGGATGCGCCGCTCATCCGGCTGGTGAATCAGATCATCGTGGATGCGTTCAAGCTGCGCGCGTCGGACATCCACCTCGAACCGTTGGAAAAACGTTTTCGCCTGCGCTACCGCATTGACGGCATGATGCAGGAAATGAAGTCGCCGCCGAAACGCCTGCAGGCACCGGTCATCGCGCGCTTGAAAATTCAGGCGGGCATGGTGATTTCCGAGCATCGCGTGCCGCAGGACGGCCGCATCCAGACGAAGATTGGCAACAAGCTGATTGACCTGCGCGTTTCCTGTCTGCCGACGAATCACGGCGAAAGCATCGTGATGCGTATTTTGGACAAGGAAGGTCTGCGGCTCGGTCTGCCGGAACTGGGTTTCTTGAGCGACGACCAGGCGACGTTCGAGCGCATCATCGGTTTGCCGGACGGAATTTTGCTCGTCACCGGCCCGACCGGTTCCGGCAAGACGACGACGCTTTACTCCTGTCTGAATTTCATCAACCGGCCTGACCGCAAAATCATCACGGTCGAGGACCCGGTGGAATATGTGTTGTCCGGCATCAACCAGGTGCAGGTGCATGATGCGGTGGGCTTCACCTTCGCCACCGCGCTGCGCGCGATTCTCCGCCAGGCGCCGAACATCGTGATGATCGGGGAAATTCGCGACATCGAGACCGGCTCCATTGCCATCAACGCGTCGCTCACCGGCCATTTGGTTTTTTCCACGCTGCACACCAACGACGCGCCCGGCGCGGTCACCCGTCTCGTGGACATCGGCGTGAAGCCGTTCTTAGTGGCCTCCTCGACGCGCTGCCTCATGGCGCAGCGCCTCGTCCGCAAGATTTGCAAGAAGTGCATGGCCCCGTATCAGCCA
>Ga0114951_10006607_pt1 | contig 10187 bp, 4 predicted proteins | sample AM7aDNAmetaG_FD_88677 | JGI IMG/M metagenome (GOLD analysis project Ga0114951, IMG submission 88677) | Freshwater microbial communities from Finland to study Microbial Dark Matter (Phase II) - AM7a DNA metaG | ecosystem: Environmental > Aquatic > Freshwater > Lake | place: Finland: Lake Alinen...
GAATGAGGCAACCATTGCCCTGGCCGTCGAGCGGGTGGCGGCGCGCGCGACGAAGGATGCCGGACTCCGCACGCAGATTGCGATGGCGCAACGGCAATTGTTAAATGTTAAGACGTGACCCCATGCGGCACTTGCACTAACGCCAGTTACATCAATTTCGAAAGGCATTACCCTTAGAGCGTGTTTAAAAATCGGAGGGACGTGCTTCGGCGCGTCCGTTTGTCTCATCCCTGCGGCCACGATCCCGCCGTCGCGGGATGGCCCTCCGAGCGGCACCGGGACAAGTTAAATTTCAAAACACCCTCTCAGGAAACACGGTTCCATAACAGAGATCGGCTGACCACGACCAGTGGTTGTCAAACCAACCGCGGATCGTCGGGACAAAGACCGGTTTCTCATCGTGAGTCTCCGTTCGCCCCAGAACATAATCGCCGCCCGGCGCGCGCGTATTCCACACTTGATAACCCGCTTCGTCGACCCCGGTCAGGATGACCAGATATCGTTCCGGTGCGAGTGGATTGGGATAAATCAAGCACGCGCCCGCACCTGCCCCTGCAACGGAAACTTTTCCGAGGTGCAACCCGGTCGGCGACCAGACGAGTGGCACATCTTTTGCCAGCCTGCCAAGCAAACTGTTGGAAGAAGGCGTCCCAATCACAATCAGATGCGCCTCGCGCAGGTCCGCGTCGGTCACATCGCGGTCTGCCTTGACGTTGAATGTCGCGCCCAATCCCCAGTCGGACAGTTTCTTGCCCAGTTTGGCCAGCAACGCATTTTCGGCCGCGGTGCCAGTCGTGCCGTACACGAACAGGAATCGGTCAAATTGAAAATCATCCAGCGGCCCGGACAAACCGTGCCGCTTCATCCCAGGCGACGGCTGACCGGCGCGCCAACGCCCATCCGCTGCCCGCACAAACTGACCCGCCAGCGGCAGCGCCGGCTGGCCATCCAAGACAACCTGTGCCGACCGGCCGAGTTTGGTCAAATCCAGTGCCAACGCCGCGACGTTAGTCGTCCGGAGTTGCACGCGATCCGCCTCGATCCCGGCCTCCACCCGCGCATTCTCCGCTGGCGAAAGCAGCGCTTCAACCGTCACCCACCAGGCGTGATTGTCGCGCAAATTCGGAGCCACAAAAGTGAATTGACGGGGTGGGTGGCGCCGCTGCGCCAACAGCCATTTGAAAAAGGCGGGATCGGAGATTTCTAATGGGGTGCCGCCGTGCATCGCGCCCGGTTGATACCGCGTCGTCAGCGGCGCGCCGAGCGTGCGAAATCGTTCCTGCATCGCCAATCGCTCTGCCGCCGCATCGGGATCATCCTCCCCGTAAGCGCTGTGCAGTGGCAGATGGAGAATGTTTTCCAGAGGCGATACCAAACTGACCTTCTCGCAGACTTTTCGTTCCAGCGGCCCAGTAATCGGCACCGGTGTCAGTGGCGGTTTAAAGTGCGGCCACGGAATTTGTGCGTTGCTAGCCGATGCGTAATGTTCCGGGTAGAGCCGCAATGCCGGATAGGGGGGGCGGGTATCAATTCCTGAGAACAGCGGCGCTGCCGCCGACCACAGATCGGGCCGCCCCATCGCCAACTGCCAGACGCCGCGCCCGCCGTTGTGGTACCCGAAGAGCGCGACCCGGTCGTCGTCAATCTGATAATGCTGCTTCAAATCGGCCAAGCCTGCCCAGGTCTCCGCCGCGCTCACGCCGCTCCAATCAAACTGCCGGTACGCCGCCGCTTGCACCACGATGGCGCCGAGTCCTTGGATTTGTGGCGTCAGCAATGCCAGTTGCCGTTCGTCGGCAAAAATCGCGTGCAGGAAAACCAGCAGCGGCGCGCCCGGCGCAACCTGCGGCGGCACGAATAGTGCATACGGCCGGTATTGTCCGGTCAACGGCGACCGGTACGCCCGGACGAACGAGCCGATGAGTCCGGCGTAGGGATCCTGACCGCCGGCAAGTTTCGCAACCGCCGTTTCGAGCGCAGTCAATTCGGTGAAAATCTGGTCGAGCAATATCGGCGTTACCGTCTGGGGCTGGGCTTCGTTGTTCAGAAACGCGACCTGCCGGCCCAGCCACGCCGCCACCCCGGCCACCGCTGCCGGGTCAAGTTCGGGACGTTGCTGAAGCTCTTTCAGGCGCATCGTCAGCGCGGTGGTCAATTCCTTCACGCGGACATAGCGAGCCCCGACGAGTTGTGTCGTGAACCGCGTTGTGGCGAGAACATTCCCGTTCGTTCCGTTCACCGTGACCACAAACGACTGCAAGCCTTCGCGGCCGGTCACGTCCATCATGATGCGGCCGGTTCGCAGTCGTTCGCCGGTCGATTTCAGATCGACCGTGACCGGCCCCGGCGTGATCGTCGCTGTCGCTGCATCGGAAATATCGGCCACAACGCTGACTGGCATCTGGCGCGGATCGGTGACGCAGGCTGCATTGGGCCCGGCCAAGACGCGAACCGCCGGCGGCTGTCCCTGATCGCGCAAGACCAGTTCGTTCATGTGGGTTGGCTGCGTGAATGTCAGGGCGCTCGGATACCAGCAAAGCTGCGACTTCCGGCCTTTGTCATCGCGGTCGTCCACCATCACCTGGCAACCGAGCCGGGCCCCGTTGGTCGGCGTAAAATTCGGGAAATTTTCCCACGGAATCCGGCATTCCAACGTGTAGCCGGTTGCGCGGGTGACCACCGCGCCGGTCGCATTTGTGAAATCGCCCTGTGGACCGGTTACGCGCAGGACGGCGCCGGTCTCCAACGGCGGCACCAGCGCCACCTGACGGAAGCCGGCGACGCGTTGCGCGCCGGGCTGCGTGTGAAAGAAAAGCTCCAGCGTATCGCCCTGCCAGATTTCCGCCGGGCTGACGGCTTGCAGCAGCCGGTCGTCCGTCACATCCGCCGCGAGATATAAATTCGTTGCGTCCCATGCCAACCGCACCGCCGCACAAGAATCGGTCGTGCCGCCCCACCGCCCGGGCCGCCCGACGGTCTGCGCCGTTTCGCCCAAAACGAAAGTCGTGGCATTCGTCGGCCAGTCCGCCAACTTGCCATCCAGCAGCGGTGCCACTGGTAATCGGCCGACTGCGACGGTGATTGGCGGCGCTGATTCAGCAGCACACCGGCTCACTGCCAACACAATTCCCACGCTGATGCTGGTAAGAGTTTTCATTGGAGGGGTGGCACTGGTTTGGGTGGTTGGGCTGATAACCGCAAAGTCCACAGTTTTTCCGGCGGTCCAGCCAAAACCAGCCCGGCTCGGAACGGCCCGTAGCCCACGCAATACCCACGAAACATGATCTGGTTCCAACCGGCGCGCAGTTGGACCCGCTGACTGGCGACTTCCCGGTGGTCTTCGCCAGCCGGTTTGTAATCCTTGGCCGCCACCTTGACTGTCGCGCCGTTGAGGGTCCAACGCAGGTACGTTTGCGGATGTCCTTGGAATTGAAATTCCAATTCCATTTCCGCCGGTGTGTACACCCATGTCGCGCCGTACCAGACCTGCGCGGCCTGGCCGAGGACGACCCGGGTGTCGAGATCGGCAATCAATGCCGGCTGCCAGCGGACCGTGTGCGGATCATGCCAGTAGCCGCGAATTATTTCGCCCGTATACGCTTCGGTGGGATCCACGACATCGTCGTCGGGAGGGTATTTACCCGCTTCGCAGAACTCGCGGCCGGCTTGTTTGTAATCCTGATTCGTGCCCGGCATCTTTCCGCGCAAGTCCCACATAAACTTTTCGGCCCCGGGACCGCCAAACGGGCCGCAGATCTGCCAGTGCCGGACGGTCACGCCATTGTCGAGCCCTTGGAATTGCACTGGCGCCCACGCGCCCGGATACAAGCGCGCTTCGGTCGGCTCGTCATAGGTCTCGCGGCTGGCTGAGCCATCCGCATTCGACCACCAAAACTTGTTGTGGCCTCCGAGCGTGGCCTCAAAGTCAACCAGGGTTCGCAAATTCCCACCCAGTGGAGTCGCCAACCGCGGAATGGCCGTGCGCGGGATGCCGGCCACGAGCACGAAGCCCTTGCCATCGGCGTCCAAAATATGCGTCAGTTTCACCCCGGCAATCGGGCCGACGTGCGCGAATTTCGTTTCGCCCACGGGGGTCCGATAGGCTTGGGGATGACCGTTGGGCCAGTCGGGATAGAATGCAACGCCGACGGGCCGGATGGTTTCGCCGTCCTTGAAAACGCCGAACACGAATCGCGCATCGCCGGGCCGGCCGCCGACCGAGCCCCCGGGCTGGGCGTTCACATCCCCCTGGATGTAAAAACTCACCGTGTCGGCCGCCTGATCATGCGTGAAGATCCGTTCCAGCTGCGGCAACGGTCGGGGTTCCAATTGCTCCGGCAAGCGGACATGCCAGCGCAGGTACAAATTCTCTGGATCGTACAGGCAGCGCACCTCGACACTCTGGTCCGCGGCCGCCTCGAATTGGACCGGGTCGCAGGATTCCCAGCCGGCCAGCGAACCATCCAGGACGGCCCCGCCGAGGGCCGGCGCCACGTGCGCCACCATGGCCTTGCCGGCACCCCCCCGCAAACTCAGTGCGATGGCCGGGGGGGTGGCGATTTGCGCGGCTGCAATGGTTACAGTTGGCGGCACGGTCATGAGCCGCTGCACCGGGTTGTCCTTTAGCGACCAGCCTTCCGCCTCGAACAGCAGCGGTGTGAACTTGCCCATTGCCACGTAGATCTTGCCGTTGGCGCGATTTGGATACACGTCGCCGGCAAAGAACTCGCCGGGCTGGGGATAGAGCCCGGCCACCGCCCGCGGATACCGGCGCCCGTCGGGAAAGAGGGTGTCCACATAGAGCCCATCATCGGTAAACAACAAAACACCACACCGCGACTGGTCGACTACGCTGAGCAGACCGTTGATCGGGCGGATCACGCGCATGGCGCCGTAGAACTCGCCCGGCGCGGCAATCCGCTCTAGGGTCGTGCGTCCGGTCCGCCATTTCAACCGGTACCCGCCAGCGCCGTCCGGCACATAGCGGGAAATCTTGTGCTGCGCGCCCTCGTTGGCGCTAAAGTTCTTGCCGCCGCGCGCCTGCACGTAGAATCCGTCGGCCAGTGAGCCGTCCGCCCCCAGCCAGTCACTCGAGTATGTTTCCGCCAACTCGTTGCCGCCGTGGACTGCATCCGCCTGGCGCGCGGTGCGGACTTCGAAGATTGGATCGGCTAACAGCCGTTGCCACTCGGTGAAGACCGGATTGCCGCGCGCATCGAACCGGCTCGGCGCGAGCCGCCACACGTCGTTTCCAGATTGGTGGACCGCGAGCAACGACAGGTCTTCGAGCCAGTTCTGGCCGTGATACGTTAGCAAGCCATTGGGCATCTCCACCGGCGTCACTTCGTCTTCGTCCACCCGGCCATTGCCATTGGCGTCGTGCCAGAAGGCGTACTGGGTCTGGTTGCCCACCCGATCGTGCAGGATCGCCGCCGCCGGCACGCAGCGGTCGGCGTCGAGACGGAACACATTAAACGAACGCCGACCGGCCAGATAGATCCGGCCATTGACCCGGATGAATTTTGTGCGGTCGAGCTTTCCAATCCGCGGATCCTCTTCCAGCAGCGGCCAGACGGCATCGACCGTCCAAGTGTGTTGGTCGTAGTCCACGCGAAATCGCGTGAGCCAGCCGCCCTGCCCGGGCAGGTAAATCTGTTCGGGATGTTCGGGGTCAACACCGTAGCCGTCGTTGGCCTTCGTTTGCAGGCTCATGAAATCCCGCAGCAACTGTCCGGTGGCGCTCCATTCGCTCACCCGGTTCGGGCCGGCGTTTTCGACGATCAGCAACCGGTCATTGCCGTCCGGGTCGGTCCACGTGGCCAGCTTGCCCGGTGCCATGAACGTCTCCGGGTCATAGGTGCCGGGCTGTTGGACATCGAGCCGGCCAAAGACATGCGTGATCTTGCCGTCCGCATTAAGTTGATACACTTTGTTCGCGCTGGAATCGCTCAGGTAGAACCGCCCGTGGCTGTCCACTTCCAGATCCGCGGGCCGGATATTAGTGGGGACAGTGAAGACCGTCCGCCACGCGCCATCCGGCAAGCTTATCGCGCTGACGCCCGCGGCGTGCAACGCGTAGAGGGTATTGCCTTGAACCGCCAGTCCCTTGGGGCGGGAGAGGGGCAGCGTGCTGACGATCCGGCCGGTCTCCCCGTCGTGCACGGTGACCTGATCCACAAACTCCTGGCCGCTCTCATAATAGTGGTGGCGTTTGCCGTCCACAATGATTTTGCCGCGCTGGGCGACGAACACCAGCGTCTGGCCGTTCGTGGCATTGCGCCAACAGGCCAGGGCGGTCACCCAGCCCGCCGGTGCGTACGAGTTCGGGCGGTTGGCTCCCTCGGCGTGGCCGAACGACTTGCCGTCAGCCCGATAGACATATTTGGGCCCGCCATCGGTCGAAAACGCCCACACCGTCTCGCCATCGGTCGTTGCGCAAGGCCCACCGCCCGCGCCGCCGGAGTTAAACGCCCGGATAAATTGGTCGTAGCCGATTGGCTTTTTGAGATCGATCATGGGACAGTTCTGCCCGTTCTCGAGGTATTGATAATAGAAGACCGCCACGCCGTTGGTCCCCACTGCCACATCGGACAACGGCGAACCGACCGGGTCACCGCCGAATGGCTCCGGTTTTTGCCAGTCCGCCGGGGCCGGTTGCCACGCTGACGCGCCGCCGGCAAACCGCGGTGTGATGCTGTGCCATTCCTGATCGACCGGCCATTTCGTTGCCGGCATCTCGATGCCCTTGACGCCATAAGTACCAGGCGGAACCGGCATAAAATTATCGTCGAGGCCATCCCACGTTTCGGTGAAACGGCCGCCATTCTCAGGGGTCGGCGTTCGCGCGACGCCGCAGGCAAACTGGCTGATGATCCAATCCGGATTCTTCGCGTCCACAATCGCCAGCGTCACCCGGTACGTCTTCCCATCGATTGGCAACTGGTAATGGACGTCCACGCCACCCCACGCACTGGTCAATAGTCCCAGAGCCACCCAGCAAAGAATTTTATTCATGATGATGCTTTTTGATTTACCAGTACATCTTGTGCGTCAAGTTGTGGTGGTGAGGTTTATGGATGGTCTGGGAAAATGCTCACGGTGAAAGTGGAGTCCCCCTGCAACTTGCGGTTGAGGTCGACCAACGCAAAAGCGCCCGGATAAATGAAATTCTGGCGGTCGGCGTTTTCAGCGCTGATCGAGGTCTGCTTGCCAATGGCCTCGGCATAGAACACCGAAAGATCGAACCCGATGAAATCCAGGTCCGAAAAATCGACGCGTTCGTTGATGTTAAAATATCCGGACAACCGGAGGCCGACCTGGTACCCATCCCCGCGCTTGGCGCCGTAGGCCGTCGCGATATTCGCCATGTGTTTGCCCGACCAGGGATGGAAGCCCGGCGAGAAAGCGGGCTTGTCCTGGGGTTTGAACCAGACCTGGTATACGTTGCCGTCAAACCCCAGTCCCCCCAGGTTGGCGCCTTTGCGTGCGTCAAGATAGAGCGTCAGGGCATCGCCGTTGCCCCACGGCCATTGATCGTTGTTGCTGGGCACCAGTTCCTTCTTCGTCACGGTGGCCTCAAACACCAATCCCTTGCCTTCCTTCCGGAAGAGATAGGAGCAGACCTTTTCCCCATTGGTATCCCGGATGGTTCCGGCCGCCACTCCGGCCGTGCCGTGGATCACCATCTTGCGGAAGAGATCGACGATGAAGACCTGCCGGGAACCCTGGCTCTCCACATCCATGACCAGCGTGGCGGCCTTCCCGTTCGTCTGCGGCAGCGCACCGTTGGGCAACTGGAGTGTCCAGCGGTTGGTTCCCGTCAGCATCAGGGGCTCGGAGCCGCGCGCCTGGCCGAGGCTCCACGTCAGCTTGGCGGGCGCCGGTTGGGGAGTGGCGATCGAAAATTCCAAGGAGTTAGAATCGACAGGAATGATATTCGAGATCAATCCGACCTTGACCGCTAGCGCCGGTGGGGCCGGGGAAACGCTGCGCTTGCCCGCCAGCGGTCCGGCGAGGTTCAGGTGTCCCCAGAGGGAGCGGGCGATCTGATAGTGCCCCCGCGCACAGGGATGAACTCCATCGAGGCGCAACTGGGCGTAATGCGGAAGGGAATCCTGATAATTTTCAAACTCCGATTGGATCGGGACACAGAAGACTGACTCCGCCCTGGCCACTTCCTCGCACGCCTGGCCCATCGCCGCCAGAAGAAGTCGGGTACCCTCAATCTTGAAACAGCTCATTTCGGCGCTTTCATCCGTGAGCGTGGGCGTGAAGATCACCACGACCTTGCCGCGCGCCTTGAGAGCGCGCACCATCTTGGTGAGATTGGTTTTGTATTCGGCGACCTTGGGCGCAAGGGGCATCCCTCTGACCCAGGTGGTATTGATGGCATCATTCATGCCCAGCATGATCGTGACCACGTTCGGATCGCCCTGGGTGACCGCGTCCACGCTGGCCCCGGCAAGCGGAAGCCCGCTGTGGCCGTTATTCACGAAGCTGACGTTCGCCTCCGGGTGAAAATGGCGAAAGACCAGCTCGGTAACCTGTCCATACGCCTTGGCTTCGGTGATGCTGTCGCCAAAGAAACCAACCCGGTCGCCCTCCTTGATGAAACAACTGCCATCGCCGGCCAGCGCACAGGATGCAAAACACGCAGCCAGTACTCCCAGAACCAGTATCGCCAAACGCATGCTGTACTCCTTCATCGTGGTCATCCTTCCTTCAAGTAACTCTTGCGATCACTCTTGTTCGGCGCGGGTCTCTGACCCCGCCGTAGCGGTGACCGCAGGTCTTTTGTTAATCTAACGAGTTGGAAGTGTACCCGCCCCAGGTGACCATGGCCAGTTCTACCGTGCGGGTAAAGTGACAAATAAAACGCGCTCAACCATCCAACGGGCTTTTTACGGCTAAACCGGGTCGGTTCAGGACATGGGTATAGATCATCGTCGTGCTCACGTCTTTGTGCCCCAGCAACTCTTGCACCGTCCGAATGTCCGAACCGCTTTCGAGCAGGTGAGTCGCGAACGAATGGCGGAAGGTGTGACAACTGGCCGGTTTCTGGATTCCCGCCTTGAGAACGGCCTCCTTGACGGCGCGTTGCAAGAGGGTTTCCACGAGGTGATGGCGTTGCTCGCGGCCGGTGCGCGGGTCGCGGGACCGTTTGGGGGCCGGAAAGACGTATTGCCAGCCCCAATCCCGGTTCGCGTTGGGATACTTCCGCTCCAGCGCGTAGGGCAAATGAACCGTGCCAAAGCCTTCGGCGAGGTCTTTCTGGTGTTTGATCTTCACCTCCGCCAAGTGCAACTTTAACGGTGCTTCGAGCGATTTTGGGAGAACGGTGATGCGATCCTTTTCGCCCTTGCCATCGCGGACGACGATTTGCTGGTAGCCAAAATCAATGTCCTTTACCCGGAGGCGGACACAGTCCATCAAGCGCAGGCCGGAGCCATAGAGCAGATTGGCCATGAGCCGGTAAGTGCCGGTCATTTGGGACAGGACGGCTTGGACTTCGTCGCGGGTGAGGACGACGGGCAAGCGGATGGGGCGTTTGGCGCGTTCGACGTTATTGATCCAGCCGAGGGGGTGTTGCAACACGGCGTCATACAAAAACAGCAGCGCGCTGAGGGCCTGATTTTGAGTGGAAGCGGCGACCTTGCCGTGGACGGCGAGATGGGTCAGGAAAGCGCGGACATCATTTTCTCCGAGTTTATCCGGGTGTTGTTTGCCATGGAAAAGGATAAAGCGGCGAATCCATTGGAGGTAGGTTTCCTCGGTGCGGATGGAATAATGCCGGTAACGGCAAATGTCGCGAACCTGGTCCAAGAGTTTCGGCTTGCCATGGTCAAGAGGTTTTTCTAACATACTGGTCATGAAGGGAATCATGGCAATAAAAGGACACCAATGCCAGTAAGAAATAGGCGCCAAACTGGCGTCTTTTTCTGCGCCATTATGGCGTCTACTTCATGTTCGGTGCTACTTCGTGCTTTTCCATTTTCGCCCCAGTTCCGCCCATCGTTCTTGTCCGCCGCAGAGTTTGCAGTAGCGTTGCACTCCCTGGACGTGCATTGTGCTGCGATAGACTTCCGGGTAGTACGTCCACCAGTGAATTCTCAGCACGACGCACCGAACCAGCCGATTCAGCCAACGCGCTTTTGGCTGCGCGTTCAGGCTGTCATATAGTTTCGAGA
>Ga0114951_10006608_pt1 | contig 10186 bp, 12 predicted proteins | sample AM7aDNAmetaG_FD_88677 | JGI IMG/M metagenome (GOLD analysis project Ga0114951, IMG submission 88677) | Freshwater microbial communities from Finland to study Microbial Dark Matter (Phase II) - AM7a DNA metaG | ecosystem: Environmental > Aquatic > Freshwater > Lake | place: Finland: Lake Alinen...
GTCCCCACCGTCAGCACATCCTGCGCGTTGCTGCGTCCTTCCGTAGCCCCTCTTTTGGTGACGTTAAAGCACTCATTAACCCAGTTCAATATCTCGGTAATCTCCTCACCATTGGTCTGCATCTGCGTGCTATAGCCCGTCAGCTCGCCAGGCACCACGGCCTCGCCCAAAAAGACCTCCGGCGTGAATAGATTCGTAAACGTCTCAGGAGGAGTGGCCTCGCTGTTGTAAGCCGTCACGACGTATCGCGGCTGTTGGTAAGTATGCTGCTGCAGGAGCCACCAGATATTGTGCAGCCGATAGATAACGTGTTGCGCCCCCCCATAGTTCCGCCGCGTCGGATCATCGAAATACCCCTGCGCCCAGATCGTTCCCCCCGAGAACGTCCCATTGCTGGCCTGCAGCCGATCCCGATAGATCACTGCCTTTTCACCCGCCAGCCATTGCGTCGGCCCCGCGTCAAATGCCTCCGCCGTCCGCAGCGTTACCGACCCGTTCCCTTTGTTTTCGCTTTCCCGAGCGTAGTCGTCCACCACGCGCCAATCCGCGAGCGTCTGCTCCACCGCGTTGTACACCAGTGTCCACATCTAAATTCCTTCGTATTTCGGATTTTCCGCTAGGGCGGGCTCGCCAGCCCCCTCTGCTGCTTCTCCAGCGCTTGTATCTTCCTCGCCAGCTCAATTACCTGCCTTGTGTTCACCTGCAGGGCGCTTAGCATCGCCTGCCCACCTTCCACGTGCGCCTGATTCATTAGCTGCGCCGCGACACGAATTTCCGATGCCTGTCGCACCGAAATATGACCCCCTTGCCGCAAAATCGTTTCAGCGCCGGCCACATCATTGAACAACTTTCCCTCTGGACTATTTAGGATCTCCGTCTCAGCGCGAGTTTGGCGCGTCTGGCTCCTCATTCTGAGAGCGCTAGTCCCGCCAGCATTCAGCGTGTCCGCCGCCTGCGACTCCGCCACGAGCTTATCCCTCATTTCCCGCGCCTTGATCCGGCTCGACTCCGCCTCCTGCAGCGCCTTGCGGTCCTCATCAGCCTTCGCCTTCAGCCCAGGCTGCTTCTCGATCGCTAGATCCAGCACCGCCTGGTTGGAATCCCGCGCCGCTGCCTCTGCGGCCGTCAAATGCGGCTGTTTCTTAAAACGCGCTTGATTCTCAATCGCCGCGCTGATTCTCTCCGCATTCGCCTGTTCATCCCTTGTTGATCCCTCGCTATTCCCCGCCAAGCCCTTGATGCGCGCCAAATCCCCTAGTTTTTCCAAGGCCCCCTGTTCCTTCCATTCCGCCGCCAGCCGCCCTTCCCGAGCATCCTTTTCCCGCTTCACCTGGCGCTTGTCAAATTCGTTCTCGATCACATCCTTGCGCGTCGCTGCTTCCGCCTCTGTCATTCCCAAAGCTTTTGCTCGATCAAGCTGGGCCAGCGCCAGCTCCTTCTCCGCATCATCACCGCCCTTCGCCGCTTCCTCCTGGGCCTTCATCAGCACCGTCGCGCGCTCAGTCGCCGACCCCAGCCTCTCCTGCGCCGTCCCGCCCGCCCCGATCGTATCGAAATATTCCAGCAGCGCCGCCCGCGCCGCGACAATTCCCATCTCGAAATGCGCCATTTGGGGCGCCAGGCTCGTAATTCCAAGCTCCCGAGTATCCCGCTCCGACGCGGACTTCATCGCCATATCCAGACCCTTCAGGGCCGCCGCAACTCCCATGATCGCCAGCATCGGAGGACTCCCAAACGCATGCATCAGATTCATGCCTAAATGCGTTACCTCCGGCCCCAGCAGCCGCAGCGCATGTCTCATCCCGCGATGGCTGACGTGCATACCATCGGCCGCCCCCTTGCCATCCTTCAGATTCTGAATATACTGCTGAGTCTTCGGCGACAAGCTATCCAGCTCCGCCTTCGCCTCCCGCGCCCCAGACGCATCCGACGAAGTCGTTATCTTGATCTTAAACTCGCGCTCGTCTCCCATGATCTATTGGCTCTTGGCTGTTGGCTCTCGGCTATTTCCCCTTGGCCGTTCGATGTTGGATGTTGGATGTTGGATGTTCGATGTTCGTGCCCCGCGGCTCAGTTCGCCCAATAAAAGTTCGTCCCATTATACCGCAGCGCATTCCCCGCGCCCGGCGCATTGGTCGCCGTGATATACCGCGCGTTCATATTCGTTATCCCCCCACCGTTCCCTTGAATCGACCCACCCAGAAAACGAAAGCCATTTCCAGCGAAGGCGCTGAATTGAGCCGTTGCGGTGCTGCCGAAAGTGGTGCCATCCGACCAGACATAAGTGTAGTCGTTAGTAGCGTTTGCATAGGCTCCCGCCGCCCGAGAAGCATATCCTGATGCGGTTGTATTAAGCCCTTCAGCATGGGAGCTTACGTTCGATGCTAGTGTCCCATACCCTTCAGCATGAGATGACCCCCCGTATGCTTTAGTATTGTATCCTTCAGCGTGTGCGTTGCTGTTAGTTGCTTCCGTAAAACTTCCTTCAGCGTGGGATTGCGCTCCGTATGCTTTATTACCGTATCCTTCAGCATGTGCGTAGACGTTAGTTGCTTGCGTGTCCCTTCCCTCAGCATGAGAAGCTATTCCTGTAGCTTTTGTGCCAGACCCTTCTTGCACCCTTCCGCCCAGAATTGTCAGCGCCCCGCCGAACGTGTTCGTAACCGCGTTCGCCGCATCAATCGAAATCGGTCCACCCGACCAATTAGTCGTCAACATATCCCCCGTATTCGTAATCCAGTAGCTATACGTAATATTCGTTTGACCCGCGAAGCTCACCGTCAGCAGATTCGTCGTCAGCACCGCCGCCCAATTGGTCTGCCCCACGTTATTGGTCGTCACCGTCAGCGTCGCCGATCCCGGATCACCCACCGCCCCGGACAACGACAGCGTATAGGTGTTGGGCGTCAGGTTCATCACGATGACATTGGTGCCCCATCCAGGTACCACATTCGTCGAGTAGTAAACCAGCGTTGCCCCCCAATACCAGTTTGTCCCATCGGTTGTCGGGCCTTTGCCCGGCACGACGGTGAGCGCGCGCCCGCTGACCAGTCCGGAATCGGTCTTGAGCGGCAGGATCACCATCGCCGTCCCGTTTGTGCTTACCGCTTTTGCCGGCAGGACCAGCGTCGCCGCGAGCCCAACTATCATCATAATCTTTCTCATAGCTCTTTTCTTTCTGTATTCCCGTTTGCCTTTGGTCAGTTCGGATCATTCGACGGTCCTGAATTCGCAGCCCCGTTATCGGAGTCCAGCGCATCCAACTGCGTCACCCCGAAGGTGTAACGCAGTGCCCACTCGCACCCGTTCATCTTCACTGGATCAACCCTCCGGAATGTCGCCCCGGAATACGACCAAATGGTTGCCCCAATCGTCACCACCAGCTTCCCGTCACCCGCCAGCGCCGAACTCGCCTGCAGCCGTGCCACGTATTGGAACCAGGCCGCCCCGTCGTCAAAGGATGGGTGGGAATGGCTTACCGTTACCACGGCGTCCCCAAACACGTTCCCGCGCATGTAGCGGAAGACTGAAGGACCAAACGCCAGCCGATCCACTTGCTCCTCGCCCTGGGTAGGCCATTGCTCGAATACCGGCCACCAGCCCTGCGACAGGTCGCACAGCGTTATTGCGCCGCCGCCGGAAGGCGTCCAGACGATCGTGTAGCTTCTGCCCACAGTATTTGGCGCGTAGCGCTTGGCGCCTGGCGCTTAGCGTTTCAGTTATTGCCGGACTTGGCTTCAGCCTTTTCGGCCTCCGCCTGCCGAGCTAATGCCGCCACGTGTTCCTGAGAGTTTTCACACGCCGTCTGGAGTGCGCCGAGCGCCATGTTCAGAAATGGCGTGCGCGGTGTGATCTTCGCGTTGGCTGTCATCAGCTCCTCAATCGCTGCAATATGTTCTTCCATAATATCAGTTTTGTTCTTCGGCCTTCTGCCTTCGGATTTCTGCTTTCTGCTTTCTGCTTTCTGCTCGGGCTACGCCACCGTAGCGACCGCTCCCATCGCACCAGCCGTCACCGCCCGGGTCGTTTCCCATACCGTCTCGCCGATGCGCAGCGGCTCGATGCCGAACATCGTCGAGTTCTCGATGATGCCGGCCGTCTTCAGCACGATCGACTTCGCCCCGCCCGTCAACGTCAGGTCCGCCGCATTCGCGCTCAACAGCGTCCCGTGCGCCGCCGTTACTGCCTGGGCCGTGTCGATCTGCGCCGCAGTCGGAACAATCGGAATGCACTTGCACTGGGCGACCATCGTCCCCTCGCCTACCGTCATGTCCACCGTTCCCCAGCCTTCCACTTCGACTGGCTTCAGATCCGCGTTCCAGGACAGGTCAAAGCCTTTCTGCCCCACGAACGACGTAAGTCCCGTCTTCCCCGTCCACGCCGCCGTCCAGCGCGTCTTGAGGAAATTCGTCAACGCCAAGCTTGTCGGTGCCGCGTAGGTGCCCGTGTCGCGCGTGAAATATGCCGCCGCATCCTCCGGATTGGCCGCCCCAGCGATGATTGATGTCATTTCCACTGCCGCCCCCCATAACTCGCTATCAACGCCCAGGTGCACCCCGACCAGCTTCGTAATCTGCGTGTTGGCGTAGGTGATCCGGTCGTTATTCCGCGCCTGGATCACCATCGGCAGGTCCGCTCCGGTTCCGAATACGGAGGCCCCCGGCACCGGATTCATCAGCCACGACGGGAACAGCACCGTCAGATCCTGATACAACCCGAACAGCAGCAGGTTGTTTTTGATCACCAGGTCCTTCTTGGTCTTGTCGATCTGGCCCGTTAACGAGCTTTTAACCGGGTTGAACACCGGCGCGTGTTTCGTATCAATGTCGCCGCGCAGGTAAAGCGTTGCGCCGTTGAACGTGACGAATGCCGGCCCCCGGCCCAGTGATGCTCTTGTAAAAGGTGCTGCCATAATCTCAGTATTTCAGTGTTTCAGTGTTTCGGTCTTCAGTCTTCGGTCTTCGGTCTTCGGTCTTCGGATTTCATATTACCTGTATGGAGGCCCACTCCACCTGGCTTCCGATCATCCCCGGCACCAGCGCGCAGGCCCGTATCGTCAAGCCCGCCGCCGGCACCGGGATCGGCCCCGCGTAAAGCTGCGCCCTCGATCCCGGAACCGCATCTGCCGGCCCCGGAAAACTCTCATCCAGCGTGAACCAGATCGCCGCGCCAGCCGTCGCGCAACTGATCGCCACCTGGTTCCCCGCCTGCGCGAACGCCACCGACGCCACCTGCGCCATCGGCTCAGTATCCGCCTCCCATGTGTAAAAGTTCACCATCCGCGACTGCAACTCGCTCGCCGCCAGCTTGATGACCCCAGGCTCGATGCAGGGCTTGTCGCAGACAAAATCAGTCGTCAGTCCTCCCAGCCGCAACGGCTTCACGATCTTCACCAGGTGCCTCGCCAGCCACCGGCAAGACAGCTTCAGCCCATTCGGCCCCTGGTTCAGCTCCACGTTCTCGATGACCTGGAAGGAGACAAACAGCTTCATCGGCCCGAAGCCGACTTCGTCATAGGCATCGTCGGCCACCATCGGCAGCACGATCAACGCCGTCCCGATCTTCCCGCGCTTGGAGGTTATCGCCGCCTGCTGCCGTTCCATTTCAGCCAGCACATTGCCCCTCTCGGCGACCACGACCGGGATCTGCGCAAAGATCGGGTCGCACTGCACCCAGGCCGCCAACTCTGCTGGCACCTGGTCAAATAGTTGCTCGGGCGTGATCATGCTCCGTTCTCGCCTTTCAGCTTCTCCCAAGAGTCCTCTATCGCCTGGCTAACCATCTGCCCATATTCCGCCAGGTGCTCCCGGATCCCCGTCCTCACCGGCGCCCGTTCCGGCATCACCACATCATGCGCGTCTGCCGACCACCGCACCGTCTTGAAACGCTTCTTCACATTTTTGCCGGCAAATACTGCCAAGTGCGGAAACCCTTCCTGCCGTGCCAAAGTCCCGCGCTTATTTATAGTCTTCAGTCGCACCGACCCCACGCTAGCCTCGCGGTGAATCGTCCCCCCAAACTCATGAATCGCCGCATACTTAACATTGCTCCCAATCGAAGACTCCACCCGATTGTCGGCGATGGTGACATCCCCCGCGTGCAACGAACCCAGCAGCCGGCCTGATCGCACGCCAAGCTTGTGTTCCTCCACCGGAAATCGACCCTGACCAGTCAACCGTTCCATCTGGATGCGCGACACCAGCATCACGTTAGCCTCCTACATGCCCTTGGCGATGTCCACGAGCATCGAGTTCGGCATATCGGTCACATGCCGCAGGATCTCCTTAGCGCCCTCGCTCAACTCGATTTTGACCTGATCACTCATTGGCTCTTGTCTATCGGCTATCGGCTATTCCCTTCACGTTTCACGTTTCACGTTTCAAACCGGCTGCATGACGGTGTAATTGCCCATCGTGCGCTTCACGGCCGCCGAGTAATCGAGCTCGCCGATCACCGTCTGCACGTCCGGCCTCTCCACCAGCCCGCTTCCCAGCTTGTCATACGCATTCCACACCTGGCGGCAATGGTTCAGCCACGCCAGCCGAAGCCCATTCGGAAGTGCCACCGAGCCAGCCGGCTGCGCGCTCGGGTAACCCGCCTCCTCAAGGTCAAGCATCTCAAACCAGTAGCCGCCCGTGTAAGTAAACCGCGCCTGGCCCCAATAAGGCCCCGAATCCGGACGCTCCGGCAGATAGACCAGGCCCGCTAGCAGGCTGGTGGACTGGATGTAGGAGCTGTCCTGAACGATCCAGCCGTCCGCGTCTCTGCCTTTCAACTCAACCTGCGTGATCGCCTCGATCGGATAGCGCGACAGCACAAAGCTGGCGCGATCGCACTGGAAAGTATCCTGCCAGCCTTCAACCCGGCCAAACTTGCGGTTGCAGAAATTCTCGAAGCCATCAGCGACCCCCTGGCCAATATCGGCAATGACCTGGTCAAAGCGCGTCTCCCCCGCCATCGTGGCGCTCGGCAACAAGTGCCGCTTCAACGTATCCAGATTACCAAGTCCGCAGTTCATATCGTCACACGCTCACCACGCTCCACGCTCACCCCGCTCCACGACCTCCCGGAGCGCCCGCTTCGCCTGCGTCCGATTCCCCGTCTCCTCGGGATACATCGCCCGGTCGCTGGGCGGACCGGCCATAACGCGCGCCGATGTCCTGGGGAACAGTTCCGCCTTCGCATTCGGTTCCCGCCTCCGGTTCTTCGGTAAAAATTCTCTCGGCATATTTCCCTTCACGTTTCACGTTTCACGCCCAGCCAACCGGCAGCGGCCAACAAACAAGCCGCTGCCGGCGACCCGTGCCCAACGCGGCGCGCCTACTCGTAGCGCGCCGTAATTGCATCCAGCGACCCAGCCGACGTGCTATTCAGCAGCACCTGCACCGGCCTGCCTTTATTGCCCACGTAGATCGCCTCACCCGACAGCACCCGGTTCGTGAACACCCCCGTCCATAGCTTCACCGCCGTGCTCATCTGATAGATCTGATCCCCGATCCGCGTGATCGGCACCTTATTCGCAAACACGATATTCGTGCTGCCCGTAAACGATGCGATGGCCTGGTTCGTAATTACCCCAGCCGCCGTCTCCAGCACCACCTGGTCTCCCACCGCGAACCCATTCGTGTAGGCCACGTCGATCGTGGTCCCCGACGCATTGCTCTTCGTGATGCTCAGCGGCGTCACCCCCGTGCTCAGGAGGAGATTCGCGCTCGCCAGGTCGCTCGATGCGATGGTTTGGACGACGCGAATCTGCTGCGCCGGTGATGACGCGAAGTAAACCACCGAGGTCGTAGTTCCGCTCGCAGCGAGCGTGACGAATGTAGGCACCGTGTATTGCGCGCGCGCTGGCATCGCCAGGCACACCACCACTGCGGCCACAATAATTGAGAAAAGTTTATTCATGTTCTTGATAGTTATCTGTCGTTTACCGTTTTCGTTATTATTACTTTCCGGCGAACTACCCACCGATTTTGACCGCTACGTCCTCGCCGACTTTGAACGCCTTGGCCATCTCGGGCTCCAGCCGCGTGATCTCGATCCGCGCGGCCGTGTTTTTCCCGAATACATTGTTCCCCTTGGCCGGAGCCAGGACAACCGTTTGGAGCTCGATCGTCCCGAGCGGCTCGGGCCGAACGCTCTCCACCGTGAAAATATTTCCGTTTTTCTCTGCCATAATGTTCTCTTAAAACAGCCCGTCCCGGGTTTGCTTGCAAAGGCCCGGGCCGGGCATCAGGTTAATTCCGGTTTAGGCCGCCGCCGTCTGCAGGGCAGACATCGCGTCAATCGCCAGCGCCTCGGTGTCGATGCGTTCCAGTGCCCGCATCGCCAGCTCGTCGGTCGCGAAGAACACTTCGCGGCTGACTTCAATCCGCGGCGCTCCGCGCTCCCCGAGATACCAGTAGGACAGGGCGCCGAACATGGCCAGATAGGTGCTGGCCGCAGCCGCTTCCGCATACGGCTGCATCACGCCCACCCAGCGGATCGGGAAGCCGTCCAGCGTGGCCGGCTGTCCACCCGTCGCCGGCTTGTAGATCAGCGGCTGGCCGATGGTGTTGAACGTGCACAGCAGCGCTTCCAACGTCGGATTCATGTAGTAGGCCGGATCATCCACCAGCACGGCGGCATTGACCTTCGCGCGCAGCACGCGGAAGTCATTGATCGTCGCGTCAGTCGGCTTGGTCTTGCCCCCGCCAAGCTGCTTGAGGTAGGTGGGGTTGGCCGCGCAATAGGGGCCGACGCCCGTCTGGTTGGCATAGGTCGCCGTGCCATCACCCAGGAAGAGCGTCTTGTCTTCCACCTTGGCAAGCTGGCGCGCGATATAGCGGGCGAGGAACTGCCCCAGGGGAATGAACGTGTCTTCCTCGATCTCGGTCGGGATCCGGATCAGACCGCCGCACTTGTTGGCGGTGAAGGTGACCAACTCAGCCGTGACCTTCTTTTCCGCGGTAGTCTGCGACATGCCGGCCGTGCCGACGCCCAGGTAGCCGAAGTCGTCTTCGCCGGCCTTCAGGCGAGGCAGTTTCACTGAACCAGCGCCCAGCGGATACACCGTCGCGTATTGGCGAGCCTGGCCAAACTTCCATACCAGCTCGATTACCTGGGGGACATAGACCGTCGGCAGCGGCGTCGAGGTGGCATCCAGCGCCGCCTTCGATACCGTCTCCATCGCGCTCTTCAGATCCATGCCCAGGCATTCGGCGGAGTAATCCAGGAGCCGCTGGCGTCGGCTGCGCTCCGGGATAAGCCCTTCCAGCGCCTGGCCGTCCTTCAAGCGGGACACGTCCAGGATAAAGGTTGCCGTCAGCGCCTTCGCGCATTCATCGGTCACAAACGGCACCCGGCCAACCCATCGCACCCCCGCCTGCGGCGCAGCAGCGAGCTGCTTGCGCAACTTCTTCACATCGCCCTGCAGTTCGTCGGCGCGTTTCTGTTCCGCCTTCAGCAACGAAGGCAGGTTCTTGATGGCCGTCCAGCCGCCCTCCTGCTTCTCGATCTCACGTAGAGCCTTGAACATGCCCTCGTAATCCTTGAAGCCATCCAGCAGCCGGCTGAACTCGGTGACCTGTTCCGGCGTCAGCGCCGCGGTGAAGCAGAAGCCAGGCGCCCGGCTCCGGGCGAATTGCACGAGCTGATAACAGGCGACCATCGCCAAGCATAGCGGTCCCGGCACTCCGACAGCGAATAACGCCACCGCCAGTGCGATCACCAGCAACAGCCCAGTAAGGTTTCTATATTTCTTCATAGTCTTCTTTCTTTGCGATCTCTGCGTTCTTTGTGGTTGCAGAGTTTTGTGAATCAGGCTCGTTCTGACCCGGTTAAGCGCGTTTTAACACGTCGTTAAAACCACGCGCGAGCTGCAGCAATTGAACGTGGCAATGCGCTTGCCCCGCTTCGGCTTCCGCCGAATCGTCATCACCGCAAAATTGTTTCAGGAACTCCTTCAACTCGGTGAGGTCCTTGCGCTCGAGCGCCCCGCTCTTGAGCGCTGCGCCGATCGTCGCCCCCGGGTTCGCTGGCACTACCACGAGCGAGACTTCGAGTAGCTCGCATTTTTTGTAGGTGCGCGAGGGTTCGCCTTTGCCGGAGCCGTTCACCCATTCCATCGGAATGAACCCCACGCTCTGTGACGTGATGAACCCGCCCTTTGCCATCTTGTAAGCCAGGCTGCCCATCGGATTGTCCA
>Ga0114951_10006611_pt1 | contig 10185 bp, 9 predicted proteins | sample AM7aDNAmetaG_FD_88677 | JGI IMG/M metagenome (GOLD analysis project Ga0114951, IMG submission 88677) | Freshwater microbial communities from Finland to study Microbial Dark Matter (Phase II) - AM7a DNA metaG | ecosystem: Environmental > Aquatic > Freshwater > Lake | place: Finland: Lake Alinen...
AAACCTACACTGAAGCATAATTAAGTAGTGGTGTGATTTTTTTGGACTATCCGAAGTTTTCGGGAAACCATTCTTATCACAGTTTGCGTAAAAATTGTGTACGAGACCGATGCAAGCTCTTTGTTTTGCGAGACAGTGGCGAGATAGCAATTTTAGCAAAATGGGATTTAGAATGGTCGAAAACGTAGGCCTAGTCCAAAAAAATCACACCACTACTTAATTACACTTATGAATAAGCTGTAAACACAAATTGGGATTAATGGTTTCTCTGAATTATATAGTCGGCAATACTAATCAACGGCTGAGCAAAAGTACCATAAGAAGAGACAAAAGATTTAGCTTTTTCTATTTCTTTAGTCGCCATTTTTTTTGTTTCATCAACACCTAGCAAATCTATAAATGTTGTTTTGTTGTTTTTCTCATCTATGTGTGCAGATTTTCCCAATTGCTCTTTTGTGGTTGTAGCACCAAGAACATCATCTACCATTTGAAAGGCAACGCCTATAGCTTTGCCATAGCCCTCTAAGTTATCAACATCTTTCGTCGTACCGTATAAAATTGCAGGGCTTGCAACGCTGGCTTTTATAAGCTCTCCTGTTTTACCGTAAGACGTTTTATAAAGATAATCTAGGTCTGGCTTAACACCATGTACCCCGTCATTTTCTATATCCAAAACTTGTCCACCAACCATACCATTCATGCCAGAAGATCTTGAAACATATTTTATTACGTCAATAACTTTTTCAGGTTCATGATGTTTAGAGAGCAAACATAAAACATTAAACGCCTCTGTTAAAAGAGCATCTCCTGCAAGGGTTGCAACTGCATCACCGTAAACTTTATGATTGGTTGGTTTTCCACGCCTTAAATCATCGTTATCCATAGCAGGTAGATCGTCGTGTATGAGGCTATAAGTGTGAATTATTTCCACCGCACAAGCAAGAGGCATTACGTTGTGGTAATCTATTGGATCTTTTACTTCTTGTTTTAAAAGCATGTCGCGCGATGCCATAACTAAAATTGGTCTTATCCTTTTTCCGCCAGACTTTAAACTATAGTTCATTGCACTCAGCAAATTATAAGAAATGCAATTTGTGAACAAGTTGTTAAGAGCACTTTCCACTATTCTACTTTTTGTTTTTAAATATCCTTTTAGTTCAAACATACCGGCATAATAGCCAAAAAACCGTCTAATTGAAACAAAAAACAGACCAAAAATGCTGGTGCTGCAAATGCATTTAATACTAAGTGATGTTCAAAGAACATACTAATTCGTAGTCAAGATGCATACCGCGAAAGCCCCGAAGCCCTCGACGCATGTGTATATTAACATACTCAGAGGAGACGGACTAGGGGCTGACAAAGGTAGGCGCTTGAATACGAATTAGTATAAGAGGTATTTCTAAGCATGTATGCATATATTCACACTGCAAACATTGATCATCTTAGCGCCGAATGCATAAAGGTGGAGGCCGTAGGTTACAACGGATTACCAGGCATAAAGATAACAGGGCTGCCAGACCCTGTGGTTAAAGAGAGCTTTCATAGAGTTTCTGCCGCGTTTAGATCATCAAACATAGATCTACCGCTAAAAAGATTTGTAATAAATTTTGTACCGGCGGATATTCCTAAAAAAGGCTCTGGCCTTGACCTTGCAATTGCAACAGTGCTTTTAAAATCTATTGGTGTGATACCAGCAGACGCGTTAAATAATACTTTAGTATTTGGCGAACTTTCCTTAACTGGAGAAATACGTCCTGTAAAAGGAGTGTTGCCCGTCTTAAACCTGGCAAACAACATCTTTGATAAAGTTATCATACCGTACCAGAATATTAACGAAGCCTGTTTTTTTAAGAACAAGGCTGTGCCCATAAAACACTTAAAAGACATAATTAAAATAGCGGAACAAAGTTTTGAACCGTACCCTCAAGAATTAACTAATATAGACGACATTCCAGCAAAAAATACTTTAGACTTTTGTGAAATAATTGGACAACCCATTGCTGTAAGATGTGCTCAAATAGCAGTTACAGGCAAACATCATATGCTTTTGATAGGAAGCCCAGGCTGTGGCAAAACAATGATTGGAGAAAGAATAGCTGGAATAATGCCTCCATAGAAGAAAACGAAAAACTTGAAATAAATAGTATCTATTCAATTTCTGGATTGCTTAATCAAAACACACCTCTAATTACTCAACGTCCATATAGATCACCTCATCATAGTTCAACAGATTCGGCGCTCATCGGTGGAATTAGAGTTGGAGAAATAACACTTGCGCACAAGGGAGTACTTTTTTTAGACGAGTTAAGTGAATTTAAGCATAACGTTCTAAACGCACTTAGAGAACCTCTTGAAAAAGGATCCATTAACATATCCAGGGCTAATTATTTTCATACTATGCCAGCAGATTTTTTGCTTATAGCAGCATCAAACCCATGCAACTGTGGAAATCTTTTAAAACGTGATGGTACATGTAAATGCACAAATCACAGCCTTCAAAGATTTAAACGTAGATTAAACGGACCATTAATGGATAGATTTGATATTAAACTTGCAATGTGTGCACCTAAGATCTCTGTAGAAGAATTATCGTCTATAAAGGAAGGACAAACAAATTCTCAAAAAATAAAAGACCAAGTGTTAAACGCCATCGCTTTTAAAGAAGAGCTTAAAAACAAAGGTATAAGAATAAAGATATCACCAAAAGCAAAAGCTATCTTAGACAGGCACATAAACACCAGCAGCGTCAGTATTAGGTCCATTAAAAAAGCCATAAATCTATCTAAAACCATCTGTCATCTTGAGCAAAAAGATCTAGTTGAAGAGGAACACGTTCTAGAAAGCCTTTGTTACACAAAACCACTTGCATACGAAGATGACTAGAAAAGGTCATTAAAAAGGAAACCAGCAAAAATGTTATACCTAAAGTGTACTTTGATATTTTTTAGCATCTTTTTTGCCTCTATAATCAGTATTATATTCGTAGCTAGAACAAAAAAGAATTTTAGGCGCATCAACGGATTTGAAAGAAAAATATTATGGAAAGTCCCCCAGATTTACACTTACATATATGGACTCTGTCCACACATTGCAAAACTACTAATATCTAAAATTAAAAACAGAATGCTAGAAGAAGAACTTTTAATATTGTTGGAAAACATGGGATCCAACCTTGGTGGTGGTGTAAGTGTGTTTGAAACAGTAAAAACATTAATACCAAAAATTAAAGCACCGTTAAAAAACGAGTTATCTGTTTTTGTTTTACTCTCTAAGGAGCACGGTAATATTTTCGCTCTAGAAACATGTATAAGCAGGGCTGAAAATATTTTCATAAAAATAATGTGGACCATGATACTTACTCACTACAAAAATGGCGGCGCTGTATCTGAAAATATTAAAAGGTTACATAAAGCCCTTTATACAAGAATAAATATAAAAAACAGACTTAGTGCACAGCTACTGCAAACCAAAACTCAAATAATAGCAGGTACACTGTTACCATATGTTTTATTTATGGTTCTTAGCCTCATGTATCCAGAATTAATGAGTCAAATACCATCTTCTTCAATAGGTATAGGGCTGATAATTTTTGCACTGTTACTGCACAGTGTTGGGGTTTGGTTTTTTATAAAGATAACAAAATTTAAAATGGACGATGAATTAAATGCTTCTATGCTTTTTGAATACCTCTGTTTTTCTATAAAAAGTGGAACCTCTGTACTTTATGCTATAAACGATATTAAAAATTTTGGAATAATAGAAAAAGAACTTTTAGTCGCTGTAGAGAAATCAAAATCAACGTCCGAATTAATAGAAAACCTAAGTAAGGCAGAAAGCCAAAACATACAGTCTCTTTTGATGATGCTAAAACGAAGCCACAATCTTGGTACTGCCATCGGCGAAGAGTTGTCTTTTAGAGCAAGGGACATTATGGAAAAGCTAGAAAACAAAGCCCTAAGATTTCAACAAATAGTAGCCGTAAAAGCCTTGCTGCCAATGTTGTTTTGTGTATTTCCAGCAACCTATATTCTGATACTCACACCGATAATAGTAGAACTCAGCAATGCTCATCTGTGACAAGTGGTATTTTATTGGCTTAAAAGGTGTTAACGAGTATAATTATTTTATGGATTTCAAGAATGTACTAAATTTTTTGGTTAGTGAGTTCTCCAAAAAAGACATAGATTTTGCACTGGTTGGAGGATTAGCGGTATCTGTTTATACACAACCCAGAATGACTCAGGACATAGATTTGATGATTCTGTTATCCGATTTTAATAAGGCAAAAAATATTTTGGAAAAAGCGGGATACAATCTTGAATATCTGTCTAAAGACATTGCAACTTTTATTTCTAAAGCTGCTTTGATGGGAAGAATAGATTTTCAACTTGCTCACAGAAAATATGCCGTTAGTATGATAAAAAGGGCAGAAAACTTCGAGCTGTTTTTAAATTTGAAGGTTAAAATTCTGAGCCCTGAGGATATTATAGGCCTAAAAGTTCAGGCATATAATAATGACCCACACCGATACCATAAAGACATGGCTGACATCCAGGAACTTCTCAAAAGCGAAAGATGCAAAGATCTAGGTTTGGTAGAAGAATATTTTAGGATTTTTGATAGACTTAACGATTTCCAGAGGCTAGTTAAAGAGTTAAATATAAATTATGAAAACAAAAAGAAAAAAGAATAACAAAATAGCAAAAAATCTAAAAAAACTTTTACGTTTTTTAGAGATTAACAAAGAACTGAATAAAAAAACAAAGGTTGATATTGGTCGATTGAAACTATTTGATGGTTGTAAGCTATAATATCTTAACTTCTTCATGAAGCTGAATATTAAATTTTTGTTTAACTTTTATTTTTATTTCTTCTATAAGTTTTATTACATCGCTGGGATTGGCCCCACCAGAATTAATAATAAAGTTAGTATGCTTGGGGCTTACCATTGCACCACCCACCTTAAAACCACTAAGCCCAGCATCCCTAATAAGTTCCCATGCACCTTTTGTGCATCCCTCTAAACTCACAGACGGATTTTTAAAAACAGAACCACACGAAGGGTATTCAAGAGGGTGTTTTTCCTCCCTGTCTTTTATATATTCCAAACTAAGTGTTTTAACTTTTTTTGGGTCATCTTTTTTTAGTTTAAACACACATGATGTAATAACGTCACCAGTAGAAAAACCCGAACTTCTGTATGCCCATTTCATATTTTTTGCAGAAACACAATACACGCCATTAGCTGAGTACAACTCTATTTCATGCACGCAATCCTGTGTTTGGCTTGAATAAGCGCCACAGTTCATTGCCACACCACCACCTGTAAATCCAGGTATTCCAGACCAAAATTCAAGGCCGGAATACCCGTAACGAGAACAGTATTTGACCAGCTCTTTTTTACTAACACCAGCATCTGCGCTAACAAACACGTGAGTAGAAATTTCTGAGGTCTTTTCTATAACTGAACTACTATAAAAAACAAACACTCCATTAAAAACATCTTTTATGAGGATGTTGCTTCCTCCACCACAGGCTACTATCGGTAGGTTATGTTTAGTAGCATATTTAATTATTTCTATAAGTTCTTGCTTAGAAGATGTTTGTTTATAGTATCTAACAAGACCCTTTGTTTTATAACCCGTTAAAGACCCAAAATCATAGTTATCTAAAAAATTAATACTAGTTTGCATTTCAAACGCCTACCTTTAAACAAGTTCTCTAATTTTTTCAACTATGGCTTTTTGAGCAAGCTTACCTCTAACTTCCATTAGCTGAATTTTTTGTCTCATCTCGTCTAAAAGTCTGGGAGTAGATTTAAATTTGCCTATCTGTTCAACTAAAGTTTGTGGGCTAAGATCTTTTTGTTCAAGCATTACTGCTCCACCAGCATCACACAAAAACTTAGCATTAAAATACTGGTGATTATCTGCCGACGTTGGAAGAGGGATAAGAACTGAAGGAACATCTGAGTTTATAAGTTCAAATATGGTAGACGCTCCCGCCCTTGAAACAACAAGGTCTGCTTCTTCATAAATTTTATTTATATCAATAGTGTAATCAAAAACCTTGTGCTCAAACTTTGCGCTTTTATATGCATCCTTAACTTTTTGGTGGTCCAACTTTCCTGTTTGATGATAAATCTTTATATTACCAAGCTCATTTAGTCTTTGAATAGCATCTATAACGCAATAGTTTATGGCCCTTGCACCCTGCGACCCGCCAAAAACAAAAATCGTAAAAGTACTATTGGTTTTTATTTTATTAGAAGGTTTGATAATATCTCTTACCGGGTTACCACACATAAAAACCTTATGTTCAAATTTCTTTGAAAGAGGAAACGCAGAAAAAATTAGCTTTGCAAATTTTGAAAGCATCCTGTTGGTAAATCCCATAACTGCATTTTGTTCTACCAAAAAAATATTTTTACCTACTAAGGCACTACTAAGTACTACCGGACCGGATGCGAAACCACCTACACCAATTACAGCGTCAGGTTTAAACTTTAAAACTATAAAAAGGCTTTGTATAATGGATATTGGTATTAAAAGCGTAGAGTAAATCAAAACTCCTATGCTTTCTCTGTTTAATCCTCTCGAGTTTATATACTTTATTTTATACCCAGCTCTTGGTATTAGATCTTTTTCTATTCCCCTTTTAGTTCCAATAAAAAGAAGCTCATTTGAGGAATCCTGTTTTCTAAATTCATCTAAAATTGCAACACCGGCATTTACATGACCAGCAGTCCCACCACCAGCTACTATTATTTTCACTTTTCAACACTCCTTGAAACATTAAGCACTATTCCCATAAAACCCATGAAAGAAATCAGCGCCGTACCACCATAGCTAACAAAAGGAAGAGCAAGGCCCGTGACAGGCAGAAGCCCCAACACAACGCCGATGTTAAACAAAACCTGTATTGATATCATAAACATAATTCCAAACACCAATAGTCTTGCAAAAAGATCTTTTGCTTTTAAGGCGATCTTTATTCCTCTATAGATAAGAACAGAGAACACAAAAAGTGTCGCAAGTACTCCTGCAAAACCAAGCTCTTCTGCAATAGTTGCAAATATAAAATCGTTATGAGCTTCTGGGAGATACATTAGTTTTTGCATTCCTTGTCCAAGCCCGACTCCGGTAATTCCGCCTGAATAAAAAGCCATGTATGACTGTATGATCTGATAACCGTGACCCTTTGGATCTTTCCACGGATTGATGAAAGTATTTAATCTATCCATCCAGTAATTTCCTCCTGGATGCGTGTACTGTTTATAAGCGACGATCGCTACAACGCCGGTAAGTGCAATTAACCCTATAATAGAGAAGTGTTTTAATTTGGCTCCGGCCGTAAAAGAAATGCTTAATGCAATAAGACCAAGTAACATCGTTGTACTAAGATTAGGCTCTGCAACAACCAACAAAAGCATTGGGGCAACAAAAAAGGCAAGAGGAACAAGAATATATTTTTTAAAAGAATCTCTTTCATCCTGGTATTTGTAATAATAGTTAGCGAGAAAAAGTATTATAGAATATTTCGCAAACTCTGATGTTTGAAATCTAAGTCCTCCAACACCTAACCATCGTCTAGCACCGTGAGAAGATATGCCAACGTGAGGTATAAGAGTAAAAAACAAAAGAACAATTGTTCCAACAAAAATAGGGAACACCCATTTTTGAAGTTTTTTATAGTCGATCTTGCCAATCAACATCATTACAATGGTACCAACAACAACGAAAAAGAAATGTTTTTTTACGAAGAAAAGACTGTCGCCCCACTTTTGTCTTGCAGACACAAAGCTTGCGCTAAAATCCATTATAAATCCAAACACGACGAGAATAACAACACATAAAAAAAATGCGTAATCTATTCTACCCTTGCCCTGTTCTTGTTGTTCTAAAGAAACTTCCACTTTTAAAAGGTGTTAATTATCTCCTTATAAAGCTTTCCGCGTTCTTCTATCCTAGAAGATGCGTCCATCGGACAACAGCCCGGTGAGTACAGTATTATATCATCGCATTTTGACTTTTGGTAAGCAAGAACGACTGCTTCCTCAAAAGTTCCTACTACGAATGTTTCTGTGCAATCACCTATGGTTCTGTTCATCCTTTCTTTGGACTCGCCTATAAGAATGAGCGTTTTAACGTGTTTTTGTATACAAGGGACAAGATCATCATAGCTTTCACCACGATCCTTTCCACCAGCTATAAGAATAAGCGGTTTGGTAAAACTTGAAAGAGACCTTACAAGACCTCTAACCGTACTAACTCTTGCGTCGTTATAAAAGAATACACTGTTCTTTTTTTGTACAAATTCTAATCTGTGCTCTACGCCAGCAAAATTATCTATAACGTACTCAATAGCTGTATCCTGAGCGCCAAAACTTTTAGCAGTAAATACAGCAGCCATAATATTTTCTTTGTTAAAGTTACCTCTGAGTCTCATGTTCTCTGTATTATATGTGGATTCGTCCTTAGGCCTTTTTACAATAATGTTTTTATCCTTCATATAAACAGCACCGTTTTTATAACTAACAACGTCGCTATCACCAAAACTCAAAGAAAACGGAACCGTTTTTGCTTTGCTTGCACTTATCACAGTGAAAGTGTTGTCACAGTCCCTAGAATATACCAATAATTTATCTTTGGATGCTGAAGAAACAAAATCTGTATATAGTTTTATGTGATCTGCAAAAGTTTGCCAAGAATCTGCTCTTTCTATAAGTTTTTCATCAGTCATATTAAGCAAAACCATTGCGCTAAAATCAAAACCAGCGGCGTATTTAAAATAATCTGCATCTAGCTCAAGTAAAAGTAAATCGTAGCTTTTTTCGTCCATTAGATATTCATATATTGACTTACCTATATGACCATTTATGTATGCTTTCTTACCAGAGTGACGTAAAATTTCTGAAATTAAAATCGCAGTTGTAGATTTTCCGTTTGTCCCAGTAACACATATAATTGGGTTTTCTATAAACTCAGAAGTAAATTCATATTCTGTCTTAACTGGTATCCTTTCGCTCCTTGCCTGAGAAAGAGCCTTGTCGTCGTGTTTTGTTTTCATAGAATAAAGAACCAGGTCAGCATTAGAAAATACTTTTTGGTTATAACGACCAAACTCCGTCTTAAACTCATAATCCTTTAATAGCGAAAGAGCTTTTTGAACTTCAAGCCTGTTCCTTAAATCCACGACTGTAACATTAGCGCCTTTAGAGATAGCATACTTAACTGCGCCTATGCCTGATTTATCTAAGCCGGCGACTACAACCTCTTTGCCTTTGAGTTTCAATGTGTGGCCTCCTTAATACGAACTACCGAAGCTTAAGGGTTGCAAGTCCAATGATCGCAAGCACTATAGAAATTATCCAGAATCGCACAATTACTTTTGGTTCAGCCCACCCCTTTAATTCATAGTGGTGGTGAAGTGGTGCCATTCTGAAAACTCTCTTGCCTGTCGTTTGAAAAGATACGACTTGCACCATGACAGACACTGCTTCTAACACAAACACACCACCGATTACAACTAGCAAAATTTCATTTTTGGTGAAAACCGCTATAGCACCCAGTGTCCCGCCAAGGGAAAGAGCCCCCACGTCACCCATAAAGACCTGAGCCGGGTAGGTATTAAACCATAAAAACCCCAAACCAGCCATGACCATGGCTCCGCAAAGAATTGAAATTTCTCCAGCACCACGAACATGAGGAATCTGTAAGTATTCCGCTATCTTATAGTTTCCTGTACAGTATGCAAGTATCAAAAATGTAAAGGCTGTTATTATAACGGGGCCTATCGCCAACCCATCCAAACCGTCCGTTAGGTTAACGGCATTAGATGAGCCAACCAGTACCAACATAGAAAAAGGTAGAAAGAAGTACCAAAGGTCTACAGTCAACCTTTTAAATATCGGAAACCGAAGAGTAAAATCTATGTTTGTATACATAACCATAAAAAGAACAAAAACTGCAGCGCCACTAAACTGAAGTATAAGCTTTGTTTTACCTTTTATTCCCTTAGAATTCTTTTTTGTTATTTTTAGCCAGTCGTCCAACCATCCAATTAGACCAAAAAATAACATTATAAAAAGAAGCATCCATATATAGACGTTGTAAAGATCAGCCCACAACAACGTAGATATCGCAATGGAAACTATAATTAATCCACCACCCATTGTTGGAG
>Ga0114951_10006612_pt1 | contig 10185 bp, 10 predicted proteins | sample AM7aDNAmetaG_FD_88677 | JGI IMG/M metagenome (GOLD analysis project Ga0114951, IMG submission 88677) | Freshwater microbial communities from Finland to study Microbial Dark Matter (Phase II) - AM7a DNA metaG | ecosystem: Environmental > Aquatic > Freshwater > Lake | place: Finland: Lake Alinen...
CCAGTCTGCAGAAGCGCGAGCGTTTTATATAGTTTGCCTGGCAAACTATATAAAACGGTTCGGCTAACGCCTCACTAAGAGGTTTGCCTGCGGCTCACTAATAGGCTCCCTTCGGTCGCTAAATGCGGGTGGGGGGAGCCTCTTAGTTTTTACGAAACTCCATTTTGAATTTATTTTGACTGGTTTTTCCATCGGCAATTGCTTTCTGCATCTATATCTCTAATAATAGCGGAGAGATAATGGAAGCAAATAAAGTTTATCAGTTGTCAATGAGGTTTAGTCAGCGGATATGGGATTTGGTATCAGATTGGCCTAATTTTGCTCGGGAAACCTGTGGCAAGCAGATCGTTAGGTCGGCCGATTCTATAAGTGCCAACCTAAAAGAGGGAGCGGGTCGATACTTTTACAAGGAGCGAAATCAATTCAATATTTATGCCCGGGGATCACCGTTCGAAACTCAATGCTGGCTCGCGAAATCCTTAACCAGAAATTTGATTTCGGACATAGATTACGAATATCTTTTCAAAGAATTTAATCTCCTGCAGATCGAAATCAACCGAATGATCCGGAATACCCGAAACCAATCCAATTAGCGCGTAGCGCCCCTTAGTGAGCGAAGCGAACCTGTTAGCAACCGCAAGGAGCCTATTTAGTGTAAAAATCTATCATGTCGCGTATCGTCTTCGAACAAACGGGACAGAATGGATCACCAAGCCAGTTCATCTTGCATTTGGCCATTGGGCTGTATATGCCCTTGGCACTGTATAAGCCGCCCTCGTAAGCACCAACCACACCATCAAACTCAGGCTTGCGTGGAGTGGGAATCGGAGTTCCTGCCTTGACCATGCCTTTCCATTTCTTTCCGAAATCAACCAGATTGGTTACGTTGGGCTGAATGGGCTCCACCGTCATGTCAATATAATCTTTATAGGCCACATCGCTGGTGTAATATTCATCTGCCAGCCAGGTAAAAGTATGGCCGAATTCATGAACGAAAACGCCAACAGACTGTTTGTTAAAAGCGGTAAAACATCCGTAATAATTATAAACCCCGCCGCCGCCATATTTTTCGGAGTTAACTAATATGATGATAATATCGTACGGAACATTTGAGGCCACATCCCTGACCGATTTGATATCAAACGTCATATTGTAGCGCTCACTGTCGAAAGTATAAAAACCGGTACTCAGAAGAGTGTTTTTATAAATCCCCTTACCTGGAACGTCGGTTCCTGATTCCAATGAAGGGGCTTCAACCAGCCAGCAATTGAACTTATCAGCGGCATCGGCAAAAGGAGCCGTTTCGAGCAATCCCTTTGAAAAGTTCTTGACCGCATCGCGGAACTTATCCATTTCCGATGCGGTAAATCCATCCGGTACAAATACAATGTCAATCTTACTTTCGGAATCACCCGAATCATGAACCTTATAGGATTTATAAGCAGGTCCAGCTTCTTTGCTGATGAAATAATTCGCCGGATCGATTTGATATTCAAATGTTTTCACCAGTTTGGTCTTTCGATCCCGGCTGAACAGTTGAATGATGGCAGGGTTTTTTGGAAAAGGAACCAAAGCGGTCTCATAAAAGCACCTGGAAGTTACTTTTGCCTCAGCGGTTGATTGCCATTCGCTGTATAAACCGGCATACCCACGCGAATAAATTAACTTCTTCGTTGCTTTATCATACAATTCCACCCGGTATTCTCCCCAGGCAAAAGGGTCGATCAGGTGTTGCCGGGGCCCCGACCATTTACCTTCCTGCTTCATTTGTTGAAAACTCACTTGTTCGGAAGTTGCTGTGCCACAACGATTGTAATCAAATCGTAAAGTATTGTCGGTAAAATAGTCTTCATATTTCACTTGAGCCTGCAAACTCAAAGCCGCAATGACTGACAGAAGCAGAATTAACTTTTTCATAGTTGCCTTTTTTTGGTAAATACCAATGGTAAAGGTAAATTACATTGTATTTTTGCCAAAGTAAAAATCAATTCTTTACAGCATATATGGGTGATAATCTGAAATTAATGTTCAAGAACATGTCTGATTGGCTGGATACCTGGGGATTAACCGGATCATTCGGTCAGTTTCTGCATCTTCTGATCCTCATGTTGATGTTATTTCTGGTTGGTTTTGCTATCGACCGGGCAATGAGGCTAATCCTTAAAGTTGTTATATACAGGATAGTAAAGCGTACTGAAAACCCATTCGATGATATCCTCCTCGACAAGGGAGTTTTCCGTAGGATCGCCCATTTTGCACCAGCCGTTGTGGTCTATTATATGCTGCCTCACATTTTTAATGGGGTATATTTTGTGGATAACGTTGAGCCTGACAAGGTGTTAAAAGCCTTTATCGATATCTCTCAGAAGGCCATGTCGATTTATATGATCGTTATTGGCGCCTCGGTAATCATCACCAGCTTGGGTGCCATGAACGACATATATACCCATCTTGATGTTTCAGGAAGGGTTCCGATCCGTGGTTACATTCAGGTGGTTCAGTTTATTGTTGTGCTGATTTCTGTTATATGGGTATTTTCAATTGTTTTCGGATTTCCGCTAAAAGGATTTTTTACCGGCCTCGGCGCTTTTATGGCCGTTTTGGTGATTGTATTCAGAGATACCCTGCTGGGATTGATGGCCTCCATTCAATTATCAGTGAATAAGATGGTTCGCATAGGGGACTGGGTCACAATTCCATCAAGGAATGCCGATGGAACTATCCTTGATATCACAGTGAATACAGTTAATGTGGAAAACTTCGATACAACGATCACCACGATGCCAACCTATTCGCTTGTTTCAGAGGCTGTTCAGAACTGGCGCGGGATGGAAGAATCCAATGGAAGGCGCATAAAACGTTCGGTGAATATCGATATGGGAACCGTCCATTTCTGCACGGATGAGCTTCTCCATAAGCTGGAGAATATCAACCTGATCTCCGGATATATTAAAGAACAGAGGAAAATTCTGGCCGAACTTAACCGCAAATATCCGCAGGTTGATCTTTCCATGGCCAACGGAATCCGATTAACCAACCTTGGTGTCTTCAGAAAGTATCTCGAATGCTATCTGATGGAACATCCTGATATAAGACATGATATGGTGACTATGGTTAGGCAGCTGCAACCCACCGACCGTGGAATCCCAATTGAGATATATGGTTTCAGCGGCGAAAAGACCTGGGAAATCTATGAAAATGTCCAGTCCGATATTTTCGATCATGTTCTGGCTGTGATACCGGAATTTGAATTACGCCTGTTCCAGAATCCTACCGGGGCAGATTTTAAACAATTAGCCAAAGCCCCCGAATAATATGGAGATCGAACGTAAATATCTTGTAAATAAAATCCTTTGGCAGGAAATGAGAAATCCTGTGAATGCAAGCTTTATACAACAGGCTTATATCTCCATGGACCCTAAGTGCACGGTAAGAATCCGTATTATTGACGATAAAGCCAGGATCACGATAAAGGGTGAAACCCAGGGGATCTCACGCGAGGAATTCGAATATTCTGTCCCGCTAAAGGATGGATTGGAAATTATGCGGATGGCCGGAACTCCGGTAATCATGAAACGCCGGTATGTGATTCCATATCTGGGATATAAATGGGAGATTGATGAGTTTTATGGTGATAATGATGGACTTCTTATTGCCGAAGTCGAATTAAAGGCTGAAACCGAACAGCCTGAATGGCCAGAGTGGATTGATAAAGAAGTTACCGGTGACCCAAGATATTTTAACCTGCAACTGGCAATTAATCCAATAAATAATTGGCAATGAAGCTATTAAGGCTGGCCTTTTTCTCAATAATTATAACCATGACAGCCTGTATTGGGTTACGGCCGGTCACTAAGAAGGCCTCATCACAATTGAATCTGTACAATCCAGGCCGCACTATCCTGCATCCGCAGTTTAGCGTGTTCCATTCCTCGCCGACGGAAAGTATGGTTTTTATAAAAATCCTGGCCAGCGAGGTTGTTTTTAATCAGGCCAACCCGCAAGTGAAAAGCCAATCCAGGCTCAAAGCAACATTGACCCTCTATAACTCTTTGTCCAATAATGATATCGCAGTACGTGATACCCAGGAGTTTTTTATCGATAAGGAATCAATTGCCGACATTATCACAGCTTCCATCAAACTGCCAACTGTACCAGGGAAAACTTATTTACTGGATCTTACTTTAGAAGATGAGATCAGGCAATCATCGGTCAGGGATCGAATAATCATCGATCGGTTCCAGGCAGATAATCAACAGGATTGGCTGGTTCTGAATTTTCCGGAGAATAAAGTGGCCTTCGAACATTTCTTTTACCCGAACGAATCATTCAGGCTGATAAAGCAGGGAGACAAGGCTGAACGGGTGTACATCTCGGTTTTTGCGCCACGGAATATTTTGCCATTGCCCCCATACTCCCTCGACGAGCAAGCGGATAACGTGCCCTTGCCCGATTCAACATTTTACATGGCTTATTCAGAGCAACTGCTTTATAAGCTTGGCGGACCCGGAATCTATCTGTTCCATTTTAAACCTGAGGTCACCAGGGGTTTGTGCCTGACACAATTCGGGGACCATTATCCTCAGGTTAATAAACCAGAGGATATGCTTCCTCCTTTACAATACATTACAACGCGCGAGGAGTATCAGAAACTGATAGTTAACTCTGACCTTAAAGGAACCGTTGATCAATTCTGGCTCGATAAAGGAAAAACATTTGGAAACGCCCGCGATCTGATCCGGGTTTACTATAACAGGGTGGTTTTTGCCAACCTTTATTTCTCTTCAAGCAAGCAGGGATGGAAGACCGACAGGGGCATGATTTACCTGCTTCTTGGGCCCCCGGTGTCGGTTGAAAGGACGGAAACCCGTGAAACATGGACCTATGAGGCTTCTGAAACCGCAGAGAAGATTACCTTTGAGTTCAATCTGACCGACGATTATTGGATTGGATATGATTATAAACTAAAAAGAAAAGAAGAATTCCGACCCATCTGGAATAAGGCTGTGGACTATTGGAGGCGAGGAAAAATCTTTAGCATGTAATGGAACAACAAGATTATATTTTCGGGCTTAGGCCTATTCAGGAGGCAATTGAAGCCGGGCGCAATATCGAGCGGGTAATGATTAAAAAGGGACTGCAGGGCGATGGATTTCACGCTTTGCTCAGTTTGATCAGAAAATCCGGAATTCCTTTTCAATATGTGCCGATTGAAAAACTCAACCGGATGACGCAGAAAAATCATCAGGGCCTGATCGCGATAACTTCCATTGTGACCTATCTCCCTTTTGAGGAAGTTATTGCAAGAGCTTTTGAAGAGGGCAGGGACCCATTGGTAGTGATTCTGGATGCCATTACCGATGTGAGAAACCTGGGTGCCATTGCCCGATCGGCGGAGGCTGCCGGTGCTGACGCCATTTTGATTCCTGAAAAAGGAGTGGCCCAGATAAACCCTGATGCCATGAAGACTTCAGCTGGTGCCCTCGCAGTAATTCCCGTTTGCCGTACCCCTGATCTGATTCGAAGCATCAAATACCTTAAAAATGCAGGTCTGAGAATCACCGGGGCAACGGAAAAAACAGATGTCTTATTTTATGAGGCTGATTTTAAGGCGCCTATGGCTTTGATTATGGGTGCAGAGGATCACGGAATAAGTCCTAATATTCTTGCTCTTTGCGATCAGGAAGTTCGGATCCCCATGCTTGGGAAGATTGCCTCTTTAAACGTTTCCGCAGCCGCCTCAGTCATTTTATTCGAGGTAGTTCGGCAACGCAGCCAGAAAGAACGATAGACGAAGAAGAAGATCGAAAGACGAAAGACGGAAGACGGAAGACGGAAGACGAAAGACGAAAGAAAAATCGATAGACGAAACCCGAAACCTGATACCCATAATATCCATGAGCCTATTAGAAGCAGTCGGTTGGTTTGGAAATATTGTCCTGAGCATTGGCGTCATACCTCAGGTTTGGCAAACCTGGCGCACTCATGATGTTACCAGCTTCAATTGGTCGTTTCTGTTGATGTGGGCTGGTGGCGTCTTCCTGACTTTTATTTATATCGCCGCCGGTAATATTGAAACAGGCGTCTTCCAGTGGCCTTTGTGGCTAAATTACGCCGTAAATATTGTTGGAACGTTTTACCTGGTATATGCCAAGGCGCGGTATGGTAAGAAGTGACGGGTGACAGGTGACGGGTGACGAGGAAGAAGATCGATAGACGATTAGACGAAATACGGAAAATCGGCAGCTCTTTTGTCTTCCGTCTTCCGTCTACCGATCTTCTTCTTCGTCTTCCGTCTACCGATCTTCCTCGTGCGCCGCTTCCCATTCCTCCATGGCCTGGCTAAGATCCTTTTTGAGCTGGTCGTATTCGATATATGGATCCGGTCCTGAATTGGCTGACATGCTCTCTGGATCAGCTAAAAACATCTCGATCAGGTGAATTCGTTTCTCGAGGTTCTCAATCGTCTCTTCAGCCTTAGCAATTCTTGTGGCTACCTTTCGTTTCTGACGATCGATTTCCTTCTTCTCCTCATATTTCTGTTTGTTATCGGGAAGCGTAACTTTTATGGGGGTGGTTTCAACCTTTGGCTCCGGTTGAGGTATGGGTTTTGGCTCTGGTTTGGTTACAACTTCCTTACGCTCAATTTCCTTCAGCGTATTTAACCGCTTCTTATTCAGGAATTCAAAAATATCACCTGGATGTTCTTTGACTTTTTTATCGCGGAATTCGAAAATCTTTCCAACCAATCCATCGAGGAAATCCCTGTCATGAGAAACCAGAATCAGTGACCCGTCAAACTTTAAAAGCGCCTCCTTCAAAACCTGCTTCGAACGTAAGTCGAGGTGATTGGTCGGTTCATCAAGCACTAAAAGGTTTTTTGGTTCCATCAGCAGGCAGGCCAAAGCCAGCCTGGATCTTTCACCTCCGGAAAGTACCGAGACTTTCTTGTCGACATCTTCCCCGCTGAAAAGGAAGGCTCCCAGAATATCCCGGATCTTGGTCCGGATATCGCCAACGGCAACGTAATCGATCGTTTCCATCACCGTTTTTAAAGGATCAAGAATATCAGCCTGGTTTTGAGCGTAATACCCAATTTTTAAATTATGCCCCAACTTGCATTTGCCTTCAAATTCAAGCTCGCTCATAATAATCCTGGCCATGGTGGTCTTTCCTTCTCCGTTTCTGCCAACAAATGCCACCTTTTCACCCCTGTGGATGATCATGGCAATTTTATCGAGTACGTGAGTGGAACCATATCTTTTAGTAACATCCTCTGCTTCAACAAGGATAGTGCCTGCGTGAGGTGCAGGAGGAAATTTTATGTGGATGGATGATCCGTCGATCTCATCCATTTCAATACGGTCGATTTTGGCTAATTGCTTGATGCGCGACTGTACCTGAACTGATTTTGTTGCTTTATACCGGAACCGTTCGATAAACTTTTCAGTTTCCTCGATTTTTTTCCGCTGGTTCGTGTATGCCGCAAACTGTTGCTCGCGTCGTTCAGCCCGTAATTTGAGAAATTCTGAATAGGGAACTTTGTAATCGGCTAAACGGCCTAAAGTGATTTCGACAGTTCTTTTGGTTACGCGGTCGAGGAAGGTCCTGTCATGCGAGATTAGCAGAACTGCTCCCCTGAAAACACTCAAATAATCCTCGAGCCACTGGATCGATTCAATATCCAGGTGGTTGGTCGGTTCATCGAGCAGCAATACATCAGGTTCTTTAAGGAGAATTTTAGCTAATTCGATACGCATACGCCAACCCCCGGAGAACTCCGAGGTCGCCCTTTCGAAATCTTTTCTTTCGAATCCAAGTCCGAGCAGTGTTTGCTCAATCTCAGCCTCACGGTTCCGTCCCCCAAGCATATCAAACCGCTCGCTTTTTTCAGATAAATCCGAAATCAGTTTGTGGTAAGAGTCAGTTTCATAATCAGTTCTGGCAGTAATGTCTATGGTCAGGTTATGAATATCCCTTTCCAGCTGCAAAACTTCCTCAAAAGCTTTTTCCGCTTCATGAAATACCGTGGTCGAATCAGAATAGGCCATGTGCTGGGGCAGATATCCCAGCCTGATGTTTGGTGGCGTTGAAACAAAACCATCCGAAGGTTTCATCTCCCCTGTGAATAATCGGAGGATCGTAGTTTTTCCCGCACCATTTCTGCCAACCAAACCCACGCGGTCGCGCTGGCTCACCAGAAATGAAATTTCTTTCAGTAAATCATAGCTTCCAAAACTTACCGTTACCTGGTCGAGGGATATCATAATGCAAACGGTTTAAGTTCATATTGATAACCCCACATCAACCCATGCAATGGTTCTTTGGTCAGCTGAGTACCGCATACCTGGTAAACAGGACCGGTATAATGGTTGCCTATTAATGACTTTACGTCAGAAATACGTGATGCATAAGCCTTGCCATCGATTCCCGACGGTCCGCCCCAGGCACAGATTACATAATCTGATTTTTGAAGGATTTCCTGAAAGAAACGGTCATTTTCACTGCCGTTCACAGCTTCAGCCCCTGCTTCGGATATTTTGCCATTTACCTCTTTGGCATCTGTGGCCCGAAACCCAAAAATGTTCAGGATATTAAGAAATTTTGCATCGGTAAAGTGCTGCCATACATAGGTTTCCACTTTACGGATGGTAGAATCGGAACGCTTCTGATCGGCAGCGCTCGGGTTCTTCAAAATCACTGTAACTGTCCGGTTTCGGACATTATTCATCAGGTTATTGCTGTATTCCATCATCAGCGTAAACCTGTGCTGACGGTCGGGGGAGAAATCTGCCCGTATGCTCTCAATATCCACTTCACTGTAATGATCAACCTGTCGTCCGATACGGGCCATGTTTATTTTTAATTTTCGCCAAATTTAGATAAACTTCGGGTATATCAAGATCAGATGAACAAAGGAGTACCTAAAGGATTGATTGTAACGGATGTAGTGATTGTCGGAGCTGGACCGGCCGGTTGCTCAGCCGCTTTGGCCCTGAAGGGGTCCGATAAAAAGGTTCTTCTGATTGATAAAGCTGTTTTCCCCCGCAATAAAACCTGTGGTGATTCGGTTCCCGCACATGCCCTGCTCGGCCTGGAGAATCTGGTTCCGGGCATCTATGATGACTTTTTGCTTAAAGTTAAGTCGGCCAGTTTCCGTTCGTCAGCGCTGATTTTCCCCAATGCCCTGCGGCTTTTTTTTAAATGGCCACTTCCCGGATATGTTGTGGAACGCAGTGCTTTCGATGGGTTTCTGCTCGATAATGTCAGGGAGTCAACGGATACACAGGTGATCACCGGCCTCAGGGTAGTCGATTATCAACGGTCTGAGCAGCAAATCATACTAACCACTCAGTTACCCGATGGATTGCCTGGGGATGAAATCAGAACTTCCCTGGTTATCGCTGCAGATGGTGCGCCCTCCCTGGCGGCCCGAAAGCTGGCAGGCACTATTCCAGATCCAAAGGTTTATGGTCAGGCGGTGAGATGTTATTTCGACAATGTCGATGCGATAGATCCCGGAGTGGAACTGGTTTTTTACCATCCGGATTTTTTCCCCGGATATTTCTGGATTTTCCCGATGCCGGGTAATCGGGTAAATGTTGGATTTGGCATGCCTGAAAATAGCAGGAGAAAAATGAAAACCTCGATTGTTGAACTGTTTCATAAGTTCAGAAACCAGCATCCTGTTGTTCGTGAGATGCTTAAGAATGCTGTTCAGGTGAGCGACCTCCGTGGTGGCATGGTACCTTTTGCCAGGAAGAGGCAGATATGGAGCGGACCGGGCTTTATGCTGACAGGTGATTCAGCTTCGCTGGTTGATCCGGTTTCCGGCGATGGAATCATGCAGGCGGTCCGCAGTGGAATGCTGGCGGGAATTGCAGCGAAAACTGGGCAGCACAATTTGTACGACCAACAAATCGAAAAATATCTGTGGAAGAGGATGAGACCTCAGCGACGCACTATCAGGCTGATGAACGGATTACCACAACTTATCACTATTGCAGCCTGGCTGGGGAGGTTCGACTGGCTTCGGAACCGATTCCAGCGGTGGATCTGGTAAAAACCACCGGAAATTCCACGCTCTTTATTACTTTTAGCGCCAAACAGAATTCTGGTGCCAAAGAAAAAACCATTACCTATCCTGACCGGAATAACGGTCGAATCAGTCGGAGCAGAAGGAAA
>Ga0114951_10006614_pt1 | contig 10182 bp, 9 predicted proteins | sample AM7aDNAmetaG_FD_88677 | JGI IMG/M metagenome (GOLD analysis project Ga0114951, IMG submission 88677) | Freshwater microbial communities from Finland to study Microbial Dark Matter (Phase II) - AM7a DNA metaG | ecosystem: Environmental > Aquatic > Freshwater > Lake | place: Finland: Lake Alinen...
ATATTTTAGCAAAGATTGATCGTGCGAGAAAGAAACTCGAGAAAATCAAACCTGGCTGCACTCAACCTCCAACTCGACAACGGAAAGTCAATGCTGCATAACTATTTATGAAACACTACACTATATACCGCAACTGCCCAAAACATCCTCCTGTTTCACTCTAGATGCTCTGCCCATGGACATCAGGCACTTGAAGACCCCGGGACATAAAATCCCGGGGTCTTTTTTTATGAAGCAGGTATCGTGTCATATGCGCAGAGGCCTGTTAAGAAAGAGGCTGCCGTGACAGGCCGGCAGCCTCGGAAATGCAGCTAGCGGGGTTCAAAACCCGTAGAATTTATTTTCCCTGTTTCAGCACGACCCATATGGCATTATCGCCGCGCCGCAGAAGAAACAGGATGTTCTCCCCGGGCTTGATTTTGCCCAGTATGCGATTATAGTCCTCAAGGTTGCGGATGGCGGCGCGATTGATCTCTTCAATAATGTCGCCCGACCGCAGCCCCGCCTCATCGGCTTCGCTGTCTGGCTCGATCTGGGTTATTACAATGCCATCCTTTTTGGCAAAGCCATGGCGCTGGGCCATTTCAGGCGTAATCTCGCGCACTGCAATGCCGAAATTTTTTTGAGGCTCTTGAGCCTGCGCCTGCTCACGGCCTTTACCGTCTTTGAGTTCAGCTATTTTTACCGAATAATTTTTTTTCTTGCCGTCCCGCAAAACACTCACCTCTACCGTTTTGCCGATTTCGGTCTGGGCCACCAGCATCGGCAGTTCATCCATTTCCTTTATCTCTTTGCCGTCATAGTCCGTGATGATATCGCCGGGTGCTATCCCCGCTTTGGCAGCAGGGCCTTCCTTGTCAACATCGGCCACCAGTGCGCCTCTGCCCTGGCTGAGGCCGAATGATTTTGCAAGCTCGGGCGTCACTTTCTGCACTACAACGCCAAGCCAGCCACGCACAACTTTGCCCTTGCCCTTGAGCTGGGGCACAATATTTTTTGCGATGTTGATCGGTATGGCAAATCCGATGCCCACATTGCCGCCGCTGGGGGAGAAAATAGCCGTATTGAGGCCAACCACTTTGCCGCTCAGATTAAACAGCGGCCCGCCGCTGTTGCCGGGATTGATGGACGCATCGGTCTGGATAAAGTCATCATAGGGGCCCTGGCCGATCTTGCGCCATTTTGCACTGACGATCCCCTGTGTCACCGTTTCCTGCAGGCCAAACGGGTTGCCGATGGCAAGCACCCATTCGCCGATTTCAAGCGCATCTGAGTCGCCCAGCTCCGCAAACGGAAGATCACCCTTGGGCTCCTTAAGCTTGATGAGCGCTATATCGGTTTTCTCGTCGCGCCCAACCAACGTGGCATCATACTGTTTTTCATCATGCAGGGTCACCTTGATCTCATCGGCGCCATCAACCACATGATTGTTGGTGAGCACATACCCCTCGCGGTCAATGATAAATCCTGAGCCCAGTCCGCGCTCGCGCTGCTTCTGGTTGCGCTGCGGCATCTGCTCAAAAAACCGGCGCATAAAATCATCCCCAAAAAATTCTTCGGGGTCCTCCTGGCTGTACGGCTCCTGAAAGCGCCGCATCGAACCTTTCGGGGGCTTGATCGTCCGCGAGGTAGAAATATGCACGGTCACGGGCATCAGCTTTTTGGCAAGCTCGGTAAAGCTCGGCAGGGTGATGGTTTTCACAGCATCGCCCTGCTGCACCTGAGCTGCTGCCGGTTTGACCGCCAGCATGCAGCAGACACCAAAGGCCAGCGCCAGAACCGGCTTCGCAAGGAAAAAAACACGCGAACGAACGGGGTTGATCATAGAAGGCTCCTTTAACTATTAGTCATGAACAGCAGGCGCACAACCTGTTACTGTATTTTTTTTATCGACAGGGCTTCGTCAAGCCCTTCACCCGTGGTTACATACTTGACTTTCACACGGTCGTTTTTATGCAGGACATCAAGGCCTGTGGGCTTCCAGGCCGGGTCATAGATCGTTGTGGTGCCCTTGACGATTAAAACCTGCGGCCGCCCGTTCTGCCCCGCAATGACAATCTCGGACCGAAGGCCCTTTGCACTGTCGGCTACTGACACAGAGTCTACGGTGCCGGTCACCGTCTGAACACTGCTTGAATCGGCCGCCGAGACAAGCACGGGAACAGGATAGTTCTCAGCTTGACAGACGGAGGCTGCACCGAGGCACATAAGAAAAACAAACTGCGATTTTTTCATAGCTCAAACCTTCCTGCACCATCGTGATAAAGTATTCATTATCATATATCCGCCTGCGCGTCTACTGTGTCAGCGCCTTCTAAAAAACAGGCTTGGCGCCATTGCCTTGCCGGGGGCACTGCGGCCCGGCTGAACACGGACACACATGCTTGTTTTTGTGCTATGGCCTTTCTCTGCCAGGCACTGATTCGTCCCTTTTAAGGGCTTTTCCGCCGGAGCCCTGCTTTTCAATGATTTCAACGCCTGCTTTTTTATCCAGGGGAGCTGCCTCGAAACATCTCAAGGCTCTTCCTGCAAGGTGATGCTTCAGTGAAGGGCTATTATACAGAAGCCCACTGCCTCCATTATAATCGCCTGGTTGCGAACATTTCAGTGTTTATTAAAAAGGAGGCATGCAGGGAGGATGAGAAGGGGGAGGAACACCCTCCCTGCACTATCAGAAAAAACCTTATATGCTTACAGGCTCTGCAATATTTTTTTTGCATCATGTTTCTGATTCGTGCAGGGAGGATGAAAAAGGGGGGGGGGAACACCCTCCCTGCACTATCAGCAATACCTACAATTATTATTGTTAATCATGTTCTTATTTTATTTTAAATATAGCATGGAAATAATTAAAGAAAGGTTAGAGCAGGATTAGAATATTTTAATGCAAAACAGCAGGTAAAGCTGACGGTAAAAAACGTCCGCCCTGCGGCAGCGCAAGAGCATTTGGAAACACAGAAAGCCGGCAAAACGAACCTGTGCAATGCTGTGCTGTTAGTTGTGTCTGCTTTAAGGTTGAAAGGTGCTTTTGGAAAAAATCATTTCTATGTAAGGGTATCACTTATTGACTTCTGCAACCTGATTCCAAACCGCCAAATACTGGTTGAAAATACGATCTATGGTGTAATCTGCAACCACCTTGCGGCGTCCGCATATACCCAATTGTGCAGCAATGTCGGGGTTTTTAATAATCTCACGTATTGCATCCCTTAGAGCGTCTCTATTGCCTGGCGGAACACAGATACCGGCCTTCTCTTTTCCATCCGCATTCAGCATGTCGGGCATTGCCGCCACAGTAGTCGCCACGACCGGACATCCCATGGCCATCGCTTCAAGCAGGACGATGGGAAACGCCTCTGTCAGGCTTGGCAGAACCATCAGCGTTGCCGTCAGCATTTCCTTCAGAACCTCGTCATGCTCTTTGACTCCGGCAAACATCAGCCATCTGCCGCTATCATGACTGCGTGACAAAGCCATCAGCTCCGCCTTAAATATTGGCTCTACGGGGCCTATTAAGTGCAACTCTTCCACCTCCGGCAGGTCGGCGCAGGCCCGCACTAAATCATGGACCCCTTTTTCTGCAATAACATGGCCGACAAACAGCACCCGGTTTTTCTTCCGCAAAGGTGCATCAACAGCATATGCCATGGCCATTTTTTCCAGTTCAGGAGCAAGCGGATTTGGCACAAGATACATATTGGTGAATCCGTTTTCCTGGAGCGCCTTCATCGATGAACGGTCAAGCACAATGACGCCATCGGCAGTGCTCGCCACACGACGCAGCATCCGGTACTCCCAATTCCGCTGCCGGACCAGTTCAGGGCATCGGCCAAAATGAAAATGAACAACGACCGGAACACGGAAAAGGCGGGCAAAAAAAATCACCATCAAGTCTCTAAAAAACCCCATCCCCCCGCTGGACTGACAATGGACGAGATGCGGGCGCCCCTGTAATATACATTTCAACAAACGAAAAGCTAAAGGTATCCAGACTGCCAGCCCAGACAAAAGCCTTTGCGCAAAGCTGTTTGGACTAACAGGCCGAAATCGTTGCGCCGAATCCAGATGTACCACCTCAACCTCCGGTCGTGAGATGGCATAATTCAAAAAATAGCTTGTCCATGTCGCAATGCCGCCCACCGGCGGTGGCAGCGGTGCAATCAGCAGCAACTTGATCCGTTTTGATGCTTCACAATCCATATTTTTTTACGCATTCTCTGCCAGCAGCAGCAAGTTATTCAATCTTGAATTTTGAATCCGAAAGCTCGAATCTTTTTACTCCGAATATCTTTTCGCACCTGCTGCCTCCTGCTTTCCCTAGAATTCAACAATTCCCACCAGCCCGCTGCTGAACTTTGACTGGCCCAGCACATGCTGCACTTTGGTTGCCTCAAGCTCTGTCAGCACGCGGCTGAGCTCTGCTGCGAACTGAGCCGGGTTTTTGCTGAGCGGCTCTTTTGTAAAAACGCCGCCGTGAATGTGGTGCAACGCATCTTTTGACAGCAGCTTTTCATACTTGGAGGCCAGCCCATCCCGGCTGCGCACGGCAATGCCCGCAGCGGCAATTATATTATTGATGTCGGTAGGCTCGATGGGAAAGTTCATCCACTCCGAAAAATTGGCGGCATCAAAAATTTCAAGGCCGTTTTTCGGCTTATTTTCAAAGATGGGCGACTTCTTCAGATTCATGCCAAGAAGACCCTTGCTTTCGGCAAGCATCACAATGCCGATGGAGGCTGCACTCGTAAGCGTCAAGAGGGCCGTAATCAGATTGTCAAGTGTTATGAACCCGTCCATGCTTTCAAAGGATGCAACTGCAGAGCACTGCCCGTTGAAGCCGAAACCGTGAAAAAACCGGTATTTCATAGAGGGATCCGGCTCACGGCACAGGATGAAATCGACGGAGGGCCGCTTAACCGCGGGATAAAAAAAGAAGTGCCGGTTGATGACTACTGCTTCGCCAAAAAATTCTTTATAGTCCTCGTATTCGTCGCCGATGGCGGCAAGCCCGGCGCCGAACTGAATGTCGGCCTGTTTAACGGGAATGCTGTCCTGCAGCTCATAGCGCGACTGGGCAAATTTGTCCTGCGACCCGATGGGAAAACAGGACCCGGGCCGGACGGAGTTTTTTACGTAGCTGAACTGTATGCCCCCGGCCTCATGCTGCTGCAGGGCTTGCCCGCCCTGATGAGGCGCGAGAGCGGCAGCAATCTCCTGCCGGGTTGAGAACATGCGGAACAGAGAGTCAAAGCCGCTCATTTTAAAGATGGTCATAATGGCCTCGGAGACGCCGAAAAAAACAATCTCGCCCCCGGCTTTTTTCAGCTGCTTCTGCGCCATCATAAAAATGCGCAGGCCGGCGCTGCTTACAAAACCCACGTCCGACAGGTCCGCAACCAGCAGGCGTTTGCCTGCCATGATCAGCTCATCGATCTGCTGCTGCACCTGGGGGGAGGTCATGCTGTCCAGGCGCCCCTGGGGAGTGATCCATGGTATGCCATTTTCTTCTCGGATGATGCAATCTGTCATGGGAAGTCCTGTCTGTCTATGGTTTTTCCGTTGTGTGGATGATGGTCTTTGCAAACCGGGTATAGGGTGCTTATCCGTTTGTATCGTATAAAAGCCTGTTCGAGCTGGCATTATAGGTTAGGCAGGGCGGGGAAACAATTAAAAAATACCCTGCGGGCGGCGTTACTGACCCTCTCCTGATAGAATAAGATTGCACAGCTTCGGGTTCACAGCATGGCCGCAGGCAACTTGCGGTTGCCATTCCGGGGTTGCTGTGGTACTAAACTGATCATATTTATGCTGGACATACGCCACGGCTCAATGCCTGGCATGATCTGCTCAAACAGCGGATTTAAACATACTGTATTTATTTGGCAGGGAGGAAAAATCGATGGACTTACTCATTGAAACCGCAAAAAAAGGGACTTCTGTGGTTCTTACCGTCAAAGGCCGCCTGGATGCAGCTACGGCTCCGGAATTTGAAAAAGCATGCGACAGACTTATTGCAGAAGGGAATATTTCCCTGATTGCAGATCTCGGGCAACTTGAATATATAAGCAGCGCAGGGCTTCGCAGCATTCTTGCAGCAGCGAAGAAGCTTAAAGCGCTGCAGGGGCAGATCAAATTCTGCAATCTCTCGGGCATGGTCAAAGAGGTCTTCAACATCTCAGGCTTTACGTCCATGTTTTCAAGCTATGCAACACTTGACGAAGCCCTTGCCCCTTGATGAATAAGAGCGACATGGACACTCTACGCCTTCCCGCACGCATAGAATCGCTGAAGCTGTTTCAGGATTTCACCTGTCAAAAGCTTAAGGGATGGGGCTTGCCCCAGGCGCTTGAACCGAAAGTTGAGCTTATACTCGAAGAGATCCTCACCAATGTCTTCAACTATGCTTACGCCGCGGGCACTGAAGGTGAAGCCGAAGTTGGCTGCGAACTGAAAGATGGAAGCCTGCGTTTTGTCATTGCCGACTGGGGCGCGGCCTTCAACCCGCTTGAAAGCCCGCCACCAGATCTGACTGATGACATCGATGCGCGCAAAGTAGGAGGGCTTGGTATTTTTTTTGTAAAGGAAATGGTTGATGCCATTGCCTATGATCGAGCGCACGATCAGAATATCTTAACCATAGCAATCAGGGTTAATAGCCCAAACACCTAAGCGTACACTATGTCAGGTTATCATTTTAAAATCGTCTATGGCCCGCACATGGCGCCCGAAGAATTGCAGCAGGCTGCAGACGTGATAAGCGCCTCCTATACCTCGTGGCAGAACAACCCCAAAAACACCAATCCGGTCAAGACCGATACCTCTCCTGCTGTCTATACCCGCATTATGTCCAACCCGACCCACGAAGTGATTTTATATTATGATGCCGAAGAGCTGTGCGGCGTTTTTGTGCATGCCCTGTCGCCTGATTATGACCGGTATCCGCTTCGCAAGCTTTCCTATGTGGCGGCGCAGCCCCGGCAAAAAGGCTATGAAGCATTGAAGCTGATATTTGCCCGCTACGCCGAATTTGTTAAAGCGCAGGGCGAAGATGTGCTCATCGCAAGCGATCTCGACCAGCTGACGCTCAACAGCCTGCTTGTGCAGGCGGGCTTTCGCGAGATTGTTGACCGGGATGAAACATACTTTCTGCTGTCCCAGCTGCTGCAGCGCAAAATTTTTTCTTTTCAAAAGGTCAACAGCGATTTTGTCATCGATCAAATCATACGGGTCGACGGCAAGGCAGTGCGCCGGGATAAAAAGCTCTATAAGCTGCAGACCACCCCTTTTGATTTCTACCAGCTTTACCGAGAGCAGCAGACAAAGCGCGTGCAGCGCTGCATTGCGCCAGAAAATCTGGCTCTCCTGCGCAGGGCATTTTCCTCTGCCGACGGGGGCATTTTTTTTATCAGCTCTTTTGAAGGCACCATCACCAATGACGATGCGGCAAGCGGCGGCTTTTATTCGCCGCGGGCGATGATCGGAAATTCCGTAGAAAAAATGCTTCCTGAAATTATTGCGCCGGAAAAAAACATCATCTATCTGCTGCCTGGCAGCCAGGCTGAGCTGCGGGCACTGGCAGACAAGGTCAAGTTTCGGCCGGGCTTCTACGATTTCCTTTTTTACTGCCTGAAGGTGCTCGGATCATTTTATGTAATGTCGGCTGCCACGCCCTTTCAGGTACGCTATCCGCTTGAGCGTTTTCTTGCCCCGGGCCTGCCCCTTCGGTATGCCGACCTTATTGAAAAGATCATCACGCCTGAGGTTGAACTGCTTGAAGGAGTTCAGGCCACACTGTCCGATGATCTCCCGCGCACGGCCTACCGCTTCAGCGGCCCGTATGTCGATTTGAGCCAGGGCTCCTATACTGCTCGAAAAGACCTGATGGTTGAAGATATTTTGAAGGATAAGACCGCGTCCGGCTCGCCCATAGTCTGCCTGTGCAGCGACATGCGGGACCGGCAGATAGTTGAGACATTATATCTTGAATCATACCTGAAAAGCATGCCGGTGCTTGTTTTTGATTTCGGCTCACAGGTGACGGCGTGGGTAAACAAAGAATTATCTGCAACACTTCCCGGCCCGAATCAGCACTTCAGCATTATCAATATCCGCGACTTCTACCAGATACCCTTCATGCTCCATGAAGCCGGCCTGAAAATTGATGATAATCAGGATTTTCTGTCATAAGTGAAAATGGGGTTAATTCCCTTGCTGTAAACCCATGAGGGGCTTATCCCAAAGGCAGCCATTTTCTTCTGCATTGACATCACTTGCACCTGTGCTAGTATTTTCCATAAATTGAGATTCCATGATGGAGGTAAGAATCTATGCAGTATGAATTTAATGTGGTTATCGAAAAGGATCCGGATGGTTATTTCGTGGCCACTGTGCCCGCATTGCGCGGGTGCCACACACAGGCAAAATCTCTTGATGTTTTAATGAAGCGGGTTCGGGAAGCAATTGAACTTTGCCTTGAAGTAGAAAAACCGGTAAAAAATGAATTTATCGGGGTGTAGCGGTTGCAGTATGAGCAATCATCCATCCATAACCGGCACACAGCTCATCAAGGCATTGCGTGCGCTCGGTTTTGAGGTTATCCGCACAAAAGGTAGTCACCATTTTCTTCGCCATCCAGTTGATCAACGGTGTACGGTTATTCCCGTTCATCGAGGTGAAACTATTGGCCGGGGATTACTTGCACAAATTTTACGGGATTGCGAAATTGCCTTTGAAGAGCTGATAAAGCGTCCTTAATCGGCAGGGTACCGAACACAAGCCTACTTTTTTCTTCTATCCATTTTTAATACACACAGCATATCCCCTTCCCTGCAACCCAGCAGCGCCGCAGCGCTTGCCAAATTGCACGCGATTTGCAAATTGCCGTCGTGCATGAAAAATGCAACCAGCTCGCCCTTTTGTACATCGCTGTAGCTGCTGCCGAGAAAAACCCTGTGCTCTCTGTTTTTGAACCGTAAGGTAAATGTGCCGCCTTTGGCAATGCCGAGCTTATCGAAATCGGTTTGCACATAACGGGTATGCACATTCCCGTAGACCGGATCAATCTGCACAACCTGTGCACAGGCCCCGCCGTCTTTAAAAACTGCTAAAGACTGAGGGGCGTCCTTTCCAATCGTAATGTCGCGCTCAAGCGCAACCCTGCCTGTTTCTGCATATGCCACTGTTGCTCTGAAAGCCTCAAGCCTTTCATCATCGTTGACATTGCAGTGGCCGTCACGGCCAACTATCCAAAACGCGGGCCGCGCGGCATTATCCTGCAGCCGGTCTATATAAGCCCTGGGGCCCTCTACTTCGCTGCGATTGGACAGAAAAAGCATGGGGATAGCCGGACGGCGGGACAGGCTCTTGCACAGATACAGCGCGGGCCCGATGCAGAGAATACCATCAAACTTGCCCTTGCAGGTTTCTGAAATGCGCGCCCCGATTGCCCCTCCCATTGATGTGCCCATAAGATATATTTTATCCGGTCTGCCGTATTTTTTAATAACAAAATCCCGCAGCTGCAGCACATCCTGGATTGCCTCATCGATAATAGGGCCGTTTTTGCGATAGCTTGTCGAAGCAATGAGCCAGCCTTCATCCAGCAGGGTCTTATAGAACGGCTCTCCGGGAGGAAATTCTGCAGTAACGGGCATGCTTTCAGCCCGCAGCCCGTGCGCCAGTATAAGCATCTTCTTGTTGTAGTTTGCAGGCGCCGCAATAAGGATCTGAGACTGCTGCAGTTTCCCCCGGTAACAATCCGGTTCGGCAGCATAAGCAGGTGCACGAAAAAGGATAGTCATGGCCAGTAAGGCAGCGATACGCAGCATCATGAGACCTCTTAATTAATTCCGGCGGCTTGGCTCCCGCCACAAACTTCGGAAATACGTTTTGCGGTGTCCAAATATGAACCCCTATTGTGTGAAAATGCATGAGGCATCGTCTATGCATATGCCAGACTAAAAAATCTATTACAAGAAAATATTTTAGCTACTACAACACCTCAAGATACAGCCCCTTTTCATTTTTGAATGATAAAAATGGCTACAGCATTTTGATATTTGCTCTAGGAGTCTGTCGGACTTTCCAAGCATCCTATGATATAATGGCGTAACATTAAACAATTGATTTCAAAGGATACGCCAGATGTCATTAAAGTTTGTCACTTGTGATCGCAATGCACAA
>Ga0114951_10006615_pt1 | contig 10181 bp, 8 predicted proteins | sample AM7aDNAmetaG_FD_88677 | JGI IMG/M metagenome (GOLD analysis project Ga0114951, IMG submission 88677) | Freshwater microbial communities from Finland to study Microbial Dark Matter (Phase II) - AM7a DNA metaG | ecosystem: Environmental > Aquatic > Freshwater > Lake | place: Finland: Lake Alinen...
AGAAATCGCACCATCGCCGGCATGATCCTTCAGCAGGCGCTGGGTTTGGGCATTATCGGTTTCGTGGTGGGAAAGATCGCCGCCACCTTCTGGGCGCCTATCTTTCCCAAGTATGTTCTGCTTGAACCGGGCGATGCTCTGCTAGGCTTCGCCGGAGTTCTGGTGATCTGTGCTCTAGCAAGCGTTCTGGCAATACGAGCCGCGCTCAAAGTAGACCCGGCGGAGGCGATTGGTGGCTGATATGTGTGGAAAAGGTATTCGTATTGAAGCATTGAGGAAACGCTACGGGAAGGGCGACACTGCCGTTGACGCGCTTAAAGGCGTGGATATGCAGGTTGCTCCCGGCGAGGTAGTAGGACTCATCGGACCATCAGGCTCTGGCAAGAGCACCATGCTCAAGTGCCTTGGCGCCGTCATCGAGCCTACGACAGGACGTATGACGCTGGGGGAAGAGGTAATCTACGACAATGGCTGGAAAATACCCGATCTGCGCGCCCTGCGCCGCGACAAGCTCGGTTTTGTGTTCCAGGCACCGTACCTGATCCCTTTTCTCGATGTCACCGACAACGTGGCGTTATTGCCCATGCTGGCCGGAAGATCCAATGCAGAGTCCCGGAAACGGGCACTGGAACTTCTTGAAGCATTGGATGTTGCGCATCGCGCCAAAGCCATGCCATCCCAACTCTCCGGTGGCGAGCAACAGCGAGTTTCTATCGCCCGGGCGTTGGTTAACCGCCCGCCGGTTATACTCGCTGATGAGCCTACCGCGCCGCTGGACAGCGAACGTGCATTGGCCGTGATTCGCATCCTCAATCACATGGCCCGCCAATACGAGACTGCCATCATAGTAGTGACTCACGACGAAAAGATCATCCCGACGTTCAAACGCATCTACCACATCCGTGATGGGAAAACCCAGGAGGAGCCTGGAGAGGGGCGAGCATTCGAATGAGAACCATTCATCAATTATGGAGGATAGATACGATGAAAATACTTATGATCGGCATATTGATCTTGTGCGCAGGAATACTGGCTGGATGCTCTGTCGGCCCCGACTTCAAAAGACCAGATCCACCGCCTGTTGCTGGCTATACCCCTTCTGTTCTGGCTGCGCAAACCGCTTCAGCCTCCGTCAGCCTGGGTGATCCTCAACGCTTTGTCGCAGGCGGGGTGGTACCCGCATATTGGTGGAAGGAACTTGGCTCGACTAAGCTCAACGAGCTGATTGAACAGGCGCTGAAAGCCAGCCCCACTCTGGAAGCGGCGATTGCCGTGCTTCGTCAGGCCCAGCAGACCTACGAGTCGCAGGCCGGCGCAACTCTTTTTCCGCAGGCGATCGGCAAACTCGGTGGGCAGCGCTTAAACACCAACAGCGCGGCCTCCGGGCTAGAAGGGGGCGAGCGAACTTTTAATCTGTACAACACCGGTGTGGGGGTGAGCTACAATCTGGATCTCTTTGGTGGCAACCGCCGCGCTCTCGAAGCTCTCGCCGCACAGGCTGAATACCAGCGCTACCAGTTCGAAGGCGCACGACTGACGCTGGCGGCCAATATAGTTACCACGGTCATCATGCAAGCGCAACTAGCCGCGCAGATTCAGGCCAGTGATGCCATTCTGGCGGCGCAGGAGGAACAACTCGGTATCACGCGACGGCGTTTCGCACTCGGCGCATCCACCCCCAACGATTTACTGGCACTGCAAATCCAGATCGAACAGACCCGTGCCGGTGTCCCACCACTGCGCAACAGGCACGATCAGGCGAATCATCTGCTGGCTGTGCTCATTGGCAGACCTCCGGGAAGCGGGATCATCCCGCAATTTGCCCTGGCCGATTTTAAACTACCGACTGAATTGCCTCTTCGCGTGCCGTCTGAACTTACTCGGCGACGCCCGGATATTCAGGCTTCTGAAGCGTTGCTGCGCGCCGCCAACGCCCAATATGGCGCGGCCGTGTCCAAACTGTACCCGCGGATTACCCTCAGTGCCGATCTCGGATTTCAAGCGCTCACTACTGCCGGTTTATTCGGTAGCGGGTCACTGGTGTGGGGTCTTGCAGGGCAACTGGTGCAACCTCTCTTCAACGGAGGCCTGCGCGCCGAATCGCGCGCCGCCGAATCGGGATTCGATGCCGCCGCAGCCAACTATCGCCAGACCGTTCTGCAGGCGCTGCGCAATGTTGCTGATGTGCTGCGTGCCCTCGGAAACGACGCAGATGCCCTGGCTGCGCATGCCGCCGCCGACGCATCAGCGGAAGAGTCGCTCCAAATGATTCAGCGACAGTATACCCTGGGGGCGGCCAGCTATTTACAACTGCTTATCGCTCAACAGCAGTCACAGCAAACCAGCATCAGCCTGATCGCGGCGAGGGCTCAACGCTTGACTGATACCGTCGCCTTGTATCAAGCCATGGGAGGTGGATGGTGTTTCGACGAAGCGGAAGTTAAGTCAGCCTTCTAGGTAATAATGCGGCAATTTACCGTGTTCCTCATGACTGGTAAGAAGGTATAAGATAAAACTATATTGCTAAGCATTTTACATGTTTTCAAGAGGGGCTATGTGATGATACACGCTATGATAAAGGAAATGCATTGGTGGCAAAAGGTGCTAATTGTATCAGCAGTAGTGGCTACTTTAAAGCATAGTGACGGAATTAAAATATAAGCTGAATTGTCAGATGAAAATATCCGGCTTGATATTAAAAACTTCCTGCTACACAAACTGTTGCTCTTGAAAATAAGGCTTGACTTCGAATAGGAATAAAGGGAACTGATCGCGCAGCGCTCTTGCTAAGGAATGGGCACGCTGGATTTTTTACCGGAGACAAAATATATTTTGTGGTGCAGACGGGCGCATAGCAGTGGGGCAGCTTCTTGAAAGCATTAGATTAAATGCTTTTATTGAATTGATGGGAAAGGGTAGGCAACATGGGTAAAAAGCATCTTTCACACTTGGCCCTGAGTGACGATGGATTTTTGTTTGATTCATCAACCGGCAGCACATTTACACTCAATGCCACCGGTACATTCATATTGAAAAAACTTATTGGGGGGATAGGCAGTGAAGGCATTGCCGCCGATATAGTTGCGAGTTACGATACCTCGGAGGAGATTGTTTTACGCGATCTGGTTCAATTTTTTCAATTCCTGACGGAACTGGGTATTATCGATACGGTGCCGGAGGAAACGTAACTCATGAAGCGAAAAAACATCAACATTGCTGTCAGCGGTCTTAACGCCACCGACAATCCTGGTCCGGGAGTTCCCGTCATCAGGTCCATACGGGAAAGTGAAGAATTCCAGGGCACCATTACCGGTCTTGCCTATGATCCCCTGGATCCGGGTATCTATATGCGGGGCGTTTGCGACAACGTTTTTCTCATGCCCTATCCTTCGGAGGGTGCAGAAAATATCCTCGAAAGAATTCGATATATCCACGCTCAAACGCCGATCGATGTGATTATATCTACACTGGATTCGGAACTTGAGGCCTATCTGAAAATAAGTCAGGACCTCGCTGCAATGGGAATACACACTTTTCTTCCCGCCGAAGCTGCCTTGAAACTCCGCTCGAAATCCCGGCTCCATGAGCTTTCTGAAATCGGGATCAATGTCCCCAAGGGCAAGGCGGTAAACGATATTACGGCCATTTACCAGCTCGAAGAAGATTTTAACTTTCCGGTCGTGGTCAAAGGGCAGTTCTACGAGGCCTACATCGCTCATTCCGTCATGGAGGCGGTCCAGTATTTCAGCAAAATAAGTTCCCGATGGGGGCTCCCGGTCATTATCCAGGAGTACATCATTGGCGTAGAGTACGATATTGTGGCCCTGGGTGATGGAGATGGCGGTTTGGTCGGTGCGGTGCCCATGAAAAAAATGCAGTTAACGGACAAGGGAAAGGCATGGGGCGGCATCACCGTCGATGATCCGGACATGAATGAATTTGTCCGTCATGCGATCAGGAAGTTGAAGTGGCGGGGGCCATGTGAACTGGAGGTAATGAAGGAAAAGACCACGGGAAAGTATTACCTGATCGAAATCAATCCCCGCTTTCCTGCTTGGTGTTATCTTTCCGTCGGTGCAGGCCAGAATTTGCCCTGGGCTGCCGTCAAGCTGGCATTGGGTGAAACAACGCACCCTTTCCCGCCCTGTAAGGTCGGGGCTCTCTTCCTGAGAAACTCTGTTGATTGCGTCTATCCTCTTTCAGAGTATCAAAGCGTTATCACCAGGGGTGAACTGGTAAGAATCCCGACGGATGCTTGATTGTCAAGAAAATGAATCAATTGCCAAAAGTATAAATCACATATCATCATGGAGAAGGCTATGGAAAAGCTCAGATATGAACGTCCCACCGTTGTCCGCCATGTAACAGGACTTTCCAACAAGTTTGGACGCGCTGCTGCGCCGCGTATCAAAAAGGATATCGACGGTGTTAGCATCAGCGACATGCTGAAAAAATACGGCAGCCCCGTTTTTGTATTCAGCGAAAAAACGATCCGCCGTAATTATCGTAACGCCTTCCGGGCATTTACAGCCCGATACCCGAAGGTACAGTTTGCCTGGTCATACAAGACAAACTACCTGGATGCGATCTGCCGGATCTTTCATCAGGAGGGCTCATGGGCGGAAGTGGTCAGTGAATATGAATATGAGATGGCCAGACGTAACGGCGTTCCTGGCGAGCAGATCATCTACAATGGCCCCTACAAGCCGGAGAGTGCCCTGCGTACAGCCATCCAGGAGGGCGCGCATATCCATGTAGACCATTACGATGAGCTGTATCTTATCGAGAAGATTGCCCGCGATCTGGGACGGTCCGTCGATGTCGCTATCCGGATCAATATGGATACGGGCATCTATCCGTCCTGGGATCGTTTCGGTTTCAACCTGGACAACGGCGAAGCCATGAACGTGGTACGACGGATGCACGCAGGAGGAAAGGTCCGCCTCCAGGGTGTACATTCCCATATCGGCACCTTTATCCTGGAACCCTATGCCTACCGTAACGAAACGGCGAAACTCGCTACATTTGTAAAGGCCGTGGAGCAAGAATTCGGTTTCGATATCGACTATATTGATGTGGGCGGGGGATTCCCGTCGCAAAACACCCTCCATTCCCAGTATGCTCCGGGAAAAGAAACAAATCCACCCCTGGATCAGTATGCTGAGGCCATTACGTCCGCGTTGCTGGAACAGGGTTTCACGCCGGACAAGCTTCCCCGCTTGATACTCGAAACAGGAAGGGCCCTGATTGATGAAGCGGGCTACTTTTTGACATCTGTTGTCGGGGTCAAGCGCCTTCCCAACGGCGTCCGAACGTTGATTATGGACGGCGGGGTCAATGTTCTTTTCACCGCCTTCTGGTATAAACATAATGTGATGCTTGCGGAAGAAAATGACAGCATGGCCGAAGAAACGATTATTTACGGCCCCCTGTGTATGAACATTGATGTCGTTCGCCCGTCTATCAACCTGCCGGTCCTGGATTCGGGAGATGTGCTGGTGATTCACCCAGTAGGGGCCTATAATGTGACACAATGGATGCAGTTCATCCGCATGCGTCCGGCGGTCGTTCTGGTGGGAGAGGATGGAAGCACTGAACTGATACGCATTGCGGAAAACATAGATGCCATCAAACAATTTGAGCGAGTTCCGGATCGGTTGAAACCATAAATGGGCTATATGATCAAAACAGTTCTCCTGGCTTATGCCCAGATTTTCTTTTCAACCCGCCTGTTCGTCGGCTTTCTGTTTCTGCTGGCGACCTTTGTGGTGCCGGAGCAGGGCGCGGCGGGATTGGCAGCAGTTATCCTTTCCAATCTCTGGGCGCGGTTCCTCGGTTTTTCAGAAGAGGATATCAAGGCTGGTTATTTTGGTTATAATGGTCTCCTCACTGGCTTGGCGCTGGGGCTCACCTATGAGCTCAATCCCCCCTTTTTCATCATGCTGCTTATTGCCGCCTTGCTGGGAGTGCTCATTGCGGCCTCCCTGCAATCCCTTTTCAGACGCTACCTCTTCATTCCTGTGCTGAGCATCCCATTTGTTGTGACGACCTGGTTGATGCTTGCCGGGGGCAGGCAGTTTCACGGCCTGGTGTATACCCTCAAGCCCTTTGAAGTGACCATGCTTGCCGGGAAATTACCACAAATAGCCGATTTCTTTGTCCTGTCCCTGGGAACCACTTTTTTTCAGTTCAGTACCCTCGCCGGCATACTGATCGCCGCAGGGCTGTTGATTTTTTCCCGCTATGCCTTTATCCTGGCCATTGCCGGACTGTTTTCGGGCAGTGTTGTCTATACTCTGCTCAAAGGTGATCCTTCCGATCTTTATGTGGGATACGTCGGTTTCAACTTTATCCTCACCGCCATTGCCGTGGGCGGGGTATGGGCCGTTCCCGGCATTGGCTCCCTTATCCTTGCCGCGATGGGAAGCGCCGTGTGCGCAATAATTGCCGCTGCTTCCTCATATTTCCTTAATCCTTCGGGACTCCCTCCCCTGGCGTTTCCTTTTGTCGTCACCACCTGTTTCATCCTTTTTGCCCTGCAGCAGCGGGGACAGGTCTTCCGGTTCCGCACTCTTACGTCACCGAAAAAGACTCCGGAAGAAAACCTGAAACATTATCGTAACGCCACAATCCGTTTTCTGGACAGTGAAATCCCTGCCTTTACATTGCCGGTTTTTGGCGAGTGGACAATTACCCAGGGTGTCGGCGGAAGGCATACCCACAAGGATCTGTGGTTACATGCCTGGGATCTGGAATTGACTGACGATAAGGGTAAAGCATTTCGGAAAGACGGTGCCTCTCCGGAAGATTTTTACGCCTTTGATATGCCTGTATATGCACCGGGGGACGGCAAAGTGGTAACCGTGGTCACTCACCTGGAAGACAATCCCGCAGGTCAGGTGAATATCGATCATAACTGGGGAAACCTCGTAATCATCTGGCACTACGGCAGCGTATACTCTGCTCTTTGCCATTTGAAGCAGGAATCCGCGACGGTCACGGAGGGCGAATTTGTGCGCTACGGCCAGATTGTTGGCCGGGTTGGCAATAGCGGGAGATCCGCCGTGCCCCATCTTCATTTTCAGATTCAGGCGACCCCCTACATTGGTGCTCCCACCTTGCCCTCCTCGCTTCTCCATTACATTGCCGTGCAGAAAAACGGTGATTTCTATCACACTCACGGCACGCCGGAGGAAGGCGATCGGATCAGACCGCTGTCACACGAAGAAAATGCCTTTGACGCCGCTTGCTTGCCTCTCGGCAGCGTCTGGAAATATGACGTCCGATTCCATGGGCAACGCTGGCGGGAAACATGGGAAACGGAGATGGACTTCAGTGGCAACTTTTTTATTGTCTGCAAGGAGAATAAGTCTCGAATCCGCTATTTGGTGAACCGCTATGTGTTAATGTTCCTGGACTACGAAGGCCCTCGGAACACTGGTCTTTACTGGTTTTTCATGGGACTGCCCCGCCTGCCCCTGACAGCGGAAAAGGTCGTCTGGAAGGATGAACTACCCGGAGAATTGGTTCTATCTCCTCTGCACCGTTTGATCTTCAGCCTTGCGGAACCGTTTTATCCCCTGGCGCGCCTTTGCACCACCTCTCAATTTTTAAAAACAGGGAAACAATTCGCCGTGGAAACTCTTTCAGACCATCAAGGCATCTTGGGGCAAAGGAAATTCAAGGGCGTACGCACAGTATCCCTGTTTGAGCGCTACCGGGGTCTCGTTTCTTTGAAGGTATCCGTAAAAGGCGAGGAGTTTTTGACTTTGCAGCAGGTCGGCGATACAAAGGCGGAGGATTCGAGCGTACCCATTGCCTGACCCTAAAAATGAATCAAGGAGAAAAACATGTACTTGAAAAAATTGTATAGTTCAATTGCCATGGGATTGCTGCTACTTGTAGCACCCGTAGAGATTTACAGTGCCGACAACGGCAAGATCGGTGAACAATTTGAAGAATCTTTCATCTACGAAGCAGCGGGAAATTATGACGCTGCCTTGAATAGCGTTTTGCGAGTTCTGAGAATAGACCAGAAGCATTATACCGCCATGCTGCGAACAGGTTGGCTGGCTTACCTGAAGGGTGATTTCAGCGCCGCAGAGAAGTATTACCGAAAGGCCGCTTCACTGGCCCCAGATGCCATAGAGCCTAGGCAGGGATTGCTGCTGCCCCTCGTGGCTGCTAAAAAATGGCTGGAGACAGAATCCACGGCCAGAAAGATACTAAAGACAGATCAAAAGAATTACACAGCTTACAGCAAGCTGGCGTACGCCTTGTTTCAGCAGGGGAAATATGGCGATGCCAAGATAATTTATCAGAATTTGCTGAACTGGTATCCGAGCGATGCCGACATGAAGCTAGGTCTGGCCTGGACATATCAGCGTATGGGACGGACAGGAGATGCGGCGCGGTATTTTAAAGAGGTGCTGGAGGTGTATCAAACTAACCAGAGTGCACTGGCCGGTATGGAGGCGCTGCGGAGCGGCAAGTAACAGGTAATTCTTTTAACAAGGAGGATGAAATGGTGAGACCTTTAAAGATAATAATTACATTGATTGCAATCATGAGTATACTGATCGGTTGCAGTACCTTTCGCGCAGATCGGGAATACCAGACTGGCTTGAAGTTTTTTAAGGCTGGAAAATATCAGGAAGCAAATGACCATGCTATTATTGCCCATCGTTCAAATCCTTATGAAGCAGCGTATACAGGATTACTGGCATGGTCATATCTGAAACAAAACAAAGTTGCCGAAGCTGAGAATCTTTTTTCCAGTATTGATTTACGGGACAAAAACAATATCCTTGCATTTCAGGGATTAGCCTGGGTCAACTATACCCTACACAAATACGATTATTCTGAAAAAATGTTTAAAGAAGAATTGGCCTGGGCAGAAAATTATATCAACCGACGGGATTTTAGTTTTTTTGTCGCACAGAGCAGGGAATATATTTCTTCCATTGCCTCCGATAGCTTTTACGGACTCGGGCTTACAGCAATAGCTCGGGGCAATATGGACAAAGCAAAATCTTTTTTGTCAACTGCACTCAACTATTCCAATAATTTTATCGGGCATGGACCGATCCATGAGGCCCTAGCCGATGTTTATTTTGGGGAGAAGGATTATAAAAATGCTATGGTGCATTATCAAAAAGCCCAGGAAGAAAAGAAGAATGATATTGTGACTATAAAACTGGGGTGGTGTTTTTATTTCTCCGGTAACATTGATACTGCTGATAAAATATTTTCTCAGGGCATCGTCACTGCAATGGACAAAAGACCTTTTCTTTATGGCGCTGTCTTCACCAAATATGCTTCAGGAAGGGTTGATGAGGCAAGGAATATCTTACATGACTCTATAAAGTTAGACCCCTATTATGCAGATACCATCGACATATATAACCTTATAGTAAAAACAAACAAATGGACGCTGTTATGGAAAGATTTTGCCGCAGCCTATTTCGAAAGAGGTGATTTTGCGCGGGGAGCATACAAACTGGAAGTGTATCTCCCGTTGGCGAAAGACGACTGTGAGGCCAACCTCATGGATGCGTGGGGTACACTCTACGCTATTAGCCTGGAAAAGGCTTTGGTACAATTCGAAGCACTTCGCAATCAAAGGCGTTGTCCTAAAGACCAAGCTGAGACAGGCATGGGGGTAGCCCTGTTATATATGGGTCGCCTTGATGACGCAAAGAAAATGTTTGGAAGCGCATTGCAGCACAATCCCGGCAACATTCGGGCAGATGTAGCACGTGGTGCTGTTGCCTTTTTAGAGGGAAATCATAATGAGGCAATAAGCATTTATCAAAGAAGTCTGCACCTCCTGCCCAAGAAAGAAATTTATTTCTCTTGGCCCAGTCAGGCCCTGAATAATTTGGGGCGGAGTTATCTGAACACAAAACAATATCAGAAGGCTTTAGCAACTTTCCAGCACCTCGAGGCGCTGCAGCAAAATCCTTCAAACCCTCAAATTTTTGACGGACTGGGATGGGCTTTTTATTATCTGGATCGCCTTCAGGAGTCGAAAACCGCTTTTGAAAGGGCACTGCTCCTTGACCCGAAGTATTTATCATCTCTTCGAGGACTTTCCTTAATTGCCGGGAATAAGAAGTAGTTGGTGCATTTTTGTCTGATCCATAACTTTTTACACTGAAGTTGTAGATGGGTAAAGTGCT
>Ga0114951_10006618_pt1 | contig 10175 bp, 5 predicted proteins | sample AM7aDNAmetaG_FD_88677 | JGI IMG/M metagenome (GOLD analysis project Ga0114951, IMG submission 88677) | Freshwater microbial communities from Finland to study Microbial Dark Matter (Phase II) - AM7a DNA metaG | ecosystem: Environmental > Aquatic > Freshwater > Lake | place: Finland: Lake Alinen...
CATCGGAGGTAACATCTCCACCGCAGGTAGCTGTTGTTGCTGTGACATTTGTCACATCGGCTGTGGTGACCTGAGGTGGCAGCAACTGAGGAGTTATAAATTGCTTTATTTCCCCGTAGGATGTCCCTTTTTCATTCATTGCATAGGCGGCAACATAGTATGTTGTTCCATTAGTTAATCCAGTAATTAAACTGGTGAACTGCCCTTTTCCTGTGCCATCTGAAGTATGGTTGATTGAATTGGTCAGCGTGGGGTTTCCGCTAGTATTCCAACAAACTCCACGGGCTGATACAGTACCATTGCCATCGGAGGTAACATTTCCACCGCACATGGCAGAAGCTATGGTAATGCCGGTTACCGATGCAGTGATTACAATAGGAAAACCGAAATTCGTAGTCGTAAATTCCTTCGCAGTACCATAAATTATCATTTCGTCCTTTTTCACATAAGAAAGGATGTAGTATCTGGTCCCTTCGGAAAGACCTGTGATACTGGCAGAAAAAGATTGGTTGGTTGCAAGGCCACCTAGTGATTTATGATTGCCTGATAGATCAGGGTTCAGCCCTTTACCCCAGCAGAATCCATGTTCTTCGATTTCGCTGAAACCGACGGTACATGAAGAATGTGCAGTGACGGATATTGCTTTGATGCTGTCCACGGTCGTGGCGCCGGCAGTTATTTTACTGCTACCTGTCGGAACCGCCGGCTCCTTGAGGCAGGATACGCAGCACCCTGCTATCACTGCGATTAAAAGAAAGTATCTTTTCATTGGTAATTGTATTTCGTTTGGTATTACCTTCTCGATTGCGATTTTAACTTGAAAGGCAGATTTCAAAACTGCTCCTTTGTCATTAGATCACTTATTCTCATACCGAATTTTTCACTATTGCCTGTTTATCATTATAACACAAGGTCAACGAAGGAATGCACGAAGGTTCACGAAGAAAATGTTTCCGATAACCATATCACGTTAACAATTTCATTACCTGTCACATGTCACCCGTTACTAAAACGCCGTCCCCACCCCCACCGTAAAATTGAACGAGTTGAAGTTCAGCGCCGTGGCTCCCGCGCTCATCAGGAACCATTTGATCCGCAGCATCATCCCCAGATCAACTTCCACTCCCGAAATGTTATACCCGTCGTAAAGGACATAGCTGCTGCCGGTCTTCACATCGCCCTCATAGCTGTATTTATCGATCTGCATCTGGTAATTCTCCCAGCCGTAACCCCCACCCAAGTATAAAAAGAAATTCCTAGCAGGCTGCCAGGTCACCCCTGCCAGGGCCGAGAAAGCTGAATAACCATTCTTGCCGGTATACATATAATAACCGTTTTCGTTGTAATTGATTGTTCCATTTTTATATGTGTATGGGGCAGATTGAAAAGCGATGGTATTTGCTCTAACCTCACCATAAAACCCCCAAACCTTAAGCATGCCTGCCCGTAAACCCAGATACGTCGTCGCGTTGCCCACGTATTGTACAAAAAATGAGGATTTGGGCTTTTCCCCAGTGACCTCAGCACGAACATCAAATACCAGAGTCTCCTCTACCATGGGCATTTCTTTTATGACATCCCATGTAACCGTCTTGGTGCCACGTTTAATGTTCTGACCAACATCACCGGTGACTTCTTTTAGAGGACCTATAAAATTGTTCCCGCCGTCACGACTTACATAGATCGAGATGTTAAAAACTTGATAGAACTTACCGCTTATGGAATAATGGATAGTGACCATTCCATCTTTGACTTCCGATGTAACATTTCGCACTTCCTGACTAAAGGAAACAGTGGCTGTCAGTAAAAAACAGGTCGAAAAAATAAAAAAAAGTCTTCTCATGACAAGTAAGTGTTTTAGTATTCTGTTAGTATAATGGTTTCGTCTCCATGGAATTGTGGCGACTGGAGCCCGCGAATTTTCATAGAGGATTCCTTTACCTGCTCACTGATATACCTTTCCAATTCTCCTGATGTAATCTTTTTATCGCCATTGGCATCTGCTTTGCCCTGGAGGCCTGCACAGAGGTAATATGTAAAAAGACCAGTTTCAGATGGGTCAAAAGCCAGGGAGGTTTCATCAAAACTGGAAGAGGAAAAAACTGTAAACCTGGGATTATCATTCCAAGGAGAAGAAACATTGGGCTTAATCCTGATTCCTTTCATTGCCACAAGGTTGTCAGGCTTAAACGTTTCACTGCTTCTGGATGCTCCGCTAAAGCAGGCATCAATAAATACCGTTACACTTCGGGCACCGAGTTTCTCCAAATTTTCATAAAATTTATTCAGATTGTATCCCTGCTTTTCAATCGCCTCAATGTGACCATCGGATGGTAAAAGGTAAGCATTGGTGCCATCTTTTGATGGAATACCATGTCCGGAATAGAAAATAAAGAGATCGGTATTCCCTTTACTGATAGCTTTCTGTAATTCACCGTAAGAGGGATCAAAAACATTGTCGAAAAAATACCCGGTTACATCCTTACTTTTATAGATATAAACTTTATCTATTCCCAATACACTTTTAAAATAGTTTTGAATTAAGGTTGCATCATTTTCGGCATAAGGGGCCTGAACGAAATGATCGTATTTTTCTACACCAATTACCACAGCAATGGCATTAGAACGATGCATTTTTGAAGGAGGCACCTGTTTGATATCCATGACATTTCCGACATTAGCGGTCATGCGTTCCGAGCTGACTTCAAATCTGGCTACTTGCTTCTGAAGTTTATCTATATCAGCCTTGACATTTAATACAACCGCTTCAGGAGGTTTCTGGTCTAGTACAATGGGTAGCTGAATATCTGATAGCTCCCCCCTGTGCACATCGTTTGTCAAGGATAAAAATAGAGGAAGATTTCCTTTGGTGGTTACCCGTTTATTGGGACTTACAGTAATCCAGAAATCTTTCACTTCACCCATTCCTATATCACCCAGTTCACCTGAGCCATCAGGCATATATATATTCTGATCTCGGCAAATGATGTTGTACTTCGTATTTTTGGATACATTTTGCCCGATGTTTTGGATACTTACTTTTACTTTCACCTGCTCTCCCGACTGAAGTTTACCATCTTGTACGATTGCAGCAGTACCCTCCCCAAGATCCACAACCTCTAATCCTGAGAATGCTAATGATGGTTCCCTGAATTTCATGGTGCTCACATAGAGATAGGCCGGGTCCATGTCATAACCGAAATGTTCTTTGATATTGATCTCCAGTTTATGTTCTGCAGACATTATCTCCATACCGGCTTCTAGGGGGATCGTGATTTTCGTTGTCTGGTCCGGTTGGAGATAAGGGATGGTATTCACTTTCCCGATGATAAAGTATTGATCTGACTTATCATCAGAAACTGTTACACTAAGGTCCTGGGCAGCACCTTTCCCCTTGTTGGAAATCGTGAGAGTTATCCAGGCTTTTTCATTGGCTTCAAGGATTCCATTGTTGTTGTCGTCATTGAAGTTAAGATCGGCGTAAAGGATGGGTGGCAATCCTCGTTTATACTCTGGTTTGATATAAATTTTTTGAGGATCACTTTTACCGGAAACAACCTTTTGTGCAAAGGCAGAAGTGATAATTCCTGTCAGGATAATCAGAATGGAAATAACTCTGGAAAAGTTGATAATATGTTTAACTTTCATATAAATAATGATAGTGCTGATTTATACAACTTCGTGTTATTTATTCTTCTAAATGGTAATTTATTCTATGTTGTTATGGCTTAATTGTATACAAAATTAAATTCCCATTTCTATTATCATTTCAACAATTACGCGCTCGGCTTTGATTGGTATACGACCTTTGCTGCTTCGCGCTCATAGAGTATTTTAGTTTTTAATACATCTAATTGAAACAGCATCTGTTTTAAATCCTACCATAGTATGTATAATTCCATCAAGCCAATTCAAGTTCCATTTTTTTGAATCCCATTGACTCTGCTGGTTAGAGCTATATAAATATAAATTACCACCCATGTCACCATACCAATGACCCGTGTGATCTCTAAAACCTCCGGGAAGGCCAGTAAATCCTGTTTCATTAGTTGCATCTGTATTTGGAGACCACCAATGAGCTAACCCCGCCTCCTTTAGTTTCCCACCTGCAATATTTAATCCGCCAAGACCTGTTGATAAATCAGACCATTCGGAATCTGTTGGAATATGCCAACCAGGTGGACAAATACCTTGCGTTCCTGGTGTAGTAACATAGTTCATCGCTTCATCCCAAATATATAAGCCGCCATATATTCCACAGTTTGTTGGATTATCTCGATAGCAATATTTTTCAATAATTGCATTATTGGTTTGAGTTTGGTTACTATCAATCATTGTTCCTACATTAAGGTTTTCTTTAAGCCAACATTGTGTCCCAATCTGAACAGTATTGTATGTTTGGCCTTCATAGGAGACAGTTGGGGTACCTGGACAAGGTGTACCTGAGGAATTTAAAGTTGAAAAACTGACTTCATTCCCATAAGCAGTCCCAACATTATTAGTGGCATAAGCACGTACATAATAAAGTGTTCCTGGCGTGAGACCAGTCAGATTACTTACAAACGTACCAGTACCACTACCATCAGTTGTATAACTATTTGCAAGGGTTGGATTGGAAGTTGTGGCATAGCACACACCTCTGGCAGTAACCGTTGATCCACCGTCTGACATTACAGTTCCACCTGTGGTTGCTGCAGTCTCGGTGATATTTAGTGCATCAACAGTGGTTACTGTTGCCAGGGTTGGAGTTTGTAAAGTCATAAATGTTTGTTGACTCCCGTATGAAGTTCCTACGCTATTTGTTGCATACGCTCTGACATAATAAAAGGTATATGGAGTTAACCCAGTCATTTGGCTTGAATAACTTCCTGTTCCGCTACCATCTGTAGTATAAGTGTTGGCTAATGTGGGGTTTTGTGTTGTGCTCCAGCATACTCCCCTTGAAGTTACTGTGGCACCTCCATCACTTGTCACCGTCCCCCCGCTTTGTGCGGTAGTATTTGTAATATTACTTACGGGAGCAGTCGAGACAGTAGGTCCAACGGGTTGTGACAATGTTGTGAAGGATTTTTCATTACCATAAGAAGTTCCAGCGGAATTTACAGCATAGGCCCTGACATAATAAAGTGTATTAGAAGATAATCCTGATAAAGAGCTTACAAATGCTCCTGTGCCTGAACCATCTGATGTATGACTATTCGTTAATGTAGGATTATGGTTTATAGACCAACATACTCCCCTTGAAGTTACCGATGCACCGCCATCACTGGTCACATTTCCACCACATGAAGAAGTGGTTTGTGTGATATTAAATGCATCTGCTGTTGTTACCGTTGGGGAACTGGCATTTTGGCCGGCTGTGAAAGATATTTCATTACCATAGGCTGTTCCAACAGAATTAATGGCATACGCACGAACATAATATTTTTGGTTGGAAATCAAGCCAGTTATTGAACTAATAAATGTTCCTACCCCATTACCATCCAAAGTATGTGAATTTGATGTTGTCGGACTTGGTGAAGTACTCCAACACACCCCACGTTGTGCCACGGTTGCACCTCCATCAACCAGAACAGTACCTCCAGTAGAGGCAGACGTTGTCGTTATATTTGTAACTTCGGTGGTAATTACGGTGGGGATGACCGGTCCAGACAGTGTAATGAATACCCTTTCTATCCCATATGAAGTTCCAACGGAATTGATTGCATAAGCCCGTAAATAATAGGTTGTATTTGCTGATAGACCAGAAACAGTACTTACAAATATCCCTGCTCCAGTGCCATCAGAGGAATGACTATCGGTTGTTGTGGGATAAGGTTGATTACTCCAACAAACACCTCGTTGAGTAACTGCTGATCCTCCATCGGAAACTACATTACCGCCACATATAACTGAATTTCTGGTTATGGCTGTTACCGAATCTGTGGTCACGACCGGAGAAGTTACTCCTTGCCCTGTATTAAAGCTAATCTCTGAACCAAAGGCGATTCCATAAATGGTTGATGCATAGCCTCTGATATAATACACGGTATTTGGGGATAATCCGTTGAGATAACTTATAAAATCCCCAGTACCTGTTCCGTCACTGGTATGAGTCCCATTTAAATCAGGATGGATAGTAATGGAATAACATACACCCCTTGCCGTTACTGGAGAACCTCCATCAGCCGTTATCGACCCTCCACATTTTGCAGAATTTTGAATAATATCAGAGACTTGAGCAGTAGTTATTGTTGGTAAATCAGGTGTTTTGAAACTGATTTGAGATCCATAGATTCCTTCGTTTGCTTTAATGATAAATGCTTTCAAGTAATAATTCTTGGAAGGTAAAAGACCAGATAATGCGGTTTGAAAATCCCCAATCTGCATCAAGGTGCCCAGATTGATTTTTGAACTTGATAAGGATGGATTTGGCAGAGTGTCCCAGCAAAAGCCATGGCCAGAAATTGCATCGCTTCCTATATCAATTAAACGCCCACTGGCAATTGCATTGGCTTTATCGAACACATTAGTTATTACATCTGGTTGTCGTGAAAAGTCTTTCTTACAAGCGTAAACAAAAAAGCTAAAGATTGATATTATAACAATCCAGATTAAGCATTTTTGTATGTCTATTCTCAGATTCATTTTATCGGAGTTTCCATGATTCCCACTGTGATTTGACTTCAGGACTAATTTGTACTGTTGGATCCTGTTCTTTTTGATTAATACGCAATGATTCTGAAGATACTGTCTTTGTTAAGTAATCAACAAGATTTTTATAGGATATGTTTCCTGAAGTTTCCTTCATCTTTTTCAAAAGATAATAAGTATACAAACCGTGATGTTCTCCGTTAAAAGGCAATGCTGTCTGATCACCGGAGGAGGCTGAGAGAAGAACCATATTACCTGATAATGTATTTGCAGAAGGTGTGAATCTAACACCACGGGCTGCAAGTAGACCTGCCTCTCTTCCACCACCCGAAAAACATGCATCAAGAATAATTGTAATTCGGCTGGCACCAATTTCACCAAATTTTTGTAAAATAGTTGAAAGACTGATTGCTGAGTTAAGATTTGTGCCACTGACATCAACAGGAATGATATAAGGTATTTTGGTTGATTCATCAGGCAAGCCATGTCCAGCATAGTAAAAAAGCAATTGTGCATTGCTTCCTGCCTTATTGGCACGTTTACTTATCAGGTCTATCTTCTGATTCATTTCCCCAGTAGTTGCATCCAGTAAAAGATAAACGTTGCTTTCAATGAATCCGAGTGTTTTTATCAGGTATTCTTTTAGAACGCTGGCATCATTTTGAGCATAAATTACGTTTGCCTCTATACTTAACCCAAGTTGATACTTTGAATAATCTTCGTTCCCAATGATAAGAGCAAATTTCAGGGAATCCTTTTTTTCAAAAACTGGTATATTCTTATCAACGTCCGAGGTTAGGGATGCTTTGTTGATAACAACTTCTGTGGTAGGTATAGCCGCAATTAAGACTTTGTTTTGTGAGACCAGGGTCTGATCCAGTCCAACCGTTACAATGGTATCTCTTGCAAATTTCCCTTCTTTTTCAGATAGAGACAACCGTATCGGAATCTTTGTTCCTTCAAATCGGCGGTTTGTGATGAATGAAAAATTCAGTTCATGAGTGTCCCCTGGCTTCATGATTCCGATATCAAATTTATCATCAGCCAAAGGAAAACAATTTGCATTTGGTAAAATACAACTTGCATTAACCTCACCGGCTGCTCCTTTCCCTATATTCTGAATGAGGATTTTAAGTTGGATCGCTTGATTTGTTTGAATTTTACCCCCTTTCTCTGTACTGAATACAGCGTCAGCGACAACGACCTGTGGAGCTTGAAAAGGATGAGTTTCAATCTTCATCTCCAAAGGATATGCATCGAAGCCCAAGGATTCAGTAACATCAATTTTAAACTCAGCAAGACCATTTTCCAAGTTCATTTTACCTTCAATTGGGAATGATACATTCTTTATCTCTCCTGGTTTTATTGTACCAATATTCACGGGAGGTGGAAGAGATAGACCTATTAATACTTTACCCTTCTGGGAAATTTTAGCCATGACCTCCTTCGCTTCCCCAACCCCTATATTCTCAATTTTAAACTTGATCGTTACTTGCTGATTTGCATCGATAACATTATTGCTGTCAGGATCAATAAACACTTCATCTTTTATAATAAGGTCAGGGGCTGCTTTTATTCCAGAAGATGTACCAGTGGCCATATAAACTGGCTTGAATTGACTTTTACCCGAAATTTTCTGATTGTTCTGTGCAAAAAGGTTAACAGTAATAATCAAGCAGGTGAATATGAGTAAACGCTTTCTCATGGTCAGTTTGTTAAAATCCATATTTAAGGCAAATCAGAGGTTGCTTCATCATGGGATCATAGATTGCCCCCACCGACAGACCATCACTCTTGGGCTTTGTTTTATTGGGGGTTACACAAGTCCAAATTATATTTGCCACCCATATAGCTCCTGCTGTATACATCAGTACATCTGAGATTGTATTTTGATTTTTGACCTTGTCGTACATTGAATTTCTTTCGGATTCATCATGGGTATCCAAGTACTTATTGTAATTGGTTTGAGCGAAAGAATAGTAAAGATAACTACCAGCAGCGGCTCCATAGAAACCAATTGCCATGATCCAATAAGGTCCGCCATGGTTCAGTTTAGTGATACCAAGTCCAGGAACAACAACCGATAATGCAATAGCGGCACTTCTGTGAAATAATTTAATAGGAGCTTCAATGACAGCAGCAGTAACCGAAACTTCGATATTCTCATTGATAACCACCACGTCTTTTCTAATATCCCAGATTATCTCTTTACCCTTTCCTCCATTGATATTATCGCCTATGTCACCTATAACAGCTTTTGGACGGATTGTTTTTCCTGAGGCCGTGTTAATCATCATTTCCACCCTAAACAAATCCCCTCGGTTTGATTTTGCTATGTCATAAGTGACAATTAGACTGTCGCTTCGGAACTGGAAATCGACATTTCGGATTTCGGCATTGGTCTGGGTAAAAGATATGCAATGCAATGACAAGAAAATAAAAATGGCAAATAATCTCAATCCTCCCATTAATTGGAGCCATCTATGATAAACAATTTCCATATGGATTTTTTATTTAGTTATTGTTTCTATCATCATTGCAACAATTTCACCATTGATTTGAATAATGAATACTTTTGACTAATTAGAATTCATCCTGGACTATCAATTTTTTGCACATCTTACGCTTAGTCCACGTAATGCAGGCATAGCTGGTAATCCTATTGAACCTGTATCATAGTATAATATTAAGTAAACTCTATTTGAGGCTGATTGGCTCGAACTCCAATAATATCCGTAAACTAATTGAAATTGAAAAGTCGTATTATCATTCATACCACCGCCAAAACCAGTAAATCCGCTACCATTAGATGCTGCAGTATTAGGCGGACTCCAGTGAATAAATCCTGTCTCTTTCATTGCCCCTCCTGTAATATTCCAACCGCCCTGGTCATTGATAATTGTGGTATACTCTCCTTGAGTTGGTAAATGCCACCCAGTAGGACATATCCCTTGTGCACCTTCAGACATAACATATTGCATCATTTCGTCCCATTGATACAATCCACCATAAATACCACAATTAGCAGGATCATTGTTGTAACAATATTTTTCAATTATGCTGTTGTTTGTCTGGTTTTGCGAACCTTGTATCATTGTGCCAATATTTAGATTCTCTTTCATCCAACATTGAGTTCCAATAAGAACAGTGTGATATACTTGTCCAGAATAATTAATGGTATCTCCACATTGCCATGGATTGGGAAGAGTTGTAAATGTAATCTCGTTCCCATATGCTGTTCCAATACTGTTTGTGGCATAGGCACGAACATAATACAAGGTGTTGACTGATAACCCTGTAAGGTTGCTGACAAATGTTCCCGTCCCTGAACCGTCAATGGTATGAGAATTTGCGATGGTCGGAGATGAAGTTGTTGACCAGCAAACACCTCGTACAGTAACAGTAGCACCGCCATCAGCAGTGACATTCCCTCCACTTGTTGCGGTCGTTTGAGTAATATTTGTAACTGCGGTGGTGGTCACTGTCGGGGGAACAATACCTGCCAGGGTTGTAAAGGAAATTTGATTCCCATAAGCTGTTCC
>Ga0114951_10006619_pt1 | contig 10175 bp, 3 predicted proteins | sample AM7aDNAmetaG_FD_88677 | JGI IMG/M metagenome (GOLD analysis project Ga0114951, IMG submission 88677) | Freshwater microbial communities from Finland to study Microbial Dark Matter (Phase II) - AM7a DNA metaG | ecosystem: Environmental > Aquatic > Freshwater > Lake | place: Finland: Lake Alinen...
CGACACGCCAATCCCATCGCAAGTCCAATAGCCTCGCGTTTCCTTCCCATCGCCCTTCGGAATGTGGACGCGTTTCACCGGCGGCGCATAATAGCTGCCGCTCTTGGCCTGGTTTCCGGTGGTTTGCCAAACCTTGCCGGGTGGGCTTTTCCATGCCCACTGAGTTTGTTCGGAGAGTTGCCGCTGCGCTTCCCCTCTCCAAGGGCTTTGCTTGGCGCAATCTGCCACCCATCATGCCACCCATCATTCTGCCTGACCTCCGTCCCCTGACTCCCTGATTTCCGCTGCATTGACTCTCAACTTCTCCCCCACGTGCGGCCCCTTCGTAATCGTCGGTGCCTTACCGCGCTTCATAGTCGCGATCCCATCCGCATCCAGACTGCTACTCGAGCGGCATCCAGCGGCGCAAGACCTTGTTCAGGCTCCCATCCTGGATGGCGTTGGTGAGGAATTCGTTGGCCGCCGCCACCAATTCATCGTTCCCTCGGCGCACACCCCACACGAGGTTCTCCTCGCTCAGGACCAACGGAACGGTGGTCAAGCCCTCGGCGCCGTGGGTGCCTGCCAGATACCACGCGAGCGTGGAATCGGTGATGACAAGGTCCACGCTGCCCCGCGCCAGCGCCCGCGCCGCATCCGATCCGTCCGCGTACGTCTTGCGCTTGGCGCGGGGATAATCACGCTGGACCAGAAAATCTCCGCTGGTGGCTTTGATCACGCCGACCTTGGTGCCGGGGGGAATCAACAAACCCATGGAGTGCTTGGTGCGTTGTTCGCGGCGGACCAGCGCCATCAGCCCGATCTTGAGGTAGGAACGGGTGAAATTCATGACGGCGTTGCGCGCCTGGCTGGCCGACAACGAGGACATGATGATGTCGGTCTTGCCTGCGATGAGCGCCTCGGTCTGGTCTTTCCAGTCCAACTCCACAAAGACCACTTTGCGACCCAGTTTCTCGCCTAAAGCCCGTGCCAGATCCACTTCCACGCCGGCCAAATCCTTCCCCTGCTTGAAGACCAGCGGGGGAAACACCGGCGAAACTCCCACCCGCAACGGCGCGGGTGTTCCTTTCTTTGGGTCCGCGGCCACCGCGGCGCCTACCAGGAAGACGACGGCGAGTCCGAGGAGGGTCCGAAACGCTGTGCGGCGGCTGGGGCGCATCGGGTTCGAGAAGCCAGGCGCCGGATCTTGGGTTGTGTTCATTTGGTTTTGGCAATGGCGTTGTTCGACAAGGTCCACGGCGAACTGTCCACGCGTTTGCGGACGCCTGCAAGTGGAAACCGCGACATTGGAAGCTCGCCCCGGCCGCACGCATCGCGCCAGAACGCCGAAAAATGGTTGCATCGGTTCTCTCCGCTGATGGGCTATTCTTCAGCACTCGCGTCGGGATACAGATTCAGCCCAAACCAGCGCCGGCTGCCTTGGCCCAGCGAGCGCACCCCGAACCGGCAGGGCTGCCCCGGTGGCACGAGAGTCCGCGGCAGGCTGAGTTGGAATACTCCCAACTGGTCCTGCGGCGGCTCGCGCAGGGCCAGGAAGCGCAGTTCGATGCCTCCGTCGGCGGAGCGCCAGCGGTTGGTTGCCCCCGGTAGATCGAACCGAACCTGCTCGACTCCGTTGACCAGGAACACGAAGCCGTCCGTCTTGGGTTCCGAGCGATACCCGAGGCCCCCCGCAAAAAGGAACGTCACCCGTTCGTCCTGCGGCTCCGGCGGCACAACTTCCGTCTCCCACTCGACGAGGTTTCCCGGCTTCGTCTGCCGGCAGATCGGCATCTTGACATTGTCCTCGCGATAGGAATACCACACGCCCTCTTCGCCTTCGTTGCGCACCAGCTTCTGGAAGCCTGACAGAGCTTGATCCACCACCAGTTCGTCGGACACCGGCAGGGTGGACAGAGGCCACTTGGTTTGCGGCCGGGGGAACGTCAGCGCATGGGCCACCATCTGCGCCAAGATCCAGTCGTTCTCCGGTCGCCCTTTGGCCTGCTCGTGGTTCAAGCCGCTGACCAGAATCGCCCCTTCACCCACTCCAACTTCAAAGAGAATCGCCTCGTCCTGCACCGCCCGCAAGCTCGGTAACGCACGAATCAGAACGTGCGGACGCGCCGGAAACCCTTCGAGACTGATCTTCCGTCCGCCCTCCAGCAGGTGAAACCAACCGGCGTCACACCAGCCGTCCGGCGCCATCGGCCGGGTCACCGGATGGTCATAAACGAAGGTCCCGCACAGGTTGGCATTGAGGTCGTCCCCCGCCTTCCACCAGGAACTCCGGTATGTCAGCGGACGCGAATTGAACACGCGCCCGCCTTGCAGCAGCACCAGGCAGGCACCGCGCTCGACCGCCGCCAGCACGCGCCGGTCAATCCGTCCGGTCAGATAGACGGCGCGGGGCGGCAGCGTTGCGTCTTTGGGGATGGGTAGCAGTCCCAACTCCGGCCAGCGCTTTAGCTGCGTCGCGCTCGCAAACACCGGCACCGGCCGCGGCATCGTCTGGGTCGCCCTCGGATAAACCCACGCGCTCCAGTCGTTCTGCCAGCGCGGCGCGCGGTCGGCGGAATCCGCCGCGGAACTTCCGCCAACCTCCGTTCGAAGCTCCACCCGAGTCGGGCCTGCCACTTCCGGCAGGGCCAGGTTCAGTTGGGCGACCTCAGTCACTTCGCCTTGGCCGACGCGCACGGCTCTGATCTGGTCCTGGGCAATCACCCGTCCATTCGTGAGCAACCGCCACGAGCCCTGCCCTTCGGCCAGCGGCTCCGGCGAAAAGTTGGACACGAGCAATTTCACCTTGAGCGCGGCGCCGGCTCGATAGGTTAGATCCAAGCCGTCCTGGAGCAGCACCACCTCATGGTTGAACCGCCGCACTTCCTCGGCCGTGATCGCCTTGGGCCGGAAATTGTGGTCCACGAGGCCGTTGGCGGTGGTCCAGTAATCCTGAAACAGCCACCAGTGATAGCCGGAGATGAACGGGTTCTTACGCAGCGCCTCCAGATTCGTCTTATGCAGGTGGAGATAAAGCCGGTCGGACTTGGCGGCCCACTCCGGCGCTTCGGCTAGCAAGCCAAGCTGCTCCACTTTCGCCCGGCCGTCGGTCATCCAAAACGGCTTGATGTTGTGCCGGAAGGCCTCCGCTGTGTCGGGACGCGTGAAAGTCACGTAGTTGCCCGACTCGTGCGAGATGACCGGTTTGAGGGGCCGGGGCGACTTGAACTTGTCCGGCAGTTCCAGGGGATTGTGGAACACGTCGAACATCAGGAAATAAAGGTCCAGCGTGTCGCGGTCGTTTTTCGGATCAAAGATATGCTGCCACATCTCGGTGACACCGTCGGTGTCGGCGAAGGGCCGGCTGGGATCCAACTCGCGGGCGCTGCGCCGAAACTCATGGCGCAGCGGGATGCCATTCCATAGCTCATTGCCCATGACCCAGGCGAAGATCGAAGGGTGATTTCGATGACGTTTGAGGGCCGCCGCCCACTCTCGCTTGTAGGTTTCCCACGCTGGCGCCGGATCGGTGCCAACCGGCACGTTCTTCTTCCAGGTGTCGCCGCCCGGCAGGAAGGAATCATAGGCGATGGGAAACTCGGCAGTAGGCATGATGCCGACCTCGTCGCAGGCGTCGTAATATTCCGGCGGCATGATCGTGCTGTGGTGGCGGACATGGTTGAACCCGTAGCTCTTGATCAGCCGCAGCCGCTGCAGATGGAGTTCCTTGTCCGCCGGCATCGCCATCTGCTCAGGGTAGATGTGATCGTCCCCGTAGCCGCGGAGGAAGAGCCGCCGGCCGTTCAGCAGAACATACGGGCCGTCGAAGCGAAGGTCGCGCATCCCGAACCGACTTTCGACGGTGTCCAACGGTTGCCCCACTCGCAGCAGGGTGAGCCGCGCCTGATAGAGGGCGGGTTGATCCGGCGACCAGAGCTGGGCGTTTGGAACCGGAGTGGTCACGCTGATGGTGGCACCCGCAGCCAGCGGTCCATCAAAACGGCGCTCGGTTTCCCCCACCGCCCTCCCCCGGCTGTCCCGCACCTCCAGCTTCACCGCTTGAGCCAATCGGGCCTCACCTTGTATGACCGCGCTGGCGGTGCAATTTGACCCGCTCACGTTCGGTTGCAGGAAGAGGTCGCTCAGCCAGACCGCCGTCCGCGCTTCCAGGCGCACGTGGCCCCAGATGCCGCCCCACACCACGTCCATATAATCCGCCAGGTCCGACGCCCCGAACATGGTATCCACGTCCCACCGCTGCCGCGAATCCACCTGAATCACGACCGCCGCCGGTTGCCCAGGCTTGACGCGGTCTGTCAGGTCAAACTCGAACTCGGACAAATAGCCGAGGTGCTCGCCCAGGAATTGGCCGTTCACCCACACCTTGGCGTAGCGATGCACGCCACCGATACAGAGATATACGCGGCGATCCGCCCATTCCGCGGGCACCGCGAGGGTGCGCCGATACCAACCCAGGCCCACAAAGTTGTGCCGCACCTTGGGCGTCTCGGTGCCGTAGCCCTGGTTATCCCAAATCCCCGGGACGCGAATCGTCCCGTTCGCCCCCGCCGCATAGCCAGGCCGTGGCATCGCCGGCCACGCCGCTTGGGGTTGAAACCATTGCTCCTTTTCTCCCACCCGGTCTGGATCGGTGGCGAAGGCCCAAATGCCGTCGAGGCCGCGGGCGGGGCGGGAGCCCAGGTCAGCCCCGCAGGCCAGGGAAAGCAGACAGAACACCGCAACAAAGCTAGAAACCGGGACGCAGCGCCGCAAGCGCGCGGTTCGGCCAATGGTGAAGCGGATTGATGTCATCATGGTGCCTCCTGTGAGAGTGAACAGTCGTCGAACGTAATGTGGCCTTCCTCGTAGCGGCAATGGAGGGTCCCTTCGAGCCCAAAGCGGAGGGCCGTGGTGGTGGGGCCGGTGGTCAGGGTTGTCATCAAACGGGTATAAGATCCGGCCTCCTTCAACCCGACCTTGGGATATTGGCGGAGCACTTTCCCTTGCCGGTCGAGTTCGGCAATCACCAGCCCGGCCGCGTCGTTTGTGTGGCGGCCAAACCCTTTACCGCGCAGGTCGGCGGCCCGCACCCAGACCGAGGCGGTGTAGCGCGCGCTGGGCAGCGCTGCAACCTCCTGAAAAATCCAGGTGTGGCCCTGGCCGTCCGTGTGGGTGCGCAGAGCTCCATGTCCTGTGCGGATCTCGGGCAGACCCCAGTCGGGGTGCTGAACGTAATCTTGTTCCTGCCAGACATAGCTCTGGCTCGGACCCTCGAACTCACAATGCCAGTCCGCCAGCACCGCCCGCACGCCCGTCACCCCAACCAAGCCATTTACCGTCTCCTCGAATCCAGGATTCAAAAGGAGGTTCCCCGTCGGTTTCGGAGCGGGCGCTGACACCGGCGTGGCACCGGACAGGCTCTCCCCCGGCCCGATCTCCAAGGCCTGCACGAAAGCTTCGCCCCGGACGAGTTGATCGTTCACCAGGGCGCGTGCCGCAATGAAGCGCACTTCGATGATGCCGTTGCGGGGCGCCACGTCGTTGAACACCAAGTCCACCGCGCGCTGGGGGCCACCGGCCGTGGCCGCAACATCGAGGCGTTCCACCATTCGCTCACCATTTACCCGGATCTCGAAACAATTCTTGCGAGTATCCAACCCGCGGGTCGCCGCGAATTTCAGTCGGACATGATAACGACCGGGTCCCACCGTCAGGTTCACCCAGAAATCGCGCCCGTGAACCCCATAGCGATAGAGTTCCGGGTCGGGGGTGCCGGTGGGCATTTCCGGTGCGGGGTGGGTCCACCAGCACTCTGCCACGGAATCCTTGCCGGCACCGATGCGGGTGATGAACTCGGTCGCGGGCCGCCACAGGTTTCCTTGAGCGTCGCGGTAATCGTCTCGGCCGGTGTAGCCGAAGATCATGCGCTGGGCATCCGTGGGGCCGCCTCCGGTCGGAAAGGCCTGGGGTTGGTCCTCGGCGGAGTATTGGAGGGCACCGAAGTAAATGCTGGTGCCCTGCGAGCCAGGGTTGTTCGTGCCGCGCGCGACGAGCTTCAGCGTGTGCCAGTCATTCGTGAGGCCATTGTGGTAGTAAAGCACCTGTTGGCTGCGCTGGGCCGGGTTCCAGCAATCCACCGGCACCCGCTGGGGCTCCCCATCCAGAACGACCTCGGCCAACCCACCGCTCGGATCGGCCCAACCGATCAGGCGCACCTGATTTCCACGGAAGCGAGCTGCGACACTCGCTCCCGTCACGGTCGCTGTGCGCTGCCTGCCCATCGTGGCGTCCGAGTCGGCCGCCGTCCTCCAATCACCCGTGAACGCCAGCGCCGCCTCCTCGACCACCTGTTGCGGATCTTCACCCACGATGACGACGCGCCGGGCCCGGTCGTGGCGAATCGCGACGATGGCATCCCCGTTAGTCAGGCTCCGAACCGTGCAGCCGTTGGCACTCAAGTCGAGCCGGCGTGCGAGGGGCTGGCCGTCCGCAAAGATCTCTTTCGGCACAAACGCCAACCGCAGCACCTCGACTGTTTCCACCGGGGCATCAAACGTCGTGTAGTCAATGCGACCCTTGCCGTAAACGACCGATTGAACCACGGCGGAAGCGCGCATGATATGATTTTCGCGGCTCGCACCCAGTTCTTCGGGCAGCCATCCCATGGCCGCCAGCACCCAACGCAAGGGCAATCCTTGCGCGATGTTGAACCAGTCACCGTTGACGATGATCCCGCCATCAATGTTATCTTCGGTCACGCCCGTCTCGTGCGCGTCGTAGGTGGCCAGGACCATCTGGCGGCACGCCAACTCGCGGGCCCACGCGCTGTCGGCTTGAGCCGCGTAGTGCGCGATCGTCGGAGCCACGCAAAGCGGCGCATACCAGAGCGAACGTCCGCAGCATTGAGACGCTTCCGGATACGCCCATGCGCCGCTAAAGACGTCGCCGCTGGATTCGGCCGCCACGCTGCTGTGATTGAAGAACAGGCTCAGGATGTTCCGCGCATCGCAACGCCATTGCGGAAATTGCGCCGGGTGGTCCACCAGATAGCCGGCCGAATCCGGCGTCGTGAGGCAGTTCTGGACCGGGTTGGCCCAATCCCAGAAGTAGCGCCCCCAAGTGTCATTCACGGCCCAGGCGGGGAGGAGTTTTTCGCGCAAATAGCGTTGCCCCGCGTCGCGGGCGGCCACGAGACGCTGCCCTTGGCCGGGGTGGCCTAGCCGGATCAACTCGTCGAGCAATCCGAGGATCATGGTGACGCCTCCCGTTTGCTTATTGTCTTTCCAAGGCGCGGCTTCGGGATTGGCGTAGCGCGGCCAGGGGTCCGCCTTCGGATCAAGCTGGCAGTGGTCGGCCAGCAAGTCCCCCCAGTGGGTTGCGGCGGCCCGCCAGCGCAAGTTGCCCGTGACCTGGGAGGCGCGCAGCAGGGCTTGGCCGGTCGAGCCGACCAAGTCGAGTTGGATCATCCCGCGCGGATCGCAATCGCCGTAGGGCCTGCCTTTGGTCGGCACGCTGATGAACACGCCCGGCCACGGGTGGTCTGGCGGGGTCACGCAATGGTCCACCAGAAAGTCCGCCATGTATGTCAGGTGGGCGATGGCCGCCGGGTCGCTGGTGTAACGATAATAGTCCACAAACCCGTTCAACAAGCTGGTCGCGCGCTGGCCGAGATCGCCATTCATCCAGTCCCCGGGGTTCTTGGGTGTGATGGCGCCATTCGACGCAATCTGCCACGCGCCGCTAAAGACGTAGTGTGGGTAGGCCGCAACGGCGTTGCTGCGAGTCGTCCACGGATACCGTTTGAGCGTCTCCGCGGCGACGCGCACGCGGAAGTCACATTGCCCGTTCAGCCCATGATACCAGGGCGCGAGCACGCCGTTTTGGTCGTGCGCCGCCTCGTGCGCATAATATCGCGTCTGCGTCGTGGCCGCGCTGGCTATCGAAGCGCAGAGGAGCCAGACAGCCGCCAGCCGCGTCACCGTCACAACAGTCATGGACAGAAAATGGGCGGCTGGCGCGGAAACCGCAAGGAAAAGAATGCTGAACCGTCACGCCGATCCGCCGGGGGAATCCGGAAATAGAGTTGCAAATCGGCCCAAGCAGGTCCACTGTTGGGGCGCTGGAACCGTTTTGTGGTTTTTCACCCCTGCCGTGTGGCAGAGTCGCGCAGAACGTGCCAGTATTGTTCTCACAAAGCCTGTGGGACAGATGTGATCATTTTGTGCAAAGAATCTGGTTGTGCGCCGGGCGAAAAGCCCAACAAAGTTGGCGTTCACAACATCAGATGAAGCGGATACCAAGACATGAAACCCACCCGTTTATTCCTCTGGACCGTTTGCGTCCTCACATTCGGCCTCCTCAACTCGACCCTCCGCGCCGACGATCTGTTGCAGATCTCCGAGTTCGCCGCCGTGAACGACGGTCCGCTGCTGGACGAGGACGGGGCCAAGTCGGATTGGATCGAAATCCACAACGACGGCACCAACACCGTCAGTCTCGAAGGCTGGTATCTCTCCAATAAGGCCGGCAATTTGAAGGGGTGGCAGTTTCCCGCCACGAACATGCCGCCCAACAGCTATCTCATCGTCTTCGCCTCAGGAAAGAACCGACGGACGCCCGGCGCCCCGCTCCACACCAACTTCAAGCTGAGCGCGAGCGGCGAATATCTCGCCCTCGTGAAACCCGACGGCAAGAGCGTGGTTTCAGAATACGCCCCGGCCTTTCCCCCGCAGGTCGGGCGCGTGTCCTACGGCATTCCCGAGCTCCAAACCGCAATCACCCTCGTCTCCACGGGCGCGGTGGCCCGGGTGCTGATTCCCACCGACGGTTCTCAGGGGCTCACTTGGACCACCACCAACTTCAACGACGCCAGCTGGCTCGCCGCCCGCACTGGCGTCGGCTTCGAGACCACGGTTCCCCCTTACGGCACGGTCGCGGACTCCGTGGCCGACTGGTCGTTCAACGGCGTGCAAGGCGAGAACAATTGGTTCTTCGGCTACTATAACAAAGCGGTGGACACCGTGCCTGGCTATCAGTCGGGCAATTTTGTACCGTTCCCGCGCAACGGCGGGCCACCCAGCGCCGGCAACTTCTGGACCGGCACCCTGTGGAACTGGTACAACGGCAATCCGCCCTGGGACACACTCGGCCAGACGAACGTCTCTCCCAACGGCGGCAATAGTTACGGCGGTGAACATTGGATCATCCGACGCTGGATCAGCCAAGTCAACGGACGGATCTCGGTGGATTGGACCCTGGCCAAGCAGGACGCCTCGGGCGGCAATGGGGTGACCGGGCGGATTTTCCGCAATGGCGTCCAGATGGATTCCGCCGTGATCAGCGGCACCGACCGCGTTGGCATCCGGCGCACCGTGGCCATCACCAATGTGCAGGTGGGCGATTTTATTGACATCGCTGTGGATGCCACCGGCACCGACACCTTGTCGAACGACATCTCCGACGCTTCACTGATGACCGTGGTGATCCGCGGCACCCCCAGCCTGACCAACGCCGTGGCCACCGACCTGCAGGCGGCCATGAAAGGAGTCAACGCCACCGCTTACCTCCGGATTCCGTTTGTGATCACCAACGCCGCCTCCATTGCATATCTGACACTGCGGATGAAGTACGACGACGGCTTCGTGGCTTACCTCAACGGAGTGGCGGTGGCCGCGCAAAATGCGCCCGACCTGCCCGCGTGGAACTCCAGCGCCACCGCTTCCCACCCCAATGTGCAAGCCATTCAGTTCGAGGACTTCGACCTCACGCCCGTCGCCGGACTCCTCCGACCGGGCACCAACGTGCTCGCCATCCAAGGCTTGAATTTCAGCCCCACCGACTCCGATTTCTTGATCCTGCCGGAGCTGCGCGGGGTCAGCGTGACCTCCGACCCGACCAACCGGGTCTATTTCGCGACGCCCACGCCCGGTGGTCCCAATGGCCTGGGCAGCACTAATTTGGGTCCGCTCGTCGCCACCCTGACCCACACGCCCAATGAACCGGCGGACAGTGAAGCCCTCTACGTCACCGCCCAGTTGGTCCGCACCTTCAACGCCATCAGCAACGTGTCGCTCACCTACCGGGTGATGTTCGGCAGCGAGGTCACCGTGCCGATGTACGACGACGGCCTGCACGGAGACGGAGCGGCAGGCGACGGGGTCTGGGGCGGGATCATTCCCGCCAACGCCTCCACCCCC
>Ga0114951_10006620_pt1 | contig 10174 bp, 3 predicted proteins | sample AM7aDNAmetaG_FD_88677 | JGI IMG/M metagenome (GOLD analysis project Ga0114951, IMG submission 88677) | Freshwater microbial communities from Finland to study Microbial Dark Matter (Phase II) - AM7a DNA metaG | ecosystem: Environmental > Aquatic > Freshwater > Lake | place: Finland: Lake Alinen...
CAAACGTAGTTGGTGCAATAAGCCACATTGCCAGCAGCGTCGAAGGCCCCCAGCACCACTTCGTTCGTGCCCAGGCTCAGCACCACGTTGGTCGTCACGCTCTGCGTCACTGTCACGGAACTGCAGTCGTCCACCACGAGGATGTAGTTCGTCCCCGTGATATCCGGCATCCAGGCCTGGCAGTTCGTGTCCGCCGACACCAGCACGTTGGTCATATACCAGGTGATCGAAGGCAGCGTGGTGCCCACCGTCACAATCGCATTGCCGATCATATCGGAGCGACAACTGGTAGTCGCGTTGGTGGCGGCGACCGTATAGGTGCCCGCGTTGGTCTGGTTGCCAAAGCTGATCGCAGAACCCGTGCCTGCCACTGGCGTCCCGGTATCAACCCCACCGAGATTCAGATAGTAAGTCGCGTTGATTTGCGAATTGCTCAAACCAACCAGCACCCCGGCGCTGCCGGCACAGTACACCCCACCTCCTGTCACAATGTAGGGCGTTGGCAACGGGTTGACCGTCACCACCGCGCTGCCGGTCCGATCCGCAGCCTGCGCCGTGCAGTTGGCATCCGTCAGATTGGTCACCGTGTAGGTGGTGGTCGCCGATGGACTGACGTTGCGCGTGGCCGGGCTGGCCACCACCCCGTTCTGATTGGTGCCGTCGGACCAGCTCACGTTCCACGGACCCGTGCCGGTCAGCACCGCCGCTATCGTCGTCGAGCCGTCGTTGCAGATGGCCGCGCTGCCGTTGACCACCGAGGTCGGGCGCGCGTTGACCGTCACCACCGCGCTGCCGGTCCGATCCGCGGCCTGTGCCGTGCAGTTGGCATCCGTCAGATTGGTCACCGTGTAGGTGGTGGTCGCCGATGGACTGACGTTGCGCGTGGCCGGACTGGCCACCACCCCGTTCTGATTGGTGCCGTCGGACCAGATCACATTCCAGGGCCCCGTGCCGGTCAGCGCCGCCGCTATCGCCGTCGAGCCGCCGTTGCAGATGGCCGCACTGCCACTAACCACCGAGGTCGGGCGCGCGTCTGCCGCCACCAGCGCGCTGCCGGTCATATCGCTGGGTTGGGCCGAGCCGTTGGCATCTGACAGGGCCGTGACCGTATAGTTGGTAGTGCTGGTCGGGTTGACACTACGGGTGGCCGGACTGGCCGTCACGCCGCTCTGGACGACCCCATCCGACCAAGTCAAAGTCCAAGGCTGAGTGCCTGTCAGCACCGCCTGGATCGTCTTCGAACTGCCATTGCAAATCGTGCCACTGCCACTGACCACCGAGGTCGGTAGCGCGCTGATCGTTAGAATGCCGGTGGCGCTCGTTGCGGTTTGAGCATCAGGATTGGTGACCGTGATGGTGCGAGAGCCCACCGCTGCGCTGCCGGCGACCGTGAGGTTGATCGTAATGCTGGTTGGGCTGCTGTAGGTTACACGATTGACAACCGCGCCACTGCCATTGATGGCGGCCGAGATGTGATTGGAGTAGTTCACCCCCGGGTCAAAGAACCCCGAACCGCTCGTCTGGGTGCCGGTCACGACGATGCTGACATTGCTGGCGCCCTGGAGGACAGAGGACGGACTGCAACTCACCGGCGTTGCGGGCAGTGGGGCACGCAATTGGATAACGCGCACCGCATAGGTATTGCTGGCACTGCAATACTCCTGGAAGGTCCAAAAGGTCATGTCGTCATTTGGATCGACCGTGACGCGCGAATAGTCACCCCAGCGGTAGGCGCCGTTCTGGAGGCCGACGTTGTAGGTGCTGGAACTGGTGACGAGGACGACCGGCGTCTGCATGGTGCCGGTTGTGTCAGTTGCCAGCCGGCTGGTCACGGCGATTTCCGCGTGCTCATTCGCGCCGGCCACGGTGCAGCTCAGTAGAGCGTGACCCTGACCGGAGACGGCGATGGTTGGGATGAAGTAATTGGTCGGATTGGAGGAGGCGGAACTGAAGACGGTGCCCGACTGGTTCGTGACTGGCGTGGTCGTCATGTTCTTCAACTCGTACCAGCGCGCGCCATCACGTCCGCCCGAGGAACTGGCGGCGCCGCTGGAATTAACCTGTATGTTGTGTACGGTCCAGAGGCGGCCGTTGTGCATATTCGCGCAAAACAGTCGGTCATCCACGTCATCTAAAGGGGAGGTGCTGCCTAAACACGGCACGCCCCCGAGCGAGGCGACCGTGGGGGACACGGTCACAGTCATGTTGGCGGAGATGGATGGCGTGCCGCCGGGGTTGGTGATGCGACGCACGGAGAGCTCGCTATAGTAACGCGAGTCCCGGCCGATGAAGTAGCCCTCCGTCGCGGCGGGATCGTCGTTATGCACCCCTTGGGGCGCGGAAGGCCCAGAGACACTGCCAGTGCCCATCTGCCGGAAGGCCGTGACTGTGAGCGTGCCCGCGAGCAGGTTGGCCTTGTTCACCACATATCCGGTGGAACCCAGCCAAATGGTACCCGCCGCATTGAAGATGTTTGCGCCGATGTAAAGCGCATTCGCGTCCACCCCTAGCGTATCGTAATCCGCGAACCCGCCGGTGTCGGGGTTCGGCGTCGTCCCCACCAAATCGTGCTGAAACCTGTAGAACGTGAAGCTGCTCGTCGAAGTCACCTGCGGCCCCGAACTCACCGCGATCAACACGTAGTTGGGCGTGTTGACCGTGATGATGGTAATGAACCAGCGCTGCGAGAGCCGGTCGTAACGCACCCGCGGGTCGGACGTGCCGTAAGTCGTGCCGCCGACTGAGGTAAAGAAGTTATTCGGGGTCACGTTGAGGGCGCCGTCGGCCACGCCGTTCTTGTTGAAGGAAACGAACTGGTTGTTCAGGCACACCAGGATTTGGGATGGCCCCACGTCGCCCATGGTGTCGGGTGGCCAGGGCCCGGAGGAAGATGACGAGGCCTGGAAGTTTACGCCCGTGGTTTGCGCAATGCGTGGGGCAGGGGCGGTCTTGGGGACATTGCCGCCCGATGACGAGGCCACGCGTAGTTCCGTCACGGAAGGCGCGGCCAGGGGCGCGGCCGCCCGCAGCCGCGCACGCATCAGGCCGACGAGGGGTTTCGGCGCGAGGTTGACCTGCGCCTGCCGGGCCTGAATGTCGGCCACCGATTCGGTAATGCCCGGCAGACCGGTCCAAGGCGTGCCCACAATCTCGCTCGAACCGGATTGCTGGGAGGTAGCGCTGCTGCCTTGGGGCTGATCCGCCGCGTCAATCCGCAAAACAGTTGTCAGATAGAAGCCTTGCAGGAGGAGGAAGCTGATCAGAGGGATTCCGTGCGAATTCCGGAGCAGCCTCTCCCGTTTGTTTGTCTTCATAATGCTCACCATGCCGTCGGTGAAAGCCTCACCATGCCTGTCACCCGACTGCCGACGGCCACGTCGATTCTTTCTGCGCGCATTTTATCCACATGGCGAGGATTCTGTCGAGCCAGAGAAAACACGCCTTTTTGCGCAGCCAACTGCCTTATGCGCCTTTACTGACTGCCCTACCAGACGCCGAGCCTCGATCACGTTGCTTCCAGTAGCATCGAACGTGAGTTCGATCATTATCCTTTGGCCAAACCCAACGCCGAGCCCCGATCACGTTGCTTCTGGCCGGCTTTGTGCGAGGGTGAACACAAGACAACGGCTGATTATGGATGAATTTGAAACTAGCAAGGGCACTGACGCGCTGGAGACCCGCGAGATCAAGATCGCGGGAATGGGGTGCGATAACTGCGTGCGTAAGCTCGAAAAGGCGCTGCGCGCCAAAGATGGCGTCAAAGAGGTGCGCGTGGATGGCACCGCGGGCCTGGCGAAAGTCACGTTCGACCGGATGCGGACCAACATTCCCGAGCTGCACGAGGTAATCGCCAAAAGCGGCTACCGTGCGGGTGCCGTGGAAGTGTAACTTGGCTGGAGTAGCGTAACACGCTCAAGGCTCTGGTGTTACGCCGGAATACGGCAGGTTCTTCGCGGGTCCCAATCGCGCCGTTGTCCTGAAGCCCATCGCCGAGGCCAACCGTTGCATTCTGAGGCACCTAACGCCCAAAACGCTCCAGAAAGCACTATATGTGGGGTACTCGTAAATCGGCCACCCCCTACAGGTAGCGTGCTTTGGCGGGTCCCAATGTCCTTTCCCAGAAGCGCGCCTCGCAGGGTATAGGCCAAACCAATCTACGGTCTGACGCCTTGCCGGAACTGGATACTCGACAAGCTGGAGCGGGCAATTCCCAACGCAGCGGAACTGCAAGAGCACCTCGCTGCCGTCCGCACGGGGGCGCGCGATGAGCTGGCCGAGGAACGCGGCTTCCACGAGCGGTTCCGCCTCGGGTTGCGGAGCCGTCGCAACGCTTGTGTGGCCGTCCGGTCGTCCACCAACTCGGCATGGCCGGCGTATGATTTCTTGCGGCAGCGGGGGCAACTGCGGTAGAAACAGTCATGCCTGCAAGGGACAAGTCTGAGCCGCAGGGCCTTTTGGGGAAAGATCGCCAAGTTCGCGTCTTCATCTCCTCCACCTTCCGCGACATGCATGCGGAGCGGGATCATTTGGTCACCGTCGTCTTCCCGGAGTTGCGGGAGCGAGTCGAGCAGTTGGGGCTGGAGTTCTTCGACGTGGACTTGCGCTGGGGGGTGCCGGCCAAGACGCTTGATGGCGAGACGGCCAACTCCTGGGAATATTGCCGGCAATGGATCGACCGCGTCGAGCCGTTCTTCGTTTGCATCCTCGGCCAACGCTACGGATGGGTGCCGAAGGTTGAGGACTTCAAGAGCGATGTGGACAAGGCGCGGCAGGCTGCCGAGCCCCGATCCATCACCGATTTGGAGGTCCGCCGCGCCGTGCTCAATGACCGACGGAAACGGCGCAGTTACTTCTACCTGCGCGAGACGCTGGTGCCCGAATTGCCGCCCAACGCGACGGTTGAAGAACGCAAGCTCTACGCCGAGTTTGTGGACCCGGAGCCTGAAGCCGGGAAACTCACAGCGCTAAAGAACGACGTCAAGCAATGCAAACGTCCCGCGCGCGGCTACCAGTGCCGCTGGACCGGGAAGGAATTTGCCGACCTGGACAAAGCGGAGAAGAAATTCGGTCCGATGGTGCTGGAAGACCTCTGGTCGGGCGTGTTGCGCGATGAACGCTACGTGAGCAAGGACGTCTGGCGGCAGGTGCTCGGTGGTGACCCCGACAGCGATCCGCGGTACACTGACGAATCCGAGCCAGTTCCCCGCGAGCTTTGGGAAAAGATCGTCGCCCTTGCCCGACCCGCACCGGTATCGCCGCTGGACGACGAGAGGCAACAGATGGACGCGTTTGCCGCCTCCCGGCTGCGGTGGTTCCAAGGCCGGACGTGCGAACTGCAGCAGCTCACTGACTTCATTCAGTCCACCGCTGCGGACGCCCCGCACATCGCCGTCGTGGCGGCAGTACCGGGCCAAGGCAAATCCGCGCTGCTCGCCAAACTGCATCAGCAGCTTTCCGAATTGCCGCAAGAAGGCACAAAACGCACAGAATCTTCTGCGCCTTCTGAGCCTCTTCGCGGCCAATCTCTTTTCCTGATTACGCATTTCGTTGGCGCCACAGAACGGTCGGCAACGGCGCACGCGTTGGTCGAACGGCTACTGGGCGAACTCGACCGCAGCGGCATCCAATGGCCGGCGGACGAGCGGAAGGAGGGCGAGGAACCGAAGCGGGATTTCAACAGCCTGTGCGAGCGACTCCGGAAGCGACTTGGCGATTACGCGGGTGAATCTCGGGTTGTAATTCTGCTCGACGCGCTCAACCAGCTTACTGACGGACACGACCTGCATTGGCTACCGGTCCGGCTTGGCCCTAGTGTGCGCGTGGTCGTCAGTTGCGTCGATGATTCCCTCACCCGGCCTGGCGGCCACCCTCTCCCATCCGATGGGAGAGGGGCTGGGGGTGAGGGCAGCACTCTTGAGCAACGTGTCCTGCACGCGCTCGCCTCGCGCCAACCGGCTCCGTTGCGAGTGCCGCTCGGCCGGCTGACGGAAACCGACGTGCGTACCATCGTTGTCGAGTACCTGGAGGAGTACTGCCACGAACTCGACCGGGAACATCTGGATACGTTGTGCGCCATTCCGCAAACGCGCAACCCGCTGTACCTGCTCGTGATGCTTAACGAGCTACGGACGCTGGGCGGCAACGATCTCAATGTCATCGTACCGGCACGCATCGCTTCGATGTCACAGGACTATCCGGACACCGTCGCTCTGTTCCGGTGGGTGCTGCAACGATTGGAAGTGTTCGGCGCAGAAGCGGTGCGATGGTGGTGCCTGTACCTGGCCCACGGACGCGTCGGCATGGCCAGCAGTGAGTTGGCCGAACTGCTCGCCCGCAAGCTCCCATCCGAGATCGGCACAGATATCCCCACCACGCCGTCCAACCGGCCGCAGGTCTCCGATCCCGCCGCTACGGCCCTGCTCATCGAACGCGGCCTGCGCCGGTATCTGCTGCGTCGTGGTGGACAACTCGATTTCTTCCACAGCCAACTTCGGCAAGCCGTGATGGCGCAATACGGTGCGCATGCTGAAGCCACGGTTGTGCATCACGAATTGGCGTTCTACTTCAGAGGGTTTGCAGATTCGGAAAGCAACGGGACTTGGCTGGGAGGCGGAAGAAGGCCCTTCGAAGAACTTCCCTACCACCTGACAGGTGCCGGCCACTTGCAGGAACTGCGCACAATCTTGTCCGATCTTGCTTATCTGGACGCTAGGGTCCTTCTCTCCGGGCCAATGTCATTATTGTCAGATTACATGATAGTCCCTGTCGAGGAAGCAACCAGCACAGAGGCATGGCGTGCCTTCCTTCTACGGCATGCATCTACACTCCGTATGGTTCCATCGGTGCTACCGTCGCTGGCTTGGTATGCAGGGCCTCCAGAGGTTCGGCAATCAGCCGAAGCCTATGTGCGCTTGGGCAAGCACCGACACTCCTGGCTCAAGCTTGATTCCTTGCCTCCGGTACGCCCCCCGATTCAGGAGTCCGTCCATCTCAACTTGGAGACGCCCAGCTTTGAGATACTTTGCCGCTGCGACGAAATCAGAGCGACTGTTGCAGCAGTTGCACCCGCGTTTGGCGTCGGGTTTTACCTGAAACAACTCGGCCACATTGGCGTGATTGACTTCGAAATGGGTGTTGTTTCCGACTTCGATGTTCCGTATCCGCCAATGGGCCGACCGCTCACAATGTCTGCATCTGATGATGGCCGGTGGGTAAGCCTTGTTGACGATGCTGGCAAAGGGTTATGCCTAGAACTGCACTGGCTACAGGGCGAGAGATACCACCCTGTAGTTGCCTCCCAGAAGGTGTTCACCTGTCTCCTCCCTGAGCTCGAGAACCCGGCAATACTCTTTGCCTGTGGCCATTTGTGGTGGCAAGACAGCTCCGGCTATATCGCCTTCTGGAAGCTGGGTATGCCGAACATCGCAAGATGCACACAATTGAGGGGAGAACTTCGCAGTCTTTGCGTGGTATCGGACGAGATAATTGCCTTGGATGTTTCGGGCGAGGACTCATCCCTAGTTGTGATTGATTCAAATGGAACACCCCGGCGACGAATTGCACTCCCCCGACGGATGGAGCGACTATGCACATATTCAAAATGTGGAGCAATTCTGCTGGCCTCCAACGGTCGCACGTCTATCCTGCCTACCTTGTCTGATGAACTGGTCAATGGGCCAATGATGGCAGGGGCCATTATTAAGATGTTTCCACTTATGGCTGGCGTATGTTTTGTGACACCCACCCAGAGTTATTTCTGCTCAGGCAATCCCAACGCTGGTAGCGTCCCCTGCGAGACCTTCAGGAACTTCCTTGCCTTTGCGGAGGACGACGATTTCCTGTATGTCATTGGGGAAGTAGGTGCGTTTCGTGCCACGCGACCACGAGGAGCCGTCCGGAATGTTGTCACCAATGCTTACACTCATGCTCTCTGCCCGCACTTTCCGGGGACAGGCTATTCAGCTTTGTTGGAGGCTGACGGCACACTGTACACATCCGGGCCAGAACCTCAACAAGTTCACACTCATGGTCGCGCAGAGGCTGCCTCAGCACGGAACGCAGTCGCAAACACCGGGCAACTGGTCTGGCCGGAAACACCAAATCACATGGCGCTGTGGACGCCTCCGAATCCACCGGTTTTAACCAAGATCAATGGAATCGGAGCCGTGTTGTTTGTCGCTGCAGGCAAGCAAGGGGAATACTGGCTTGTCAACGATGAGAACGATATTTGGGGCATGAACGCACAGGGGCAGGGGAGGAAACTTGCATCGGTGGAAAGGAGGATCACGCGCCCCTCGCCCCACGGCTTGGTGATTGGCAATCAATGGCTCGCTTGGTACGGAACAAGTATGGGAGACGACAAGAGGCAGTCACCCGATCCCCTTGACACGCTTATCGTTTTCGAGGTGAAGGGTGACGTCGGAAATCGCAGACTTGTTCAAGCGGGACACCATTTCTTCGAACCAGATAATGGCAAGTGGATGTTGACACTTTGGGATGAAACCGCCGGAGAGTTTGCCTGCTTTTTCCAGTTGCTTGGCGAAAAGCGATTCTTCGCCCGTGTTGGCTCTCCCGCAGCCATCCTGCATGGCCAGGAGCGCCGGGTTGACTTAAAGCTGCCCGAAATTCTTGTGCGGGAATTCGAGGCCGGTACGCCATTTGCCAATGGGCAAGGGTGGCTGGTCCGCACGCGCACGGGATGGCTTACGGCGTTGGAGCCAGGAACCCTCCACATGCTCGGAGCTTATCCGGCCGTTGTTACAAGTGCCATCGCATCGCAAGCGGGGTGCAATGGCGATTGCCTTGCCAGTTTGGCCGATAGCGAGGTCGTAAGATGTTCTCTTCATAGAAAGGACAACACCAGTGAACCCACAAGAACTTGATCGGCTGAACAGTGAAGGTATCAAGGCAATGGGCTACGGGAACTTGGAGTCGGCCCGTCAATTGTTTGAACGGTGTATCCAGGAATCAGCGGGCGATCCATTCTTTGCTGTCGGCCCTGCCTCTGCGCTCGCCACGTTTCATTGGGGTGAATATGGAAATGGCGTTGTGGCGAAGGCGAGGTACGAATTCGTCATGGAGACAGGGAAATCGGCCTTGGCCGCGTGTGTGATGGCTAGGAAGCTGGGGAAGGCGAATACATTGGCTGTGAATCTCGACTTCGCGGAGAAGTTCATTGCCCAGGAAATGGGTAACGCGGCGGAGAACCTGATGCTGTTGTCGACATCGTACGAAGAATTCGACAGATCGGCGGGAGAATTGCGGCGGATTGCGCCAGAGGAACCTATACTCGCAGAACTGGTGCCCAGCGTTAATGCTGCCCGGGAGCAGGGGACCCCTTGGGCAGGACAGATGTTTCAGCGTGCCTGCAACTGCATCAACATTGGACATTTCGGGTCTGCGATACACCCGGCGAGCGCTGCGTGTATCCTGCACCTCATGTTGACGAACCGCAGGCAGTTGAGGATGCGGCAGGCGGTGTGGCAACGGGCGGTTATGGCGTACCACGCGGCCATATCTGAAATAGGATACAAGGCGGAGAAACTCATTCGTGCCCGCAAGGGTAATGAAGTGCAGGAATTGTCCGGCCTCCAGCAATTCTTGGTACCCCTGACAAAGGAATACTGTGACGACTACCCACACGATGAACAGATTGCCACACTGTTAAGCAATGCGCGCAAGATCGCGGCTCAATACCAACGGGTCAAGCCCCGGGAAACTCCAGACAAGCCGGGATTGTCCACAACAGAGGAACGGGCAAGCGAGCCTAAGGCAGTCAACCCGTCACCGCTCGCACTGGTTGGTCCATTTTGGGTAGGCAATCTGTTGTTGTTGGCCGGCGTCGTGTGTGCGGTCAGAAAGCTCTTCTTTTCCGCAGAGCATTCGTGGTGGCTGGTTGCGGCGCTGGTTGGCGCGTCGTGGATTGTGTTGGTTCTGCACAAGCGGTGGTTAGGCAATCAAGAAGGGCGCGCTAGGACAGACTGTCTGCACCTGGATAATCAGGGATTGCGCGAGTTGCCAACTGAAGTCTGTCAAATGACGCATCTGAAGGAGTTGCACCTACGGAACAACGCATTGCAGGCTCTCCCGGAGGACATCGGCAATCTTGCGAACCTGGAATTACTGATGGTGTCGGGCAATGCCCTGACGACCGTTCCGGAAAGCATTGTGAAGC
>Ga0114951_10006621_pt1 | contig 10174 bp, 11 predicted proteins | sample AM7aDNAmetaG_FD_88677 | JGI IMG/M metagenome (GOLD analysis project Ga0114951, IMG submission 88677) | Freshwater microbial communities from Finland to study Microbial Dark Matter (Phase II) - AM7a DNA metaG | ecosystem: Environmental > Aquatic > Freshwater > Lake | place: Finland: Lake Alinen...
ATCAAAAATCATGTGCTGGATGTTGCCCGCCACTGCCATACTGGTCATATATTTTTTGCCGTTCACGTACGAGCTCGTGGTCAGTTCTTTTCCGTCCGCGCCCTTGATCGTGTAATCACATTTCATGGTTTTCCCCGCCAGCATGGCATCTTTCATGGAATTGATCACGTCACTCACTGGACTTTTTTCTTCCACTTTAGGCGCACTCACATTGTCCACAGTATTTTGTTCGGTCACATTTTGCGCGACCTTATTCCCACAGCCTGCGAGCATCAGAACGCCCGCCGCCAACGCAACGATTTTGAGTTTATTCATTTCGTTTTTTTATTAAAAATTATTTCTTCTCAATTATTTCCATCCCGCCCGGCATCCATTTCCTGAGCACTTCTGGAATGACAATCGAGCCATCTTCTTGCTGAAAGTTTTCCAAAATCGCAATGAGCGGCCGCACAGACGGCAAGGCAGTGTTGTTCAAAAGATAGGCAAATTTCTTGTCGCCTTCTGCCGTTTTATATTTCACGTTCAGCCGTCGCGCCTGCCAATCCAAAAAGTTCGAAGCACTGCCGGTTTCGCCCCAACGGTTGAGGCCGGGCATCCAGGCTTCCAGATCGAAGGCACGGAACTTACCAGCCGACATATCGCCGGTACAAATTTGCAATTTACGATAGGGCAAGCCCAACTCCCGGTGCATCTCTTCAGAAATGCCCACCATCTCTTCCTGCAAAGCCGTGGCCTCTTCAATATTCGCTTTGGACACTACTACTTGCTCCACTTTGAAAAATTCATGCACACGGTAGAGCCCTTTATTATCTTTACCATAATCGCCAATCTCAGAGCGGTAGCACGGCGAAAATCCGCAAACTTTCATCGGCAATTTGGCTTCATCCAAAACCTCATCGGAAAAATACGCCAAGAGCGACGGTTCAGCCGTACCCACCAAGAATTTCTTCTCTTTCGAATCCGCGCCGTCCATTTCTTTGTCGCGCGTGGCGATTTGATAGATGTTATCCGAGGCACTGTCATAATCCGTGCCTTTGAAATAGCCACTGCCGAACAAAGCAAAACCCTTGATGAGCGTCGGCGGAATGATCGGCGCGTAACCTTTTTCCACCATTTTGTTGAGCGCATACATCATGAGCGCCATGACGAGTAGCGTCCCTTCATTTTTCAAATAATAGCCGCGATAGCCCGAGACTTTGGAACCTTTTTCAAAATCAATGATGTCCAAAGCTTCCGCCAGCTCGATATGCGTCTTGGGCGTGAAAGCAAATTTTGAAATGTCACCTTTTTGATAGACTTCCACGTTGCCGCTGTCATCTTTCCCAATCGGCGTGTCACTCGACGGAATAGTCGGCACCAAAACCATCAGCTCATCAAATTGTTTTTTAATCGTCTCATATTCCGGCTCGACTTTGGCCAGTTTTTCTTTCACGGCCGTACCCTGCGCGATAAGTGCCTTCCTCTCAGCATCGTCTTTAGCTGATTTTATTTTATCATTCAGGATATTTTTTTCTGCCTTTAATTTTTCAATCTCTTGCAAAGCCGCCACTCTTTTTTCGTCCATGGCCAAAAGCGCGGAAAGATCCAACTCAATATTTTTATTCTTAATCGCTTTTTTAACTTCCTCCGCGTTCTCACGGATAAATTTGATGTCTAGCATAATACAAAATGTTCATTTTTTACTATTTTTACTATAACATAAGGGGAAAAATAAAAAAAGAGGCCGGCTCAAGGAGAATCTCCCGGAGCCAGCCTAAGGACGAAATCGTCATTCATCTCGGAAAAGACCTGAGTCCCTGCGTGTGTGCCAATATCCCATTTAATCGCACTTCTGCTCCGCCCATCATCACGATTTTAGGGTCTTCGAGAAGATCGTTGGGGTTTTCCCCTTGTCGGAAACGATCATCCAGCAAAGTTTCATATTGCAACGTCCCGGCAAAAATATTTTCGATGAAGTCATGCCAACCCTCACATAAGGACTGTCGCACTCCTTGCTCCGAAGTTATGTTTGCCGGAATGAAAAATATTGTAATATCTTCAAAAGAATGTCCGCAGTCCATGAGTTGCGCGACCGCCTCCAATAGTTTTTCGAGTTTCCGTTGAGTTGCCATATCTCCTTTATTCAAGGATGCAACTATCTGGGAATATGAATCACCGAAATAGTTTCGTTTGATATATTCAGTGAGTTCATTGGAAAGATCCATCGCTATACGCGTGAGATTCAATCCCTCAAAAGAGTCTTCGCCCGGATTTAGACTGGATAGTTCAGTCTGATGACTGATAGGCATTATCCTCCGTAACATCTCTTGAATATTATTGGCGGATATATTTTTCTCGGCAAGATCGCGATTGACCACATCAATCATCGCCTCAGAGGAAAGTATTTCGTCCTCCATCAACTGGATAAATTTAATCAATGCATATGCTTTCGGCGTAATTTTAATAACTCTTGCACTTTCAGTCATAATCCACCTCTTGGTTTTTATGAAATTTTAAAACAACAATCCTCCACTCACCTCAAAAACACTGCCTTCCTTATAGCCTTTTTATGCCTAAAAGTCAACCTCACATCACACCCTTAATTTCTTTTTCAAAACGTTTAAAAAATTCATCCATGTATTTTTGTCGTTCCCTAGCAACTTCTTTCCCACTTTTAGTCATAATTTTTTTATAAATATATTTCAATTTTATTTCATATTCCAAGAGCGCACTATCCTCTTTTCCATAAGAATAATTTTTCTCTTCTTTAGCAAGCTTTTTCTCATTGCCGGTGTACAAACAATTCGACCCGGAATGTCCCGCAAAAAGAAAATCTCGCGCAATCCCAATCGCTCCAATCGAATCCAGTTTGTCGGCGTCAAAAATTATTCTTGCCTCAAGCGTTTCTGGTTTTTTATTTTTTCTCCAACGATGGACTTCAATGCAATGGATGATATTTTCAACCTGTTTTTTCTCTATTTTATATTTTTCTAAAATATTTTTGGCCATTTCCGCGCCTTTTTCCGCGTGGCAAAATTTTCCTTCACATTTCATTTCTTCCTTTCTCCCAATATCATGAAGCAAGGCCGCCGCTTCCAAAACAAAAAGGTCGGCTTTTTCTTTTTTGCCAATATGTATGGCCAAATTTTTCACCCGTTCCACATGTGTCCAGTCATGACACCCACTCGCTCCCTCAAAAAATTTCTTCGCTTCCTTCTCAATTTTCGCAATAATTTCTTTTTTGTTCACAATATTTTTCTATTATATCCTCTTGCACGCCTCAAAATGAATTTTCTCATCACTCACATCAAAAACTTCAATGACTTCATATTTCCCCCGCGTCCAGACTTCGCCGCCCTCCAAAAAATGCGTCGCTTCCAAAATCTTGATGCTGGCCAATGGCCGCGACAATTTTTCATCGCCACCGGTCTCACACAATGGAATCTGCCCATTGCCCCAAAACTCGCTGTCACTCAAATAGTAGAGCCTCTGCCCACTTTTCAAAAATTCATACACTTTCCCTGCCTCCAATTCCCCTGGCACGCATTCCTCTATTTTCCTTCGGCCAGCCTTATGCTCCGCAATATTCCTCAGCGCCAGATCCGGATTGAATTCCACTTTAATACCCATAAGGATTATTTTTTAATAATAGCTTTTATCTTTTTCACTAACTCCTCCTTTTTCTTCTTATCATAATATCCTTCCACCTTGCCAATCATTTTACCTTTTTGGAAAAACGCCAAGGTCGGAAATTTTTTGATGCCAAATTTCTTGGCCAATTTTTTGTCCGTTTCCATTTTGCGATATTTGACCGAATAATCTTTCAGCAATTCTTTTACAGGAATCGATTTCAAAAGACACATGATCGAATCGTCTTCGAACATTTCCACTGCCACTAGTTTATCCGAACCCAAAACTTCCAGCTCAAACTTTTCTTCTGTAATTAAAAAAGCCAAGCCGACCGGTTGCGCGCCATATCTGTCCACGAACAAATCGGTTACCTTCCGTCTATCTGACTTGATTTCTTTTTCGATTTTCTTATATTCTTTCTCATCTTTGGCTACAAAAATCGCTTCCACCATGCAAGACTTTTCGCACAGCCCACAGCTGATGCACTTCTCATTATCAACCTTAATACGTTTCTTCTTTTGATCCCACGTCAAAGCCCCCGTCGGACAAACCGCCACGCCATTGCATTCCTTGGCATTGTCACAGATTTTGAAATTAATGAGTACTGGCATATAATTTGATTACTTTATTATATTATTCTTAAATTCAGCTTTGCAGTTTATTTTTTTCATACATAAGTTATTTTAATCCCACTCTCCAAAGCGGACAGTCCGCGCTCCATTCTACCAATCAGTATTCTCGACTATAGCCTTGCCTATTTGAACAATCCTGATATTGCCATACGCTTCCTCGACTTCTGCTATGCCTTTTATCGTTAATTTTTTCCAGATTTTCCGCTTGGACCATTTCATGGCAGCATTATTATATACACCAACATGATCTTCATACATGCTGGATAATTTATCACACAGCAGAAGCAGCTTTATGAAGGGCGATTTACCATTATATTTTTCCATCGCCTCCTTAAAACTTCCCATGGTCAGCTCTTTGACAACCTCTTTGACTTCAGATTCTACCCAATCCGGTAATTCCAAAGCGGTGTCTTCCAAAACATCATGTAAAATCAAAGCCTTGAATCCCAACGCTCTTTCTTTCCAAGGGATTTGCGTGTCAGCGATCAGCATCGACGCACACCAAATGGGATGCATGATGTATGGCACTTTGCCGTCTTGTCGATAGGTCTGATCAGGCTCACTGATATTATTCTCCTGATAAGCCTCGTAGGCGAAGTCCAGATATCTTTTTAATTCTTTTGATTCAATCATTATAATTTTGACGATTTATAAACTTCCGGCTTATACGCTTTCAATCTGACAATTTTAGTTTCCAAACTGAATTCTTGCAATTTGCTTTTCAGTTCGCGCATATCCACTTTTTGATCATACCCCAGTGCAATCACATCCGGTCTGAATTTTTCAATCACGGCATATTGATTTCGCAAACTGCCCAGCACCACGGAGTCCGCTAAACCGCTAGATGTTACAACTCTCAATCTTGCCTTTTCTTTGTTTCTTGTATCTTGTTTCTTGTATCTTGCCACGTTTTCATCCCGCGCCACTACCACAATCAGACATTCTCCCAGTTTTTTCGCCTGTGCCAAATAGCTCGCATGCCCCGGATGGAAAATATCAAATGTACCGAATGTCATCACTTTTTTCATAAGCCCAACTTATCACTTATCCCCTGCAACGCCCCAAGCCCCAACTCCAAAAATTCGTCCAGCGGCACACCAGCCTTTTCACACTCTAAAATTAATTCTCGATTACACCGCGCGGCGAAACCCTTATTCTTGAATTTTTTCTTGAGCGAAGACAGCTTCACGCTCGCCAGTTTCTTGTCCGGTTGCATGAGAGCTGTGGCAATGATGAGCCCAGTCAAAGTTTCGGCTGCCACTAAGCTGTGTTGCAATCTGCCGGAACGTTCTTTATCCTTAAGAACTGGAATGAGTTCCATACCATAACCGTGTGATTGAATGGTTTCAATGAGAAAATCCGTCGCGCCTGCTTCGCGTAAAATTCCTTCCGCCATTATGCAATGTTCTCCAGAGTTTTCTTTCGTCAACTCCCAATCGATGTCATGCAGCAGTCCAATGATACCCCACCGCTCTTCATCTTCGCCAAATCTTTTGGCCAGCGCTCGCATAATTGCCCCTGATTCAATCATATGCAACCTCGTCACCGGATCAGTGATGTGTTTCTCAAGAAGATCATCCGCCTGTTGCTTTGTAATGCCTAAGTTTTCCATAATTATTTTTTATCAATAACTATATTAGCCCTTCCTTCCATGGATTTAGTCATAGTTCTGACAGATGGAAATATAACAGTTTCGCGAATAGATTTGTTCATGATAAACGCGAAAAATCTTTCGGAGAAACCGAAGCCGAAAGCCGGCGGCATGCCATATTCCAAGGCTTCTACGAAATCTTCGTCCATCATTTGAGCTTCCTTGTCGCCACCTTCGCGCGCGGCCGCCTGTTCCAAAAATCTGTTTTTCTGGTCGATTGGGTCGTTCAGTTCAGAAAAAGCATTGCACAGCTCTCCTCGTCCGGCCACCACTTGCACACGCAACACTTTTTTCGGATCAGTCGGATCAATTTTGGCCAAAGGCGAAACGGCCAATGGATGTCCCACCAGAAAACACGGCTGGATCAATCTTTGGCGCACGGTTTTTTTGTAGAGCGTGTCAATCATGCGGCCCAGGCCATAACCCGGTTCATATTTTATTTTCAACTCATCTGCTTTTTTCTTTAGCTCATCGATTGTCACTTCATTACTCAGATTGATACCGGTTTCCTTTTTGAACTCAGTAAAATAATCCACCACGGCAAAAGGTTTTTCCCAATCAATTTCATTATCTTCAAATTTATGTTTGTATCCGCCCGTGACTTTCAAAACAATTTCGCGGTACATTTTTTCAATAAACTCCACGCCGCGCGCAAAATCCCAATAGGCCGCATAGAACTCCATGTGATCAAATTCTTGCAAATGGTCGCGGTCCATGCCTTCATTGCGGAAAACTCGACCAATCTCAAAAACCTTCTCCAGGCCCCCTACCAAGAGCCTTTTCAGGGGTAGCTCTAAGGAGATTCGCAGATAGAAGTCTTGGTCTAGGGCATTGTAGTGCGTCACAAACGGTTCAGCGTCCGCGCCACCCGTGCTGTGCTCCAGCACCGGACATTGCACTTCCAGAAAGCCGGCAGTGGTCAAAAAGTTCCGCACCGTCTGCCAATAGATGTTTTTTTTGACGAACAGTTCGCGCGTGTCCGGGTTCATCATCAGATCCAAATAGCGCTTACGTAGCAAGGCCTCTTCGTCTTTCAAGCCATAGTATTCCGTCGGGATTGGTCGGATATTTTTGCTGAGCATTTTCCACTCAGACACTTGCAAAGATTTTTCATCTTGTTTAGTCAAAAACAATTTGCCTTTGGCCTGGATGAAATCACCGTTCTCCACATTTTTCACAAACAGTTTATATTTTTCGTCCCCCACATTTTGCTTGCTCAAAAACAATTGCATTTTGCCAAAACCATCTTCAATGTGCGTGAAACAGGCATTGCCCATCGGCCGATTGGATTTCACCCGCCCGACGAGATATATTTCCTGCTCGCTCGCACTCAATTCATCAAATTTTTCCAACGCCTCAGCATTATTCAGTGTCCGTTCGCATTTTTCCGGATAAGCCTCCATTCCACCCGAACGAATTTTTTCCAATTTATCCAATTTAGTTTCTAAGATATCTTCGCGCATAAAATTAATCTTTTATTTTTACCGGTAATTATGCTTCAATACTAGCTTATTTAACCAAATTTGGCAATTTTACCCATAAAAAAACAAGGAGGTATTCGTCGCGGCGAACACACTCCTTGTAACATCGACCTATCTCTCGTCCTGACCCCTTAGGTAAGCAACGATATCCTTGACTGTAGCCAAGCCACCGGAAAAGCTAGTTTGACCTTCATTAATTAACTTTTTTTCCTTCGCTTTCGCCAAAGGAATATCCTCCCATAATCCCGTTTGTGGGTTTCTGTAAATAACATGCCCGGCAAAAACCACCAAACCTTCTTCATATTTAGTTGCGCCCATCACTAACATCTCATCTCTCCTTAGAAAAATAAAATCAAAAAGAGAAAATTATAAATTTTCTCTTTTCACCCAACAACTATAAATTATTTTATATCCAAAATTTCATATTTCATGATTCCGCCTGGCGTGTTCACTTCCACCTTGTCACCTTTTGCGTGCTGCATGAAAGCTTTGCCCATCGGAGATTCATTGGAAATTTTCATCGAGGCCGGATCAGCTTCATTGGAACCGACGAGCTGGAACTCCATTTCGTCCCCATTAAATTTCACTTTGACCCGCGAACCCATCTGAACGGTGCCGGAATTTTTGTCATATTTAACGACGGTCGATTCTTTCAACATAAATTCCAACTCAGCCACGCGCGCTTCATTTTCAGCTTGCTGTCTTTTAGCTTCCGAGTATTCGGCGTTCTCGCTCAAATCGCCTTGTTCTTTGGCTTCTTTGATGGCCGCCGCAATCGCCTGACGCACCGCCACTTTTCGATTAGTCAGTTCGTCTTGAATTTTTTTCAAACCTTCTTCCGTGATGAATTTTCCCATGACTTTTATTTTAGAATAAAACTAGTTACAAAACATTAAGGCAAATTGTAGCAGAAATATTTTTCTTGTCAACCGTTCATTTTTTTTCAGAAAAATAGGCTTCCAAAGCTTTTTGTGCTACCGGCAGAGCCGCGGAATTCCCTTCGCCGCCCCCCGGCACCAAAACCACAATGGCAATGGTCGGATTGTCATAAGGCGCGAAAGCCGCGAACCAGGAATGGGTCTTGCCTTCCGTCCCGAACTGCGCCGTGCCGGTTTTGCCGGCCGCCGGCACCGACAAAGTTTTTAGGACTTGAGCGGTCCCGCCCGTGACCGTCATCCGCATCCCTTCGCGCACGGTCTGCATCACCGACGGCGCGATAAAATTGGACCGGACTACCTGTGGCGCTACCATTTCTTCTTGACCATCGTTCTTTTTTATCCGATTGACCAAGCGCGGAGAATACAGCGTGCCGCCATTGGCAAAAGTCGCGATATAGTCGGCCAGTTGAATCGGCGTGACCGTGACAAAGCCTTGACCGATAGCGGAGTGATAACTGTCTCCGATGTACCATTGTTCCCCGATTTTGCTTTTCTTCCACTGTTCGTCCGGAATGAAGCCGGACACTTCGCCTGGCAAATCAATGCCTGTAGGACTGCCCATTCCGAATAAGTTATAATATTTTTTCATGCGCGACATGCCCAAGCCTTCAATGTTCCCATAACCGCCACCGATGGTATAGAAAAAAATGTCATTGCTTTGAGCGATGGCCAGTTTGACGTCCGAGGGATCGTGCGCTCTCCAGTCACCAAAACTCCACGCCCCCACGTGCAACGCGCCTCCGAGGCCGGAAATTATAGTAGAAGGCGTAATGGTGCCTTCTGAAAGAGCCGCCGCCGCCATGGCCGGCTTAATCGTCGACCCGGGCGGATATTCTCCGGCAATGGCACGGTTGAGCAGTGGCAAATCCGTGTCCTTAATGATATTTTGAAATTCATCGTTACTGATGCCTTTCGCAAATAGATTATTGTCATAGCTGGGGATGCTGACCAAGGCCAGGACGCCGCCATTACGCGGATCAATCGCGACGGCCGCCGCTGTTGTCGTACCAGTCTTGTCCAGAGTCTCTTTCAAGCTGTCATAAATTTCCTTTTGCAAATCAGAATCAATGTTTAGGATCAGATCCGATCCGGGCACCGGATCAATCACGCCCACAATTCGCTTGGCATGACCCATCGAATCCACTTCCACCTGCGTCGCACCAGCTGTCCCCTGCAATTTTTTTTCATAACTTTTTTCCAGTCCCGCTTTTCCGATATAGTCCGTCATCAGATAACCCGGGTTGGCATTCATTTCACTCTGCGTAATCTTGCCGTCATAACCGATAACCGGCGAAAAAATTTCTCCGTTCTCATATTGCCGAATAGCGGTTTTTTCCAATTGCACGCCGGAAAAGTCATTCCTTTTTTCCGCAATGATCAAGGCCTGATCCTGGGAAATGTTTTCTTTCAAAAGCACCGGGTTCAAGGATTTCAAATCCTGGCTGGCCAGCATGATTTCCACGTTGCCGGAATTCATTCCGAGAATATCAGCCAACGCATCCGCCATCTGACGCCGCGCTTCCGCGTCGGGAGGCAGATCGGCCGGCACCACGATCGCATCGATACTGGGAATATTGCGCGCGAGGATTTTGCCATAACGGTCCAGCACATTGCCCCGCGGAGAGCTTATCATAATCGAACGAGTACTATTGCCCTTAGATATCCTAGTATAATAGTCTCCTTGGAAAAAGTCGAGATAAAAAACGCGGGCGAACAAACTACTAATAGCGATGACGATAAAATACCAAAAAAAAGTGAGCGATTTCCTCTCGAAGGGCACCTCAATAGTGGCTTCTTCTTTTTGCGTGATGGTCATGATGGAATCCTCTATCTCCCCGCCGGCCGCTATTCTTTTTTTATTGA
>Ga0114951_10006622_pt1 | contig 10170 bp, 4 predicted proteins | sample AM7aDNAmetaG_FD_88677 | JGI IMG/M metagenome (GOLD analysis project Ga0114951, IMG submission 88677) | Freshwater microbial communities from Finland to study Microbial Dark Matter (Phase II) - AM7a DNA metaG | ecosystem: Environmental > Aquatic > Freshwater > Lake | place: Finland: Lake Alinen...
AACTGCTCAGTATACTCCGGAACACACTGCTCACATTGCTCCGGAATCGACTGCTCACTTTGGCCCGGAATGGGGTGCTCATTTTATATCAGAAAGGACTGCTCAAATAGGCCGTTTTATCTAATTGATAAGGAAAGCCGATCTGTTCATTATATTTCAAAATTGATGGCAGATAACTTAGGTCAACCAATCAGGTCGGTGCTATTGAATTCTCAATCTGACGGAACTATCTTCCTATCGTTTAATGCTCCTGAAATTAAGGATATGATTACTAAGTCGCTGGTAGACAATGCAATCAGTTCGCAATTGAAGGGTAAGTTAAACGAACTATCCAACCTGATAACCGAAAACGACAACCCAGTTTTACTAGTGGGTAAAGTCAGGAATTAATGTCTTGTAAAAGTGGCTGTTACATATCTTTATTAACTCAGCTAAGGCTTTTGTTTTTTCTGCGGTACATGAATTTCTGCAGTCACTTCCAAATCGATAGTGTACTTTTTGAATCCAAACGGTAATTGAAAACTGGAAGATGGCGAGGGTCTTCTTCGAATACTTTCAAATGAGAAACGGATACCTGAACTATTCGGAGATATAGAAACAACTCAATTTCAATGGATATTGGACATGTATTGTTTGCCAGTTCAGTCAGAGTATTGCCAGGAGATTGGGTACATTTGTAGATATGACTTTTCAAATGCTTAAATCATAATAAGATGATAACTAAAATTAGAGTTTTAGCGCTCGTAGTGTCAATATTTGCATTTTCCCTTGTTGAAACAAGAGGGGGTAACTTTGAAATAAAGCCAGACATGGTTCTCATTAAGGGAAACATTGAAAAATATAAGGGAATTTATAAAACGGGAAAACTAACATGGTTTGATGCAGTTACAAGGACGGTTAATGATAAAATATTTGAAATTGATAGTTCGGGTAACTTTTCAGTGGAATTCGAGCTGGTTCATACGATAAGGGGCAGCATCAGTTTTGACATCGAAGACAACTTTTTTTCTGATTTTTTGATCGAGCCCCAAAATTCTTACTCAGTCACAATCCGAGATCAAAAGTTAGTATTCAACGGTGAAAGTGGCATAATCAATCAGCAATTAACTAGGTTTAATGACTCCATAAATTCTGCATTAGGCATTAAAATAAAAGAATGCGACATGCTTCATAATCAAGGATTTTCCATTGAAGAGTACCTGATAAAAATGAAGCAATTGGAAATCGAAAGACTCGGATTTCTATCAGCCTACCAAAAGAATGTGCCAATGTCAGACAAAGCGGTTAAGGCATTAGAAAGTGAAATACGATACAAAACCGCCCATGCATGGGTTAATTACAGGTTTAATTATTCGACAGGGAGCCGAGTTCTAAGGGACTCTTTACCCGCTACTTTTTATGAAAAACTTCTCAGTGATTATCCAATTAATTCTTATGAAGCAATCCAATCTAGAAATTGTATCGACTATATCTCAAATTTGGCGACAGTTTTTGAAGAAAAAGGGGTCAGTTTGGACAGACGGATTGCATTTTACAAATCTTCAGGATTATTCTCAGATAAAGAGATTGAACTGATCCAACAAAAGTATAGTGGTAACAAAGAGGTGGTACAATCGGAAGAATTTAAGCGGTTCAAAACACCTGAAAATACGAATCGGCTTAACGCTTTGTCGTTCAGGTATCGGGTCAACAATCTTCTTGACAATATGACAACTCTCATTCCAAATCTTGGAAGAGACCTAATAATATCACAATCTATTGCAAGAAACTTCTTTGAGTTCAACCTTTCACCTTCTAGTATTGAATGGGAAAAAATAAATCAATTGATTTCAGACAAATCCATTCTTAATTATCTCAAAGTGTTCGCATTAAAGCAAACTCCAAAAAGGATCGAAGCAACGACTGAAATTAGAAGTATAACTTCAGGCATTAAAGGAACAAGGAGTAAATACATTGATAAATACCTCGGGAAAGTTGTCTATATCGACTTTTATTCAACATGGTGTGGGCCTTGCAGGGAAGAAATTCCATTTGCGGAATCTTTGTACCATGAGTTTAAAGGCAAAGAGGTAATCTTCTTAAACCTATGCTGCCAGTCAAAGAAGGAGACTTGGGAAAACATGATAAAACAGAAAGGTATTAAAGGAGAAAACTATTTACTCAACAATGAGGAATTCAACTTTCTTTCAAAATTATACAAAGTCACAGGCTTTCCTACCTACATCCTGATTGATAAAAAGGGTAATGTCGTTGATGACAAAGCTCCTAGGCCAAGTTCTAAAATCGAGATTATAGAGAAAATAAGAAAACTGCTTGAATAGATTCACGTCCAAAATATACCCCGGCACTAAACACCGTAACCTAGACCTATCATTCTGATGTCATCCGGTATAAAGCCACAGGGTCGAAGCTCTTTTAATAAATAACAAATGATTATATATCTGACCCGGAACTTCCAAAATCCTAAGCCCCTATCTATGAAACTTAAAGTAATTGTCGTCTCTATCATCGGATTGATAATGATTTAATCGATCTCTGTTCACTAAACTTGGTTTTTCGGGAATTCCTCAGTTCTAGAGAATTCCGCTGTATACGACGGGGTCCCGGCCCACCGCTTCCGCGATGGTAGGCTTTCGCGGGGATGACAATTCTTCGTATCATATTTTTATCTATTTTCGGAAAGAATGACGAAACCCTTACGAATATTGGTTTGCGATGATGATCTGGCGATCAGGAGTTCCCTTAAATTTCTCCTGACCAAAGCCGGTTACGTGGTCGACCTTGCAGCCATGCCTGATGAAATCCTGAACAAAATCCGTCACCATGATTTCAGCCTGGTTTTGCTGGATATGAACTTTTCCATGACCATCACCGGGGAGGAGGGACTTGAAATTCTGGAGAAAATCCGTCATTTAAAGCCTGCTATTCCAGTGATTCTGATCACTGCATGGGGTTCTGTAGAACTGGCAGTGAAAGGCATTAAGCTCGGAGCTTCGGATTTTGTTACCAAGCCCTGGAACAACCTGCAGCTGCTGAAAATTGTAGAAACATCCATCACCCTTTCGAAAAACCTGAACTTTCCTCATAATTCTGATGATCCGGGATCCCGAAAACCGGGATTCCCGGGAATCATCGGCAAGGACTCTAAATTGCTTGAAATATTAAGCGTGGTCAGCAGAGTGGCGCCTACCCATGCACCGGTGCTGATTGCCGGAGAGAGTGGAACGGGTAAGGAACAGATTGCGGAGGCTTTGCATCAGCACAGCTCGCGCGGCAACGGACCATTTGTTAAAGTAAATCTGGGTGGACTATCATCCAGCCTGTTTGAGTCAGAGATGTTTGGACATAAAAAGGGTGCCTACACCGATGCGAAAGATGACCGGATCGGCCGCTTTGAAATGGCAAATGGAGGCACCATTTTCTTGGATGAAATCGGTGAGCTGGATCTGACTTCACAGGTTAAGCTGTTGCGCGTACTCCAGGATCAGACCTTTGAAAGGCTCGGAGATTCCAAAACCATCAGTGTGGATGTGAGGGTAATCAGCGCCACCAATCGGAATTTATATCAACAGGTTGAAAAGGGATTGTTCCGGGAGGATTTGCTCTACCGCATCAACCTGATTCAGATCGAGATACCATCGCTTAATAAACGCAAGGAGGATATCCCGTTGCTAGCCAGATATTTTGCTGAAAAAGCTGCCACAGCCTTCAAAATAGGTGCAAAGCAATTATCGGAAGACGCGATTGATTGGCTGCAAGATCAACCCTGGAAAGGGAATATCCGGGAATTGAAAAATGTGGTGGAAAGAACCGTGCTTCTGTCCACCGGTGAAGGAATTACCACTGATGATTTTAGTCTGACTATCCGGTCGGGTGAATTTTCTTCGACTGAGGAGCGGCAGCAAACCGGGCCTTTGAAAACATTGGAGGAAACGGAAAAGGATACCATTTTGAGGGCAATAGAGCAGTACGGTGAGAACCTGACAAAAGTTGCTAAAAAGCTGGATATCAGCAGAACTACTTTATATCGTAAAATGGAGAAATTCGGGATTCGCCATGGCCATGAAGAGTAAGACACGCTTGATAGTATGGCTCAGCCTGATCTACCTGATTTTTCTGATCCTGGCAATCGTGCTTTTTCAAAAGAAAAGCCCCTGGCTGCTGATCGGTTCCGAAATAATTATACCGGTTCTTTTTGGTATTACCCTTCTGTTGATCAACAGGTCGCATCAGCCAATTCAGACAATCAGCAAAAGCATGAGCCTTCTTCGTGAGGGCGATTTTTCCACTACACTGGTGAGGTCGGGTAATCCGGATGTCGATGCCATTGTTGACGTTTATAATGCCATGATCAACCGGTTACGTGAGGAACGGCTTTCGGTGAGGGAGAAAAACCAGTTTCTTGATTTATTGATGGAATCATCGCCACTCGGAATTATTGTGGTTGATTTCGATGATAAAATAATGGATATCAATCGGGCAGCGTTCAAGTCTCTTGACGTTCTGCCAGGCGATTTCAGAGGATGCGGTCTGGCTGATTTGAATAGTCCGCTGGCAGGTAAACTGCTGAACCTGGAATTTGGCGATAAAAAGACCCTCGACCGTGCTGACGGACAAAAGTTTCTGTGTCGTAAGTTGTTCTTTATGGATCACGGGTTTAAACACCCCTTTTATATTATTGAAGAGTTTTCGGAGGAGATCCGGCAGGCAGAGAAGACCGCTTATGGCAAATTAATCCGGATGATGGCGCACGAGGTAAATAATACGGTAGGTGCGGTAAACTCTATACTTTCGACGATTCTCGATAATGAAAAATCCTTTGTTACTGACGACCAGGAGGAGGTGATACAAATGCTTGGTGTGGCAGTCCAGCGCAATTACCGGCTCAACCGCTTCATGCAGAATTTTTCTGATGTGGTTAAATTGCCTATGCCAGAAAAGGATGAATATGATTTGAATCTCTCCATGAAAAATGTGATTCTGTCGCTGACCCCGGTTTTAAACGAAAGCAACATCCGGATAGAAACGGAATTTGAAGAGCCATCTCCCAGACTCTTTGCCGATCAAAGCCAGATGGAACAGGTGTTTCTTAATATCATCAAGAATTCCATCGAGGCCGTTGGACCTAAAGGACATATCCACATAACGACCTTTTCCGCTCCTGTGAGGATAGTCGTCAGTGATAATGGTCAGGGATTATCGGCCGAATCTCGCGAAAGGTTATTTACTCCATTCTATTCCACAAAGATTGATGGTCAGGGTATTGGCCTTACCCTGGTGCGTGAAATTCTGGTGAATCATGGATTCCAGTATCGTTTGGCCAACCGGGAAGCGGGTGGGGCAGAGTTCGAGATTATTTCCAGTCGGCAGTAGGCAGCCGGCAGTTGGCATTGATAAAGACTTCGCTGTTATAGGATTATCAAGAAAAATTATTTGGAATGCTTGGAAATTGTCCTATTTTAGTCGGTAAGAAACCACGAGGCATCAGATCTGGCCTGAAAAACCTTACTGACTATGAAATACGAAGTTGGTATCGATATTGGCTCTATTTCTATCAACACTGTCGTTATTGACGATTCCAGAAATATCTGCAGTGAATTTTACGATTATTGTCACGGACGCCCCTTTCATCAGCTTCTATCACGACTGGAAAGTATTTTTGAAACCTTCCCTGAAAAGGATATTACCGCAATGGTTTTTACGGGAATTGGCGGGAAAAAGGCTGCAGAAGTATTGGGAGGTCTGCATATTAATGAAATTATTGCCCAATCCACGGCTGTTGCAATTCTCTATCCGGAGGTGCGAACGGTAATTGAGATGGGAGGTGAAGATTCGAAGCTGATTTTCATGGACCGTGGGGCGGTGGAAAATTCATCGAGATTGTCCGATTTCTCAATGAATAGTCTATGTGCCGCCGGTACCGGATCGTTTCTTGATCAGCAAGCCAAGCGCATGGGCGTAAAAATCGAACAGGAATTTGGCGAGCTGGCCCTCAAATCAAAAAACCCACCCCGGATTGCCGGCCGTTGCAGCGTTTTTGCGAAAAGCGATATGATTCATCTCCAGCAGGTGGCAACACCTCTTGAGGATATAATTGCCGGACTGTGTTTTGCTGTGGCACGGAACCTGAGGAGTACACTGGGCCGCGGAAAACATTTTGTCACCCCGGTGATGTTTCAGGGTGGTGTGGCCGCAAATGCCGGAATGGTCAGGGCATTTCGCGAAGTGCTGGGCCTGAATGAAAAGGAATTGTTAATACCTGAGCATCATGCTTCCATGGGTGCCATAGGGGCGGTTTTACATAACAGGGACAAAAAGTTGGCGCAGAAAGAATATGCCGGTCTGGATGCACTGCGTTCGTATCTTATCGAATTTGAGAAATCCGGCGGACAAAGCCTGGCACCTCTCAAACCAACAGGATCGATATATAATAAGGACATTGTACCGCTGCTGCCCGGAGATATAAAAACAGAGGTTTACCTGGGGGTGGATGTAGGATCGCTGAGTACAAATGTTGTGCTAATAAATTCCGATAACGGGGTGGTTGCCCGGAGGTATCTTCCTACGGCAAGCCAGCCGATTGAAGCCATACGAAAGGGTTTGCGGGAGATTCATGATGAAGTCGGCGACAGGATAATCATCAAAGCCGCCGGAACTACCGGGTCGGGCCGGTACCTGACAGGCGATTTTATCGGTGCCGACTGTATCCAGAATGAGATTACGGCCCAGGCAACAGCAACTGTTTTTTTCGACCCTGAAGTTGACACCATATTTGAGATTGGGGGACAGGACTCAAAGTATATCCGGATAGAAAACGGGGTTATTGTTGATTTTGAAATGAATAAAGTCTGTGCCGCCGGTACGGGATCATTCCTCGAGGAACAAGCGGAGCGGCTGGATATCAATATTGTAAAGGAATTTGAAAAACTGGCTTTTGAGTCAACGGCCCCTTCAAAACTGGGCGAACGTTGTACCGTGTTTATGGAGAGCGACCTGAATTCATGTCAGCAGAAGGGCGAAGAGAAGGAGAACCTGATTGCGGGACTGGCCTATTCAACTGTGCTTAATTACCTGAACAGGGTGGTTGGTGATAAGCCTGTCGGAAACAAAGTTTATTATCAGGGTGGCGTTACCAATAATAAGGCTGTCGTGTCAGCATTTGAACAGGTTACCGGGAAGAAGATCCATATTCCGCCTCATTTCGATATAACAGGAGCTATCGGTGCGGCAATGTTGGCCCGTGAAAGTATGACGCAGGGCCAATCGACCAGGTTCAAGGGATTTCATGTCAGTGAAATTGCCTATGCCACTGATACTTTTGTCTGCAAGCATTGCTCCAACCATTGCGAGATACATGAAGTCAGTATCGACGGTGAGAAACCCCTCTTTTTCGGCGGAATATGCGACAGGTATGATACCGACGAACGCAAGGGCATGGGAGCCGATATTCCGGAACTCTTTGTGGAGCGCACCCAGTTATTGATGGAAGGATACCGACCTGTTGCTGATCCCGCAAAGATTACGATTGGTATACCGCGGGAATTAACCATCTTTTATCAGAATTTTCCGTTTTGGAGAACCCTGCTCGAAGAGCTTGGGCTCAACGTGGTACTATCGAAGGAATCCAGTAAAAAAACCCTCACTCGGTCGATCGAAATGATGACCTGCGAAACGTGTCTGCCCATTGAAATGGTACATGGACACGTGGATGACCTGCTTAAGAAGGGCGTGGATTATGTGTTTCTGCCCTTCGTGGTTAACCAGAAAGGCAGCGACGATAATCCGACAAATAACTGCAACTGTCCCTGGATTCAGGCGCATCCGTTCATGGTAAGGGCCGCCTATGCGGATTCTCCTTTTAAGGATAAGCTGCTGACCCCTACCTTTCATCTCCGGTATTTTGATACGGCCTTCAGGGAAGAGATACTCGAATTTGCAAAAAGCACTTTCAATGTCTCAAAATCTGTTGTTCTCAATGCTGTAAAAAAAGCGGATGCGGCTCAATTACGGTTTGAGCAGCGGCTGGATGAAAGGGGCAGGGAAGTATTGGCAAATCTTCCGGAAGGGAGGCAATCTTTCGTGGTGATTGGCCGATCATACAACACCAGCGATCCGGCCCTGAACCTGAACCTCGTGGAAAAGCTCAGAAACATGAATATTCTGGCTATCCCGATAGATTTTCTGCCGTTGAAGGAGGAGAATATTTTCGATACCTATCCGATGATGTACTGGCCCAGTGGTCAGAAAATCATTGCAGCCTCGAAAATTGTATCAGGAAATGAAAGATTAGATGCCGTATATCTGGGTAATTTCCGGTGTGGTCCTGACTCTTTTCTGAGGCATTATCTGGCAAAGGAAATGAATGGAAAGCCTTACCTGCATCTGGAAGTGGATGAGCACAGCGCCAATGCAGGTATGATAACCCGTCTCGAAGCATTCACCGACAGCCTGGATGGATATTACAAATCAAAAAGGCCTGTTTCCGCCAGTGAAGAACCGAAAACAGGCAGGGTGAAGCCGATCACAGAACGAACATTGTATTTCCCCTATGCGAATGATGTTGTGTGGGCATTTGTCGGTGCCTGCCGGGGAATCGGAATGAAAGCTGAATTGTTGCCGCTGCAGAACGAAACCGACCTGGCCATTGCCAGAAAGTATACTAACGGGCAGGAATGTTTTCCATTTATTGCCACTACAGGAAGCTTTTTACGGAAGCTCATGGAACCCGGCGTCATTCCGGGTGACACCTCCTTCTTTATGCCGGGGCATAATGGCCCCTGCCGCTTTGGAGGATATAACAAGTTGCAGGAGATCCTGTTTGAAAAACTTGGCTATGGGGAGGCTACGATTATACATCCCAGTAATGAGGATAATTATAATAGTATCGCACCCGGTAATCCTGTAAAATGGAGGATGCTTGCCATCAGAGGAATGGTTGCGATAGATATTATCCGTAAGCTTCAGCAGCAGAGGCGTCCTTATGAACTCGTCAAGGGCCAGACCGATAGGGTTTATAAACAGGCGCTTGAGGCGGTGGTGAATTCGCTGGCCGGCGGGGGGAGAACTCTCCGGGCAGTTCTTGATCGTTATGCACAGGAATTCATTTCAATTCCGTATTCCAATGGAATGCGCAGGCCAATCATTGCGGTGGTGGGCGAGATATTCATGCGCGATAACCCCTTCTGCAGCGCTCAAATGGTAAGACGATTGGAGGACCTTGGCGCTGAAACCATGATGGCTCCGTTTGCCGAGTGGATATCCTATTCCACCTATCGTTTTACCCGCGACAGCAAATGGAAAAGAAACACCAAAGCACGTATACAGTCGAAAATCCAGGGGGCTTTCCAGCATCGTTTTCAGGAAGAACTTTTTGATGTGGTTCGCGCCCATACCCCCATCGGCCCTACGGTGAGAGTCAGGGAAATGCTTGATCATTGCGACACCTACATCCATCATGATTACGACGGGGATCCACCGTTGTCATTGGGTACGGCCTCTATTCTGTCTGAAGGTTATATCTCGGGAGTTGTCAATATTCTGCCGTTTACCTGCATGCCGGGTACCCTGAATACAGCTGTTTCCGATCTGTTTAAGCGCGATCATGATTATCTGCCCTGGGAGAATTTTGCATACGACGGTCAGGAGGATTCTTCGCTGGAGAGTCGTTTACAGGCATTTATGCATCAGGCAAAAGAATATTCTATACGTAAAAATTTGTACAAACTCGAATTTTTTACCTAGTATTTTACGAACATCTTTTTTTCGTGGATTAAAAATGGTTCTCTATCTTTACTGATCAAGAACAATTAGTGTAAAACACTGTTTAATTTATTTGACACCTAGCCTAATTTAACAATGTATATGAAAACAATCAAACTGCTTCTCGTTTGTTTTCTGGCGGGATCGATCGGAATTCCATCCTTGTCAGCACAAACAAAACCAGCTTCTACCGCCGGTGAATGGACTTTTAAGCCTGGAATCGGAATCGGACTGAAAGCCTCTACCAATGGGATTGGCGGAGATGTGATTTATAATTTTCATAAAAGAATGGACGTGCGTCTTGGATTTGAGACCATGGGATTCGGGACCAATGTGCCTTTTGCAGAACAGGGAATCAATTACAGCGCTGATGTAAAAGTTAAAACCGGTAGCATCTCACTATTATATGAT
>Ga0114951_10006623_pt1 | contig 10168 bp, 11 predicted proteins | sample AM7aDNAmetaG_FD_88677 | JGI IMG/M metagenome (GOLD analysis project Ga0114951, IMG submission 88677) | Freshwater microbial communities from Finland to study Microbial Dark Matter (Phase II) - AM7a DNA metaG | ecosystem: Environmental > Aquatic > Freshwater > Lake | place: Finland: Lake Alinen...
ACCAACTCGCGGCTCACCGACCCCGAGGTGCTGGAGCGGCGGTACCCGGTGCGCGTCGACGGATTCGCCGTGCGCCACGGCAGCGGCGGCGGCGGCGCGCACCCTGGCGGGGACGGCGTGGTGCGGCGCCTGCGCTTTCTGGAGGCGCTCACCGCGGCGATCGTCTCGAGCAGCCGCCGGGTGCCGCCCTACGGGCTCGCCGGCGGCCTCGCCGGCGCGCCGGGCCGCAACGCCATCGAACGCGCCGACGGCACGGTGGAGGAGCTGCCCGGCGTAGCCCAGGCAGCGTTGCAGCCCGGCGACGTGCTCATCGTCGAGACGCCGGGCGGCGGCGGGTACGGCGCGCCGCCCGCCGCCCTCTGACTCAGCTCACGCGCTCTGCGCGCGGCGGCGCAGCTCCTTCTTCTTGCGCCGCCGGAGCAGCGCGCTCAGCACCATCCCGATCAGGAAGCCCACCAAGAGCACCAGGATCAGCATGAGCCAAGCCGGCAGGGAAACCCACCAGAAGTAGAAGTGGAAGCGCCAGGACTCCTTGCTGTTCTGCACGATCAGGACGATCAGCAGAACCGCCACCACACCGGCGGCGATGAGTTTCCCGAAGCCTTGACTCTGGGGCTTGTCCCGCCCCTTGACAGCCTGCGGCTGCTGCACACTGCTCATACGTAACCCCCTGTCGGCCGACGGATGTAGCTTCGCCACGCAACCTGTCTACCCTTGCCGGCGGCGAGGCATGCAGCGAGGGGAACAACGACCAGCGGCGGCCGGCCGCGCAGCACGCTGCCGAACTTGCCGCCCACGCCGACGAGCGGGTCGTGCCTAAGGCCGTGCCGGCGCACGCCCGAGCAGACAGCTTCCCTCGCGGCTTCGCGACCCGCGGCCAATGAAGACGGGCGCTGGTAGCAGGATCGGCCGCCGCAGCGGGGTAGTGCTGTGAGGGAAGATAAGAAAAGTCGGCCGATCCTTGTCTTCCCCCCGGCAACCGAGCCTGCGGACGGCCGCGGGCGAGGCGACAGTCAAGGAATCCTTGTCTTCCCCTTTCGCACGTGCCCCGCGCGGGAGCGGCCGGGCAGCGAGACGTGGGCTGTGTTCCCCTCGGGTGTTTCTCGTGGATCTCGCCGCCGCGCCGGCTACGTGCTCTCGCGCCCCTCGAGCTCGGTGATCGTCGCTCCACGATCCCGTTGAACGCCCGCCCCATCGATGCGCCCGCCACCGGCAGGCGCCCCACACATCCGCGGAGTCTCTCCTGCGGTTGCCTCGGTCGGCCCGGGGACCTCAGAGGTCGAACAGCCGCGCCGACCGCGCTTCGTGCTCGGCCACGGCGGCGCGCCACACCTCGTGCGGGGCGTTTGTCGGCACGCCGAACTCGTCGGCCAGAAGCACGACCGCAGCTTCGAGCGTCGGCTGACGACACGGGAAGTGCACGCGGCCGAGGGGCTGCTTGGGCCTCAGCACGCCAGGTTGGCGCGGCGTGCCATCAACGTGGAGGTGGCCGCGCGGCGGGCTCGCCGTGGCGATCCTGGAGCGGGAGTAGTCCGCGCGGAAGACCCACGAATCGTCGTCGATGGCATTCTGGTACTGCCACGTCAGGGCCTGGAATCTCAGGTTCCTGCCTGCGCGGAGGTCGAGGTCCAGCAGTGCGATAAGCCGCAGGTACCGCCCGCCCGTGAGCCGGATTGCACTGCCGCCTCGCATGTCGTGGCCGCCGGTGAGCCCCCAGACAGACGAGCTCGCCGCGGGCCGTAGGAGGCGAATCGCAGAGTCCCTGTGCGCCACGGTGAGGCGGAAGAGGAGGTTGACGTAGCGCTCGAAGTGAGCGGCCGCCTCGCGGCCGCCCGCCAGGCGCCCGTCGCTCGCCTTGCGCAGCGAGGCGACGGTGGATGACCAGCTACTCGCTGAAAACGGGGTCATCCTTGGGCAGCATGGCGCAGAGCCCGTAGGCCTCGAGCATCTGGCTGAAGTGGCGCCAGTCACCGGCGGCGAAGTTGCGGAAGATCTCCGCGGGGTCGTGCCCCTTCTCGAGGCTCTTGAAGCGTACGAGATCGACGACCTCGTCGCGGGTGAGCGTATAGGTCTTGGTGGGCCGCATGGGACACCTCCTCAGTGTGCCTCCCCACAGTAGCACGCCGCGAACGGGCGGCAAGGTGGACATAGAATGGCGGCGGCCGGGCCGCGAGATGCCGCCCAGATCCACGCCGTGGACGCGGGCTTCGTGCGCCGCGGCCGCCGGGAGCGCTGCCGGCTGCGCGCGCCCGCCGGGCATCCCATTCGTGGCTCACCGGCGCCTGAGCGACGGGGATGGTCATGCGGCTCTCTTCGCGGGTCAGACAGCCCCTTGGTCGGCGCCGCGAACACGTATCCGGTTTGGCTCCACGATCCAGAGCCGCTGCCGAATGGGCTCGGCCCGCGAAAGCCGGAAGCGCCGTTGCCAGCAATGCGAGCACGCTGTCCCGATCCGGTTCGCCCGGTCAAAGGACGACGATGCCCGACCAGGCCTCAGGTGAATAAGTACGGATGTCGGCGAAGTCCAAGTCGAGAGAGAAAAGGACGCGGCCTTCCTGTCGGCACGCTCCGATCACGCGTCGGTCGGCCGCGCCGACCAAGTGCTCGTCGTGAACGGTTGACGCTTCCCAGCCGGCCCCAACGAGAAGCCGGACCGCATCGACGGGCATGTTCTCGTCGATCTTGGCGCGCATCCCCTCACTCACGCCGGCAGCCCGAGAATGCGTTCCTGGGCAAGATCTGCCGCGTAGGCCAAAGCCGCCTGAATCGCATCCAGTCCCAAGCTGGGATAGCTCTTGATGATCTCGTCTGGCGTCAGGCCCGCCGCCAGGTTCGCGAGCACAACGGCGACCGGGATCCTCGTGCCGGCGATGCACGCCTTCCCGTGGGCAACCGTCGAGTCAACCGATATGTAGTCTTGCCAGCGCATGCGTGTCTCTCTGGCGCCAAGGATACCCGCGCGCTTCGTGGCTGTCTGACGCGCCGGCATGACCATCCTCTTCAGTCCGGTTGCTGTTCTCCCCGCAGTTTCCCCGACGTTCGGCGATCGTCACCCCAGCCGGCCGATCGTAAGCCTTGTGACCAGTAAGCGGCTCATCCATCCTTGCCCCATGTCGACTCAAACGTTGCAGCCCAAGCGCAGTACGACTAGTATTTTTGGTCTAACGACCAAGGATGATGGTCATATGACTCACCCTCCATCCGGCTCCGGTTTTGCCGCCCTCTTCGCCTCACCCACGCTCGTCTCCCTTCTGCGGCTGTTTCTAACGCGGTCCGATACCGACTTCTATCAGCGAGAGCTTGCCGGCCTCACCGGATCGCGCCTTGTGCAGGTCCAGCGCGATCTGTCGCGCCTCGAAGGCGCGGGTCTGGTCGCACGACGCCGGCACGGCAACCGCGTCTACTATCGCGCCTGCCGCAGCCACCCGGCCTTCGCGGACATGCAGGCGGTCTTCACCAAGACGATCGGCATCGCCGAGGTGCTCCGCCGCCGCCTGCTGCCGCTGCGCGACCAGATCGACCTGGCATTCGTCTACGGCTCCGTGGCCGCCGGATGCGAACTGGCGGGCAGCGACATCGACGCGTTCGTCGTGTCCGCACACGATCCGCGCGAGCTCGCGACCGCCCTTGCGGAGGCCGGCGAGCAGCTCGGCCGCGAGGTCAGCGCCGTGACATACTCCGCGAACGAGCTCCGCGCGAGGGTCGCTGTGGGCACGCCCTTTCTGACCAGCGTGCTGGACGGAGCCAAGATCTGGCTGCTCGGCGGCGACGCGGATCTGCGCTCGCTGCTGAATGAAGGCGAGACAGTCGGTGGCTGAACGCCCGCGTCTCGACGACCTCGTCGCCGCCGGGCGGCTCAGAAGGCACAGCCCGTCCCCTGCGGAGACGGGCGACTGGTATCCCGAGCTGTTGCGCTCGCCTTGACGGGCGCGCCGCGCCGCGCCCCACGGCAACGCCCTCCTCATCGTGTCTGGCAGTCGGTGGGTATATCCTGACATTCGTTGTTCACGCGCTCGCGACGGGTGGGGGGCTCTGATGACGACCAGAAAGCGCAAGCCTGCTGTAGCGGCAAGGGTCGCCCCGGTGGCGGCCGAGTTCCCGGTGGTCGGCATCGGCGCCTCAGCGGGCGGCCACGCCGCCATCGAGGAGTTTCTCGCCGCCATGCCGACCGGCAACCCGCTGGGCATGGCGATCGTGCTCGTGCAGCACCTCGATCCCGACCACAAGAGCCTGTTGCTCGACCTCGTCAAGAGGTACACGCACATGGAGGTCGCGTGGGCAGAAGACGGCATGGAGGTGCGCTCCGGCTGCGCCTACGTCATGCCGCCCAACAAGGATATGGCTCTGGTAGGCGGCGTCCTGCGCCTTGTCGAACCCGAGGCGCCGCGCGGCCAGCGCCTGCCCATCGACTACTTCTTCCGTTCGCTGGCCGCCGACCAGCGCGAGCGCGCCGTGTGCATCGTGCTCTCGGGCACCGGCAGCGACGGCACCCTCGGCGTGCGCGCGGTCAAGGGCGAGGGCGGCATGGCCATCGCCCAGACCCCCGGTACGGCGGCCTACGACGGCATGCCGCGCAGCGCCATCGCCACCGGCCTCGTCGACTACGTGCTGGCGCCGGCCGACATGCCCGAGCAGCTTCTCGGCTACGTGAGCCGCGCCTTCGGTCGCGCGCCGCAGCCCGCCCGTGCCATACCCCCGGGAGCCGACGACTTGCTGCCTCAGGTGCTGCACCTGCTGCGCGACCGCAGCGGGCACGACTTCACGCACTACAAAGCCAACACTCTGCGCCGGCGCGTCGAACGCCGCATGGCCGTCACCAGGATCGACCGCATGCAGGACTACCTCGCCCTCCTGAAGCGTGACACCCTTGAGGTCGAGACGCTGTTCCGCGAGCTGCTCATCGGCGTCACCAACTTCTTCCGCGACGCGCCCGCCTTTGAGGCTCTGGCCGCCGAGGCGCTGCCCGGACTGGTCGCCGGCCACGCCCCCGGCGACCCGGTGCGCGTGTGGGTGCCGGGCTGCTCTACGGGCGAGGAGGCCTACTCGATCGCCATGCTCCTGAAGGAGCAGGCGGGCAGCGTCAAGCGCAACGTGACGGCCCAGGTGTTTGCCACCGACATCGACGCCGAGGCCATCGAGCGCGCGCGCGCCGGCGTGTACCCCGCAAGCATCATGGCCGACGTGTCGCCCGAACGCCTGGCGCGCTTCTTCGTGCAGGACGGCGACACCTACCGCGTCACCAAGAGCGTGCGGGACTGCCTGGTGTTCGCGAAGCAAGACGTCACCAAAGACCCGCCCTTCTCGAGAGTCGACCTCATTAGCTGCCGCAACCTGCTCATTTACATGGACGGCGTTCTGCAGCAGAGGCTCATGCCGCTGTTTCACTACGCGATCAACCCGGGCGGCTACCTGTTTCTCGGCAGCTCCGAGACCATCGGCGACGCCGCCGACCTCTTCGCCGCGATCGACAAGAAGTGGAAGCTGTTCAAACGCCGGAGCACGGTTACCCCGCGGCAGCTCCTGACCTCGACGATGCCTCTGCCCGGCGCCGCCGCGGACGCCCGGAGCGCAAGGACACCCGCGGTGCCCATGCGCGTGCGCGTGCGCGACCTCGCCGAGAAGGTGCTGCTCGACAAACACGCCCCGGCCTGCGTGGTCATCAACGCCGAGGGCGACGTGCTGTACATCCACGGCCACACCGGGCGCTACCTCGAGCCTGCGGCCGGCGAGCCCAGCGGCAGCCTCTTCAAGATGGCCCGCGAGGGCCTGCGCCTCGAGATCACCGCCGGCGTGCGCAAGGTCCTCGCGCAGAAAGAGGCGGTGCGCTACGAGCGCCTGCGCGTCAAGAGCGACGGCAACGTGTCATTCGTCAATCTGATCATCGAGCCCATGGCCGGACCAGACGCCGTCAAGGGCGTGTTGCTGGTCCTCTTCGAAGACGTGCCCGTCGACGCCGACGGCCTCGTGCCGGCGAGCACCGCGGAGCCCGTCGCCGACCGCGAGCAGCGCATCGCCGATCTGGACCGCGAGCTCTCGGCCAAGGAGGAGTACCTGCGCACCACCGTCGAGGAGCTCGAGACCTCGAACGAAGAGCTTAAGTCGACCAACGAGGAGATGCAGTCCTCCAACGAGGAGCTGCAGTCCACCAACGAGGAGCTCGAGACCTCCCGGGAGGAGCTGCAGTCGGTCAACGAGGAGCTCGTGACCGTCAACAGCGAGCTGCAGCAGAAGATCGAGGAGCTCTCCCGCGCCAACAACGACATGAACAACATGCTCGCCGGCACCGGCATCGGCACGCTCTTCGTCGATCGGAAGCTCGCCATCCAGCGCTTCACCCCGGCGGTCACCGAGATCATGAACCTCATCCCGACCGATATCGGACGCCCTCTCGCCGACATCACCCCGCGCCTTGTAGGCAACACCGACGTGGTGGGCGCCGCGACCGAGGTGCTCGACACCCTGGCCACCGTTGAATCTCAGGTCGAGACCTCCGGCGGGCGCATCTATCTCATGCGCGTGCAGCCCTACCGCACCCTCGAGAACTTGATCGAGGGCGCGGTGCTCACGTTTGTCGAAGTCACCGAGCAACGACGCCTGCAGGCCGAGCTTGACGGGCTGGCCAGAACTGCCGCCGAGGCCGGCGAGTTCGCGCAAAGCATCCTCGACACCATCCGCGAGCCGCAGCTCGTGCTCGACGGAGAGCTGGCGGTGGTGACCGTCAACAGGTCCTTCCTGGCGATCTTCAAGCAGGCGCCGGACGCGGTCCTCGGCCGCCACGTGCAAGAGATCGACGACGGCGCCTGGCACGATCCCGCCCTGCTCGAGATCCTGCGAACGGTGCTGCCCGAGAAGAGGACGCTCGGCGACTACAAGCTGAGCCTTGCCGGCGGAGCGCGGGGGCCCAGCATCGTGACGCTCAACGCCCGCGAGCTCATCCAGGCTCCCGAGAAGGGGCGCCTCATGCTGCTCACGGTCACCGACATGGGCGCGGGCGCCTGATGGCCGCCGCCCAACGCCCGCCGCAAGAAGAAGACCGCGCCGAACGAGGATCCGCGAGACACCGACCGGGGAGACAGCGATGACCACACCATCTGCAGGCAAGTGGGCGAAGGTGCTCGCCGAGGATAAGGACGCCTTCCTCGAGCACTGGCTGCGCGAGCAGAAGGCGGTGATCTCCGCGCGCCCAGACCTGATGGTCGACAGCGAGCTGCGGCGGGAGTCGGCCGAGTTTCTCGACCTCCTGCTCGCCGCCGCGGACGAAGGGGCTGCGGCCGACATCTCCGCGGAGCCGTGGGCGCCCTCGCGCGAGTACCTGGCCGGCATCTCGCGCTCTCGGGCCGTGCAGGGCTTCACCCCCACCGAGACCGCCACGTTCGTGTTCTCGCTCAAGCAGCCGGCGTTCGCGCTGTTGCAGGCGAAGCTCAAGGACGAAGCGGTGCTCCTCAGCGAGGTCTGGACGTTCAACGTCCTCGTCGACAAGCTCGGTCTGTACACCACCGAGATCTTCTTGACCAGCCGCGAAGACATCATCCGCCGGCAGCAGGCGGAGATGCTCGAGCTGTCCACGCCCGTGGTGCAGCTCTGGGAGGGCATCCTGGCGTTGCCGCTCATCGGCACCCTCGACAGCGAACGCACGCAGGTGATCATGGAGATCCTGCTGCAGAGCATCGTCGACCGGAGCAGTGGCGTCGCGATCATCGACATCACCGGCGTGCCGGCGGTCGACACCATGGTGGCCCAGAACTTGATGAAGACCGTCGCTGCAGCCCGGCTTATGGGCGCGCAGTGCATCATCAGCGGCATCCGCCCGCAGATCGCCCAGACCATGGTCCACCTCGGCGTGAGCTTCGAGGGCGTGGTGACCACGGCGTCGCTGGCCGACGCTCTGGCGCACGCCTTCAGGCTGAGCAACCTGCACGTGTCGCAAGCGCAATCGCGCTCATAGGGAAACGGCATGGAAACGATCCCCATCCTCAAGGTGGGCGACTGCCTCCTGATCTCCATCCAGGTCGACATGCACGATCGCCTGGCGATGAGTCTGCAGAACCACATCACCGAGCAGGTCGTGAAGCACCACGCCCGCGGCGTGATGATCGACATCTCGGCCCTCGAGATGGTCGATTCCTTCATCGGCCGCGTGCTCGGCAGCATCGCCGCGATGACCCGAGTACTTGGCGCCGAGACGGTGGTCGTCGGCATGCGGCCCGCGGTGGCGATCACTCTCGTGGAGCTCGGGCTGTCACTGGGTACGTTGCGCACCGCGCTCAACGTGGAGGTCGGCATGGAGCTGCTCGGCTCGTTGATCGACGCCTCCACCGGAGGAGCCTTTCGTGAACGTCAAGCGGACTGAGGAGCTGGTGCTCGCACAATCGGAGGACATCGTGCGTGCCCGCCAGACCGTCCGCGCCTGGATGATCCGGGAGGGCTTCAGTCTGGTGGACCAGACCAAGATGGTGACCGCCGCCAGCGAGCTCGCGCGCAACGCCGTCGACTACGGCGGCGGCGGAGTCGTCCTCCTCGAGCAACTGCTCGAGGGCGCGCGCGCCGGCCTGCGGATCACCTTCACCGACCGCGGTCCGGGCATCCCCGACCTCGAGCTTGCCCAGACCGACGGCTACAGCACAGGGACCGGCCTCGGCATGGGCCTGGGCGGATCCCGACGGCTGGTGAACGAGTTCACGATTGCCTCGAGCCCCGGCCAGGGGACCGTCGTGACCATCACGCGCTGGCGATGAGGAATCCGCTCAGCCTGCGCGTCGATGAAGCGAGCGGCGTCGGCGCAGCACAGCGCCTCGCCGCGGCGCTCAGCCGCAACGCCGGCCTCAGCGAGACCGCGACCGGCTACGTCTCGATCGTCGCCAGAGAGCTGGCCTCCAACCTGGTCAAGCACGCCGGAGGCGGCGTGCTTGTCGTGCGGCTGGTGGAGCAGCCCGAGGTGCCCGGCATCGAGCTTCTCGCCCTTGACCGGGGGCCGGGCATCCGCAACATCGGCCTGAGCCTGCGCGACGGCGAGTCGACCGCCGGCAGCCTCGGCACGGGGCTGGGCGCGGTGCGCCGGCTCTCTTCCGTGTTCGACATCTACGCGCCGCCCGGCGCGGGCACGGCGGTCCTCAGCCGCATCTGGGCGCAGGCGCCGCAGCCCACGCTCCCGCTACGCCCCCTCACCGTCGGCGCGGTCTGCCTGCCGGTGGACGGCGAGGAGGCCTGCGGCGACGCCTGGGCGGTCCACCAGGCCGCCGAGCGCTCGCTGGTCATGGTCGCGGACGGCCTGGGCCACGGCCCCGCCGCCGGCGCCGCCGCCGCTCAGGCGATGCGCACCTTCCGCGCCCACCCCGAGCGCGGCGTCGCCGAGCTCGTTACGGTGCTCGACGCAGCGCTGCGCCCCACGCGCGGGGCAGCCGTCGCCATCGCCGAGATAGTTCCGCAGCAAGGCGTCGTCAATTATGCTGGGCTTGGCAACATCGCGGGTCGGATCTACGGAGGGGAGACCGTGCGTAACCTCGTCACGACAGACGGCACAGCCGGCACGGGCACGCGGAAGACCCACGAGTACACCTACCCTTGGCCGCCCGACGGTCTGCTCCTGATGCACTCCGATGGCCTGGCCAGCCATTGGGACCTGGACAGCCACTTCGGCTTGCTGAACCGACATCCGTCGCTGATCGCCGGCGTCTTGTTCCGCGATCACCGTCGCCAGCGGGACGACGTCACCATCGTGGCCGTCACGCAGGCGCAGGAGAAGCACGTGAGCTCCGACGAGGCGCTCTACTCCGCCAGGCGCGGCGGCGCAGTTGCGGGCGGCGCCTGATGGCCGACTCGCGACGACCGCGCAAGAAGAAAGCAGCGCCGCGCGGCGCCGACGATTTGCGCCGGCCGCGCGCCGCCGACGACCTGCGGCAGCCGGGCGGGGACGACGAGCCGCGGCGGCAGCGCGAAGCCGACGAGCTGCGCCGGCAGGCCGAGGAGCGCCTCGACGTGCTCGCCGCCGCCGCCGCCGCTGCTGCTGCTGCCGCCTCGTCCTCCTTGCTCGTGCCGGAGGAGCTCGTCGCCGCCGTCCACGAGCTGCGCGTCCACCAGATCGAGCTCGAGATGCAGAACGAGGAGCTGCGCCGCGCGCAGCTCGAGCTGGAGGAGCAGCGCGAGAAGTACTTCGAGCTCTTCGACCTGG
>Ga0114951_10006624_pt1 | contig 10167 bp, 7 predicted proteins | sample AM7aDNAmetaG_FD_88677 | JGI IMG/M metagenome (GOLD analysis project Ga0114951, IMG submission 88677) | Freshwater microbial communities from Finland to study Microbial Dark Matter (Phase II) - AM7a DNA metaG | ecosystem: Environmental > Aquatic > Freshwater > Lake | place: Finland: Lake Alinen...
AACAGCAAGCCGGAAGGCAGGTCGCTGCCAGAAATTCCGTACTATCCTCAGGTCGCTGGGTCCAGATTGCGAACCATATTTTTCCTGATTGATCTGTTTCATAATTTCTGCTTTTAGGTCAGGTTCGGTCGGGTGATTTTTTGATGCAAAAAATTGATCCTGCACGGTTTTCCATTGTTTTTCGATCAGGGCTGCTTCGGGGTGTTCGTTCAGGTACTGCCTTAATTCGGCACTTTCGGCTTCATTAAGTTCACCATCCAGATTCCGGTAAATTTGTTCTATGATATGGTCGTCATTCATCTTCCAAAAACCCTTTTTTAAGCAATATTTTTCTAAGTTGTTCCCTGGCAATAAATAGCCTCGATCTCACTCTTTCTACTGATAAACCATTGATGTCGGAAATCTCTTCGTAGGTCAAACCGTCATAATATTTCAGTAAGAGAAGAACTCTGTAATCCGTGGACAGTTCCTGCAAACCGTGTTCAAGGATTACTCTTTTGCGTTCCGGATCGGCATATTGTTCCAACGGGATGTTTTCCACTTCCTGCAGCTGGTCGGTTGCCGGGTTCCTTCTGATCCATGTGAGGGTTTCGTTTATTCCTATCCGGTATATCCAGCTGAAAAAACGGAAATTAAAGTTGAAGGTGCCCATTTTCTCAAAGGCTTTCACGAAGATATCCTGCGTGAGGTCCTTTGCTGTTTCATTATTTCCAACCATTCTGAGCACCATTTTAAAGATAATTTTCTGGTAACGATCCACTAAAATCTCAAAGGCACTGACATTTCCCCTGATCACTTCAGACACTAGTTCATTGTCTTCCTTTGCTACCATAATTACCCCTATTTATCAAAAAGTTGGTGGAAGTTAAATAAAATTGCTATTCAAGAAGTGACAGTTTCCAGATATCCTTACGGTTCATCCGGAGAACCGGCGCTATTGCCAAACATCCCCCTCGTCCGATATTTTTACGCAGTGCCTCCAGCTCCTTCAACTTACCTGACAATTCGGGATCATGCGGTATCTCCAGGTCATTTTCCTTGAGCATGATCAGGCTTTTTGCCTTGATCGACAACTCCAGGTAGAGGCTTATATAGCAGTACATATCGAACACCATCTCCGATGGGAAATGCGCCTTTAGCGACACCAGGAATTCACCGGTCCGGGTTTCCGAAAACCTGCCTTTCCTGATCATTTTAAGGATGTTTACTTCAGAATCGAACTCCAGTTCCAGCCAATCGCGGATAGATTTTTCATTCAGGCTGAAAATCGAAATTATGGTGATTGGGATGATCAGTACCATGATCACCGTGGATATCAGCGGCGACAGCAGGAACTGGTTAAAAAGCCCATGAATAAACATAGCGGAGAGTGCCCCGATCAGGCTGGATAAACCAAGATTTGAATGCCGGTTGAGAGCTCCCATAGAAAGAATTCCAAAAATAGCCGTTGCCCCGCCGTGCATCACCGCGGTACCAAAACCCCGTGTGATCCAAACCATGGGATTAGATTCGTCGGCAGCATAATGAAACAGATAAAACAGGTTTTCGACCAGCGAAAAGGCTGCACCTATCGAGAAACCATAAACAGCCGCATCAATCATGAACCCTATCCTGCTGGTTTTTATCAGTACCCAGAGCAGCGAGAATTTCAGGGTTTCCTCCACCACAGGGGCGATAAATCCGGAGTAGGTATCGAAATTAACGTGAAGGTTATTGATCAGAAAGGTATTCAGAAAATAGCTCAGGCCCGAGCTGACGATACCCCATCCCAGGCAGGTAAGCAGCAGCTTTTTATTCACGAGTTTCAAGCTGTCGAGGTACAGCATCATGATGAGCAGAAGAAAAACAGGAATGAGGCTGATGAGTAGTTTTATTGCCATTGTTTCTATTATTTAACCAATATTCGTACCGATTTGTACGCTGGTGTTTCACAGCCTTCACAGGTATTATTTATGGACAGCAAAGCGTTGGTCTCCGGAAAATAGGCCGCGGCACACCCCTGCTTTACAGGATAAGGAATTGCATAATAGCCTTCCACTTTTCTTTGCTTATTATCATAGTTGGTTGATATATCTACCAGTTGTTCCGGGAGGATATTTCTCATGGCCATATCTTCCTTATTCATGAACAGCACCCGTCGTTCATTGCTGATTCCACGATAGCGATCATCAAGACCAAAGACCGAGGTATTGAACTGATCATGGCTTCGTATAGTCATTAGCATCAGCTCATTGACATCAGGGTAGGCCATTTCAAGAGGGTGGTTGCTGAAATGCGCCTTGCCGTCGCTTGTTTTGAAGATGCGGCTGCGCAGGGGATTGTCTAGCGTAATAACAGATTTTGAGGGAGCCTGCAGCGGCAGGTTTTTAAAGGCCGGTACTGTTTTGGCAATTGTGGACCTGATATAAGGATAATCCACGGAAAACCGCTGCCAGGGAATGCCCTGATTATCTCCCAGGGTAGCACTTGCCATTCCCGTGATAATAGATATTTCGCTTTTCAGGCCAACTGAGATGGTGGAAAGGCAGCCTCTGGAAAATCCGATTTTGCCCATCGCATCTTCAATGGTGACTTCCTGAATTTCTCCTTTAATAATATCCTCCTCGGTCCTCGACAAGCAGGGCAGAATCAGGGCTTTTTTTCCGGTTACCAGATGGCTGCGGTTTAGTTTTGTGGAAATCATCACTGTCAGCCGGCATTTCCGGAGTGCCTCCTCAACATAGGCAGTATCAGGAACCGATGATGCCAGGTTACCGCCCAGCGAAATGAGCACTTTAACTTTTCCATCAGCCATTGCCCTTATTGCCGGAATCGTGCTCAGGCCAGGGACGCGCGGCATGGGTACGGCGAAATGATTTTCCATGGAATCGAGAAATGCTGCCGGCATATTTTCTCCGGCGCCTGCGGTTCTGATCCCCTGGATATTGCTATGGCCGCGCACCGGACATACGCCGGAGCCCGGCTTTCCGATATTTCCACGCAGCAGCAGTAGATTGATTATCTCCCTGATGGTTTCCACAGAATTCCGGTGGTGCACTATTCCGAGACACCAGCTTGCGATCACGCTCTTTGCATTAAAATATACAGCCGCCGCCTCCAGAATCTGGTCTTTCGGCACTCCGCTCGCCCTCACCAGTGTCTGCCAGGGAGTATCAAGCACCAGCTGCCTGTACGTCTCGAATCCGCTGGTATTTTCGTTAATGAAGGGTTGGTCCAGAATGTTTCCGACACGAATCTCCTCTTCCAGCGTGGCTTTTACCATTCCCCGGACGAGTGCCATATCTCCATTGATTACCGGCTGGATATACAGATGTGCGAGAGCGGTTTGTTTACCGAAATAAGCTCCGGGCTCCTGAGGATTAGCGAAACCCATCAGGCTGGCTTCGGGCAATGGATTAACCGCCACGATTTTTGCACCTTTTCTAACCGCGCTTTGAAGGGAGCTGAGCATTCGCGGATGGTTAGAACCCGGGTTATGTCCGAAAACAAATATTGCGTCCGATTTAGGAAAATCGTTGAGGGTAACACTGCTCTTTCCAAAGCCAAGGCTTTCGGCAAGCGCTTTTCCGGAGGGCTCATGGCAAAGGTTGGCGCTATTGGGCAGATTATTGGTTCCGCAGGCGCGGGCAAACAGCTGATAAAGGAAAGCTGCCTCATTGCAGGTTTTACCAGAGGAGAAAAAAACCGCTTCATCAGTTTCGTCCAATGCTTTCAATTCACCGGCTACTACCTGAAATGCCTGATCCCAGCTGATGGGCCGGTAATGTGTTGCATTTTCATCGAGAAACATGGGTTCGGTAAGACGGCCTTGTTGTTCGAGCCAGAAGCCAGGTGTCATCAAGAGATCTTTAACCGACCATTTTTTAAAGAATTCAGGTGTTATCGATTGCGTTGTGGCCTCCGAACTGACGCTTTTGGCCCCATTTTCACAAAATTCGAAATGCGAACGGCCCTTTTCAGGATTTGGCCAGGCGCATCCGGGGCACTCAAAACCACCTACCTGATTAAAATTAGCGAGCAGTTTACGGCTACGGTTAATCCCGGCTTTGCTGTACAGAAAACCCAGTGAGGATAAAACTGCATCCATGCCACCTGCAAATGTACGTGGCTGATCATGCTTTAATCCGATTAAGGTGGCAGCATCCTTTTCAATATCAGCTGATTTCAGCACCTTAACCGACCGGATGATCTCGCGACCCAGCGACTCCATCTTTGCCAGCCACTCAATCCGTTCCCTGTATTTTAAGCTTTCCTCAGGTTTCAATATATATTTTGTCAGCCCCCCGGCAACCATCAGGCTTACCAGCGCCGGAACCTGGAAATCGGGTATTTCATCATTCAGAACTGCATCGCGGATTTTTTTATGAATTTCGATCACCCTGGTTAAATCGGGCGTAAAGAGTTCCTGATTTTGCGAACCGGCTACGATACTGGCTTTCCGGTAAATCAGCAATCCTTTTTCCTGCAGGGAATTCCAGACTACCTTGCTCAGAGTCTTGCCGTTAGCAGCCACCAGCGTAATCGCCTTATTCAGTGGTATCGACCGCTCGAGAGCCAGCAGGCAGCGTAAAGCTCCATCGACTGCAGTATTACCTGACTCCGGCAGTTTCATCACCGACAGCTGTTCCCAGTCATCGTTTATCAGTCCATCAAAAGATGCATCAATTAACAGAGCTCCGGCCAGAGTCAGCTGAAGAACCTGATCCGGAACCGGGAACATCCGGCCTGAGACAGGATCCACTGCCAGCAGAAGAAATTGCTCTGAATAGGTGTGCATCCGGATAATATTTATTAATTAAATTTATAATCTTTAAAGATACATCTTCCAAAACAACTTGCTTATGGCAGAATCCCAAACGGAGAAAGCGGACCGCATTATTGATAAGGCGATCTTTGCGGCTGCGGAATTTCAGCAATTCGATCAGGAGCAGACAGACCGAATTGTTGAAGCGGTTTATAAGGCAGGATTGAACGCCAGAATCTCATTGGCAAAATTTGCTGTCGACGAGACTGGCATGGGCATCTGGGAACATAAAATGTGGAAAAATGTTATCGCCACCCAGCTAGTTTACGAAAGCATCAAAGACGTAAAAACTGTTGGCGTTATTTCGACTGATCCTGTAACCGGTATCACTGAGATTGCCCAGCCCCTCGGTCCGATTTTCGCTGTGACACCGGTAACCAATCCAACGTCAACGGCCATGTTCAAGATTCTGCTCTGCCTGAAAACCAGGAATCCAATCATCATAAGTTCACATCGGGGAGCGGCAAAATGCACTGGTGAGGCTGTCCGCATATGTTATGAGGCAGCATTGGCCGCAGGTGCCCCGGAAGATTGCATCCAGATAATTCCCAGTGGCTCGAGGGATTTTACACAGTTGGTGATGGCGCATCCGAAGATCGCTTTGATACTGGCAACAGGAGGAACAGGCCTGGTTAAAGCTGCTTACAGCTCCGGTAACCCAGCAATTGGGGTTGGACCCGGCAACGTTCCGGTATTTATTGATGATAGTGCCGATATTCCATTTGCGGTAAGCAATATTATAACATCAAAAACTTTCGATAACGGAACGATTTGTGCCAGTGAGCAAGCTATTGTTGTAGAAGAAAAAACAGAGCAAAAGGTCCGCGAAGAATTTGAGCGGCAGCATTGTTATTTTCTATCTCCCGAGGAAATTGCCAAGGTTGAGAAGGTTGCAATAACGGCGGAAATGTCGATGAGCCCGTTTATTGTCGGGCAATCTGTAGAAGTTATTGCACAGAAAGCAGGGATAACCGTGCCCGAAGGCACCAGAATACTTTTGGCGAAACTTAAGGGCGTAGGAAAAGATTATCCACTCTCACATGAAATACTAGCACCGATACTGGCGTTTTATTCAGCAAAAGATCATAATGCCGCAATCAACTTATGCATCGACCTGAATTATCTCGGCGGGATCGGTCACAGTGCCGGAATTTATGCCAATGATGAAAAAACCATTATGAAATTCTCCCTCCTGATTAATGCCGGCCGCATCGTAGTAAACACACCGACATCGCAGGGAGCGGTTGGCGGCACCTACAACCTCCTGCCTCCGTCGCTTACTTTGGGTTGCGGAACCGGCGGAAAAAATATCACCACTGAGAATATCACTGCCAAACACCTGATTAATGTGCAGCGGGTATGCCGCCGCAGGATAAATCACAAGTTTGCCGATGCCGACCAGAAAATTTATTTCGACGAAAACTGCAATGAAACCGTTTTGACCAAAGAATATCACAAAAACCATTAAAAAGATCAAAATGCTTAAGTTCAATTATAACAAGTCCGAAAAAGCACTGACCTGCTTTTTCGCAGGGCGCCTCGATACGATCGCCAGCTTTAACCTGTGCGATGAGCTGTACGCCAAGCTGAACACCCTGAGAGGCACAGATGATCCGGCGGTAATGGTCAACGATAAAATCCTGTTCGATATGACCGAGGTGAATTATATTGCCTCCTCATTCATTCGGATCTGCATAACGGTAGCCAAACAAGTACCCAGAGGCAATCTTACTATCGTTAATTGCGATCCCTTCCTGAAAAAGACTTTTAAAATCGCAGGGTTGGATGAGATATTAATCGTTACGTAGTTCATAGAATGATATTAAATAAATCCGGAAACATCGATCCGCAAAACCTCGACCTGGTAATGCGCGACAGTGACTTTGTCATTTATTACGACCATTCACCACTTACCACGCCAGGTGGCGCTGAGATAGCCCACAATGATTCCCGACTGCTCAAGCATCTGATGATCAAGCTTACACTGGCGAAGCAAATCGACATTCAAACCATCAGCAGCTTCAGCTTGCTTTCCTTTTGCAAGGATTTTCTGGAGAAAGGGGTTGATCCGGTGAATGAACATTTTGACGATCTGGTTTCAGGAGATCCTCTTTTGAAAGCAAGATTAAATCCTGGCAGGAGCGGCCCGGTTTTTAACGCTCAGAAGGTGCTGGATGATCCCGATGGAAATTCCGGTATGCTAAATCTGATGTTTCTGGGTGCATCAGTGATTACGAAAGGTCTCAGGGATTTTCTGCCAACGAACAATGCCGTTGAGGCCACAGCGTTCATCCGGGAAAAATATGAAGGCCTCCGGAATGAAAAAAGGGCAGCGGTAAACCTTCTTTCCGTTGGACATAAAAGTGGTATCCTGCTTCCGATGCTTCTGGTATTGTCGCAGATTTCGCCATCGGAATATGCACTGGCAGCTATGCCTGCTCAATCCGGACCATCAGGGAGGAGTTTCAGCGAGGTCCATGAACAAGCTTTGAAAACCATGGAATTCCTTAGCTTTTATGAAAGCCCGGATAAAAAAATGTCGGTTATTGCCGAGCTGATCAATCAAGGTGAGCATGACAAACTGGAATTTAAAAGCACCTTCCGATGGGATATCCGGCAAGCCAAAAAAAATCCGGCCATTGAGCATGCCGCGTTGAAATCGATCACTGCATTCCTGAATTCAGAGGGTGGTGACCTCCTGCTGGGAGTTGCCGACGATGGATCGATTATCGGTGTGGAAACTGATGGTTTTGCGAATGATGACAAATTTCTGCTCCACGTGTGGAATCTGATTAAGACCTCTATCGGGCAGGATGTGAGCCCCTACATAAAGACCACACTGGATAAGATCGATGGAAAAACCGTGTGCAGGGTAAAATGCAAACGCAGTCCGAAACCAGTATTCCTCCGTCAAAGCGGTTTCGACGAAATGTTTTATATCAGGATAGGTCCGAGCAGCGGCAATCTCGAAATCAGTGAAGCCCTGAAGTATATCGGCGAGAGGTTCTGATTATTCAATCTATTTCCAGCCGGTAGAGATGGTGCCGTTTTTTATCCCGCTTTTAATAGCCTGGATCTCCTGCTTTATCGTATTCGAAATCTGGGTATCAAAATCGTGGTAAGGGGCCAAATCGACTCCATTATTCTGAAGATCCGAGTGAAGGATTTGCCCGCCATGAAACTGTCCGTTGGAAATACTGTTTAATTCCATCCCGACCGACACATCCAAGCGTTTCATGCAGGATGTCAGCAAGTTTGAGCCAACATCAGGGATTGAATAATATTGATCGGTATCCACGCCTATAGCATTGACTTTCGATTCCTTGGCTTTATAAAGTGCTCCATTTCCCATTCTTCCGCCGCAGGCAAAGATCACATCGGCTCCCCGCCTGATCAGGCTGTCGGCCAGATTGGCGCCTTGCAGCGTATCGTTAAAATTCCCGGCATGCGACCCGGCAGCAGTGACTGTTTTATGATATCGGGAATTATAATATTCCATCCCCTTTTCAAAACTCACGGTAAACTGATCGATTTCCGGAATCTGGGGGCCCGCCACATAGCCCACTATGGGACTGGCAGGGTCTTTCAAATTCGCCCAGTAAGCAGCCAGGTATCCACAAGGAAATGAAGCCTCATCGACTTTGTAATTAATACAGACGAGGTTCGACGGAACGGTTGGAAAAGCATAATCAAGAAGAATGAATTTAGTTGATGGATAAGAATTTGCGGCTTGCAAAGTGGCTTCAGATGCATTGTATCCGAGTGAAATCACAATATCATAATTATTTTTTGCGAAATACCAGATATTACTGTCCATTTCGGCGGCTGTAGCACATTCCCTGGCCACCCATGAAATTGGGATATCCAGGGCAGCAGTTTCCAGCCCGGTGAGCACCTGCTGATTAAATCCACCATCATGCAAAGTTCCAAAAGCGCTTGCCAAACCAATTTTAAGCACAGGAACATCCTTTTTACAAGATGGCATCGGATCGAAAATCAATAAAACAAGCAAAAAAAACAGTAAGGTTTTTCGTTTCATCTCAGTTCGATTCAGGTTGTTTTTTCGATTGGGTGATGATTCCCAAAGTTAATAAAATCAAGGAAACTGTCGTTCGTGTAATTTATTTTAAACCTTCGTATAGGTTAAGTTTTCTTTTGTATTTTTATTTTTTCCCGCAAATACAAGAACATGAAACAGCTGTTACATCTGATGGTTCTTATTGTCGTAATCTCTCTCTCGGGATGTGGCAATAAGGAGACTAAAGTCAAGGACCTCACTGTGCTCAAGGGAGGTAAAACATTTGCCGTTCCAACAGGGACCGTTGCAGATCAATTTGTTCTTAAAAGATTTCCTGATGCTAAATTCAAGTACTTCAACAGCGTTCTTGACTGCGCATTGGCAGTTAAAGGAGGGAAAGCAGATGCAGCGGTTTATGACAAGCCGGTTCTCCAGAATATAGCCGGGAAAAACGACGGTGTATTAATTCTTCCGGAACTGCTGATGGACGATAAGTATGGTTTCGCTGTTCAGATGAAGGATGCTGAGTTAAAGGCTGCCATTGATAAAACTCTGGCCGACTTAAAATCGAATGGCAAGTATGATGATATGATGAAGCGCTGGTTTCCATTGAAGGGATCTCCGGCGCCCATGCCTAAAATTGAACTTACCGGAACGAATGGAACGTTAAAGTTTGGTACAGCCGCTGTTACCGAACCAATGTCGTTTGTGGATGGTGACCGTAATGTAGTTGGGTTCGACATTGAATTTGCCACTTATATCGCACAAAAACTGGGCAAGCAGATTGAGTTGGTAAATATGGAGTTCGGGGCGATGATTCCGGCACTGATTTCAGGGAAAGTGGATATGGTAGGTGCAGGCCTGTCTATCACTGAAGAGCGGGCTAAGAAGGTTTTGTTCTCCGAAAGCTATTATCCCAGTGGCCTGGCTGTATTGGTTAAAGATGATTCAGGAAAACAGGAGCCTGCAGGCAAAGGCAAGCTGCGGACGGTCGACGATATTAAGGATAAAAAAATAGGGGTACTTCTCGGATCGGTTTATGACGGTTACGCCACGCGGACCTATCCGCAGGCAAAAGTTCTACAATATCAAAACGTTGCTGACCTGATGGTTGCCTTGCAAACCGGTAAGGTTGACGGACTGTTTCACGATCAATCCGCTGTTCCTGACCTGCTCAAATCGAATCCTGATTTCGGAGTTCTGGCCAAGAACATTTTTTACGTTCCGATCGGTGCCGGATTCAACAGCGACAATGACGCGCTGAGGGAACAGTTTAATGTTTTTCTGAAACAGATAAAATCCAACGGAGTCTATGACAACATGATCGAACGGTGGATGAACAAAG
>Ga0114951_10006627_pt1 | contig 10166 bp, 11 predicted proteins | sample AM7aDNAmetaG_FD_88677 | JGI IMG/M metagenome (GOLD analysis project Ga0114951, IMG submission 88677) | Freshwater microbial communities from Finland to study Microbial Dark Matter (Phase II) - AM7a DNA metaG | ecosystem: Environmental > Aquatic > Freshwater > Lake | place: Finland: Lake Alinen...
GGAGGAGTACGAGATCGTCAAGCAGCACGCCCGCCTCGGCGCCAACATCGTGCGCAATATCGAGGGGGCCGACGAGATCGCCGAGGCCGTGCTCCACCATCACGAGCGATGGGACGGCAAGGGTTATCCCGACGCGCTGCCGCAGAACAAGGTGGGGGTCCTGGCGCGCATCCTGACGGTGGCCGACGCGTTCGACGCCATGAGCAGCCGCCGCCCCTACCGTGACAAACTGGCGCGAGAGAAAGTGCTCAACACGCTGCGCGAGGCCGCCGGGGCGCAGTTCGACCCGATGGTCGTCGAGGCCTTCCTGCGCGTGGCCGAGAACGACGAGGGAGTGGAGGAACTCGAAAAGATCTCCTCCACCGAAAAGGCGCTGCCGAAAGTTGCGGGGTAACGGAGCGCCGAGGCCGCACCTGCCCGGTCCGCCGGTTCCGGCGGGTCCGTTAGAACAAACGTTCAGGCACGCGAGGGGTTCTTGCGTGTCATCAGCTTAAGGATGCAGGATGAGATTCTTCTTACTGTTCGCCGCCGCGCTACTTTTTCCGCTGTGGGCGCGCGCCGCCACGCCCGAACGTTTCGGCGAACGCAACGCCACGATCTATGTCTCGGCCCAGGATATTTCCCGCTGGTCTGAGAATGGCGCCACGGTGTTCCATCTCAAGCGCGAGGTGAAGATATACCAGGGGCTCACGGCCCTGACCGCTCCCGAAGCGATGGCCTGGTTCCAGGAAGCCCCGGTCGACTCGATCGCCGCGGGGACCCTGGTGGTTTACGTGGCCACGGGAAAGATCGCGACGGACGGCGTCGAGCGCGAGCTGAAATCGGCCGCGCTGTTCCAGTCCGCCCCCACGCGCGGGATGGTGCTGAAAGGCACCCTCGCCGCCGCCGGCGACGCCCCCACCGACGTCGCGTTTCTAATCGCCGCAGAGGCTTTCCGTCGCGACGAAACGGTCGACCTGCCGGCGTCAAAGAAGAGGGACAACGTTCTCGAACTGGTCCGTCCCTCCGCCGAGGACATCTCCGTCTCCGAGTTGCAGAATGGAAACGCCATCATCACCCTCCGCGGCAACGCCCAGATTGCCGGCGATAACCTCCTCGTCAAGGCGGACACCATCCGCGCGCGCGTGGTCAGCGCCGAGGTGCCCTCCGGCAAAACGGAGTACCGGCTGCGAAGCATCTATGCCGAGGGCGCCGTCGAGGTGCACCGCGACACGGAAGAAATCGTGGCCCAATCGCTGTACATGGACCTGCCCAATCAGACCGGGCTGGCGCTGGATGCGCGCGTACGCGGGACCACCGGCGCCCTGGGCCTCCCGGCCCAGTTCCATGCCGGGGCCGTGCGGCAGATGAGCCAGTACCGCTTTGCTCTCGAAGGGGGAGGCTATTTCACCACCTCCACCTTCGCCGACCCGCACTACCGAGTGCAGGGCAGGGACGTCGAAGTGGTCAGCGGCGAACGCGCCCCCGAATCCCCCGGCGACAAGGCTCAGCCCAGCATGGTCGCTTCCTCCCACCATAACGTCTTCTACGTCGGCTCGGTCCCCGTCATGTACTGGCCGTACATGGCCAAGGATCTGCGCAACGGCGCTTTCCTCCTCTCCTCGGTGGAGGTCGGCCTGTCGGGCGGGTTGGGCGCGTACCTGCGCCTGAGCTGGGACTTGTACGACCTCTTCTACTACACGAGCAAGAACAGCTCGCTTTCGCTCCTGACCGACTACTATGTCGGCCGCGGGCCGGGCATCGGGCTGGATTTCCGCTACCACAACTCGGACCGGCGCGGCTGGATGCGCGCCTACTACGTGCATGACGAAGGGCAGACCGACGAGTCGGGCATCCCCACCCCCCAGGTGGACCGCGGCGAGTTCACCGTCCAGGACCGCGAGTTCCTCAGCGACAGCCTGCGCCTCGACGTCGAGGTGGGCTACCTCAGCGACTGGCACTTCCTGCACATGTATGACCTGAAGGATCTCGATACGCAGAAGGACCGCGAAACCGAGCTCTTCCTGCGGAACGTCTCCGACAACGAGATGGCGACCCTGATGGTCCGCGAACGCGTCAACGATTTCCAGAACGCCGAAGACCGCGAGGGGGGCTCCTGGCATGTCTATGCCGACCAGATCGGCGATTCCCCCCTGGTCTGGACGATGCACACCGACCTGTCCCGCGTGCGCCTGCGGCAGGATGACAGCCTGGACCTGCCCAGTTCACCCGCGGTAGGCCGCTTCGACACGGCGCACGAGGTGAGCCTCCCCTTCATGGTCGGAACCATCCGCCTCGCCCCCTACTTGTGGGAGGATGCCACCGCCTACACGCGGACCATCGATGACACCGGCGCCACCGCGCGCCTCGCCAGCGGCGCCGGGTTCCGGGCGGGCACCAATTTCTACCGCACATTCGACAGCCAGAGCGAATGGCTCGGCATCGACGGCCTGCGCCATGTCGTCACCCCCGTCCTCGACCTCAAGGACATTTACGCTGTCACCAAGTCCCCCTCCCAGATCGTCCAGAACGACGAACTGGATGCCGTGGAGCGGGCGACATCGGTCACCCTCTCCGTGCGCAACCGCCTGCAGACCCACCGCTTCATCAACGGCGAGCGCACGCTCGTCGACTTCCTGGTGGCCGATATGGGCTATACCGACCTGCTGAACGGGCACTTCCCGAACACGCAGGCATCCAGCCATGCGGACTTGAGCGTCACCTGGCAGGCCAGCGAGAACATCAAGTTGAGCAGCGAGGACAACCGGTACAATACCGACCAGCACCGCCTGGACGCCGCCAACGCGGAATTGAGCCTGTACTTCTGGAAGCCCTTCATGCTGGATCTGCTCTACAAGTACTACGTCGAGGCGAATACCGCGGGCGCGCCGATTCATTCGGTGATTTCCCCCAGCCTCTCCTACCAACCCATCTACAGCCGCTGGAAAATCGAGTTACAGACCAACTACGACCTCAAGGCCAGCAAGGGGAACGGCCACAAACTGGGCACCGGGCTGTTCCTCACGCGCCAGCTTGAGGACTGGGCCGTTCGCTTCGGGATACAACTGAACCAGGGGACGGGGAATCAGTCCGTCTTCTCCTTCAGCATCCAGACCCCGGGGTCGCACCGCAACGATCATCCCTATACCATGACCAGCCCCTTCTATTACTGAACGGAGCGTGACGGCGATGAAGACGATCATCTATCCCGGCACCTTTGATCCGGTGACGCTGGGGCACCTCGACGTGATTGCCCGCGCCGCGCGGCTCTTCGAGCGCGTGGTCGTCGGCGTGGGAGACAACCCCGCCAAGGACGCCCTCTTCACGCAGAAGGAGCGAGTCGAGTTGATCCGCCAGGAAGCGGCGCACCTGCCGAACGTGACGGTCAAGGGATTCAACGGGCTGGTGGTCGAGTTTGCCCGCGCCGAACAGACCACCCTGATCCTGCGCGGCATCCGCACCGTCGCCGACCTGGAATACGAAGTGCAGATGGCGTTCGCCAACCGCGCCTGCGCCCAGGTGGAGACCCTCTTCATCGCGCCCAGCCCCGCCTTCGCCAGCGTCAACGCACGCTTCATCAAGGAGATCGCCGCCATGGGTGGCAACGTGGAGGGGATGGTCTCCCCCGCCGTGCGCGACCGCTTGCTGGCCCGTTACGGGAGCGCGCGCCCGGGGAGCAAACCGTGAGCCTGCGCGCCCTGCTTATCGGAGACATCGTCGGCAACCCCGGCCGCGGCATCATCGTCAAGAAACTCAAGCCCTACCGGCAGAAGATGTCCGTGGATTTCTGCATCGCCAACGCCGAGAACGCCTCCGGCGGCTCCGGACTCACCCAGGCGAACGCCCGGGAACTCCTCGGCGCCGGCGTGGACGTCATCACCATGGGCGACCACGTCTGGAAGCGCAAAGAGATCATCCCGATGATGGAGAACGAGCCGCGCGTCCTCCGCCCGCACAACTACTCCCCGCTGGCCGCCGGGGCGGGCTTTGGGGTGTACACGCTTCCCTCCGGCGTGAAGATCGGCGTGATGAACCTGCTGGGGCGCGTTTTCCTGAAGCCGGTGGATTGCCCCTTCCGCACCGGCGACGAGGCGCTGCGCCAACTCGCCGCGCAGACCCGCAACATCTTCGTGGATTTCCACGCCGAGGCGACGGCGGAGAAGATCGCCTTCGGCTGGCACGTGGATGGCCGCGTCACATGCGTCTTCGGCACCCACACGCACGTGCAGACCGCCGACGAGCGCGTGCTGCCCAAAGGCACCGCCTTCACCTGCGACGTGGGGATGACCGGGCCGTACGATTCCGTCCTGGGCCGCCGCACCGACCGCGTGCTGCAGGCCACGCTGACGCAGATGCCTTTCCCATTCGACGTGGCCACCGGCGACGTGCGCCTCAGCGGCGCCCTGGTGTCGTTCGACGAAACCACGGGCCGCGCGCTGGCCATCGAACGCGTCCACCTGCGTGAGGATCAGGAGCTATGAGCCGCGGCACCGGGTACCTCGATTTCTCTCCCGCCCCCCGCCGCGCCGCCGACGGCTCTCCCATCTACACCGTCACCGAGCTCACCCGCGAAATCCGCAACGCGCTCGAACGCCACATCGGCACGGCATGGGTCACCGGCGAAATCGCCAACTTGCGCCAGCCGGCCTCGGGGCATTGCTACTTCACCATCAAGGATGAGTCCTCGCAGTTGAGCGCGGTGATGTGGCGCACCATGGCCGAGGTGCTCCCCTTCGAGATCAAAGACGGCATCTCCGTCATCGTGCATGGCGAAATCAGCGTCTACGAGCCGCGCGGACAGTACCAGATGGTCGTGCGGCGACTCGAGCCGCTGGGCGTCGGCCCGCTGCAACTGGCCTTCCTGCAACTGCGCGACCGCCTGGCGAAAGAGGGGCTGTTCGACCCGGATCGCAAGCGCTCCCTGCCTGCTCTTCCGCAACTGATCGCCATCGTCACCTCCCCCACCGGCGCGGCGATTCAGGACATGATCAAGACGATTCAGACCCGCTACCCCCCCGCGCGCATCCTCCTCTGCCCCGCGCGCGTGCAGGGCGCCGAGGCCGCCGCGGAGATCGCCGAGGCCATCCGCATGGTCAACCGGCACGGACAGGCCGACGTGCTGATCGTCGGGCGCGGCGGCGGCAGCCTGGAGGACCTCTGGGCCTTCAACGAAGAGGTGGTCGCGCGCGCCATCGCCGCGTCGAAAATCCCCGTCGTCTCCGCCGTCGGGCATGAGACGGATGTCACCATCTCCGATTTCGTCGCCGACGTCCGCGCCCTCACCCCCACCGACGCCGGCAACCTCGTGGTTCCCGAAATGCGCCAGCTTCTCCTCGACCTCTCCAGCTCCCGCGCGCGGCTGGCAGGCTCCCTCACCGGGATGCTCCAGACCACGCGCCAGCGGCTCGACGGCCTCGCGCGCCACTTCCATCCGCGCCACGCCACGGAGATGATCCGCCGCCAGGAGCAGCGCATGGATGACCTCTGCCAGCAACTCCTGCGCAACTCCCGGCACCTGCTGGACCTCCAGAAGCATCGCCTCCAGGGGGCCTCCGGACGCCTCGAATCCCTCAGCCCGCTCCGGGTGCTCGCGCGCGGGTACAGCGTCACGCTCGAAAAGAACGGAAAAGTGCTGAAAGAGGCCTCCCGGCTCAAGCCGGGCGACCGCGTCCGCACCCGCTTGTGGCGCGGATCGTTTGATTCCACCGTCGAAACCGTGCAAGATACGCAGGACTGAAGACCCCGAAGGGAGAACCCATGGCACGAAGCGCCGGAAAAGCAAAGTTCGAAGAGTCCCTCGCGCGGCTGGAGCAGATGCTGGAGGAGCTTGAGAGCGGGCGCTTGACCCTCGACGAGTCACTTGCTAGATATGAGGAAGGGGTCAAGGCGCTCAAGAAATGCTACGAAGTGCTTCGGGACGCGGAGAAACGCGTCGAGCTCTTGATCAAGACCGAGGATGACCAGTTGGACACGGCGCCGTTCGAGCCCGAGCCCTCCTCCGAGCAGGAAACCGCCGATGGGAAGTAAGCGAGCCAAGACAGCCGGGATGAAGCCCCAGGTGCTCATCCTGGCGAATTTCGCAAAGCATGGCGTGGCCGACGCCGCCGCCCTGATCGAGGCGCGCCTCTCCGACCGCTATCGCCTCGCGCGGCGCGACCTCTCCGAGCGCATCGAGAACGAGACCGTACGCGCCGCCTTCGGCATCGTCCTCGGCGGCGACGGCGCAATCCTCGCCGCCGCCCGGCGCGTCTCGAAAGCGGGCGTCCCGCTGCTGGGAGTGAACCTCGGCAAGCTCGGATTCCTCGCGGAGATCGGCCCGGCGGAGCTCGATGCAACGCTGGAGAAGCTGCTCCGCCATCTCCCCAGGCCGACCGAATACATGATGCTGCACGCCGAGGTGCGCCGCGCCGGACGCCTCATCCGCGGCTGCGCCGCCCTGAACGACGTGGTCATCTCGCGCGACTCCTTTTCGCGCGTCATCGGCATGCGCCTGTTCATCGACGGCGAGCATGTGAACACCTTCATCGCCGACGGCCTCATCGTCTCCACCCCCATCGGCTCCACGGCGCACAGCCTCGCCGCCGGCGGGCCGATCCTGGCCCCCCATGCCAACTCCCTCGTGCTCACCTCGCTCTGCCCGCACACGCTGAGCAACCGCCCGCTGGTGATCGAGGACACCTCCATCGTGGAAGTCGAAGTCACCTCCGATGCCGCCACGTTCGCCATGACCGCCGACGGGCAGGTGCTCGTCCCGCTGGCCAACGGCGACCGCGTGAAGTTCCGCCGCAACGACTGGCCCGTGCGCCTGTTGAAAGTCTCCGGACGCAGTTTCTTCCAGACCCTGCGCACCAAACTAGCCTGGGAAGGATCGCCCAAACATGCCTAAGATCCGCGTGCTCGAAAAGTACTGCAAAGGCTGCGGCCTCTGCGTTCCCGCCTGCCCCAAAAAAATCCTCTACCTCCCCGAGGAAGTCGACCGCCGCGGCGTGCACGTCGTCAAAGTCCACGCCGAAATCCCCTGCACCGCCTGCCTCAACTGCACCACCATGTGCCCCGACGCGGCGCTGGAGGTGGATGAGTGAGGTTCCCCACCACGGTGGGGAGAGAGTGCGGAGTGCAGAGTGCAGATTGCAGAGCGCAGAATGCAGAATGTCGTGCGCGGTACGCCGCGCACTCAGGGTGGAGCGCGCTGTCCCAGCGCGCTTGGCGAGCTATTCTCTTGTGAAGGCGAACGGCCCCTACGACACACACGCGGGCAAACAGTGACCGTCATGTATTCGTGAGCCTATCATGCTAATCCTTCTTCACACTGCGCCGTTGCCCGCCCTCATTGTCACAATCTCCGTCCTCGGCGCGGCGTTCGCCTGCGGCTTCTGGCCCCGTCGCGCTGAGCGGAAACGGCTGAATTCTATTGAGAAGTGGGCGCTCGAAAACGGACTCCATTTTACGAAGGATGGCCCTCAGCACCTGGTCATTCCCTGTCCCAGCGTCTTCTTCACCGACGGCGACATGTATGTTTACAACTTGACGCAGGGAGAATGGCACGGGCGCGAGTTCATGGGATTCGATTATTCCTGTCGCGTGGGTAAGGTGGGCTGTAGCCTGTCGGCCGTCGTGATTGGAAGCGACCGCCCTCTCAAGCATCTGTTCATCCGTCCCGAGGGAATCGCCGACCGCGTGTGGAAACCGTACGAGTCCGAGGAGCTCAACTTCGAGTCGGCGCAGTTCAACAACGCGTTCTACGTGAGCGCGAACGACCGGAAGTGGGCGTACGATGTCATCCATCCCCGCATGATGGAGTTTCTCCTGTCCCAGCCGCGCTTCATGATCGCATTCGGCCCGAAGCACGTCATCGTCTTTCACGAGCGGATTTTCACCGTCCCCGAGTTCCAGCAGGCCGCTGAGCTTGCCAGCGGCATACTCGACCGGCTCCCGGAATACATCGGGGAGGAGAGCAAGGTGTAAGAAGTTACTGGTTTCTATGGATCTTTTTGCAGCAGGGCACACTCGAATGAGCAAATCCATCCTGGTGATCATCGGAAGTCCGAAGAAGGAGGGCAACACCGCCGCGCTGGTGGAATGGTTCGCCGGGGCCGCGAGGGCGGGCGGGGCGGAGGTCGAGGTAATCAACGCGACAAAGCTCGAAACCAAGGTGAACGGCTGCCAGTCCTGCCGGGCATGCCAGAAACGCGCCGAGTACGGTTGCGTCTTCAACGACGGCGTGAAGCTGGCGCTTGATAAGATGATGGGCGCGGATGCCATCGTGATGGCGACGCCGCTTTATTTCTTTTCGGCCAGCGCGCAGATAAAGCACGTCTTCGACCGGATGTTCTCGCTTTACAAGTGGGACAACGCGACAAACACGATGAAGACGTGCCTCAAGGGCAAGATATTCGCGGTGATCGCAAGCGCCTACGAGGCCCAGGGGTTCGACGCGCTGGAACAGCCGTTCAAGATGACAGCCGAATATACCGGAATGAAGTACCTGTCGCTTCTGGTGCCCGACGCGGGTGTTTCCGGAGAGGTCAGGAAGAAACCGGGCGTCCGCGAAAAGGCGGAGGCATTCGGGAAGAGAATGGCCGCCATTGTGGCCGCCCCGCCCCCGCCATAGCGCGTCGCATCGGCAGGTGGGGAAAGCCACCTACCGTTTGCCTCACCCCCGCCGCGACGCCACGATGCAGGCAGTCTCGGCGTCGGTGCGGACGCCCGCGAAACCGAGCTTCACAAGCCGCCGTGAGACGCTGGCATTCAGGTCCACCCGCCGCCCCTTGCTCCCCGGCGCCCCGGTGTAGTGGAGCAGCTTTCCGCCGGGTTTCAGAATCCGCAGCACCTGCGCGTAGAATGCGTCGGAATACAGTTCGCCGGCCACGGCAAGGGTGGGCGGGTCATGGTTGACGATGTCGTAGGTCGCGTCGCCAAGGCCGGGGAGGAGTTCCGCCGCGTCGCCATGAATCAGCCGAATCTTCGGGTTCTCGAAAAGCGGCTGCGACCAGGGGTTCAGCCGCGCCATGGCGATGACATTCTCATCCTTCTCAATGACCGTCACCGACTGCGCGGTGGACGCGGCAAGGAGGGCGGTATATCCCAGCCCCATGCAAGTGTCCAGCGCCGCGCCGCGCACGGGGGAGAGCAGCCGCAGTTTCGCCTCGGCATCCTTCCGGGGAGTCGTCCCCGCGATTCGATGCATCAGGATGCCGCTGATCTCCAGCGCCGGCCAGTCCTTCGTCGGCCGCAGCTTGTACGTCCGGCGGGTCGCCTCGGAGTACCGGATCAGCTTCTCGATCTCCCCCGCCGATACGGCGAAGACGGCATCCTCCGACTTCGCGATCTTGCGCAGGTCCTCCAGGGATATGCTGACCGCGCCCGCGAGCGACACGCCCCCCTCGCTCAGCGAGACCTCCGCCTCGCTCCTGCCGAGGTCCAGCGAGACCCGCGCCCGGCTCCCCTGCTGAAACTGCTTCAGCATATCAGACGCTTGAATGCATGAGAGTAGAATCATGACGCCTCTTCCCTGCCCGGCTGTTCCCCGGATGATGCAACTCGCCGAATCATACCATCTTTGGACCGGGCATGTCCGTGATGCACGACGCCGCGCCGTTGACAAACAAATCATCGGCGACAATAATGGCAACCGTCGTGGCCCATTGTTCTCAGCCCTTCGGATAATTGCTTCAGCCAGGAAAGGCGCTCCCATCATGCCCGCAAAGAATGCAACTCGCATCATCAACGGCTTCCACCACGTCGCGATCCGGGTCAAGGACTTCGATGCCACGGTGCGGTTCTACAAGGAAGGTCTCGGGCTGAAAGAGCGGCTTGCCTGGGGCGAGGGGGATGGGCGCGCCATTATGCTCGACGCGGGCAACGAGAACTGCGTGGAAATCTTCGCGGGCGCGAAGAGCGCTCCAGCGGAGGGGAGCATCGTCCACTTCGCGCTGTGCGCCGCCGACTGCGACGCCGCGCTCAAGCGCGCAAAGGCCGCTGGCGCGACGGTCACCGCAGAGCCGAAGACCGTCGCCATCCCGGCCACCACCGGCCCGCACTCCGTGCGCATCGCCTTCGTCCGCACCCCCGGCGGCGAGATCGTCGAGTTCTTCCAGGACATGCCCGGCTAGGCAGCGCAACAACGGCAGGAACCGCCGATGAACGCGGATGGACGCGGATACGGAAGCAGGCCCTGAACGGGTCGA
>Ga0114951_10006629_pt1 | contig 10166 bp, 8 predicted proteins | sample AM7aDNAmetaG_FD_88677 | JGI IMG/M metagenome (GOLD analysis project Ga0114951, IMG submission 88677) | Freshwater microbial communities from Finland to study Microbial Dark Matter (Phase II) - AM7a DNA metaG | ecosystem: Environmental > Aquatic > Freshwater > Lake | place: Finland: Lake Alinen...
TACGACCTATGATTACTCAAACGCCGCTTCCCTGTGCTACCGGGGTGCACGGACAATTCCCCGGACGGGACTTTAACCCGCTGGATAGAGCAGTTGTTACTGCGAACGGACATCCTATATTAACTAATTCAAAAAAACCGCCCGCCTATTTTTTTTCGCCCACTATAATTTTATCCTCGCCCCCCCCTTCCACGTAGCAACCCCAAGCCTAAAGCATCAATTGATTTTCTGTTATTCCCAGAGCATCCCGAATAAAAAGCGCCAATAAAAATCCGTTGCGCTCCTGAACAGACTGCACTATAATTTTTTATGTCATTCCGGTTTCGGAATGACTTTTTTTATGGGTTCAAGAACTTATATGAAGTTGAAAATCTCACCTCCACAGCTCATTCTACTGAGCTTTGCCGCCATAATACTTATCGGCGCTTTGCTGCTTATGCTGCCCATTTCCTATGCAGGCAAGCCCGTGGGATTCATTGAAGCGCTTTTCACCACGACCTCTGCCACGTGCGTCACCGGCCTTTCGGTCTTTGACATCGGCACGCGCCTGACCGTGTTCGGGCAGCTCGTGGTGCTCGGTCTTATACAGGCAGGCGGACTGGGCATCATGACTTTTTCGACATTTTTGTGTATCTGCTGTCGCACCGTCTGTCTATCCGCAACCGCGAAATAGTGCTGCAGAGCCTGAGCCAGCACCCGGTAAAAGACATGGGATCGCTGCTTCTATCTGTTTTCGGCGTTACGCTTTTTATCGAGGCCATTGGCGCTATTTTTCTATTTAACGCCTTTGCCAGGGACTACTCTTTAGGCCATGCGGCATATCTTGCAATATTTCATTCTGTGTCGGCATTCTGCAATGCGGGTTTTTCGCTGTTCCCCGACAACCTCATGAAGTATTATGACGACACGATCGTGAGCCTCACGATATCGATATTGCTGGTGATGGGTGGGCTTGGCTTCATTGTCATATTCGACGTCTACCGCACCCTGCGCAGCCGCATCAAAGGCAAAAAGTCGGCCTTTAACTTTCACTCACGCCTCGTGCTCCGGACAACACTCTGGCTTATCCTGGGCGGCGCAATAGTTTTCATGCTGTTTGAATGGTTCAATGTGCTTGAACCAATGTCGTGGAAAGCCAAAATCCTTGTATCGCTATTTCAGTCTGTCACGCCCCGAACCTGCGGGTACAATACGGTCGACTATGGCCTGCTCACCGACGCAACGCTTATTTTTACTATTTTTCTCATGTTCATCGGCGCTTCACCCGCTTCAACCGGCGGCGGTGTCAAGACAACCACCTTTACCGTGCTGATTGCTTTGGTTGCAGCAAAATTTCGCGATCAGGAAGATATAAACCTCATGGACCGCCGTATTTCCCCGGATATCGTATCGCGTGCTGTTTCGATTGCAGCATTTTCAGGCGTACTTATTCTGGTCTCTACCCTTTTTCTGTTGTTGTTTGAAGTAGGACAGGTGCCGCATGCAGAGACTAAGGGGCGGTTTCTGGAGTTCCTTTTCGAGGCTACATCGGCCTTCGGCACGGTAGGATTAAGCACGGGCATAACAGCAAGCATCAGGGACCCGGGACGCATCATTCTGATTCTGCTCATGTACATTGGTCGCGTGGGCCCCCTTACGCTTGCAATCGAGCTCGCGGGAGCCGGCAAAAAAAAGGCGTTCCGCTATCCGGAAGAAGGGAATATACTAATAGGCTGATCAACAGCCATTGAGGATTTTTATTTACGGAGTGTTACTATGAGAAATTTTGGAGTGATCGGACTGGGAAGCTTCGGCCATTTTACCGCCCGGTTTCTTGCCGAGCGGGGGCTTGAGGTGCTGGGTCTTGACATGGATGAACTCCAGGTCGAGCGCATTAAACCCTATATTGAAAAAGCCGTTATTGCCGATGCAACCAATAAGGATGTACTGGAGCAGATCGGCGTTCACGACATGGATGCGGTTATTGTCAGCGTCGGCGATAAAATAGACATGAGCATCCTGATTACGCTGTATCTCAAGGAGCTCAAGGTCAAGAACATCATCGTAAAGGCCATCACAGAAGATCATGGCAAAATCCTGCATATCATCGGCGCCACCGAAGTTATTTTCCCCGAGCGCGATGTAGCGGCTAAGATCGCCGAACAGCTGGCAAACCCCAATGTCATCGACACTTTGAGCCTCGGGCCCGACTACAGCATCGTGCAGCTTGCTCCGCCCGAACAGTTCATGCATAAATCACTGCGGGAGCTGGATATCCGCAAAAAGTACAATGTGCAGGTACTTGCAATCAAGGAGCTTGTGCCTGAAAATCTTATCGTGGTGCCGCCGGCTGATTATACCATTAAAGACAGCGATACCATGCTCGTGGTGGGGCGGCTCGAGGATATTAAAAATTTGGAAAAAGTTTCCTGATACCTGGCTTCGCATGTCGGCTGCCGGCGTCACACGGGAGAATAAAAGCGTGCTACAGTGCTGTGATCGCCAGGAGTTTCAGCAGCAGGAGCAGACCTATAACCACACGGTGGCGACATTCGCCGGCATCGACCCCTATTGCAGCCGCACAGACTGGATACTGCCGTTTCATGCTTCCTTTACGCCCCGGTCTCCACTGCATATCTGGCAACAAAATGAAAGCTTTGTCGTGCTTGCTCAAAGCCTGACAGATCAGGGGAAAAACATTTTTTCCTCTGTTGACTCCATGTGGGGTTTTGCAACCGCCCTTGTGGGCGCTGCCGCTCCCGAAATACTGGGCAGCGTTTGCCGCGAACGGCTTCAGCAGGGGCATATCATTTTGTACGGCCTGCCTCAGGACAAAATATTTCTGAGCGCTGTAGCCGAGCGGACAGCAGCCACACACCGGACCTTTATGCTCAATCCCGTATGCCGCTGCGTGGCATCTTTGCATGGCGGCATGGACGGATTTCTCTCTCGCCGATCAACCAAATTCAGAATAAATGCACGCAAAGCGGCTAAGCGGACGGCTGCTGCAGGAGTTCGCTTCCGCTGTATCGACCAGGTGCCCTCTGAGGCCGTGATGGATTTCTACACGGAGCTTCTCGCCATAGAAAGCCGCAGCTGGAAGGGACAAAGCGGTGAAGGCGCTGACCAGCCACCCATGAAGGACTTCTACCGGCACATGTTTGAGCGCATCGGCCCGGCAGGGCTGCTGCGCGTTATTGTCGCCGAGCTTGACGGCCTGCAGATCGGCTATCTGCACGGCGCCTGCGTACAGGGCCGGTTCAGGGGATTGCAGTTCAGCTTTGACGACAGGTACCGGGCATTGTCCCTCGGCAATACCCTGCAGCTCAAAATGCTTGAATGGCTGTGCCGTGAAAAAGTCGAAACGTATGACCTTGGTATGACCGTGCCCTACAAAAAGAAATGGGCCGAGCTCGAGCACCAGACCATGACCGTGTATTTGCGACCGCTGTAACAAGTCTACGGTGTAATTTTATTTTTTGTTGAAACCATTTATGAACAATCCGTCACTCCCGCGAAAGCGGGAGTCCAGTTTTGTGCTTTTTATGGATTTCTTCTCCCCGATCTGGTTTAGGTCAAGTTGTGCAGGAGGCTCTTTTTATTAAAGGTCACAGTACAGAGACATAGCAATTTTCAGAGATGAAGACTATTGGGGGTTTCTATGGCAAAGCGAAAAAAAACATTTGAAGATCTCAGCTTTGATGATCTCAAAAGCTGGGCGGGCGATAAGATCGTCGGTCGTGCGTACGGCTATAAAAAACAGGTTGCTGATTTGCGCCGCACCGCCGATGGCGCGCTGTTGGCTTGGGTCAAAGGCACCCGCCGGTACGCAACAAAGGTCTGGATTGATGGCACTGGCCTTAATGCGGCATGCACCTGCCCCTATTGGGATACGTGCAAGCATGCCGTTGCCGTGGTGCTGGTCTATCTTGATGCGGTGCGAGCAAAGACTGCAATTTTAACAACCAATGATACTGATTCTCGTTTGCAGCTTATTGAGTCCGCAGCAGGGGCTGACAATGCTGACGATGATGTCTACTTAGATGTCGGTCTTGACGACGACGATGATGACGATAGCGATGAGCCTCCACCTCGCTCTGCTTCCGTGTCAGGCAAAAAAAAAGACGCCAGCGATGTCCGTGAGATACTTGGAAATATGTCTAAGGACGAGCTGGTAAATTTCGCCGCATCGCTTGCTGCGGGTGATCAGAATATAGCACGTACGCTTATAGAAGACAGGGAACTGGCTGGTGGCAAAGTAAATAAAATTGTTAAAGCCCTGCGGGCTGATATAGAAGACTTAACCAGCCAACCCGCATGGAAAGACAATTGGCGCGGCAGGGGTGAAATACCCGATTATTCCGGCGTGCTGAAGCGATTGAACATGCTGTTGAAGTCGGGGCATGCCGACGCGCTGGTGGATATAGGCGAGGATCTTTTGGAATTGGGCATGCGGCAAATCGAACAGTCCGATGATGAAGGAGAAACAGCCTCGCAGATCGGTGAATGCCTTGAACTAGTTTTTAAGGCTATTCCGTCTTCTTCGCTTGAGCCACCGGAGCAGATCATCTGGATGATAGATGCGTTTCTTGTCGATCGGTACGGCATACTGGACGGCGTTGAAAATCCCTTTCCCGCGCGGCGCTATAGCAAAGCCGACTGGAGCGCTGTTGCCGATGAAATGAGAGGTCGGCTGGACTCACTAACGGTTGAAGAAAAAGAGGATTACGGAAAGCGATATCACCGAGAGCGTATTATGAACTGGGCGATTACAGCTCTGGAGAAAAGCGGCAGAACTGGTGACATTATACCGGTCCTTGAACGCGAAGCGCCCATAACCTCTTGCTACAGCAGGCTCGTTTCTGCGCTGGTACAGGCCCGGCGCATTGATGAGGCCCGGCGCTGGGCCTATGAAGGATATGCCAAAACACGAAAAAACTATGCAGGTATTGCCGCGGGCCTTGTTGACAAACTCCGCGAGCTTGCCGTGCGCGAAAAACAACCCCTTCTTGCCGCCGCCTTTCGCGGCCATGAATTTTTTGAAGGGCCATCGCTTGCGGCATACAAAAATCTTGAAAAAGCCTCATCATCGGCCAAGGTCTGGCAGGCAGTGCGGCACTGCGCGCTCGCCTTTCTTGAAACCGGCCGGCGGCCTGATGCCGCGCCGGTAGTGAAGCCCATCGGCAAAAAGGGCGATGTCTATGATACAACAGAACCGCAGCCCTGGCCCCTGCCCTCTACAGGGTTACTCTTTTCAGATACTATAAGCAGACGCGGATTCCCGGATACCGATATACTCATCGATATAGCCCTCTATGAAAAACGAAATGGTGATGCTATTGGGCTCTATGATAGCGTTTTACGCCGCAATGTTTTTTTTGATCCGATTGCGCCCCGTCTGGCGGATAAGGTGCAACAAACGCATCCCGATGCCGCACTGAAAATTTGGCGGAGCGTCGTGGAAATCCATATCACTCAGGCAAAGCCGAAAGCCTATGTGGAAGCAGCTGGTTATTTGCGCAAAATGAAAAAGGTGCATGAAGAATTGGGTGATCTTGCACCCTGGCATGCCTATATTGCCCAGCTTCGGGTGCAGCACAAGCCCAAACGCCGCCTCATGGAGGTGCTCGCATCCCTTGAAGGCAAGCGCATTCTTGATATGTAAGCCAACCCTCTTTCCCAATTTGCACATATAGTATAAACGCTGTAAGCGTCTTGCCGACTTTCCGCAGCGATTTTAAAGCTCCCTCTCCGCCGCTTTCGGGGGAGAGGGCCGGGGTGAGGGGGCAGAATTAATCATCAACATTGTGTTCAGATCGTCAAGTCTCTCATTGACACCTCCCGGCCAAAAAATTATAGTCGGTTGAATGCATCCTGCACGCTTGCCATAAAAAAAGGGGGGGGCGATGGCTTCAGAGGGTCAGTGGAAAATAGTTTTAACGGTCATTCTGGGTGCTGATCCCGGAAAGGCATTTGCCTTTAGCGAACCGGATAATTTTTTGCTTGGCCGGGACGCCGAAGGCTCAAAATCTCATTACCGCCTCAGCCCCAAAGATCCTTACGTTTCCCGCAATCATTTTCTGGTTGAGATCAATCCGCCCGACTGTTTTCTGCGCGATGCAGGCAGCCTGAACGGCACCTACATAATCAAGCACAATGAGAAGATAGTCTATTTTCTGCAGGGCAGAGAAGAGCGCCAGTGGAAGGAAAAAGCCGCAGAACTTGGCCGAACATACCAGTGCAAACCTTATGACAAGGCCGTTGATAGAATACCGATCAACAACCAGGACATCATCGCCGTGGGCGACACCCATATGCAAGCCGCCATCGTTGTAGAAGCTCCAAGCAATAAACAGTCTGATTTGAAAGGCCTGCTGAACTGTATTCGGTGCGGTCGCAGCATAGGGGCAGATATTTTTGAAAAAGAAGCCCGCTCTCTTGTCTCAATGGATTTTGTCTGCAGCGATTGCCGTAAACCAAAGGAACAAAGACCCAAGCGGCAGCCGATTGTCTGCTCAGCCTGCGGCAAAGATATAAGCCCGCTTGCCTATGCCGACGGCAAGGCCGATGAATTCAAAGATGTTGCCCGCTACTGGTGCGAAGCCTGTGCAGCGGCAAAAAGCGCCGGACAACCACTGGGGCGAATCGGCAGCTACCGGTTGCTCAAACAGCTTGGCGAGGGCGGCTTCGGCATTGTTTATCTTGCCTGGGATGAAGCAAGTGGCAGGGTTTCGGCTCTAAAGATTACAAAAGACCAGGTGAAGGATGATGAGATTCTGCTGAAGCGGTTCAAGCGCGAAATAGCCCTTATGCAGGATTTGCAGCACCCCAATCTTGTGCGGCTCTATGATGAGGGCATAACCGATAAGGACACAATATTTTTCGTATCGGAATATATGACCGAAGGATGTGTTACTGAATATATGGCGGCAGCCAGGGCCCAGCCCGACTTTAAAGATCAGAGTCTCACCTGGCAGATACCCTGTTATGCAGTCTATACTGCCCTCGGCGGGCTTGCACACCTGCACCAGCATGGTTTTGTACACCGCGACATAAAGCCGGAGAATATTCTTGTAGGCCTGAACAGCAATAAAACAATCACGGCAAAGCTTGCCGATTTCGGGCTTGCCAAAAATTATGTGCTCCGCGGCGGCACCCTCACCCGCGCAGGAGACTTTGCCGGAACGCTATTCTTCTGCCCACCGGAGCAGATTTTTGATTTCAAAAACGTCAAACCCTGCTCGGATATTTACTCCATGGGCATGAGCTTATACTACCTACTTACCAGCCAGTTCCCGTATGATTTCGCCACCCCCAAGGCCGGAGGCTTTTTGGGCCTTGGCAAAAAACAACCGCCCGACCCCATTGCCATAATCCTTGGCGATGACAAACCCATACCCATAGAAAACCGCCGGAGCGATCTGCCCAATGGTTTGGCAAAGATCGTGAATAAAGCAATACAGAAAGACCCATCTAAGAGGTTTGAATCGGCGGAGGAGTTTCAAAAGGCACTATCAGAGGCGCGGCAATAAAAAAAAGAATCTCTATAACTAGAGGCAACATTACATGCGACAGGAATATGAAAATGAAATCCGAAAACAGCCTAAAATAAAACGGGTCTATAACAATTTTAAGGCTGCTGAATATGAAGCTGAATTCGCACTACATAGGCAATTGTTAGCTGAGGCAAAAAAACTTCTCGATACCGAAAGGAAAATTAAGAGCTGGCATAATGCTGCTATTGATTTACTGTTTGTAAGGGCTTTCGATGCTTTCAGCTCAATACTACTTCTCTGCGAAAACGGTTACGGCACAGATGCATTCATTTTATTAAGATCCTTATTTATCAACTTTATTTATTGCAAGCACATAATGACTGGTGACAAGGATGAATTGGGATTGCGCTTTATTAGATATGAAAAAGTTGTAGCAAAAAAATTATATGCCACACCCGCAGAAGATAATATGTATTATGAGAAGTATAAAGAAATTTTAGATTTCTACGAGGATGAGCACAAAAAATTTTGCGATGATTATTCGTTTAACGAAAAAAACAAAATCAATTTAAGAGAATGGACGGGCAAAACTCTGCGCGATCTTTCGATTATGGTTGATGAAAAAGAACATTATGATACGGTTTTTTTCGTAACCTCTGCTGCCGCCCATGTAAATAGCTTTAGCTTAAGCCTTGCTTTGGCTCCCGAAGCCAAGGATTATGAATCGGATGTTGGCCCAAGCGATAGGGAGATTAAAAAAAGCCTATTTATAGCGCAGGGTTATTTTATTGATATTCTAAAATTTTGGGCAAAGAGTTTTAATGTCAAAATAGATGCAAACGCTTATATTGAAAAACTCGCTAAAAGAAACAATTAGTGGTCATTAAAAAAGGGTAGTGTGGATGCTAACCCGAAATTCATTAACTAATAGCAATAAAAAAGAAGATCAGAAGCACTTTTCTCCCAAGAACTAAGATGCAATTTTCCTTCTAACAACAGGATCGAAAATGGTCGATAATAACACTCTGTCTCCCGGCAGCATTATTCTTGATGAATATATAATTGAAAAAGGACTTGGCGAAGGGGGGATGGGTAAAGTTTATCTTGTGTCTAGTCAAATAACAGGGGCGCGCTTTGCAGTAAAATGCGCAAAAATTGTAAAAGATTTCGATCGCAAAAATTTTATCACAGAGCTTCAAGCTTGGATTGGTTTGCATGAACATCCAAATCTCACAGCATGTAATTTTTTTAGAGTTATTGGTGCCGAAGTATTGATATTTGCAGAATATATTGATGGTGGCAACTTGCAAGACTGGATATCCGACCGGCGTCTCTATGCTGGGGGGGCGGAAATAGCATTAGAGCGAATACTGAATATTGCTACACAATTTGCACGAGGGTTACAAAGCATACATGAACAAAATTTGATTCATCAAGATATCAAGCCGAGCAACGTGCTGATGACAGAGGTCGGCATTCCAAAAATTACGGATTTCGGCTTGGCGCGTACACGCTTTTGCGCAACCGACAGGTCATTAGTTTCAACAGGGGTTCTTCTTGGGAAGGAAAGCATTCTTGTCAGTTCCGGTGGCATGACCCCAGCTTATGCCTCCCCGGAACAATGTGCGGGTGAATCTTTATCTCGTAAGACAGATATCTGGTCTTGGGGCGTTAGCGTGCTGGATATGTTTATTGGGGATGTTTCGTGTCCGTACGGTGGAAATATTGCCGCTGAAGTTTTAAGGCATTACCTTGAGAAGGAGCAGAAAGAAAAAAGTTTACCCGTAATGCCCCAGCAAGTAGCTGATGTTCTAATCAAATGTTTTGAAAGGGATTTTTCTAGGCGCTGGGGAAGTCTCAAAGAGGTCGTTGAAATTTTGTCCAAATTCACAAATACCCCTTTGGGACATGCCTCCCGCTGGAACCAACCCTTACAACTCTCCGAAGACGGCGTCCTTATGGACCTAGATATTGCAGGCTCTAAATGGCAATCTCCAGGCTGTTGGATTAATATAGCAATAAAATTGGGGGCAGTTGACCTGCCTGAATATAAAGAGCACACTTCATTGCGTCAAGGTTCAAGAAAAGTACAGATTGTTGAAGACTTTGGTGCTTATCGACAAATAGAGTCTTCACTTAGAAAGCTCATAATGCAAGGTAAGACTGAGGCAAGTGGCGTGCTTGGACAATTGTGCGGTGATATGGCGCATATTTTAAAAAGTGCAGGCGACCTTGCTGGTGCCGCGCAATTACAAACGGAGGCCATTAGTTTGATGGAGGAGGCTGTTTCTAGTCATCCAGACAAAAAGATTCTAGCTTTTCTTCCAATGGCATATATGAATCAAGCTGTCATTTTGAGCCAGATTGGCCGGCACAAAGATGCAATCGTAGCGCTTGACCGGGGTATTGCGCGGGCAAACGTTTTGGCAGCAGAAAAATGGTGGTGGCACTTTGATGATCTTGCAGGTCTTTATTTTAATAAGGCTAACAGGTTAAGATCACTGGGGGAATTACAATCTGCCGTGGAAAATTATGACAAGGCTTTGCAAACGCTTGTTGATTTTGAACAACTAGTGTAGTGTTTCATAAATAGTTATGCAGCATTGACTTTCCGTTGTCGAGTTGGAGGTTGAGTGCAGCCAGGTTTGATTTTCTCGAGTTTCTTTCTCGCACGATCAATCTTTGCTAAAA
>Ga0114951_10006633_pt1 | contig 10163 bp, 17 predicted proteins | sample AM7aDNAmetaG_FD_88677 | JGI IMG/M metagenome (GOLD analysis project Ga0114951, IMG submission 88677) | Freshwater microbial communities from Finland to study Microbial Dark Matter (Phase II) - AM7a DNA metaG | ecosystem: Environmental > Aquatic > Freshwater > Lake | place: Finland: Lake Alinen...
AACCATCTTCTTCTATCATCTTAATAATTTCCCGGACTTTCAGGATAAACCCTCTGATATACGCATTACTCTCATCGATAGTGTTACTATTTAGATGGGGATTATTCTCTAATCGATGTTACGGTTCCTTCACTGTGAGAATCAGGGGATCCAGGCCGACATTCTGAAGGTCGGGCACCATAGCAGCGCTACGTCATCCAGCTCAACATTCCTAACCAAAGTACATCCGAAGATCAGCGTCATCGAAATCGGGGCTGGTAATCTCTATGGTCACCCAACATCAGCAACACTTGGTCGCCTGGCCAAGGTAGGAACGGCGGTATATTGCACCGACGTGAATGGTGATGTAACGGTGACAACCGACGGTACGACGTACCCGTATTTTATTGCTTATGGATGATAGGCACTAGGGCATCACATGTCATCAATTCACCCCGAAACGCCTTCCCCAACATCGCTTGCGTCCACCACTTGGGTCGCCAGCCCGCCGCCACACGCTCAGTCGTAGCCCACGCCGGCTGTCAGGGTTCTCGTAGATCAAGTTGCCGTATCGGATCGAGGGTTCAACATTGTGCAGGAACAGGTTCATCAACGCAAGCCTTCGAGGGCGGGCAACCAGTTCATGCCTGAAGTAGGTGCCCTTCTTCACGCGGAGGGCCACATCGCGGTCAAGTGCCCCACCTTTCGACTGCTCCAGCAGCCACTCGTACGAGCAGACAAGGAACCCGCCGGTACCGGAACCGGGATCGCTAATCGTTAAGTCAGCTCTCTTCCGGGGATCGGGTTTCATGCACTTGACAATCAACTGGATCAGGATACGCAGCGTGAAGTACTGCCCGGCACCCTTCTTCCCTTCGCTTGCCGCCTTCTCTAAAAGTCCTAGAAACGCCTCCCATTTCATATCGATGTTAAGCTCGGTCCACTCAGTCTCATCGACGAGACCAATCAGGTGCATTACGTTCACCGAGTTCTTGAAACGCGAGAGAGCGCCGGCAAAAATTTCGCCGAGCAGGCTCTGCTGCGATCCGAGTTTCCGTAGAACTCAACATCGTGATCCGTCAGGTCGATGCAGGATTTGGAAACAAGCGTCTTCCAGTCGCAGCCATCAGGAAGTACAACACTCCGCTTATCACCCATCGTGATGAAGAGGTGAGAGGTGATCTACTCGATATAATCCCAGTAATCGATCCCGTCATGCCGGAGCGTGTAGCAGAATCACCAGAGTTTCTGGACTATATCGCTCATGCGGATACGGATAATACCGGTGCCCGCATTAACCCTGCGCAATCACCAGTATGCATCACCATGCATACACCAGTAGCCTGATAAAATCATCCATACTACTAATACACATGGAGACTCTCCCCATCAGGATCCGGAAAGAGACCAAAGAGGCACTCACGAAATTCCGGGTGCACCCTCGTGAGACCTACGATGAAGTGATCACCCGGCTTATTTCCTCCCAGACTGACAAAGATCCCATCAGCGAAGAGACCCTCAAGGCAATTGAAGAAGGGCTCGCTGATATCCGGAATGGAAAAACCCGTGAGCTCAACGAGTTCTGCGATGACCACGGGATCTAAAAATGTTTACCGTTCACCTCAACAAGAGAGCGCAGAAAGATCTACTCGACCTTCCAAAAAATGATGCACGTCGCATCCGCACCACCTTAAACGAGCTCGCACAGGAAACTGAGCCGTGGCTGCTCGTCAAAAAACTCCAGGGCCACGAAGAAGTCCCGCTCTATTCGTGCCGGGTCGGGCACTACCGTATCATCCTGACAATCGATCACGGTCATCTGATCATTTTTGTGATCACCATCGAGCATCGCCGTTCTGCATACCGAAATATCTGACATGTCAGGCTACAATCGGCTCATTCCATTGCTGGATCAGTACCGTCAACTCCCCGTAAAAAACCCAGTTCGCCCTTCTCCTCCCGCCTTCGTTGACAAAGATCGGGATGATAGCAAAGTCGTCCTTACTGATGGAAAAGTTAGCAATCAGATGTTCACTGATTTTGTCCAGCCACTATTGCAGGTCCGCAGTCAGCGAGGAGGAAAGAGCCATCCAGTCTAAGACCCGGTGGATCCGCACCTCGGCAAGTATATAGCGGTTCTTCCTCGCGGTCTGCGACTGCTCTTATAATCGATATCATTGCAAGGATTTTTCAGGGCATGATGCCGCCCAGGCCTGCTATGATTACTGCATATCATTAGGCAAAGGTGATATTCATCAGTTGGATGGAGATAAGAATGGTATTGCCTGTGAGGGATAACGATGGAAATTACAGCAACGGTAGATCGGATTGAGGGAGAATTGGCCGTTATTTTTTTATGTAGGGATGCCTAGGTTACATTCAATTTGCCGGTGGGTTTTCTGGCTGGGATCAACGAAGGGGATGTTGTCAATATCGCTATTACGAAGGATGTTGTTGCAACCGATGAGGCGAAGGAGCGGGTGATGGGTTTAATTGAGAAGTTGAAGAGGAAGGGGGGGGTGAGGGGGTGAGAGAGGGGTTTGCTACCAGCCACCGAATGAAAAAGGATACGTTTCTAACACGGTTAAATTAGTTACACCGAATCGGTACCACCGCTAATGAAAAATAGACTATTGTGGAATCATATTTTATTGACTACAATGAGATCCTTTTGAACAACCGCATTACTGAACATCAACCCGCTATTGCGGTCAAATCTAAAGATGGTCAGGGTTACATTGTAGACACCCGGGAACTGGTATATATGGGCCGTGTTTTGCCCCGTTGCATTGATACCATCCCCAAAATCATAATTCAGGAACGTTGGAGATCCTGATGACTGATCCACAAACGAAACTTTCAAGGGAGCAGTACCGGTCACGGGTGATGCAGCGAATTTAGCAACCAGGGGTACAACTGGTACACTGTTCACCGTAATTGCATTCGGTTTTGTTGCTGTGCTGCTCATGACGGAATAGGAAGTAGTGTTATATTTCATTATGGACAGGGTAATCGTATAAACTCCCGGGAACTGGTAGGTATGTGTCGGATTCGGGCCCGTTACATTCGTTCCGTCCCCGAAATCGTAGACTAACCAAGTCGGGTTTCCGATGGACTTATCAGTGCATTGCACCGTCAAAGGTGCAGTCCCAGTGACGGGTGAGACGGTGAAATCTGCAAGGAATGTTGGTTTCGGTGCAGGATTAACGGTAATATACGCGTTTTTCTCCATTGTATTGTTGAAACATGCACTGTTTGTTACGTAGAGACTGACACTATAGATTCCGGGATATGTGTAACCATGTATTGGATTTTGCACGTCTGAGTATGTCCCATCACCGAAACTCCAGTTCCAGGTTTCCGGTCCACCAATACTCATGTCGGTAAATCCGACAGTCAGCGGGACAGTTCCTGATGTTGTTTTACCAATGAAATCCGCAATCAGGGGTTCCTTGGGGCTGGTGAGGTTTCCTTCAGATGACGCTGACGATTACATTTCTTCCAAAAGAACAGCAACATTCTGAGTACGACTGGGCAGATATTTCGATCGACGGCACCCGTGTTGGTAAAGCCCGCTGCTTAATAGGAGATGCCACTATCAATATCTACTCGCTCAACATCTATCCTGCATGGGAGGGGCAGGGCTGTGGCAGGGAGTTTGTGAACTATTGCAAGGGCCATTTTAAAATTATCGTCGCAAACAGGGTCCGTTATGAAGCTATCGGTTTCTGGGAAGCCATGGGATTTTGCGCTGATCATGACGGGAACTGGAGTCATCGGGAGAGAAATAAAGGATAAAACCATTGACAGACCCGTATACTGGGGGTATAAGTGCGGAAACGCAAGGCTCGTTGATGAGTGGCTGAACGGGGTGCTGACAAGGAAAAGATTTTCGTACGTGGGTTCGGGAAGAACACCGGGCTTGGGTTAGCCCTTTCGCGGGAGATCCTTGACATCACTGGGATCACAACCCGGGAACATAGCGAGCCGGGCAAGGGGGCCCGGTTCGAGATGACGGTGTCGAAAGGGATATGGCGGATCCAGTTCGGTAAGGGACCTGAATGAGTGGTCCTTTAAGACTTGCCATCACAATCATATTCCGAGCGCAGAAGGGACCTCGTGGACAGATACGATTTCAGGCTACCGGCCATCGAGTGCCGGAACCTGCCGTCATGATAACATCACAGGCAAGTGCCCGTTTAATACCAAAATAACCGTGTACAATCAGTGGATGATATACTCCATATCGAATAACGGGACCAATAAAAAAACGAGATCCAGGCTTTTTTTTTTCAATAAAAGAATTAAATCAGCCCGGAGATTAAAGCAAGGTATTATACTTGCAGAATCAGAAGAAACAAACCGGTAATGGTAGTGCTACCCACCGCGTTGAATCTGCACTGTCATGAAATCGGACCACTTTTTTTCAGGCAAACTGGTTGTTGACATTCGACGGAGAGCGAGAATTTATTTCTATATACCTCTGTATACTGTAGTATATGGCAGCGGTTACAACGGTACGGATGCGAGCGGAGACAAAGGCACTCCTGGATGATCTGAAACTGTTTCCCAGAGAGACATATGATGATGTTGTGAAACGCCTGGCTGAAATGGCGTATGATAATGAACCACTCACCAAAGAAGAACTTGAAGCGATTCAGGAGAGTGAGGAGGATATCAAAGCCGGAAGAGTCTATTCGCTCGAGGAGGTTATGAAAGAACTTGGCGATGAGGACCCCAGCAGGAACATGAGGAAGAGGCGCTGATGCTGAAGTACTCCGTCTCCTTCACCCGCCGGGCAAAGAAGAACTTAATGGACATCCCCGCTGAAGTGAGACATAAGATTGAGGGAGCCCTTTTTGCATTTGCATCCGATCCAGGTCCTCACCATGATGTGAAAAAGATGCATGGGCCTCATAAATCCCGTCCACTATACCGGCTACGCGTGGGTGAGTACCGGGTCCTCATGTACTTGTATCATGATACGCTCATTGTTGAGGTTATCTCAGTATTCAAGCGCGAAGGGGCGTACTGATCGATCGGTGAGCCTCATATTAACCGTGATGTTGGTTGGCATGTACATGAAATCCCGTCAAAAATAATGATTGGCTTTATCCGGACCATTCAACAGTCTGTTCTAACCCGCTTGCGTAACCATATTATTCCGGTGTATAACCAAACGCCCGGGCTGCGTGCCCGGGGTGATCTCCGCGAGAAAATCCCGGAAATCCCTGGTACGGGCCGCATAGCGTAATCGGCGATATGCATCATCGATTATTACTGGTTCCCAAGGAATTATCGACTTCTTCTGCCGACCGGATCTGCAGCCCAGTTATCGGAATTGTTCAGTTTTTGTGAACTTTCATATTGGGAGGGACCGGTTAGAATGTAACCGTCCCGATATCCTCCGCTTAATACTTCTTGCCGGATACCAAGGGGTGGAACCTTCGCAAGGTCGCCGTTCGATACAACCCACGTCATATCCGACAAACCGCTAAATTGATCAGGAAATTAACCGGACGATGATGAAAATGTGCATGTCACTATCGTTTGCGCTCCAGTGGGACTTCGGGGACGGGACGTCTGCAACCAACCAGGTCACGACCACCCACCTTTATTCCACACCAGGGAGCTACCAGGTAACGTTTACCACCCGTAACGCCACTCTCGAGGCAACTGCGTCGGTAACCGTAACCATAGAAGCTCCATAAAAGCCTCTTAAAGCGGATTTCACGGCATCCCCTGTGACCGGTACCTCCCCACTTACTGTGAAATGCACAGATAATTCCACGGGTTCTCCAACCACGGTGGTGTACGATTTCGGTGATGGGAGATCGATGATGAGGCCGAATTCCACTCATATCTACCTGTTCCCCGGGGTCTATACCATTACACAGACGGTCATGAAATGTGACCCAAAAACGAATTCGGTTATAAGTAACTCGACAACGAAAAAGAATTGTATTACTGCAAACAGCAAACCGGTAGTCCCATTGGTTGCGAATTTCAATGCCAGCCCGTTGCAGGGCACGGCACCCATGACGATCACATTTGCCGATCAGTCAACTGGGGGCCTGATATTCTGGAATTATGATTTTGGTGACGGGATTAATGCAACAGATATAAACCTGGTCCATATGTACCGCTATCCTGGTACCTATACCGTCACGCTGTCGGTGAAGAAAAGTAATGGGAATACTGGTACAATATTGGCCAATTCTTCAATCCAGAAGAATCTCATTATTGTCAATAGTACATGATCCTTACAATTTTTCATATCCCTTTTTTCCTGCAGGTCCTGAATATATGGCCTTGTCTACGGAAGCTGGCGTTCATATCGATGGATAAGGATTGCACACTGGCCAAAAGGTAATGGTGGAAAAAGGGGACAAAAAAGGGATCCCCTCCCTACCCCACCACATCAAACGTCTTCGCGAACGACGTCCACCGCACGTCCTCACCGATGTTGAACCGACCACTGGCCATGAGGTCCTTACCGATCGAGTTCGTATAACCGAGCTCAGTAGTATTCCCAATCCCCGCTAAACTCCTCGCACCAAAGTTGAAAGACCCGGTACCCAATCCGGATCCGAGAGCAGTAAAAGCAAACGAATCCGGCATCTCTAAATCCGCCTGATCAACAGACCCAACCGAGCGATACGCCAGGTCATCAGCCATAAACAGTGAGTGTACAACAACCGTCTCACAGTACGGCGTCGCGGTCAAGTTCTCCCCCTCTGCATCGAGTGAATCAACCCCACACGTGACCCCATCAGCAGCAGCCCCGCAGGAGTGCAGCATTATACTCTCCTCGTAGATACCGGGCCCGGTGGACTTCACCTGGCTTACCGTGTCAAAATGTACGATATCTGAATTGTTCAGCTCCTGCGAGCTCTCATACTGCGAAGGACCGGTGAGAATGTACCCGTCCTGGTAACCGCCACTCAGTACTTCCTGCCCGATACCGAGCGGTGGGACCTTTGTAATATCCCCGTTCGATACGACCCATGTCAAATCCGAAGAACCGATAAGTGACTGGTCCGAAGATCCCATAAACGCAACATCAACGGTCGCAGCCTGGGCCGGGGCGATCCCGGTGCAAGCCACGCCTAATACAATAGCCGCAAACACACAGCCGCCGATGAGTAACGTTCTCCTTTTCGTCAGGCGGTTCATTTCAGGACTCCTTTTCCAGAGCCGCCCGATCCTGACGGGATTCCATATTCAATATTGTACCATACCGATGGCACTGAAATGGTGTACACACCCAGCCGTTTGCTTTCGGCTTCGGCAACCTGCCGGAGTAAGCTTTCGTGATCCTCTGACGAACGGTCTGAAGTAATCCACCGCTTCGATTCTTCACTCATTTTGAATGACCGGCCCGGGACCTCCGGCGGTGCGACGACGACGGTGTCATCAGTCTAGTCGAAAAAGTTCAACACGCTTTCAGTTGTCTGCTGTGCAACTTGTGTCTCAGCAATTGCACTCGATGCTCTCCGGTGCTGGGCATATGCAAACATGGCACAAACCAGCGCAACAATAAGTTCGAATAAATTAGTTAATTCCGGATCCATGATATGCCTCCTTTGATTTCTGGTGTTCTTCGCGGTGAGACTCAAACTCTGCACAAATGACCTCGTACTTCCCGATCCGTTCATAGATCACGAACAGCGAGGGGTACAGCGGGAGCACAACACCAAGAACAATAACGAGAAGTTCAACATCCATCCTTCACTCACCTCGTAAAAAGGCAGGGGGATTTCTGGATTCCATGAAAGATAGAGAAGATTGTTCCCTAATCCCCTGCCGTTTTCACACCCGTCTAGGCGAGTGCGGGCTTTGTGTCAGCCCAGGTGTCCACGCGGGTGACAATGGCCGCATCCTCATACGAGGAGATGGAAATTGTCGTCCGGGTGAATGTGACGGTATAGTCCTCACCGTTGGCATCGTGACATTTCAGCTGGATGGAATATCCTTCAGCTTCGGTGTCCTCGATTGCCGTACCGCCGATTGCGGTTGCAAGGGCCGTGTTCCCGACAAGAGCGGCCGCTGCTGCGGTATAACCTGCAACAGTTGACGCCTTTGCGGTAGAGTTCCCCATGTTTTTCAGGGTTGTCGGGTGTTCATACACGACCTTGACACCGAACGACTGTGTGCCACGGGTAACGCCGGCGATGGTTACACCGCTGACAACGTGGTCCACACACGAGAATGCGTTTGCGTCGATGACTCCCTGGACGAGGGTGTTCAATGCTGCTACACTGGCGATCGGGGTCGCGATAATACGGACCGAACGCTTTACATTTGCCTTCTGAACGAAGTCTGCCATTTTTTCTCTCCTGCCCCTTTTGGGCTGCGGAGATTGTTAGCTCGGGATTAGGAAAAGGGGGGTAGGAAATGTCGCCGAGTGAGAAGACTCAATAGAATTGACAAGAAATGAGGAATGCTTCAAAAAAGGTTTTTTAGTATAAATTTTTTATATCCAGTCTTTACAAAAGTCCCTCAAGTGTATCATCCAGGTTCATTTGTAGCCAATAACCTGCCGTGGGATAGGTGAGTTTCAAATCTGAAAAGTATGGGTTAGTACTGTCCCTGATGTACGTCTCTGAAACATGCGATGATGCATTAATACCAATTAAGGTGTCCCAGTTTCCATTCAGCTGACCTACCTGGGTAAGTAACTCGCGGGCAGATATAGGGTTCACACCGGTTTCGCCGATTGCGTTCCATCCTCTGTAAACCAGTTTACTGGGTGGGATCGGGATACTGGTAGTATCAAATTGTAAAGGCACATCGACCTGGTACTTCGAATAAACCCATATTCCATCGAGTGGTTTTACAACCCCACTTGTAAACTGTATCCAGGTTTTGTTTTGCCCATCGTAGAGTAACGAGGAATGGTGGTCGAAATCCACGTTTGCAAACACTACTTCAACGGTATTTGAACCCGCCGCAAGCTTTTTTGGAGTTGAAACAAAGTTCCAGCCAGGATAGAGTTTTATGGTATATGTCGGTGGTTGCGATGAAAGCGCAGTCCTAGCCGTGTCGTTTACCCAAATCTGGTTGATCAAGCCGGTGGTACTGACGGAACGAGTTGCAATTGTGTAATCGGTATCAGGAGTAAGCGATAACGCTGTGTAAGTCTGCACCCCTTTAGTCACATTAGTCTGGAACACGTCGTCTATGTAAACCATGACCCTTGAAAAGTCTGTTGAAGAAGGATCGGTCCAGGTCCAGGTAATTCTGTCAGGGAGGAAGGTGGTATTATGGAGGTCGGTTATTTCTGGATCCGCAACCAACGTCAGGAAATCATTCCGTTCAAATGCATCACTTCCTGAATAATTAGCTATGATCCTCACATCATACTGGCCTGATTTTGAGAGGAGGATACGGTTCCCAAATATTCCGTCATTTGCTCCCGAATCACCATGAGTTCCATCATCGTAGAGGACTATCATTGAACTGCTACCATCGGGATTCTGGATTTCGGCACCCATGGTAAGGGTTCCTGAAGAATCGTTGTAGATATTATCATATTCTTGTGAGTCTACTGTGCTGACACTATCACCATTAGTGATAATATGTGCATTAATTTGTGCGTAATTTCCTGCAGGGAACCTGTTTTCCGGACTCTGGGTTGAAGATACCAACTGAATCGGGCTGTCTACAAGGAGAACTGAGGAGAAATCAGAGTTTTCTCCTGTAAACTGCACTTTCCATAGTCCTTGAGTTGGATTCAGGACATCACAATACTGGAAGGAATCAGACAAACTATATCCATTCGAATTTGCCTCATCCATGATAATGTTATTCGGAGATATGATCGAAACACCGGATCCAGACTCCCAGGTAGCCAATAGTATGGCTTCTTTAACAGATTTATCGATAGGAATTGAATACATATAGCCATTTACAAAATTGCCTTTGTTCTTTAAAGATGCAGGAATGAGGTTCTGATCGGGAAGAGAATCTGTAGGGATATTGTTCCAAGAAGATGTATCAGGATTTTTTAAATGTTCAATGATACGGGCGACGACAATCGGATCATTTGTAAGTGTAGTATTTCCCATTCCGGACCCCCCATAAAAAGTGGCTACAATTTCGACCAAAATCCAATATCACCAAAAATATACAGCGTAATTACGAAATTGCCTGATTAAAAGGGTTATATTTAAATCTGATAA
>Ga0114951_10006634_pt1 | contig 10163 bp, 8 predicted proteins | sample AM7aDNAmetaG_FD_88677 | JGI IMG/M metagenome (GOLD analysis project Ga0114951, IMG submission 88677) | Freshwater microbial communities from Finland to study Microbial Dark Matter (Phase II) - AM7a DNA metaG | ecosystem: Environmental > Aquatic > Freshwater > Lake | place: Finland: Lake Alinen...
TAAATGAGATTGATTTGAGCAAGATAAAAGTGGGGAATAAGGTTCGGGCGATATTCAAAGATAAAAATGAAATGGAAGGCAACATTAACGATATAAAATATTTCGAGATTGTCGGCTGAGAGACCTTGTCGCAATGTCTTGCGAGCCAATGGAATGAGCGAAGCAATCTCGTAAACTACTGCACATATGAGATTACCACGATGCCTGAGAGGCGTCTCGTAAGGACAAAGAAGCAATGAGACACAGTCTCTGAGCGTTTTGGGAAAATAAAGGTTGAACGGTGGGTTGTAATAGTTGAATTCATCTAATGCATTTTTGAGATCAATGACCGCTAAAAAAGGCAGGCTGCGATGGCTGATGATTGCCTGGATTTTTGTTATGCTGCTGGCTGTCTTTATCGATCGGGTTAATTTGGCTATGGCTGCGCCTTTAATTATGGCTGAATTTCAATTGAGCCCGTCGATGCTTGGCCTGGTGATGAGCGGTTTCATGATCGGTTATACAGTTCTTACTTTTTCCGGTGGCTTTCTTGTAGCACGCTTTTCAGCACGAAAAATTATTACAGTTGTCATGGTGATACGCTCTGCTGCAACTATAGTTACCGGTTGTGTTTGGGGTTTTATGAGCCTGTTTGTAACCCGAATAGGATTTGGGTTAGCAGAGGGGCCGTTAATGCCTGCTGTCAATTCAACAGTCAATCACTGGATGCTTAGCAGGGAAAAGGCTACGGCGGCCGGATTGTATATAACCGCACTGCCGTTGGGAATTATACTGGGAAATATTTTAAGCGGATACATTCTGGAATCTTTCGGTTGGCGATTTTTATTTCTTGCCTTCGGGGCTGTAGGAATAGTTATCGGTATTCTAAACTGGATTATTTTGCGTGACACACCGGCGGAACATCCGGCAATTTCTTTGAAAGAACTAGAGCTTATTAAAACTGACTATAATATTTTGAAGACAGGTAATCCCGGTGGTTCAACATTTCGTCAGTTGTTACAAGACCCTTGGACATGGGTTAATGCTGCTTACAATTTTTTCTACAGCCTGACTTTCTGGGCCAATTTGAATTGGCTGCCGACTTATTTTGTGATGGCCAGGGGAACATCCATTTTAAAGTCAGGATACTTTTCCGCGCTTCCCTGGTTTGCCGGTTTATTGGGGTTGCTGGTTTTAGGCCCTCTGTCAGATAAAACAGGGGAAAAGTACCGTGGCAATTGGATGGCTGCCTGTCAGTTTCTCTCTGTTCCTTTTACTGCTTATGCTGTTATAACTCCTTCCATAACAATCAGCCTGATATGTTTTTCCATCTCGCTATTTTTTATTGTCGGCTCAATGTCTGTAGGATCAGCGCTAATCTGGGAGTTGTTTGATCGCGCTGACGTGGCCAAGGCCTACGGAATGCTTGCCGCATGGATGACAGCGGCAGGTATTGTCGCGCCATATTTATTAGGGTTTATTCTGGAAAAAACAGATTCTTTTAATATGGCCTATTATATTTTTTCCGGCAGTGCTTTTTTAGCCGGAATTATCGCACTTTTACTGCATGCCAGAGAAAGAAGCTTGAGGTTGTGCCGTGTGCAAATGGAAGCATCCGGTTAATGATTGATCACGCGGGATATTAGAAAGAATAATTTTTTTGAAAGGGAATAGAAATATATGATCAAGAAATTGTGTGTAATTGGAGCGGGAACAATGGGGGCAGGTATCGCCCAGGTAGCCATTGAAAGCGGTATTGAAACGACATTAAGAGACGTGGAAGACAAGTTTGTGCAAAAAGGCCTTACCACCATTAAAACATTTATCGGCAAAAAAGTGGAGAAAGGCAAGATCACCAAAGAAGAACAAGATAAGATCCTTGCGCGCCTCAAAGGGAGCACCAATCCCCAAGAAGCAGCTGCCGGCGCGGATATGATCATTGAAGCTGTTTTTGAGAATATGGAGCTCAAACAGAAGATTTTTGCGGAACTCGACAGCATTTGCCCCAAAGAGATTATTTTGTCTTCCAATACTTCAACCATGAGCATTTCGGAAATCGCTTCTGCGACGAAAAATCCTGAACGTGTAATCGGGACTCATTTTTTCAGTCCCGTGCCGGCGATGAAACTGGTGGAAGTAATTAAAGGAAAGAAGACCAGTGATGCTATAGTTAAAGCCACACTGGAGTTCTGTACGGCAATTGGGAAAACTCCTGTTCCAACCATGGATGTCCCAGGTTTTATCGTTAACCGCTTTGCCTGTCTGCTTTACAACGAGGCTGCAGGGCAGATTGATAAAGGCTACGCTACGCCAAAAGATATTGACACTGCGATGAAGTTAGGAATGAACCATCCGATGGGCCCCGCGGAAATTATGGACATGGCCGGAGTTGATGTTGTGAACAATGCGCTTATAGCTCTCTATGATATGACGAAAGAGGAACGTTACAAGCCGTCGCCGCTTTTTGCCAAAATGGTTAAGGAGAATCGTCTTGGCCGGAAAACAGGTAAAGGTTTCTACGAATATTAATACAGCCCAAAGGCAAACGAAAGACGCCCGATTTTAAGGGCAGATAATGGAGAATGAAAATGGATTTTATATTGAACGATGATCAGAAGATGTTAAGAGATATGGTACAGCGGCTGGCAGCGGAGAAGTTCGCTCCCCTTGCCGCTGAGGTTGATGAGAAAGAAGAATTCCCGGTAGGCAACGTCAAGTTGCTCATGGAAAATGGTCTTCTGGGCGTGAACATCCCGGAAGAATACGGTGGCACCGGTGCTGGAACAGTTGCATTGTGTCTTGTCGAAGAAGAAATTGCTAAGGTCTGCTGTTCGACAGCGGTTGTTCTGACCACGCAGGCGCTAGCCTCCGATCCCATGCTCCTTGCCGGATCAGAAGCAGTTAAAAAGAAATACCTTTACCGTTTGGCCTCAGGCGATTGCCTTGGTGCCTGCGGCATTACCGAACCGGGAGCAGGTTCCGACGTAGCCGGCATGAAGACAACTGCGGCCAAGGTCGATGGCGGATATGTGATCAACGGCTCCAAAATCTTCATCACCAATGGAGGCGAATCTGATATCATAACTGTAGTGTGCTACACAGACAAGAGCAAGGGCAACAAAGGTATCAGTCTTCTTATCGTCGAGAAAGGTGATAAGGGTTTGACCATCGGCAAGAAAGAGCACAAGATGGGCCTGCATGGTTCCGATACCCGCGAACTTGTCTTTGATAATCTTTTTGTTCCGGCCGATCGTCTGATTGGTGAGGAAGGGACTGGTTTCAAGACTCTGATGGAGACATTCAACTACACGCGCCCCGCAGTTGGTGCCCAGGCCCTCGGTATCGCAGAAGGCGCCTTGGCGGCGTGTATTGCGTATACCAAGGAGCGTGTCCAGTTCGGCAAGCCTCTGGCCTCCAATCAAGGCATGCAGTGGATGCTGGCCGAGATGGCCATGCAGATTGAAACGGCCCGGTCTATCGTCTACCGAGCTGCCGCGACAATCGATACCGAGCCGGATTCACCGGAGATTCCCAAACTTTCATCGATTGCCAAGTGGTATGCTTCCGACGTAGCCATGAAGGTTACGACCGATGCGGTGCAGATTTTCGGTGGTTACGGCTACAGCCGTGAGTATCCTGTGGAGAGAATGATGCGCGATGCTAAGATCACACAAATTTATGAAGGAACAAATCAGATTCAGCGGATGATTGTTGCCGCACAGATTCTTAGATAGTGATTTATGGTTTGATTAAAGCAATTTAATAAAGAATAAAAATGTAAGACAAATAAAATATTGAGGTGAGATTTTATGGGAAGAAAAGTGATTATTACCTGCGCCCTTGTCGGGTCGGCAACGAGAAAAAACCAAAACCCCAATACCCCCTATTCTCCGAAGGAATTGGCCCAAGCCGCGCATTTGGCTTATAAAGCAGGGGCTGCGATGGTGCATGTACATGCCATCGAAGATGATGGAACGAACTCTACCAGAGTAGAGCGGATCAAGGAAGGCCACGCGGCGATAAAAGAAAAGACTCCGGAACTGATCGTCAACTTGACATCGGCCTTGGGAATGGGTGCAACACCAGAACAGAGACTTGCGCAAATTATAGAAATTAAGCCAGAAATGGCTTCCCTGAATATGGCCACGATGAATTTTGCCGGTGTGAACAGAAAAACAGGCGAAGTAATTGTTGATTACACTTTTGAAAATCAGCTCAATATGGTATCTGATTTTGCCAAGACAATGAAGGAAGTGGGGACTAAACCGGAGTTGGAGGTCTATTCCACGGCGGGAATTGATAATTATTATTTCCTGTCGGCCAGTGGCTATTTTACTGATCCGGTTAATTTCAATTTCGTTTGGGGTGTATGTGGCGGTGCGTCATTTCGTCCGGCAACGTTTGTCGGTATGGTAGGTTCACTGCCGCCGGGCGCTAATTTTTCAACCTGCGGTGTTGGCAACGAAGAATGGCCGGCAATAACCCAGGCAATTCTTTGCGGCGGGCATGTAAGAGTGGGGTTGGAAGACAATGTGCGTATGCCCAACGGCGAAATGGCCAAAGGCAATTACGAATTAGTGGAAAACGCGGTGCGGATTGTTCAGGCATTGGGTTGTGAACCAGCAACACCGGATGAGGCCAGAACAATTTTTGGTGTTAAAACTAAATTATAAGAGAGGAGGTAGCAAATGAAATTTCCGGGACTTGATTTTGAACAATTTTTTGGATGGGTTATCCGAACGAAGGTGATGTATTCAGCAGGATTACGTAGCGAGATAGGCTATGAAATGTCTCAGCTAGGCGGGACTAAGGTGGCTCTCTTCACAGATAAGGGGCTGGTTAATGCAGGTGTTGCCGATATGGTTATCGAAGCCATAAAGAAAACTGATCTGAAAATAGCTGGCGTATTTGATAGCATTATTCAGGATGCCCAGTTGGACATTATCAACGAAGGCGCGAAATTCTATCGTAAGTGCGGCGCGGATTGTGTAATCGCTCTCGGCGGCGGCAGTGTTATGGATTCAGTGAAAGCTATTAATATCCTGAATGGTGCAGGTGAGGAAGATTTCACTTCCTTTGCTGATCAAGGTGCCCTTATTGATGGAGCAAAACCTCTTCCCCCGCATATCGCTTTTCCCACAACTGCGGGAACTGCATGTGAAGTTACTAACGCTATTATGGTGCTCGATACTAAAGAACATGTCAAAAAAGGGGTGATTCATCCATACTGCAATTCTGATATAGCTATGCTTGATCCCGAACTTACTTTGAAACTGCCCGCGAAGATCACGGCCTTTACCGGGATTGATGTCTTAACTCACGCAATTGAAGGAGTAACCTCAAAACTTGCCTCGCCTGTCGGCGATGCTCTCGGATTTCACGCCATAAGAATGGTGGACAAATATTTGAAAACAGCAGTTAGCAAGCCTGATGACATTGAAGCTCGCGGCAATATGCTTATCGCCAGCACTATCGCGGGGATGTGTTTCATAAATTCGATGACTGGCGCAGTGCATGCTATGGCTCATTCCCTTGGCGGACTTTATGGCATTCCGCACGGGCTTGCTAATACTATCCTGTTGCCGGAAGTTATGGAGTTTAACTTACAGGAAAAGCCGGAACGCTTTATGATGGTTGCTGATGCTCTGGGTGTGCCGGTTGAAGGCCTAAAACCTGCGGAAGCAGGGAAAAAGGCGATTGAGGCTGTCCGAAAACTTAGAAAGGATATCGGTTTGACCCAGACGCTGAGCGATTTCAAAGTTCCCAAAGATCGCCAATCACTACAACCGTTAATTGAGCAGGCGCTTGCAGATGGCCAGATGGGTTCCAATCCACGTGATATGAGCGAAGATGATGTTTATGAAGTTTATCTAAAAGCAATGTAAAAATTGCGGATAAATGAATATTCAAGACAAAATACTTTAGAAACTGGAGGGGTTTTATGAAAGGCAATACGGGAAAGATTATCAACATAGATTTAACGGCAGGGAAAATAGAGTTAGAAACACTGCCGGAAGAATATTATCTTCAGTACATCGGTGGCAGCGGTTTAGCTGCAAAACTATATTGGGAAAGGGCCGATTTTAAGGCTGATCCTCTTGCACCGGAAGCTATGATGTTGTGCATGAACGGACCACTGGCCGGCCTGCGAGTTTCGGGTGCCAGTCGCTTTAGCATTGCCGGTTGTTCACCACTGACCGGACATTGGGGAGATTCTTCCTGCGGTGGTTTTTTTGCGCCGGAATTACGTTATGCCGGCTATGATGGTTTTATTGTGACGGGGAAGGCGCCAAAGCCTTCAATTCTTGTTATAGTTGATGACAAAATCACCATCGAAAGCGCGCAAGAATACTGGGGCATGGGCACGGAAAAAGCAACCAAGGCACTAAAAACCAAGTATGGTAAAGATTACCGCGTTTTGGTAATTGGTCCTGCCGCGGAGGTTGGAGTGAAGTTCACCCTTATTCTTAATGACGGGCATCATGCCACAGGCAGGGCCGGTTTTGGTACGCTGATGGGTTCTAAAAACTTAAAGGCCATTGTTGTCAAGGCAACAAAAAAACAGATGACGATGGCTGATCCCGAAGCGATGGAGGCTATAAGGGTTGATCTGAACACAAGAATCAAGGAATCCCTGGCGGCAAATGTGTTGCATGAAGACGGGACAGCGGCTAACTTAGTAGGAGGCATGTATGCAGGTGACGTTCCCATTAAAAACTGGACATCTAACTACTGGGAAGAAGCGGGCGAGGCCTTAACTGGCGGTGCCCTTTCAGAAAAATACCTGACAAAGCGTGGCGCCTGTGCTTACTGCGCTATTGCCTGTAAACGGGTAGTAGAGGTTAAAGATGGACCATTTGCGGTATCTGAAGGGCCGGGGCCGGAGTACGAAACGGCTGTTGCCTTCGGTTGCCTGATGGGTTCGATTGATCTGGCTGCAACATGTAAGGCAGCTCGTGTCTGCAATGATTTGGGGATGGACACCATCTCCTGCGGTGCAACGATTGCCTGGGCAATGGAAGCCTTTGAAAAGGGAGATCTTACGCTGCAGGATACAGACGGGATTGAATTGAAGTGGGGTGATCTGGACACTGTTGTCCATCGTATCCTGCCGTTAATCGCCAAGCGTGAAGGAAAGCTAGGCGCTTTGCTGTCCCTAGGGAGCCGCGCTGCGGCTGAGAAGTTAGGCAAGGGGAGTGAGTACACCATTCATTGCAAGGGATTGGAAGCTCCCATGCATGATCCGCGCGGTGGTGGACAGGGAATGGCCTTAAGCTACGTGATGAGTCCACGTGGAGCGTGCCATGTGGCGGACCCGATGATGTTTATGGAAATGGGGGGGAAATACTTTCCCGAAATAGGTTTTGAACTGATTCTTGATCCCAAAAGCACTCAGGATAAAGCACTGGCGGCTTCAACTTCTGTAGCGCTGGGGGCGATAGAAAACAGCTCCTGTTTCTGCAGTTTTGCTGATGGTGAGGTGACCATTCCGGACTGGCTCAACATGTTCAACTATGTTGCCGGTTATAACTGGAAGGCTGAGGATATGATGTTGGCAGGCAGGAGAGTCTTTTATTTGAAGAGGCTCATTAATTATCGCCATGGCTTGACAGGGAAAGACGATGATCTTACGCCACGGATGCTTGAACCGGCACGCGATGGAGAGATAAAAGGTCAACAACTTGACCTGCCGACAATGAAGGCTGAATTCTATGACTTAATGCGGATGGATCCAGACAAGGCCATCCCAACCAAGGATTGCCTTGTTGATATCGGCATGGCCGAAGAAGCCAAAAAAGTATGGTAATGGTTACCGGTAAATCCGGTTCTTCCATAGAAGCTTCTCCCTGCTGCTGTTAAATGTTTATCAGCAGTAAAAGGGAGGAGAAACATTAAACTTTAAAAAGGAGGAGAGAACATGGAATTTTGGAAAGATGCAGATGAAGCAATGAACACCATCCTGAAGTACCAGCAGGAGGTCATAAAAGACCCGGAGATAGGACCCGCATTGCAGAAACTCAACCAGCTTATCGTTTATGATTATTCAGAAAATAAGCCCGGCTGCAAAGTTTGGATGAACAGCCGTGACGGGAAACTGGAAGTAGGTTCAGGTGACCCTCCTGCGGGACTGGGAGAGCCGAATCTCGTGTTGAGCTGCAGTGTTGATGATGCTCACCGTGCGTGGTCGAACAAGTTAAATGTAGTTGTTGCTATAACCCGCAAGAAAGTACGGATAAAAGGATCAGCGGTAGGTTTGCTTAAGTTGGTACCAAAGCAAAAAAGGACAGCGGAGATATACAACAAGGTTCTGACTGATCTTGGCATGACTGATAAAATTATTAAATAAACATATCTAATGGCCCCGCAGATCACCTTATCAGGAGGGTTAATAACCCTTCTGATAAGGTGGGGCAATGCAAGGATAAACACATTTAGTGAGAAAAACAGCAGAAGGAAAAATTAATAAAAACATTGAAGTATGCGGACACCCCACATACCCCGGATATATTATTAAAGGTGAGAGTGCAAGTATGCTGATCGAAGCAGGGCTAAATATCATAGGGCCATCATATCTTCAGGGCGTAAACCGCGTTCTGGGTGATTGTTCTCTGCTCAACTATATTCTTGTGACACATGGACATTATGACCATCTCGGGGCAATATCATATTTAAAGAAAATGATTCCGAAGGCCATGCTTATGGGCCATGAATCACTGGCTGGTTTGCTCCAAAAGCAAAAGGTTCTCGATACGATGAATTTTTTAAGTGAGCAGACATGGTCATATTTTGAAGACATAAAAAAAATGATTTCGGAAAAAGATGATATCCTCATTCGGCCGGCTGCTCTGGGCAAAGGTTTAAAGGAAGGCGATATAGTTGAGCTGGGAAACTTAAATTGCCTTGTTTATGAAACACCGGGGCATACAAAAGATCACCTCTCATTTTTTATTCCGGAAGAAGGAATTCTCTTTGCTGGAGAAGCTCTGGGCAACCCGATAATGCAGAAAGACAGCGAACTGAAAATTGAATTTCTGACATCTTACACCGATTATCTTCAATCAATTGAAAAGCTGGTGAAGTTGTTACCAAAAGTAAAAATAATAGCCATGTCTCATCTATATTATTATACAGATGACGATGTTGAAAAGGTAATGGAGTTGGCTTATGGCGATACAATACGCTATCGAGATTTAATTGAAAAATACCTGGATATGGAAAACGGCAATGTAGATGCCGCTGTTCAGACTATGGTCAGGACGGAATATGATGAAAAAGGCAATGTCTATCAGGAAAGAAACGCTTACATGACAAATGTCAGCGCCCAGGTAAAAGCCATCGCGGCGCTTGCCTGCACATCCTGATCTAGATGATGCCGGGATATGTCGCCCTGAAAAGCGAAATCCCCAAAGGAAACATCACAGCCTCCAAGGAGATGATATGGATATTTTGACAACCAAGCAAAACGGTATTCTTGTAATTGAATTCAACCGGCCGCAAAAGAAAAACTCAATCACTGCCGCTATGTATCAGATAATGGCGGACGCGCTGAAAGACGCGCAAAACGATGTGGCGGTGCGAGTCATATTATTTACCGGCAAGCCGGAAATTTTTACGGCGGGCAATGATCTGGAAGACTTTTTAAATAGCGACACCCAAGGTGAACTTGCCAATAGGCCGGTTGCCGAGTTCATGTTGCAGCTTACTGCGGCAACAAAGCCTGTTATGGCTGCGGTAGCCGGCGCGGCAATCGGTATCGGTACGACAATGCTGCTGCACTGTGATCTGGTCTATGCCGCAGGTAACGCGAAGTTTTCCATGCCGTTTGCCAAACTTGGTTTGTGCCCGGAATTTGCATCCAGCATATTGCTGCCGCAGGCAGTTGGTTTTAAGAGCGCGGCGGAAAAGCTTTTCTTGGGTGAATCGTTTTCAGCACAAGAGGCGTTTGAAATGGGACTGGTCAACAAAGTTTTGCCGCCTGATGAACTCCTGACGTTTGCCATGGCGCAAGCAGCAAAGCTTACGTTATTGCCGGCATCATCGCTGCGCACAACAAAGAGTTTAATGAAATCCGGCCAATCAGATGCGGTATTGGCTAAGATGTCGGAAGAAGGAGATCATTTCAGCTCAATGTTGCTGGCGCCAGAAGCAAAAGAAGCGTTCAATGCATTCTTCGAAAAACGCAA
>Ga0114951_10006638_pt1 | contig 10156 bp, 6 predicted proteins | sample AM7aDNAmetaG_FD_88677 | JGI IMG/M metagenome (GOLD analysis project Ga0114951, IMG submission 88677) | Freshwater microbial communities from Finland to study Microbial Dark Matter (Phase II) - AM7a DNA metaG | ecosystem: Environmental > Aquatic > Freshwater > Lake | place: Finland: Lake Alinen...
CCGTCTGGAGATTGCGCTGGACCCCGCCGTACGATTTGTATCGGGATCGGTATCTACCTGGTTTGTTGCCACCCCGGGCAACAGGCAGGTGATCAGCTTTGATTTGTCGGACAGTCTGACTGGTGGCCGTGCAGTCAGGATCTGAATGATAAGGTGGACTCCGTGCTGCTGGTACTATCGGTGCCGTCGGGGAACCGGGCTGCCGCTAACGGGATGCTGATATCGGAGGAGCACCGGGCCGACCGGAGCATCTACCGGTGGAAGCATAAGCACCCGATGGCCGCTTACCTGGTGGGCGTATCGGTGACGAATTATGCGGGAATGACAGAGAAGGTTCCTGCGTTCGCAGGAATGACAGAGAAGGCCTTGGTACGAAGGTTGCTTTCTGGAAGAACGCTTTTGCGGGTATGGCCGGGAATAAGTATTTTCGCGTATGATCAGGATCGAAGAATTATATAAACAAGCGGAATCCCAGCGACTCAACTGACTTTCGCCGGGTTGCTTCTTTTCGGTGAACATCAGACCGGTATTCATATTGGTCGATTCAAGTCGCCGCTGGTTGTTGCCGTTGACGAAGCAATGACATTTATCAAGAAGAGCACAGAAACAAACTGCTTGCTGAGGCATTTTATCTGCGGGGTGACATTGAGAAATTTGGAACCGGGTTTTTTCGGATACAGGCTGACTTGCAAAATTCACCGGAACTCAGCTTCGTGCTCGAATCCATCAACGGATTTACACGTTGCGGGTTGGGTGATAGGTTGGGTGATGGGTTGGGTGATGGGTTGGGTGATAATCAAAAATTGATCTTGGACACTATCAGACGCGTAAAGTTCCTACTTTCGGCTTCGCCCCCGCCTCCGCGGGGGCAGGCTCTCGCAGGAATGACAGAAAAGGAATGCTACGTTGGATGCATTCAGGAAGAACGCATTTGCATGAACCGAAGTTGCCGGCTGCGAACTGAAGACTGCCTTACTCAACCCGATAATAGCCGCCTGTTTTGCGGCTGCCTTTATGGATAACCAGTTGTCTGGCAGTTAAGGTGCGTATCTGTTTATCAACGGTACTAAAAGGGCGATTGAGCTGTTTGGCCAATTCTTTGGCCTGAATTCCCGGTTGCTCAGCTATTTTTTTTATCAGGGCAACTATGGGCTCATTTAATTCACCATTTAATTCACCATTTAATTCACCATTTAATTCACCATTCATTCTCGTTGGCTCCAATGGTATGATCGTATGAAAGGTGTTTACTTCTTCTTCAAACGTTGGAACAGCACCTTTTACATATAATGGCAAATATTTATTGACATTAATCACGCCGGATCCCAATTCATCGAACCGGCCGAGTTGCATGAAAAATTTAGCCATAACCGGATTCTTTGGATAAGGTGAAAAATGTGCAGGTGATATCTTGCCTAATATATTAGGGTTATTAGCATTGACGACCTCTACCCGATCTTTTAAAATTGTGAAAACTGTTGGTGATGGATTGATATATTCGCGATGGACAATCAGGTTAGAAATTATTTCCCTGAATATCTTCTCCCTTAGACTAACCCTCAAATCACCCTCCAGATAGAACTTATCATCGAGATGTTTCGCCACAAATCCCATTAAAAGGTCATAAGTATCAATCAGGTTGGTCTGAATATACAGCCGGTCGTCATATCGGTCGATATCCGTTATCCTAACCAAGGCATCAATCTTATAATAGGGTGCAATACTCTGAATTATCTCATCTTTTCCAAACACTAACCCGGCTCCAAATGTATAACCTTCTTTGCCGGACAAGAGATCGCGACGGTAAAAACCAGCCTTGATAAGCATTTCTTCATCGCTAATGGCCAACCAGGGATGAGCAGGAGTTTTGCTGCGGATTAGGTTACGCACCTTATTGAATAAATCCGGTTTAAAATCAGAAAATCGCAAACCGGGAAAAATCTCGACCTCGGAAAAACGGTGAGATTTTCGGTTGACCAGCTCAGCAATCCTGTCGGGTTGGGTAATCCGGTAATCGCCATCTCCGGCCCGGTCATAAACAATCCCTTTGCAACGATGCACCCTTGAACTGACAGGCACCTGGGCAAGGATAATTATCTTCCCCTCAACAACAACCACATCAGGTGCAATGATAAAAGGAGGATCCAGTTTTTGCTGGTTATTGGTCAGATTGATAATGTTGGCTTTAACCGATTCAACAAGCTGGGCTGGAACCCCTATCGCGACTCCCTTATCGGTTACCCCCAGAAGAATTACGCCACCTTCACGGTTTAAAAAAGAGCAAACCGTTTCAAAGAAACTATCCGGCAAACCGTTTTGAGCTTCTTTGAATTCGAGGTTTATACCTTCTTTTCGGGTAAGTAGAATATTTACGAATTCAGCCAGCATGTTACAATTTCTTTTCAAAGGTAATTTTTTAAAATTGTTTTGGAGGCGATTTGTACGACCGCGAGAAGCTGATGAGAGAATGTTTTCGCTGTCGTAGTAACTCTGAAATATTTATGATCTTTATCAAATGATCCGCAAACTATTAATATTGCTTTCAATGATTGCTCCTGCGCTGCACGCGCAAAGTGGCATGGATATTAAGTATCACCGTCTGGAGATTGCGCTGGACCCCGCCGTACGATTTGTATCGGGATCGGTATCTACCTGGTTTGTTGCCACCCCGGGCAACAGGCAGGTGATCAGCTTTGATTTGTCGGACAGTCTGACGGTTTTGGAGGTTAAGTACCACGGAATGATTTTGACGAGCTTCGCTCATCAAAATAATAAATTGGAGATACAGCTGAAGACAGCTCCTGATGGCATGAGTACTCAGGGACGAGATCCCGACGTTCGTCGGGATGACACTTCTGTCGCGGGTGCTTTTTTTTACAGTACCTCGCCTCGAAGCGGTGTCATCCCGACGAAAGTCGGGACCCCGTCCCTTACCGCGGCATTAAGCAAAAGCATTTCGTCCCTTATCACGGACTCCATCCAGATTGCCTACGAAGGAATCCCGCCGGAGAACGGCAGCGGGTCGTTTACCAATGCAATGCATGCGGGGGTGCCGATCGTATCCACCCTGTCGGAGCCTTATGGGGCGGCAGACTGGTGGCCGTGCAGTCAGGACCTGAATGATAAGGTGGACTCGGTGCTGCTGGTGATATCGGTGCCGCCGGGGAACCGGGCTGCCGCTAACGGGATGCTGATATCGGAGGAGCATCTGACTGACCGGAGCATCTACCGGTGGAAGCATAAGCACCCGATGGCCGCTTACCTGGTGGGCGTTTCGGTGACGAATTATGCGGTTTATTCGGATTATGTTCCGCTGGAGAACGGCAAGTCTATCGAGATACTGAATTATGTGTATCCGGAGACCCTGGAGAGCACGAAGGAGCAGACGAAAAATATTATCAAGCCTTTCCAGTTGTATAATGAGCTGTTCGGTTTGTATCCGTTTGCGGATGAGCGGTACGGACATGCACAGTGGCAGTGGGGCGGCGGCATGGAGCATCAGACGATGAGCTTTATGGGCAGCTTCGGGTATGACCTGATGGCGCATGAGCTGGCGCACCAGTGGTTCGGCGATTTCGTGACGTGCGCATCGTGGAAGGATATCTGGCTGAATGAGGGCTTTGCAACGTACCTGACGGGACTTTGTTACGAGCGCGATCAGGGGGGTATTTACTGGGAACCTTTCAAGCGCCTGTCAATCAAGCGTGTGCTGAGCAAACCGGATGGATCAGTGTATTGTTATGATACCACCAGTATCGACAGGATATTCGATGACCGCCTGTCGTACAGCAAGGGCGCAATGGTGCTGCATATGCTGCGCTGGGAGATGGGTGACGAGAACTTTTTTAAGGCGCTCAACAATTATCTGTATGACCCGAAATTATCGAACAAGTATGCCACCACGGAGGATCTGATCGCCCACGCAGAGGCGGTGACGGGCAGCAGCTACCGGGAGTTTTTCAATGACTGGATTTTCGGCGAGGGGTATCCAACGTATAGTCTGGGTTATCGGCTGGGGGCGGATCATGCTGTGGAGCTGGAGCTGGGGCAGACGCAGAGCAGTCCGAAGGTGGAGTTTTTTGAGATGGATGTGCCGGTGAGGTTGTACGGGAGACAAAACGTACCCACCCCGACTTCGCGAATCGTACCCACCCCGGGCATCCAAGCCTTACCCACCCCTAACCCCTCCCTGAAACAGGGAGGGGAACGAGCTCCTGCCTGGCTTAGTAGGGAGGGAAGCTACAAGGCAGACTCCCTCCCTGTTTCAGGGAGGGCCGGGGTGGGTAAGGCTTGGATGCCCGGGGTGGGTACGGCTTGGACAGCGGAGCTCCCGCAGAATGTCGTGGTTAGTGACGGGGTCCCGACTTTCGTCGGGATGACACTTCTTCGAGGGAAAGGCAGTGACGCATCAAATGGCGTTGACAGCATCACCATCGTCCTTCACCACACGTTCAGCGGGCAGAAATTTAACATAACGGCACCGTTTGCGGTGGATTCGGTGAAGTTTGATCCTGATCGCTGGATTTGCACGGCAGATGCGGTGGTGACGAAGGTGGACGAAGTCCCGCTTGAAAATGAAGTGAAAATGTATCCGAACCCTTGCACGAACGAATTAACTGTTGAGCTCCCAACAGGGGACCCGGGCGATATAACGCTGTACGACCAGGTAGGGAAATTGGTTAGAAGGGTTAATAGGTTAGGAGTTGAAAAGACGGTCGTGGTGCAAATGGGGGGATTGCCGGCGGGGGTGTATTTTGTGGGGGTTGGAGGAAGGGTTGGGAAGGTGATTAAGAAGTGACCCTGCATAGTTACGTGGTTTGGGACGGGGTCCCCGCCCCACGCTTTCGCGGGGGCAGGCTTTTTGCCTTCTGCCGTCTGCCTTGAGTCTAAGTCTCAGGCTACCTCATAAATAACTGAATTCGCCTGATCCATTTTGGTTGATGCATTCAGGACCTCAATTCCCACGATTCCACCATCAGCATCATAATCAAAAATGATTCCCTGCTTTTCTTCCTCGCTGGTGGCAATTTTGGATCCAATTCCCGATTGACAAAGACTCGGTAAAGATATGGCTTATCGGACTCATCTCGTCATTCCATTGTTAAGGATATGATAGTATAGATGCACTATTGGAAAGGAAATGGAAAAATATCTGAAAAAATAGAACAGGTAAAGTACTTTCTCCAAGAAGGCCTTTTCAGAGTTCCGTGAATCTCTGAAAACCAAAGTGCCTTGATTACCAAGTCACTATCTTTAAGCAAACTCCGTATTTTTCTGTGTTCCCTGTGTTTCTGTGGTTAGTGCTAATTTCTTAACTTACTACGATGACAGAAAAGATAAAATATTAGCGTAACCAAAGTTACCGTAATGTAGGTTACGATAAATTTACCTACCTTTGTTCAAGATCAAAAGGTCATGAAATTTTACAATCGCGAATCGGAATTGAAGTTGTTGTCGGCAGTACAAAAAAGGGCAGAAAAGGGTGGCCAGATGACGGTGATAGTGGGCAGAAGAAGGATAGGAAAGACTCTGCTTGCAGTCAAATCAGTTGAATCACAAATATTTGTATATTTTTTTGTTGGCCGTAAAACCGAACAATTGCTCTGTGAGGAATTTATTGGTGAGATTGAAATGAAGCTAGGGCTCACCGTCTTGGGAGAATACAAACGATTTGGTCAACTTTTCGAATTCTTAATGCGGGAATCGGAATCCAGATCGTTTACCGTGATTATTGATGAATTCCAGGAATTCCAGAGGGTGAATCCTTCGGTATTCTCCGATATGCAAAACATCTGGGACCGATATAAGCGCACTTCAAAAATGCATTTGATCATAAGCGGATCTGTGTTTTCGATGATGAAAAAAATATTTGAGAATTCGAATGAACCCCTGTTTGGCCGCGCAAATGAACGAATCCATCTGAAGCCGTTCAATACGGACGTATTAAAAGAAATACTGACAGATCATTCTCCGGAATGGAAGCCTTCGGATTTGCTGGCTCTGTATACAATTACCGGCGGAGTTGCTAAGTATGTGGAAATATTTGCCGATCGGGGCTGCTTTACTCTGGAAACCATGCTCAGTGAAATTTTCAGGGAAAACTCCCTGTTGTTGGAAGATGGGAAAAACATTCTTATTGAGGAGTTTGGCAAAGAATATACGACCTATTTCTCAATCCTTTCACTGATTGCTTCATCGAAGACTTCGAGGACGGAAATCGAATCTGTTTTGGAAAAAGATATTGGAGGCTATCTTGAGAAACTTGAAAAGGACTATTCAATAATCAGCGCAGTGAAACCGATTCTTTCAAAACCAGGGAGCCGAAGTTTGAAATATCGTATTGATGACAATTTTTTAAATTTCTGGTTCCGCTTTATATACAAAAACCGGAGTGCTGTAGAAATCAATAATTTTGAATATTTAAAAGGATTGGTTAATCGCGACTTTCCTACTTACAGCGGACGGTTACTTGAGAAATATTTCATCGAAAAATTGTCGTTAACAGGAAAATACTCCAACATTGGCACCTGGTGGGAAAAGCGGAACGAGAATGAAATTGATATTGTCGCCATCGATGAAGCCCACTGGCATCTTCTTTTGGGTGAGGTGAAACTAAATGAAAATCAAATAGATCTTGCTGACTTACGAAGAAAACCTGCAAACTTGTTAAGGGAATTCCCGGGATACTCTGTGGAGTCCCGGGGGTTTTCACTGAAAGATATTTGATCCCGACAAGCCGGAAAATGATGTAAGAGAGTTGAGATTCCAATTGAGAATTGCGTTCCCGCTTTTGCGGGAATGACAGAAAAGGAATCTCCGAGGGAGGAGATTCAAGTGTGCAGAGAAGTGCCTTGATTACCAAGTCACTATCTTTAAGCAAACTCCGTGTTTTTCTGTGTTCCCTGTGTTTCTGTGGTTAGTGCTAATTTTTTTGACTTTTGAAGAAGGCTTTTGCGGGCACCGAAGTTGCCATGTGCGAACTTAAGACTGGAATTAGCGTAATAACTCGCCGCCCCATAATTTATCGAGAAAAATTCTCCAGGGAAGAATAGTTACAGCGCCTATCTGCCTGGGATCAGGATCGTTTGTGACCAGGATCTGTTTTTTTATGGCGTATTCCTCACTGAAACTTTTTAAACCGGCCAGGTGCCTGGGTTTGGCAGATTCTGTCGATTTTACTTCCACAGCAACTTCATGGTCGCCCAAAATAAAGTCGACTTCGATTTGCGAGGCGGTTCTCCAATAACTTACCGGATAATTGAGGTCGGAATAGTGACTGTGGGCAATGATCTCCTGGTAAATAAAATGTTCAAAAGCCTTTCCGAATGATTCACTTCCTGCTTCGATCCGACCTCTTTTAACAAGGTAATTGGCTACTCCAACATCGAAAAGATAGAATTTAGGAGAAAGTATTACCCGTCGTTTTGGCTTTTTCTGGAACGATGGCAAAAACCGGCCAATCATTGTATCTTCAAGGATCTGGAAATATTCCCTTATCGTTGGGGCACTTACCCCACAATCAGAGGCTATGTTTGCATAATTTACCATCTCTCCGTTATTCAGTGCCGCAATCTCAAGGAAATGTGAAAACGAGCTGACATTGCGAATTCTGGCTTCAGCCATTATTTCATCACGAAGGTAACTCCCGATATAGCCGGATAACAATTTTTGCGGATTTTTAGCGAGGTAATGCCTGGGCAACAATCCGTTATTCAATGCATTGAGCAAATTAAAATCGGGAACTTCCGGATAAACCAGCGGATACAAATCATACCGTATTGCCCTTCCACCAAGAAGGTTCCCCCCCGACCGCACTATTTTCCTTGGGCTTGAGCCACTTAGTATAAACCGGTTATTGCGATTTACAATTAACCACTGTATTTCATTGAGCAGACCAGGAATCCTTTGAATTTCATCCACAATAGCCAGCGTTCCGGGTTCCTGTGCTTCCAAAATCTCCCGGATTAATCCCGGATTGCGCAAAAAACGTTCGTATTCCTTTGTCAAAAGGAGATCGAAATACAATGTATCCGGATAGAGTTTCTTTAAAAGAGTACTCTTACCCGTTTGCCGGGCACCCCATAAAAAGGCGCTCCCGAGTTCAAGCCCATTGAAATTTTGTTGTCGAATATACATGATAATCGAAACTAATAGTTTTGTTTATCCTGATATAATAATATTCAAAGTTAATAACAGAAAACGGAAATATCAAATAAGAATGCTACAACAGCGTAAAGTTCCCGCATAGTGCCGAGGTAGTGGACGGGGTCCCCGTGCTGAATGTCGTGGTAAGGGACGGGGTCCCCGCTTCCGCGGGGATGACAACTCTGACGAGGCTGCAAACTGAGAACTGCAGACTGAGTACTGAGTACTGAAGACTATCTTTTTTCGGTTTTAAATGTGATTTTATGAATATCGAGAGGGACATCAGAAAACAATTATTAGCCTGGAAGGTAAATCCGGCCAGAAAACCATTGGTTCTGCAAGGGGCACGGCAAGTTGGGAAAACCTGGCTACTGAAGGATTTCCGGAGGCATGCCGGAGGCAGTGACAGCGCTTCTCGAAAAGCAGGATCTGGAACTGACCCAATCTGTCTTGAGCAATATTTTAAGAGCAAAAACACTGGATTTTTCGAAACATACAGAATATAAAGATATTGTCAAGATTGGCTATGTATGGGCTTCGATCCCTGCACAACTGGCAAGGAAAAACAAGAAATTCTTATATCAGGCAGCAAAACCCGGAGCCCGTGCCCGGGAATATGAGGACGCATTAGGTTGGCTTGAGCACGCAGGTTTGGTGCACAAGATTTATCGGAATACCACTCCGGGACTCCCTTTATCCAGATTTGATGATCTGAGTTCATTTAAATTATACCTCTATGATGTAGGGTTACTGCGCAGAATGTCATTTCTGGATCCCATCGCCATAAAGGAAGGGAATCGACTTTTTACTGAATTCAAGGGTTCACTTTCAGAGAACTATATTCTGCAAAGCATCATAACTCAATTTGAAGTCGTGCCGAGATATTGGTCTTCGGGCAACCAGGCTGAGGTGGATTTTTTAGTCCAATACCAAAATCAGATTATCCCGGTGGAGGTTAAATCAGGAGAAAGTATAAGGGGTAAAAGCCTATCATTATACAGGAAACAATTTCAGCCACCTATCAGTATCAGATTCTCTTTGCAAAATCTCCGTCTGGATAATGGACTGCTCAATATTCCGCTTTTTCTGGCAGATCAGACAAAGCGGATACTTGAAGGTCGAGATTCAAGGACCAATTTTGAATGCTGAAGGGGGAGGATCAAGTGGGCAGAGAAGTATGCTTTTTTGGTGGGGTGGTCTTAAACCTTGCTGAATTCTTCGAAAAAGGCTTTTTTGTCCATGTCCAAATGACGCAGTACTTGTTTAACTATAAATTCCGGAACCGGGTCTATATGCGTCTGTATGGTGATTGGTCTGTCCATGCTGGTTTTAGACCATTTTTCATGACCTCCTCTACCTTTGGAATCTCTGATTAAGTTTAAGCCCTGGTTTTCGAGAAATTTTCGAAATTCCCTGACTGGAATATTTGATAATTTCTTCGTTGACATTTCATAGAAATGCTAAACGAAAACAGGTAGGCCAACTTCCTGATGATAAGTATTTACCGGGTATTTGTCAAAAATCTCGGAAACGTACTTATTATTCTTAACAATAGACATAATACTAGGGGCTATCACTTTTTTGGGCTTCTTTGCAGTCCCTTTGAGGGTCCAGCCAAGTTTAGACAAAACTCTACTTAATGTTTCCTTTTTGAGTGTGTAATCAACAAAATCTTCAAACACAATTTCAAATGACTTCTTTGCTTCACCCAGATTTAATCCATAGCCAGTCAAATCCAAATGAGGAGAATAAATAAAATGGACCCTATTCTCGTCTTCGAAATGAAGGAGCAGCAACTTTACGTTAACACCACCTGTAAGGTTCTGATATTTACCCTCAAAAATAAATTGTGCCATAATTATTTGCCCGATTAGGTAGGGGGCAAAGGTCAATAAAACAATTTGGATAACCAAAAAGTCACCCATGTTGAGATTCGAAGACCCATTTCGTTCCCGCTTCCGCGGGGATGACAGAAAAGGAATGCTACGTTGGATGCATTCTGGAAGAACGC
>Ga0114951_10006639_pt1 | contig 10155 bp, 6 predicted proteins | sample AM7aDNAmetaG_FD_88677 | JGI IMG/M metagenome (GOLD analysis project Ga0114951, IMG submission 88677) | Freshwater microbial communities from Finland to study Microbial Dark Matter (Phase II) - AM7a DNA metaG | ecosystem: Environmental > Aquatic > Freshwater > Lake | place: Finland: Lake Alinen...
CCCGCCGCGATCTCGGCCAGACCTGCTGTGACCACGATGTGCGAGGAGGCTATGGCTCCCGAGATCCCGGCGGCCAGGGCAAAAGGCACCGTCAAGCCATCGGCCATGCCGATGACCACGTCGCGAACCACGTCGCTGCCGGAAAAATGCTGTTCAATGTGCTGCATGAGACAGTCCCGCGGTTAGTCCGCACCGGCTCAGCTTGTCAGCCTTCGTCCCGAATTTACAGCCGGAAAACACTCGATTTATCGGGGTTTTAAGTGGAGCGGGTGATGGGAATCGAACCCACGTGACCAGCTTGGAAGGCTGGAGCTCTACCATTGAGCTACACCCGCAAATTCCGCGACAAGTCTATGCTCCAGGCTTGCGTTGTCAATACCTCATTGTGTATGAATGACGACGGCATGAATTCCTTGCTTCTCAGCGGTGGGCGGGTGATAGACCCCGCGAATGGCTTTGACCAGATCGCCGACCTTTTAATCGTGGATGGGTCCGTTGCGGGGCTGGGACCTCAGGGGGTCCAGAATGCGCCCGCGGGGACCCCGCGATGGAACGCGGCGGGGGCGGTGGTCTGTCCCGGCCTGATTGATTGCCATGTGCATTTGCGGGATCCCGGGCAGACCGCCAAGGAGACCATTGCCACCGGCACCAGCGCCGCCGCGCGCGGCGGGTTCACGACCGTGCTCTGCATGCCCAACACCTCCCCGGCCATTGACACCGCTGGCACGGTGGCGCTGATTCGGGAGAAGGTCGTGCGCGATGCGGTGGTCAAGGTGCTCATCTGCGGGGCCATCAGCAAGAGCGCTGCTGGCGAGGAGTTGGCGCCGATTGGGTCGCTGCACCAAGAGGGGATTGTGGCGATTACCGATGACGGCCATTGCGTGCAAAACAACGAGCTGATGCGGCGCGCCCTCGAATATGCCCGCATGTTTCAGTTGCCTCTGTTGGATCACTGCCAGGATTACTCTTTGGTGACGGATGGGGTGGCCCACGAGGGTTACTGGAGCACCGCCCTGGGACTCAAAGGCTGGCCGGCCGCCGGAGAGGAGATGATGGTGTCGCGCAATATTCTGCTGGCCGAACTGACCGGGACCCCGATTCTGTGCCAGCACATCAGCGCCGCCGGCAGCGTGGCGCTGCTGCGGCAGGCCAAAGCGCGCGGGGTGCCCATTCTGGGCGAGGCCTGCCCGCATCACTTCACTTTGACCGATGCCGCTCTGGCGGGCAGCGAGGCCTTTTGGAATGAGGACGGCAAGGGGGTGTTCGGCTACGCCGGGGCGGGCGTGCCCAAGCCTGCGTGGCCGAGCTACCACACCTATTTCAAAATGAACCCGCCGCTCCGGTGCGCCCGCGACCGTGAGGCCGTCATTCAGGGGTTGGTGGATGGCACGCTGGACCTGATCAGCAGCGACCACGCGCCTCATTGCGATTACGAAAAAGAGGTCGAGTTCGATTATGCCCCCTTCGGGATCGTGGGCCTGGAGACCGAACTGGCCTTGGCGCTGATGCAACTCTATCACACCGGACGCATGACCCTCCCCGCGTTGCTGGCCAAGTTCACGGCGGCCCCGGCGCGCCTCTTGCGAATTCCGCAGGGCTCCCTGAGCCTCGGCACGCCGGGCGACGTGACCGTGTTTGATCCCAACGCGGAATGGGTTCTGGATCGGAACCAAATGGCCAGCAAGTCGCACAATACCCCGTTTGATGGTTGGCGGCTCAAGGGCCAGGTTCGGGCCACGATCGTCGGCGGCAAGATCGTGTGGCAGGGTCCGTCAGGTGAAATAGCTCCGCCCGGTCTCCCCTCTGCTCGGGGCTGACACCAGGTTGGCCTGGCCTGTCGGCTGCGGGTCTTTCCCGTTGCTTGGCTCGCGGCATGGCAGAGCAGGGTCCCCGGCCAGATCCGCGCTAAAATTTCCCGAAATATTTTTGAACATATTTCCCCCGGCTTGTCTAACAGCCAAATGTCTGATTGCGGTTGTTTTGCGGCTAAACAGAAGGCCCGCGGCGGGCTCGTCTGCGAGGGGCGGCGCGGTCGGAATTTGGGGCGCCGTGCGGGGCGGCGAAGGGCGCGCCGGCTGGTGGTTGGCGGAGCGGGGGATTCCGCCCGCGGAGGATGTGGAAAGTAAAAAGCGGTTCGGGTTGGAACCAGAGCGTGCTGTCGGTGCGGACGGGGCAAGCGGGCCGGAGTTCCACGCTCCGCCGCCAACCAGAAGAGCCGCGTGGCAAAGAACGACGAAAAAGGCGCTTTACACGGCCGGTGGGTTCGTGTATTAAGAGCGCCCATTTTGGCAGGACTGTTTAACTGCGCAAGTTGAGCTGTTGATATGATCAAAGTCGAACACTTATCGAAATCGTTCGGCCCCAAGCGGGCCGTCAACGATATCTCGTTCTCGGTCGAGCGAGGCGAGGTGCTGGGATTTCTGGGGCCCAACGGGGCCGGAAAATCCACCACCATGCGCATGCTCACCGGGTTCATTCCGCCCAGCGCGGGCAAAATCACGGTCGGCGGCCATGACATGGAGTCAGACCCCTTGCCGGCCAAGAAGCTGATTGGCTATCTGCCGGAGAACGCCCCGGCCTATACCGATATGACGGTATCAGGGTTCCTGGAGTTTACGGCCGAACTGCGCGGGTTGCGCGGCGAGGCCAGGGTCAAGGCGGTCAACCGCGCCATGGAGCTCTGCTTCCTGGAGGCGGTGCGCCACCAGAGCGTGGAGACGCTCTCGAAGGGCTATCGCCATCGCACCTGCTTCGCCCAATCCATCATTCATGACCCGGAGGTGCTGGTCCTGGATGAGCCGACGGATGGGCTGGACCCGAACCAGAAATACGAGGTCCGCAATTTGATCAAGCGGATGGGTGAAAAGAAGGCGATCATCTTCTCGACCCACATTCTCGAGGAAGTGGACGCCGCCTGCACCCGGGCGATTATCATTGATCGGGGGCAGATTGTGGCCAACGGCACCCCGCTGGAACTGCGGGCTAAATCCGATCTGGCAGGGGCGGTCACGCTGCGCGTGCTGGGGCAGGGGAGCGCCCTCGTGAAGCCAAAACTGGAATCCGTGGCCAAATCCCGCAAGTGCTCGATTGTGCGCGAAGAAGGCGCCGGCGTGGTGGCCCGGGTCTATCCGGCCAAGGAGGCCGCCCACGGTGAACTGGCCCGCAACGTGGCGGAGCTGGTGGCCCGCGAAGGATGGAAAATTGAAGAACTGCATACCGAAGAAGGACGACTCGATGAAGTGTTCCGGACAATCACCCTCTCAGACACCGTGAAGGAGGCCCAACGATGAACGACGCTATCAGCCATATCTGGACGATCACCAAGCGCGAATTAGGCGGCTATTTTATGTCGCCGGTCGCCTACGTGTTTATCGTCATCTTTCTGCTCCTGAACGGGTTTTTCACGTTCATGCTGGGCCACATGATCGAAGCGGGCGAAGCCTCGCTCATGCGCTTCTTCATGTGGCATCCGTGGATCTACATGGTGTTCGCCCCCGCCGTCGCGATGCGGCTCTGGTCGGAGGAACGCCGCTTGGGCACCATGGAACTGTTGCTGACCATGCCCATCACCCCCTGGCAGGCCATTGTCGGCAAGTTTTTGGCCAGTTGGATCTTCCTGTTCATCTCGCTGACCCTCAGCTTCCCGGTCATGCTGACGGTCTGCTACCTGGGCAGCCCCGATGTCGGGACGATGTTTGCCGGCTACTTCGGCAGCCTCCTGATGGCGGGCGGTTTCCTGGCGGTCACGTCGGCCACCAGCGCCGTCACCCGCAGTCAGGTGGTCAGCCTAATCATCTCGGTGGTCGCCTGCTTCTTCCTCATCCTGATCGGGTGGGAGCCTGTGACCCACTTCCTGCTGCCTTGGCTGGCCAGTTGGATGCGTGAGGACTGGGCCAACCTGATCACCAACTTCGTGGCCGGCTTCAGCGTCATGCCCGCGTTCATGGATTTCCAACGCGGCTTGGTCACCTCGGACAATGTCATTTTCTTCCTGTCACTCATCGCCTTCCCGCTTTTCCTGACAGGGGTCTTTATTCGCAACCTGCGGGCCGGCTGATCTCTTGGAGGACTTATCATGAAAGACAAGAAACTTGAAACTTTGCTCTACTCGTCGGTGGGCGCCGCGGTGGTCTTTGGGATCGTCGTGGCGGTCAACCTGATCGGCAGCTCCCTCAAGGTCCGCCTGGACATGACGGGTGACAAGCTCTACACCTTGGCCGACGGCACCAAGCGGATTCTGGGCAAGCTTGATGCGCCGGTGGAAGTCCGCTTCTACTGTTCCGAAAGTGAAGCGAACATGCCGACCCAATTCCGCGGCTACGCCCGCCATGTGGACGATCTCCTCCGCGAGTTCCGCCGCGCTTCCAAGGGGATGCTCCAAATCAAGAAGTTCGATCCCCAGCCCGATTCCGACGCCGAAGATATGGCCAACCAGGATGGGATCGAAGCGCAGGCTCTGCCCACGGGCGATCGCTGCTACTTGGGCGTGGCCATCAGCCAGGACCCGCAGAAGGTAGCCTTGCCGTTTCTATCTCCAGATCGCGAGCGCCTGCTCGAATACGATCTGGCCCGCGCCATCACCCGCGTGCAAAACACCGCCAAGGCGGTCATTGGCATCATGAGCCCGCTGCCCATTTTTGGCGCGCCCATGAACCCGATGATGATGCAGCAGATGGGCCGCCAGCAAAAGCAGGACCCCTGGTATATCATCGAAGAACTCAAGCGCGACTTCGAGGTCAAGCAGGTCAACATGGACCTGGACAAGATTGACGACGAGGTCAAGGTCCTGATGGTGATTCATCCCAAAGAGATCACCGACAAGGCCCAGTTCGCCATTGACCAGTTCATCATGCGCGGAGGCAAGCTGATTGCCTTCCTGGATGCGATGTCCATGGTGGACAGCCGGGGCAACAACCCGATGATGCAGATGCCGGGCGGTGGTTCCACCCTGGATAAACTCATCAAGGCTTGGGGGATCACCTTCGACAACACCAAAGTCGTGGCCGACCACAACCTGATGTGGCGCGGGGTCAACCAGCAGGGTGCGCCTGACGTGCAGCCGGCCGTGCTGGCCCTCACCAAGAAGGCCATCAACGCCGACGATAGCGCCACGGCTCAGATGGACAACGTCATGATGCTTTTTGCCGGCTCGTTCGGCGGCGAACCGGTCAGCGGCCTCAAGAAAACGGTGTTGCTCCAGAGCACCGCCGATTCTCAGCTCATTGACGGCATGACGGCCCAGTTCTCGGCCCAGAAGATCGTCGAGGACTTCAAGAGCTCTGGCACCAAGCAGGCTCTGGCCATCCGCCTGGCGGGCAAGTTCAAGACCGCGTTCCCCGACGGCCGCCCCGACGACAAGAAGGATGACGCGGATAAAAAGGACGAGAAGAAAGAGGACAAGAAGGCCGGTTTGCTCACCGAGTGCAAACAGGATAATGCGGTGGTGTTGGTGGGCGACGCCGACATGCTCTACGATGCCTTTTGCGTTCAGGTGCAGAACGTCTTCGGACAAAAGATCGCCATTCCCCGCAACTCGAACCTCAACTTGGCCCAGAACCTGGTAGAAGAGATGGCGGGCGACAGCAACCTGATCGGCACCCGCAGCCGGGGCACCCTGAATCGGCCCTTCACGGTCGTGCGGGAAATGCAGGCCAAGGCCGAGCGCAAATGGCAGGACGAACTGGGCAAGCTCGAAAAGCAGCACCAGGAGGTTCAGACTAAGATCAGCGAGCTTCAGGCCAAGAAAGAAGGCAGCCAGCGGTTCATCCTCTCGAAAGAACAGCAGGAGGAAATCACCAAGTTGCGCACCGAGCAGGCCAAGGCCGGCAAGCGCCTGAAGGAAGTGCGCAAAGAATTGCGCCAGGACATTGATTCCCTCGAAACCCGCCTCGAGTGGCTCAACATCATCAGTATCCCGGTGGCTGTGGCTATCGTGGGCATTGTCTTTGCGGTCATTCGAAATAAACGAAGGAGTGCGAAATGAATCGGAAACAACTCATTATTGCCGTTGTGGTGTGTGCGGTTTTGGGCGTCCTGGGATGGGTCGCGTCCAACCAGAACCGGGCGGATTACGGATCGAACGAGAGCGCCGCGCGGGTCAATACCGACGGGAACAAGCTCTTTCCGAAGTTCCCGGTCAACGAGGTGGCCCTGCTCACGATCCGTCAAAAGACCAATGAGCTGAGCCTGGTCAAGAAAAACGACCTCTGGACCGTCAAGGAACGCGGCGGGTATCCGGCCAATTTCACCACCCTCAAGGAGTTTCTCCAGAAGGTGTGGGAGTTGCGCGTGACCCGCTCCCTGCCCAAGGCCACCTCCAAGCAGATCGAGAAGCTCGAGTTGGTCGCGCCCGACAAAGGGCCCGGCACCTTGGTCGAGTTCAAGGATCAAGGCGGCAAGGCCCTCCAGACGCTCTTGCTGGGGGCCAAGTCCATGCGCGAAGCCCAGGGGGAGAATCCCATGGGGGGTGGTGGCGGCGGTTGGCCCAATGGCCGCTACGTCATGACCGATGGCAATGCCAAGTCCGTCGCGCTGGTCACGGAGACCTTCAACAACATCGAACCCAAGCCGGAAGATTGGGTCAGCAAGGATTGGTTCAAGATCGAAAAGCTCAAATCCGCCGCGGTGGTCTTTCCGGCCTCCAGCAACAACTGGACCCTGATGCGCCCGACCGACACCGGCGAGTGGAAACTCCCCGATGCCAAGCCGGACGAGTATCTTGATTCCAGCAAGACCAGCAGCCTGAACTACATGCTCAACTCGCCCTCGTTCGACGATGTGCTGGTGAATGTGAAGCCCGAAGACGCTGGCCTGGATAAGCCCGCCGCCGTGGCCACACTCGAAACCTTCGATGGCTTCACCTACGCGGTCAAGTTGGGCCGCAAGAACACCAACGACGACAGCAAGCTGACCTTGCAAGTTTCCGTCAAGGGCGAATTCCCCAAAGAACGCGTCGCGGGCAAGGATGAGAAGCCGGAGGACAAGACCAAGCTCGATAAGGAGTTCAAGGAGAAGACCGACAAGTTCCAGGAGAAACTCAAGACCGAGAAGGCCTTTGAAGCCTGGACCTACCAGGTCTCCAAGTTCACCGTCGAAAATCTACTCAAGGAACGGAAAGAGTTCCTCTCCACCAACGCGCCCGTGGCGCCGACCAACACCCCGCCCGGGTTGAGCCTGCCCGATGCGGCCAATGTTCCGCCGCTGCCGTTGGAGATCAAGCCAATGGAAGCCAAGACGGTTCCCGTGGTGAAGCCGATCGAAGAGATCAAGACGGCCAAGCCAACCTTGACCCTACCGCCCAAGCCCACGGATGCTCGGAAGCCCGGGGTGCAACCGGCCGGCACGAACAAGCCCGCCGCCCCCTCGCCCGCCGAGAAGAAGTAAGCGGGCACAAACGATTCAAGCCAACCCCGGTCGTTTACACGGCCGGGGTTTTTGCTTGGTTTGTCCCACAGGCGGATGTTTATCCTGCGCGGTTAAGCAAGTGCGGGTGGGTGTCCCAACACTCGACCAAGCCGCCGGAGCCCAGGATTTACGCATCCAAGCCCGGGATCACGGGTCCGAAGCCGAGCGTGGATGAGTTGAGCCCAGACCTTCTTGCGGTCACCAGACCTTCAGCGTGACCGAACCGCTCCCGGGCTTCTGGAACGGTCCGGGACTTGGATTGGACTTGCTCCGCTTCTTGCCGAAGTAGTCGGTGTTCACCTTGAGCGGCGAGCCGTCGCTGTTTTCGTAGCCCAGTGCCGGAATCTTCGCCTTGCCGAGTAACGCGGTGGTGACGAGTGTGGCGGGGGCTTTCTTGAAGGCCGGCTCGAGGGTGAGCTGAAGGGTGTAACGATCGCCCTCCGCCATCAGTTTCACCAGGGGATCGAAGTCCCGCACCACCATCGAGCTGGCCTCTTTGGCGGACGGTTGAGCGTGGTTATAGGACACGTTGCCGGCTGCTTGCAGTGGGTAGGCCCTGGTGTCGTAAACCCACAGCCCATAGCCGGAGACGCGGTGATGCCGGTCGTCGTTCTTGGCCACTTCGCCGGGGCTTCCGCCCGTGCCCACGAAGATGTTATTGTAAAACCGGTTGTCGCCGCCTTTGATCGCGCTCAGGCCCGCCACGACCGTCGAATGGGCGGGATGATACGGCGTCTGCCGGGTCGGTTCCTCGGTGGTCACGATCTTGCCGGTGAAGAGGTTGTGCGCGTAGGCTCCGCCCTCGGACATGTCCAACAGGGACGTGGTGGAAAGGAACAGGTTGTTGTCCACCAGAAACGGTCCGTGATCCACTTCCACGAACAGGTCCTCCGAGGCGTTGTCATGGAAGAGGTTGCCCGAGACGCGGGTGCCTTGCGCCATCCAGTCCAGCCAGAGCCCCCGGCAGGTGCGATAGATATGGTTGCCACGAATCTCCGAGTCAATCGCGGCATGAAACTTGATGCCGGCCATCTCCGCGCCCGAGAACAACCGCCGGATATGGATGTCGTGGATGGTATTGCCGGTGACGGTGCTGAAGGCCGCGCCCAGACTCCCGACGATCCCGGCCTGCTCGCAGTGCGAAACCGTATTGTTGCGGACGACGTGGTGCCCGATGTTCTCCCGGGTCCAGGCGATCGCGTGGGCTTGAGCGCGCTCGATGGTCTTGACGTATCCCTCGGCGGAATTGGCCGAAGTGTTGTCGAATGCGTCGCCGTGCTTGCCCAGGGCAATGCCCGAGCAGGTCGAGTGGCTGACCACGTTGTTTTCGATCAGCCAACCCTTGCTCCAATGGGTGCCGATCAAGCCAATCTGCTCAGCGGTCGGCGGCGCCCACGGGGTGGCGGCATGGCGCAGGGTGAACCCGCGCACGGTAATGTAATTGCGGCCCGGTTGGTCCGGATAGAAGATCGTTTGCCGGACATTGATCTCGACGAGTTGTTCGTTCGGGTTCACGCCCTTGAACTGGGCCCAGATCGTCGTGTTGGTTTCATCCACCTGGGCAAACCACAACTGAGGATTGAGCCCCGCCGTTCGCTCCGCTTTGGTAATCCACGCCGGACTGCCGGACATGAGCACCTCGTCCAGCTTGGCCGCCTCGGTCAGCCACTCGCCCTTCAGATAAACGGCGCCGGTGTGATGCTCCCGCTTGTTGTCCGCAAACCAATCGCCGCGAATCAGGTCGCGGTAAGGGTTGAACCGGCCAAAGAACGAGTTGGGCAGCGTCACCTTCCAGACGTTCTCCTGAACCTGTCCCCAGTGGTTGACCACTTCCGAGCCTTTGATCTCCACCTGTTCCCCTTTGGCGGCCTGGTACACAATGCGTTTGGCATCGGAGGTTCCACCCCGCGGCGGATTGATGCGCTGGCGATAGGTGCCGGCGTGGACGGTAATGGTGTCGCCCGGTTGGGCCAGATCGGCCGCATGTTGAATGGTCCGCCAGGGCGCCGACTTCGTCCCTTGATTGGCATCGTCGCCGGTGGTGGCCACGTGGAATTGGACGGCTTGCGCCGCCGCCAGCGGAGCCAGCAGCAAAACGGTCAGGAGTCTCAGTGTATGCTTCATAGTGTTTTCTTGGTTTATAGGCCAAGTGCCGGGGGGAAGGCCAGCCTGTTCTGCCGGGCGCGGCGGGATGCGGCCACGCGCGGCGAAATCGAAGGGCGATTATTTGCTGCCAGCCGGCAGTTTGGCACCCCGCAGGCGCATTCGGGATTGGGCCTGCGGAAGCTGCGGGGGAACGCGTTTGAGCTACGGGTCGGTTTGGATCCGCGCCTGACCCCTTCCGTGGTTCGCGATTATCTTCTTCGCTCCCACTTCTTCACCCGCTCCGCCCCCCAGATTGCCTCGATCTCTTCGAGGGACTTGCCTTTGGTCTCGGGCACGAAACGCCAGACGAACAAAACCTCCAGCACACACATCGCCCCATAGACCCAGAAGGCAAACGCGCCGTGGAAGTTCTGCACCAGAAACTCGTTCTTGTTGAGGAAAGGCGCCGTCTGGGTCACCACCCAGTCGGCGACCCACAGGCAGAAGGTCACCATCCCCAGCGCCCGCCCCCGGACGCGCGTCGGAAATATTTCCGCCAGAATCACCCACGTGACCGGCCCCAGCGAGAGCGCAAAACAGGCGATGTAGCCCAGAATACAGAGGAGCAGCCAGCCTTCGATCTTCTGGAAATACGCGGCCACCCCC
>Ga0114951_10006641_pt1 | contig 10153 bp, 8 predicted proteins | sample AM7aDNAmetaG_FD_88677 | JGI IMG/M metagenome (GOLD analysis project Ga0114951, IMG submission 88677) | Freshwater microbial communities from Finland to study Microbial Dark Matter (Phase II) - AM7a DNA metaG | ecosystem: Environmental > Aquatic > Freshwater > Lake | place: Finland: Lake Alinen...
CATCCATGAGCATAGAATATCACTACTTAAATATAAAGCTATTTATGTAACACTACACTAGCTCTCCGGTTACATCACCAGCGCGACGGTGGAGTTGTTAGACGAAGTGACTCCGAACTCTTCGGCAGCAGCAAGGCGGCTTTGAGGCTTTTCAGACATCGGTGGAATTTTCGCTGCTGTTGTGGACAGAGATGATGACGGAAAGATCAAGGCTGTCCGGTGCTTTGTTGGAGGTTGCGGCGGTAGTCGGGGTCGTTGGGGTTGAGGCGGACGGCCTCGGTGAAGTGCTGGATGGCTTCAGAGAGCCGGCCGCGTCGGGCGAGGGCGAGCCCCCAGTTGTAGTGGGCGTTGGCGTAGTCGGGTTTGTAACGCAAGGCGGTGACGTAACGGGCCTCGGCTTCATCGAACCGGCCTTGGGCGAGGAGTGCGTTGCCGAGATTGCAATGGGCCTCGGCGTAGTCGGGTTTGAGGCGCAGGGCTTCGGTGAATTGGACGGCGGCGTCGGCGGGGCGTTTCTGGCTGAGGAGGGCGACGCCGTGGTTGTAATGGATGGAGGCAGAGTCGGGTTGGAGGCGGAGGGCTTCGGCGAAATGGCTGACGGCTTCGTCGGTGTTGCCTTGTTGGTTGAGGGCGTTGCCGAGGGAGCTGTGGGCTTCGGCGTGGTTGGGATCGAGGCGGAGCGCCATTCGGAATTGGGCGATGGCTTCGGGGATTTTTCCCATGCCGAGGAGCGCGAGGCCGTAGTTGTGGCGGATCTCGGGACGGAGGGGAGCCCAGCGGATGGCTTCCTTGAACTGGGCGATGGCTTCATCGGGCCGTCCGTTGCGGGCGAGCGCGTTGGCCCAATTCCCGCGCGCTTCGCCGAAATGCGGCCGGAGCCGGACGGCTTCGGCGTATTGGGTCATTGCTTCAGGAATACGGCCGAATTGGAGCAGGACATTGGCGAGGTTGTTATGCCATGCGGCGTTATCTGGATTGTATTTAATGGCGATTGTGTAGTGCGCAAGGGCTTCGTCGTATTTGTGGCGCTTGTCGTAGAACACCGCGAGGTTGTAGTGGGCCTTTCCGGCTTGGGGATTCTTGGTAAGCGCGTCATGCCAAAATTTCTCCTGGTCTTGGTAACAGAGTGCTCGATTCCAACTCAACGAGCCAAGCGTTCCCAAGATGGAGATCCCAAGACCGACGACAACAGCTCGCGGTAACTGCATGATACCGGCCGCGACCAGGCTGATGACGCCGATGGTGGCGAGGTATTGCAGGTGGTCGGTGACAATGGGAGAGCGCCCGCTGTAGGGTGCGTTGAAGACGCCCAGAACCGGGAACAACATCCCGCCACAGTACAACAGCGCGAAAAGCGGGGCTTTTCCCCACGTCGAGCGGAACCACCACGCCACACAGAGCGCTGCGCCGGCCGCCGCGCTCGGCAGCCAGAACGAAGCCGTCACCGTGTTGAACTTCCACAGCGGATAGACCGCCACCAAATTGACCGGCATCAGCACCTTGAAGACGTAAAACCAAAACACGTGCCCGGCCGCGCCGAGACGGAACAGAAGGGGGCGGTCAATCACCACGCCGCGCGCGCCGCCCTGCAACTGCCATTGTTGCGACTTTATCGTGATCAGCGCGAACGCCGCCGCCAACAGGAAGAACGGAACACAGCGCAACCAATCCTTGCGGTCAATTTTCCCGCGCTGCCACCACGCGCACACCAGCAACACCCCCGGCAGCGCCACGCCTGAGGTCTTGCTCAGCAACGCCAGCAGGAACAGCCCGACTGATCCCCAGTACCAGCGTGGCGAGTTCTCGCGTTCGGACCGCAGGAACGCCAGCATCATCAGCGCGTAGAACACCAGCGAGAGCGTGTTCTTGCGTTCGGAAATCCAGGCGACCGACTCGACGTTGACCGGGTGCGCCGCGAAGATCAACGCCGCCAGCCATGCGCCGCGCACCTCCAGGCGTTTCAATATCTGCCAGACCAACAACGCGCCCAGCGCATGAAGCAGGATGTTGGTCGCGTGATACCCCATGGCGTTCATTCCCCACAACCGCCACTCCAGCCAGAACGTCGTCCACGTGATCGGATAATAATCCAGTTCCTCGGATGGCAGCCACACCTGCCACAACCCGTCGGCGGAGTGAATGACCGGATTTTCCGTGAGCAGCAGATCGTCGTCCCAGACAAACCCGCCCTTCAGCGCCGGCAGGCTGACGGCGACCGTCAGCAGTACGAGCAGCGCCGCCAATCCCCACTGTTTCTTATCGAATTTGACCATACTGTGTATCCCACCACATTCTCGGCAAGGCTCAAGAACTTTCTATTGTAGACATTCTCTTTCTTCTTGTCGGGGTGTCGGAATTTATTGGCTACCGCTGATGTTCAGCCTAACGGTAGTGGAGGCGGAATTCGAGCTTGCTTTTTGGGTTGTATTGCGGAGAATATGCGCCGTTTCAGGAGCCAACCGTGACAGACACCAATAAGATCACCTTCAGTAATTTAGAGCAATTCGAGCCGGATCTATTCTGGCAGCAGTATGGTCGCAAGATCATTTGGGCTACAGCTGTCGCCCTGGCAATCGGGCTAGTGGCCTACTTGTGGCAACAACAGCGGCTTCAGGAAACGGACGCCGCCTCTGCCAAACTTGCTCAAGCCACCGACGTGACCTCGTTGCAACAGATCGTCCAGAATTACCCCAGCAGCGATGTGGCAGCCGCTGCCCTTATACGGCTGGCTGACCTGCATTTCCGGGAAAGCCGTTACCCGGAAGCCGCCGCTGCTTACCAACAATTCTTGGAGAAGTATCCCAAGCATTTCCTGACTGACGCTGTCCGTCTGGGGCTGGCGGCGATCCAAGAGGCCACCAACAACTTTGATGGCGCTCGCAGCCTGTACTCCCAACTGGTCAACGCCAACCCCCACGGCTACGCTGCCGTGGCTGCCAAATTGGGAGCGGCCCGTTGCACCGAATTGCTCGGCCAACCCAACGAGGCGCGGCAGGCTTACAATGAAGTTATGGCATCCGACAAGGCTGGCGCATGGCAGGGCGAGGCATTCTTCCGTTGGACGGTTTTGGGACGTCTGTCAGGAAAAGCACTAGTTTCAAAGTTGCCGAATAATCCATAACTCCTTATCCTGAGATTGGTTAGATGGAGTATTTTTTTTTATTTAGTCGCTTGACAGTTTAAGGACTATCCATATAATTGGCACCAGTTGTTAGGAGTGTTCTCAGTTGAGAAGTCGTTGGTCAGGCGACTTCTTAGCATAAGAGACAAACAACTAAAGTGTAAGAGAGAAACGCAAACAACAACAACAGGAGGACACAGTGAAGAAAGTATGGTTAATAGCAGCGTTGATTGGCATCGGAATGATGGCCAGCAGCGTATTCGCTGACGTTCAGAATATCCGCCTCAGCGGCGATATCCGCGTTCGCGCAAACTACATCGATAATGGGAACGGGAACTACGACACCGGCACCACCGGTTATAAGATCAACAGTCGCGACAACGCGTGGATCGAGCAACGCACACGCGTGACCTGCGAAGCGGATCTGGAAGACCACGTGCTCGTAGTGGTGACGATGGAAGCCGATATGAACTGGGGTGAAGGCAATTGGCAGGGAAGCCCCTCGAATATCAGGAACAACCGTTCCAGCCTTGGGTTGAGCGAAGCCTATGTTCAGTTCAGCGAGATGTTCTTTACGCCAGCGACCCTGAAGCTTGGTCGCCAGTATCTGAACTATGGAAAAGGCCTGATCATCAGCAGCTACGATCAAGCTTATAACTTCGACGCAGCTCGGCTCGTGTTGGATTTCTATCCATTCACGGTTGACCTCGTCGGCGCTAAACTCTCCGATGGGAATTCTGGCAATAACAATACCGGAGCCAATCCTGGTACCGGAGCCAATCCTGGTCATGGTGGTAACGACCTGTTGTTCATCAATGGTCGTTATGAGGTGAAGGATTCCATCATCAAAGACGTGGAAGCGTATTTTGGCTGGGTCTCCCGCGCTTCAGCGGGAATGTACTCCCAGTGGGACGGTCCTTATTCGCCGACCCAAAACAGCGCTTCTCCATGGGTTATCGGATTGCGCGCAGATCTGACTCCGGTCAAGGGATTGCAAGTCTGGGCGGAAGGCGCTTATGAAGGCGGCCAAGGCCCGATCTCTTCTTTCCCTTATCAAGACACTAAACTCTCTGCGTTCCTTGCCAATGTAGGTGCGAAGTTCACGTTCAAAAATGTTAAGATGGAACCGGCCATCAACGTGGAATACACCTTCGCCTCAGGCGGTGGCCAGCTAAGTGGCAATGGTAATGCGTTTGTTCCGTGGTTTAACTCGAAGCCAGGCCAAAACGGCGAGTTGTTCCAGCCGATGCTGTCGAACATCCACATTATCAATGTGGGAGCCTCGATCAAGCCCGCGAAGAATGTCACAGCCTCCTTGCAGGGATATTACTACCTGAAGGTTGACAGCGACACCTACGCTGGCAGCGACCCGTTCATTGAGAACCAAGGATTGAGCAGTCTGACTCAGTACCAGAACGACAAGAGCGAACTGGGCTGGGAAGTTGACGCCATTGTTGGTTACGACTACAGCAAGGATGCACGCTTCCAGTTGGTGTACGGCGTGTTCATTCCGGACCGTGCGTTTACGACCTCCTCGAATGCTCCTAATGGTATGGGAGTCGACCGGGTGGTCCACGGCATCCGTGGCGAAGTCAACGTCAAGTTCTAATCTTAACGGATAGAGCTTAAACTCAGAGAACCCCCCGAGAAATCGGGGGGTTCTTCTTTTCCTGAAAATGAGCCATTCCGATGAGATTCTCGATGTGGTGGACGCCCGCGATTGCGTGTTGGGTCAAGCCACACGACGCGACATACACGTCCGTGGGTTGTGCCACCGGGCCGTGCACCTCTTCCTGTTTAATCCTGGTGGCGACCTGTTCGTCCAGAAACGCTCCGCCACCAAAGACACGTTTCCGCTGTGCTACGACTCCAGCGCCTCCGGTCATGTGGATCAGAGTGAATCGTACGACGCCTGCGTGGTGCGGGAGGTGCAGGAGGAGCTAGGATTGAAGATTCAGTTCCAACTGCTTCGTAAGCACTTCCAACTATCCGCTTGCGCTGAAACGGGATGGGAATTCGTCTGGGTGTATAGCATCCAAGGCGGTTACGTCCCGCTTGTCAACCCCGCCGAGATCGATGCGGGCGCCTTCTGGCCGCCGTTTGATGTTACCCGTCTCCTGTCCGATCATCCCGACCGCTGCGCCCCGTCGTTTATGCGCATCTTTTGTGAGTTTCAACAACGCAAACTCTTGCCCTGATAGACGTTTTCCGATATAGACATTGTTCCATGAGCCAGCAATACAACAAAGGTATTAAACGCAAACGCCGCCGTCGTCTTTTGGAGCGCCGCAAACAGCGTGCGAAATCAATCCCAAAAACCTCTTCCGCTGCTCCATCCTCAAGCTAACGCAATCTCCGCGCCCGCTCATTCCTAAACAAGAACCCCGACTCTTCGTCTCCGAAGAATCGGGGCTTGTTTTCGGTGGCGTCGCTCAGGCGATGCGCTATCAGATTAGCGGCGGGGCGCAGTCGCGCCAGTGCCGCCCGTCGTGCCAGCCGCAGGTGCATTGGTGGACGGCGGTGCAAACAGAATCTGGAATGCCTGTTGCCACACTTGCGGCGGATAGGTCATCCGCGGAATGTCGCTCCAGTAGCCGTTGAAAGTCGGAGGTTGGGGTGGACGGAAAATCCATGTGTCGCCCGTGCGGGTGTCAACCAGGAACAGAACAGAGTTCCCCTGGCTTTCAGGCTTCACAATGACTTGAAACCGACCATTGTCTGCGACCGATGCCGCGGCTGGAGCCGGAGCCGCCGGTGGCGCATTCTGCGGTGCTTGCGCGCAAGAAACCACCGCTACTGTGCCCACCAGCAACGCCGCGAGGACGCCGCTCTTTACTGCCATTAAACCGTACTTCATTATGTGATCCTTTCTGGGTTGTCTTGGATGTTGTATCTAACCTGCTCCATCGTTTCTGTCAAGTCGCCATCATGTTTTCTTGTAACACGCCAACAACCGATCTTCCGCCTGCTTGTCCCATGGCGACACACCTAACGGTGTCAACCCAAGCCCATTGCACGACGGATACACCATGATCTTGCCCGGTAATAGGTTCTTCTCAACCGCACGAATCCCCTCAATAGCACCGTCCAAACCTGACACCGCCGCCACCGACAGATTCGTGTCAAGCCGCCGCGCCAACACCTTCGCCAGCACTGCCTTCATATCCGCCAACACCGATCCGCTGGTACCGATAAAATACATTTGTTTGGCGATGTATGCATCCAGATCAAACGCTCCCGTCTTATCCACCGGAATACCCGCAAAGATGTTGATGATCGCTCGCATCCCGGCGTTCTGCACCGCCTGTGCCACCAACGCTGGCACGGGCGCCATGATGACAATGTAGCTGCACGCTTCTGCGAGCGATTCCTTCTGCGGATTGTACGGGCGAAGCATGGCGCCGTTCTGCTTCGCCACTGGATCGCAAATTCGTTTCAAGACCGCCAGCCGCTCGTCGTTCAAATCGCCGGCAAACACCGCCACACCACGCAGGCCGAGTGAGAGGTTGCGAATGACGTGCATCATCCCCATCGGTCCAGCTGCACCGACGACATTGACTGTGTCGCCTGCGCGGATCTCGGAGGTCGCGGGAATCACAGTCAGCGCCATTGACGGATCGCTGCCGGTCGTACCAACGACGCGGATGTTGCCGTAATGAATGCGTCCAATTTGTGCGGTCACTGGCCGTCCAAACTTACCGCCGCACTGACAGATGATGAACAAGCCATTGGTGGCGACGTTTTTGAAAAGCTTCTCTGCCACTGTTGGATCACTTCCAAAATAGATAACATCATCGAATTGCCCACTTGGCAGCGCGTCGGGCTGGACGCGAGAGGCGTTTGGCGCGGTTATCGTACCGTTGCCGACGACGAGACATTTGCCGCCGCGCTTGAGGGACCGTCGTTGGTGTTGGGCGTAGGAGTTATCAACACAGGCCCACGGTTCTACCAGCGCGATCGCAGACGCCGCGATGTCCTCCGGCACGGGAATCAGCATGGACTCGCTTTCCGGCGAGGTAATGACTCGTTCATCCATCAACACGTATTCCTGAAGCGCCCCCTCAAAGTTGTAGCCGAACGCCGCGTTTGACCCGGCCGTCGGCAGCCAACGGTAATCGGCCTGCACGAGAAAGCGGTCACCAATCTTGGCGCCCTTGACTTTGTCGCCGGCGGCAACGACACGCACGACCGTCTCGTGGCCGGGCACGGTTGGTTTATCGCCGGGGACGTAGCTTGGAATCTCAGCGAGCACGTTCTTGTCGATGCCGGAGATAACCTCCGACTTGCGCGCGTGCCCGGTGAACTGTTTGAGCAGCTTCAAGTCGGAGAAGCAAAGCCCGACCACCTCGACCTTGCAAAGCACCTGGTGCGGTCCCGGTGCCGGCACGGGTTTCGACTCGTTCAACACAAGCTGGTCGGGTCCGATCAACTGCACCGCACGTTCAGTTTTTGGAATCATTTTTGTATCCTTTCAAGAACCCGTTCGGGCGTCGCCTCCGCCGACAACTCACGGCCAGCAGCTTCGAAGAAATCGTTCTTCGCAGCGACGCTGGAGAATTTCTTCGCCGCCCAGTCGCTGAGATAACCTTGGCCGGAGCATTTCTGGAACAAGGTGTGGGCGTACATGATGTGCGCGCCCCTCAGAAAAACCGGCAACAACGGCTTCAACTCGGTGCTGCCGAAGTTGTCCACGAACTTGTTGCCGGGGCTGTTCATCTCGGTACCGACGATAATCGGAAAATGGTGTCTCTCCGCCAGCGCGACGACGTCGTACAGGTTCTGGAGCTTATGGTCCTTCACGCCGGGTGTAAAGTTGCGGTCGGGAATGATGTTCACTGCCGCCCCACCGCATTGCTCGTTCACGGCAATTAACTCTTCTATGCACTTCTCGCCGTCGGAGGTGCCGTCGAGCCATGTTATCGTCGGGATCGCGCCGCAGTCTAGCGCGCATTGGTTCATGTCTCCCATCAACGGAAATGATTTCTCGTCGGGCGGAACGTAGCCGATGCCGCCTTTCTTCATAGTTTTCGCGCGAATCAGGTTCTGCAACTTCACGCTGTCAGACGGCGCCCCGCCGAGTTTTTCCTCCCAAAACAACACCCGCTCCCCTGGTTCTGGGAACACGTGGACTGCCTTGTGCTCGAACGCCGTGCACAAGTGACGCTCCGTCGCGTTGCCATTCGGTGTCAACGGCAGCACGTCCCGCTCGTAATTCAGCGTTACCGGCGACATGAAGCTGTTCACGCGTTGAAGCATCTCACGGGTCCGCAGTTCCGCCGCCGCGCGCATTCGTGAGAGAAACGGATGTTCGTGGGCAGTGACGAACCCGACGCCCATGTGGTACGCGATGCCCGGTTCGCCGGGCGAATTGATCACGCGCATCCCAAACTCCGGCACGAACACCCGCGACTCGATGCTGGCGATGCCCTTGACCCCGACCAGCCGACACGCTTCAAGGAACTCCTCCACGGCGTCGAGCACATCGAAGTCCACAGTACCCGCCACGCAAAGCCCGCCCTTGCGCGCTAGCCAAGCAAACTTCGACGGCGAGTAGCCGTAGGCGTTGTAAGAGAAAAAAGTGTGCCCGTGAACGTTGTGGTTGGTCGTCGGCTCCGGTAAGTGGATCTTGCCGTCGCGGGCGAGGTCGACGAGTTCTAGCAACGCCTGCCGTCGCGTGGCGGCGGTGAAGTTATCCAACTGGTGTTCGAGTTGATCGATATGGGTGTCCATGACCTACCCGTCTTATAACAGAGGTCGCACAGTTCCGGCAAAAAGAAAGCAGACCGTGCCTCTCGGCCCGTACGGAACACGTCGTCGTGGCAACAAGATAGTTTACGAAATGGTTGGCGATCCTGGTCTCTACTACGAAGCAGCGAAAGCATTTAGCGATGCAGGGACACCACTCACTGAAAGGAGATTTTGCCTCGCTCTCGCTGTCATGTGTAGCGTTGTGGTAACATATACTAAAATGAAAGGCTCCTTTTTTGAAAACTTCCGATTGGCAAGCCTTGTAGTGGGGGGCTATTTCATTGTTCGCGCCTTGATAACCGGACGCATTGAGTTCCTCGGAGGAAGTCCGATTGCGCGCTCACTGACACCGCACAACTTCTGGATTGTCTGGGGTGTGATTACGTCAGTATTTGCGCTCATTCTGTTTGGCCTATTCCAGGTTGGAAGCTGAGTCTCTCAGTGCATTTACGGAATTGAGCCTGCCAAATTGATGGATGACTTGCTGCCACCTACAATAGCGCAGAGATGGACAGGCGGAATGCAAGTCGAGGTGTTTCAGCGGAACATGAACTCAAACCTAGAAGTAGTGATTGGAAGACTGTTGTTGGTCAGTCTGCCACACCTTTGCTGGTCTTGTCGGTGATACCAGAGAATGAGCTGTGGGTGATTGCGTGCCATGCGGCGCGGCGCATGAGGAGGTCCACAGTAGGATCCACACCACGGGGATGGTAATTCGCGATGTGCTCAGGCGATTGTCGATAGAGCATGCCGAAATACAGATAGCCCAGCAATTGTTCCATTCCGCTCGTGTGGGAAAGATGGTTATCATCCCGATAGAAACCGCATTTGCCGCCGAGGTATTCAGCCACGCAATCAAAACCGGATAGCCTCCCCGCAAAGTAATGGTGCAGCATCTCAACCATAGCCGCCCCTGCAGGAATAATGTGAACCTTGCGAGAATAACGAGCGTTAAGCGCATCATAAATCCCGCGAAACATTGTCTGTCCTAGAGCTTGTTGGGAGTCTATGACTCCGAGGATGGTTTCGGTGGAATTGGTGGATAAAGCTTGCGGATACGTCGACCACCCATCCTGAATCAGAAAGGCCATATTCGGGTTGTACTTGAGGCAAACATCAATCCATTGTGTATAGCACTGCGGAGTATCACCGTAGTATACACCCCAACTCATGACATCCCACTGTCCTGTGGCGATGGCGAGCAAGAGAATTGGCGCTGCAGGCTTGTCGCCAAATCTGCCAAACTCCGTCAACCAAATGGCGTTTGCCGAGCCAGTAGCGCCG
>Ga0114951_10006642_pt1 | contig 10151 bp, 7 predicted proteins | sample AM7aDNAmetaG_FD_88677 | JGI IMG/M metagenome (GOLD analysis project Ga0114951, IMG submission 88677) | Freshwater microbial communities from Finland to study Microbial Dark Matter (Phase II) - AM7a DNA metaG | ecosystem: Environmental > Aquatic > Freshwater > Lake | place: Finland: Lake Alinen...
ACCCGGAGTAGAGCCGATGGAGTTAAATTCTATGGAAATCAGTTCGGGACAAATAAACTACTTTGATTTCCTGGGCCAAAAGGTTGGGGTTAGTCGGGCGGATAATGATGAATATCAGCACAATACGCTGTTTAATGATAAGAAAGCCCAGATCATTGCATTCTATGAACGGTATGCAAAGAATCAAAGCTGGCAAAAAATCTCTCATGAACTATACCTGTTATCCCAGGCTAAACAATTAAACGATTGGGGGTTCTATTACCTGTTAAGTATAGCCTCAGAAAGTATCTTTCAGGACTCAGATGAACAGGTGCTGTTTACCTGGCTTAGTCTTCTTAAAAGCGGAATCAATGCCAGAATCGCATATAATAAAGAGTCTATATACGTTTTAGCCGCATTCAAGGAAAAAATCTATAATACTGGAGTTGTAACTATCCTGGGGCAGGATTACTACCTTCTGAATCGGAGAAATGACAAATTATCGGGTGGACTGCATACCTATGAAGCAAACTATCCGGGTGATTTAAAACCGGTTTCTATCGAAATGAAAACCCTACCAAAGCTGGCTAATGTCCCAGAAAACCGAATTTTCATTTTCGATTTAGATACTCTTCAAATCAGAATTAACCTTTCTTTGATAAACTTTTACTCTGCATATCCTGATTGTAATCTCCCGGTATATTTCAACACCCCACTCTCACCACAAGCCATTTCGTCTCTTGATGCTTCATTAAAGCCAATGATGAAAGACAAGGCTGATAAGGAGAAAGTGGAGATGTTATTAAAGTTTGTTCAGGATTCCTTCCCGTATAAACTCGATATGGAACAATTTGGCCGGGAGAAATACTTCTTTCCTGATGAAACATTGCATTACCCTTATTCCGATTGTGAAGATAGGGCCGTATTTCTGGTAAAACTTGTTTATCTTTATACGAATTTAACTGCAATTGGTCTGGAATATTCCGATCATGTATCAGTTGCCGTTAAATTGGATGAACCAATACCAGGTTCTTATGTGGTATTTAACAATGACCGGTATTATATATGTGACCCCACCTTTATCCGGGCAGGGCTTGGTATGGCCATGGATGAAATGAAAAAGCAATCGCCTGATATTATTGTTGTTAACTAATGTAATGAATTATGGTTCTGTCAGCAATTAAAATTAATTTTTACAGAATCCTTCTTTTTTTATTTCTGTTTCCATTCACTTTATTTGCTCAGGAAACAACAAGAGCTACTGGGAAGGCTACCGTAAAGATTGAATCTAATATGACCAAGGACCAGGCTAAAGACATTGCCCGTGAAATGGCAATGATTAATGCCATCGAAAACGAGCTTGGGACTTATGTTGAACAAGCTACTGATATCCGGGTCGATGAAGGGAAAGTCCAGTATAACATTATCGGAACAACCAAGGTAAAAGGAGATTGGATTCGTACTATCGATGAATCATTTACTGAAGAGGATGATGCTTCGCATGATAGAACAGGTCAGAAACTCGAAAATTATATTGTCTGTAAGATTACCGGTGAAGTCAGGAAGGCCACAGCTAAACCAATGATTCTGTTTCAAACCCTGAACTGTCCTGATCCTGGGTGCAGACAAACTGAATTCTTCTCAGGGGAATCCATGTATCTTTTCTTTAAAAGCCCGGTCGATGGATATCTTTCAGTTTTTCTCGATGATGGAGAACGGGTTTACCGATTATTTCCATATACCAGCATGACTGGTAAGCAGTATAGTGCTGGGTTTATCAATGGAGATAAGGATTATATTCTTTTCTCAAAAAAGAAGAACGATACCCCATTTATCCCGGATGAATTTGAACTTTATTCAATCAGACAGGCTGCGGAATTCAATAATGTTTATGTCATTTTCTCAACGGATCCTTTCGAAAAACCGATTCTTGAGGAGTCAACTTCCAAACTACCGGATGGTACTGATTATAAAATCCCAAAATCACTTATATATAAAGATTTTAATAAATGGCTGGCTCATAACCGGTCAATACTGCCGGGATTTATTGATTCACGAATTAAGGTAACGATTGTTCAAAAAAATTAAATGTAAAATTATTTTCATGTTTTTGTCACATTTATCCGATGTACGGTACTCATCATAAAATAGTAACCTAAAATCAATCATTATGAAAGCGATGTTAAAACTTGCAGTCATTTGTCTGCTTGCCGTTCTGATCAATTATCCTGTGACCGCACAAACGGACAAGGATGCCCAGAAAGAACTTACTTCAAAAGCAATAAAACTAGCACGTAAAGAAGCCAAGAAACTGACAAAGGAGGGCTTTTACGTAGCCAGAGGTGCTGTGCCAATGGACAAGCAACTTGAGACTGCATGGACTATGCAGTATCAAAAGGATGATGATGGATTACCGAAATACATTGTTGAGACCGGGAATTCGACAGCTGAATCTCAGACTGCTGCAAAACTTCAGGCTACTGAAACAGCTAAACTTTCCATTGCAGGGAATATCACCTCTAACATTGCGGCTCTTATTGAAAATAACATTGCGAACCAGCAATTAACCAGTGATGAAGCAGCCTCTGTGACAAAAACAGTGGCAGCCTCTAAAAATCTGATTGCTCAAGAATTAGGTAGGACACAACTTGTAGTTGAAATGTATCGTAGAATTGGTGTAAATACTGAAGCCGACATCAGGCTTGCCTATGATTTCAAGAGTGCAAAAGAAATAGCAAAGAAAGTAATTCGTAAACAGTTGGAGGACCAGACTAAACTCCTGCAGGATAAGCTTGACAAGTTGATGGATATTAAATAATTCAACCCCAGTGACCGGAGATTCTCCGGTCACTGAATTATTACAAATTGCCCTTTTTAGATTGAATCAGAGCATAATACGGGATATGAAAAAAACGGTACTGACTTTTTTAACATTTTTTCCTTTACTAAGTGTCTTTGCTCAAATGAATGTGGTTGAAGAGAAGGTTATATCTTGTTCGATTCAGCCCAACATTATTTGTTTAAGCCCCGATGGTAGTACCTTGATAGTAGGTGGTAATGGTAAAAAACTCCGGGTTTATGATGCTTATTTAGGTTCTGAACGAACTACTGTTACTGTTAAGGATGTCTTTACAATCTATGATATTCAATTTGCCCCTGATGGTAGAAGTTTTGCCGCAGCAGGGGACGACTATATTGTGATTTTTGATACCAGAACCTTCGAAACACTATTTGATTTCAAGGCTGGTTCTGGTAATGTCAAATCGATATCTTATAGCCCTGATAGTAAAAAGTTAATCGGTGTATACAAGAACAGAGCAAGTATTATTGATTTAACAACATGGAAATATACTTTTTTAGGAGATAGTGATTATGAGTTTACAAAAGTTGAATGGTGTTCATCTCAATCAATAATAGCATTTGCTGATGATCATGAAAGAATTACAATATGGAATATTAGCGAGAATAGTAAAAAATTATTAATTCAATCCCCCAAGGAACAAATTACAGGTATTGGATTTTATCAATATGAGAATCGTTTATTAACAGCTTCTACTGTTGGTGTTATTAATATCTATGATATTTTAACCAGAGACAATATCAAAAGATTAACCTTCAACGAACATTACCCAAGATTTGTTTTTAATCTGTCTCAATTTGATTGTCTTATTAGTGGAGGAGAGGATGGGCGTTTAATACAATGGAGCCTTTCGGATTATAAACCAGATGTACTTGTTCAATATCCTGATGATAGGCTTTTAAGTTATTCTGTTGCTCCTGAAAAGAATAAACTTGCAGTTGGATTATCCAATAAATCAGTTCATATTCTTACCGTTTCTAATTATGGTTTGCCGATGCTTAAACGAATCGTTTCTAAAAAGACATTAAGCTGGCAGCAACAGGGTAAATATGAGAAATCTTCGGAATTTGTCAAACGTGTTACTGATTCTGCCAGGATAAAGCAAATTGATATTTTTACTCAGCAGGTTATTGACAGTTTGGGACAGACTGGGAAAAAATGGGTGCTTGAATCCACCGAGTATGATGCAGACAATGAAACTTTTAAACTTCATTTCAAAGATTATCCATCAATACTCGTAAATGTTCCTCTTAAAGAGGCCGAAAGTTTTGATGGTTCTTCCAAGCAATTACAGTTTACCAATCCTAAATTCACAGTCGAGAATAATGCCTTTGTGCTGATGCACATTGAAATTACTAATCCAGCCAACCAAAAATCCTATTCCTATGATAAGCGGGAGGCAATGGCATTTAATCCAGATAAACTTGCACTTAATTTCGACCCAATTAATTTAACACTTCCGAAAACAGAGAATGGTGCTAATGCATCGACAAGGCAACCTGCTTCATTGGTTGAGTCAAGACCTTCAGACATTGATCAGGAGCTCCCTGTAGGAACAAATAACTACAAGGATGCCTATGTTTTGATTATAGGGAACGAGGACTATACTAAATACAATTCGAATCTATCTCCCGAATCTAATGTACCCTATGCCAGGAATGATGCCAGGAGTTTTTATAACTATGCCATAAATATTTTAAATATTCCCTCTGAGAATGTTTTTTTCTTTACCGATGCGATAGGATCGGTTATGAAACGAGAGGTAGAAAAATTATGCAAGCTGGCTAACCTCAAAGAAGGCAAGATTGATTTGATCTTTTATTATGCTGGCCATGGACTTCCCGATGACAAAACGAAGGAAGCCTTTATTTTACCTGTTGATATCAGTTCTGAAAACCTTAATGAGGGAATTAAACTTGCTGATTTATATCAAAAATTCTCTGTCTCTAAAGCACATCGTACGGTCGTGATTGTCGATGCATGTTTCAGTGGTGAAGGGAGAAACCAATCATTACTTGCAGCAAGGGCAATCAGAATGAAACCACAGGAAGTTACTCTTGAGGGGAATATCGTTGTTATGACTGCTGTGAAATCTGACCAGAGGTCACTCCCTTATAATCTTCAAAGGCATGGGATTTTTACTTATTATCTTTTAAAGTATTTAAAAGAAACCAATGGTAGTGCTACTCTTGGTGATCTTGATCATTACCTCTGTGAAGAAGTATCGGTGACTTCCTTAAAACTTTGTGGGATAGAGCAGACTCCCCAGATTGTTGCGGGTAATGGGGTTGATAAAAAATGGAAAGAATGGATTCTCAAAAAGTAATTATTAGCACTTTTTATTCTTGTAATGGTTTTGATTTGTTGTTTCCATAAAATATTATATATTTGAGATTATATATAGAGATTTTGGATAGATTCAACTTTCTTTTTGTTTAAAGCACTTTTTTACGTACAAATGCCTATTGAAATGAAAATTATTACTAGACTCCTAATAAATATACTTCTCTTGGGTTTTGCAAATTCTTTTTTGTTTTCGCAGAATATTGAAAATGTTCATTTAAATGTTATTGCTGAAAAAATAATAGTTAATTATGATCTAATAAACTGTTCCCCAAAAAAACGATACGATATATCTGTTAGATTTTTGAATGGGAATAAAGTGATTTATCCTAAAAGCATTATTGGAGATCTAGATACAATTATTTGCGGAAAAGATAAATCTATTACATGGGATGTATTAAAAGATATTGATGATCTTTCCGGAAATATGACAGCAATTGTTGAAATTTCAAAGAGTCATTCAATAAAAACACCTGGTGGCCCCTCAAATGCACTTCTTTCTTTACTTGTACCTGGTTTAGGTGTTAAATTTGTGACGTCTGGTCAAAAAAAGTGGTATGTTAGAACAATAGTAGTTTATGGACTTTACGCAATTGGAGCTGGATGTAAATTAATATCAAATAGCCAATATGATAAGTATCATCAAGCCATTGATCAAGATTCAATGGATAAATATTATAATAATGCAGATCTTTTAAATAAATCCTTTTATGTATTTGTAGGAGCAGGGACTCTGGTCTGGATATGGGATATAATTTATGTGGCTGTCAAAGGTTCAAAAAATAGAAAATCAGGAAGTTTTGGATTCAACTATAATCAAGACTTGAAAACTGTATGTTTAAATTATTCAATGAAGTTTTAAGGCCTTCAGTGTTATGAACAGATTTCTTATTATGATTTCGTTACCAATAGTGTTTGGTCTTAGTAGTTGCGATAAATTTACCTTACGCCGTGATAATCCATTGGATTCGAAAAATACTATCAATAATGGTATATTACTGACATTTTCCAGTTTCGATGTAGTATATGATAACAATGGTGATCATATAATCAATAAGGGTGAAACAGTTTATTTAAAAGTATTTATTGCAAATAATGGTTCTAACACATCAAGTAAAGTAAAGGCAATATTTTCCTCGACTAGTTCATATATATCAAACTTAAACCCAACTGCACAAATCGATTACGGTGATATTTATCCTGGTTATACTGAGTATGGGAATTCTGGTTCTGCGCCTAATTATAATGATTATACTATAAAATTTACTGTTTCAAATTCAGCCCCAAATAATTTAAAAATCCCAATTGATATTGATATTACTGATGGGAGTGGTATCTCATATAAGACTAGTTTCGAAGCGGAAGTTCAGGCTACAGGTGGGCAATTATCTGTCAGTAGTTTTGACGTAGTTTATGATAATAATGGAGATCATATTGTTAACAAAGGGGAAACAGTTTATTTAAAAGTATTTATTGCAAACAATGGATCAAGTACAACTAATAAAGTCAAAGCAACATTTTCATCCAATAGTTCATATTTATCAAATTTAAACCCAACTGCACAAATCGATTATGGTGATATTTATCCAGGTTATACTGAGTATGGGAAGTCCGGTTCTGCTCCTAATTACAGTGATTATACAATAAAATTTACTGTTTCAAATACCACTCCAAATAATACCAAGATACCTATAGTTGTAAATATTGTCGATGAATCTGGGAATTCTTGGTCAAGTAATTTTGAAGTTGAAGTGCAGGCAACAGGTGCACTTCTGCAATTCAACAAATTCGAAGTTGTATATGATGATAATGGCAATCACATCATTAACAAGGGGGAAACAGTGTATTTGAAGATATATATTGGTAACAATGGATCAAGTACGGTAAATAAACTTAATGCAACATTCTCCACAACTAGCCCATATTTGTCAAGTTTATTTCCAACGACACCAATTAGTTATGGAGATATTTATGCAGGATATAATGAATATGGAAATTCCGGTTCTGCCCCTAACTATAATGATTATACAATAAAATTTACTGTTTCAAATAGTACGCCGACAAACTCCCAGATTCAAATTAAGATTGATATGCTCGATGAGAACCTTAACCAATGGTCTGATAATTTTCTTATTAATGTGCAATAAGTTATTTTGGTGATCGTAGATAAAAATTTATGTATTTATAAGTATGAAGAGTAAATTCCTGTTAATATTTCTAATTCTACTTTACATTGCATGCAATACAATTGCACAGAAAGGAATTAGTGAAACTAGATTCATTCAAATATCCAAAATTCCAAAGCCCACAGCTCCTGCATCTTTAATAGTAAGTGACATAATATTCTCTGATTCTGCTGGTAATAATAATAACACTTTAGATGCAAATGAAAAAGCTGAATTATCTTTTAAAATAAAAAATGAAGGATTGGGCGATGCATACAGCTGTAAAATGTTTATAGAGGAACCTTACAAGATAAAGGGTTTACTATTTGATTCTGAACGTTATTTAGGTAATATTAAACAAGGGGAACAGTTGAAACTAAAGATTCCAATTGAAGGCACAATGTTTCTCGAATCCGCCCATCCCAGTCTTAAAGTAAGAATAATTGAAGCTAATGGATTTAATTGTGATCCTTTTGAGGTTTCATTTCAAACGCTTAAATTCTTAAATCCGCAAATTATTATCGCAGATAAGCATTTTACAACTCAAGAAGCAGGTAAAATTAAACTTGCTCAAATCTTGAATTTGCAATTAATAATTCAAAATATAGGTCAAGGTAAAGGCTCCAATATTTATATTCATTTTAAGAATCCACAGAATGTATATCCAACCGGCAAGACAGAATTTTATTTTGAAACTATAGAACCGAACCAGAGTGAAATAATAAATTATGATTTTTTTGCTAATAAGCAATATGTCGATCGAGAAATACCCATTGAAGTCGTTATCACTGAGAGTTATAATAAATATGGAGAAAGTAGAGTGTTTTCAGTTTCATTAGAATCTGATTTACAACAGACTCAAAAAGTTAACATTCCATCTTCAACTCATAATGCAATAATAATCACTGAGGCATCAATATTATCTAGTGTAGATAAAAATGTACCACAAAATACCTTCAAAAATTCAAAGCGTTTTGCATTGATAATTGGGAATGAAGATTATACCAAATATCAAGCAGGTCTTGATGATGAAAATAATGTACCTTATGCAAGAAATGATGCTCAGATCTTTAAAGAATATGTTATTAAAACCTTAGGATTCTTAGATGAAAATGTTTACCTAATTGAAAATGCCACTGCCGGTGAAATGAATCAAAAGATAGAGCTTATAAGCAAACTTGTTGCGAAGACGGGTAGTGAAGCTGAGTTAATGTTTTACTTTGCTGGACATGGTTTACCTGATGAAGTGACTCATATACCTTATTTAATTCCAGTTGATGTACGAGGGTCAAATTTGCAATTTGCCATTAAGCTTTATGATGTTTTTAAAAAATTTGATGAAACCAAAGCAAAGAGAATTACTGTTTTTTTGGATGCATGTTTTTCAGGAGGAGGAAGAGAATCAGGATTATTGGCCTCACGAAGTATACGTATGAAACCAACGGAAGAAAATTTATCAGGTAATATTGTTGTTTTTTCAGCTACAAGTGGAGAACAAACTGCTCTTCCTATTAGTAAGGAGAAACATGGTATTTATACCTACTTTCTTTTAAAGAAATTGCAAGAAACTAGTGGAGATATAACTTATGGCGAATTGGCTGAATATCTTGCTAAGACTGTCTCGCTTGAATCACTTAAGATCAATCAGAAAGATCAAGACCCATCAGTTCAGACTAGCCAAGAAGTATCACCAATATGGAAATCATGGAGATTCCGTTAGAATCATAACTTTATTCAATAAATCTAAGACATATTATCTTGAGATCCAGATATAACCCAAAAACAAAAATTGAAATTAAGTTTAGGAGGTTTTTATGAAAACATTGAATTTGACATTTTTTTTATTTTGTATATTGGTGTTATTAGGATGTCAATCAAATGAAAAATGGGAGTACAAAGTTCTAACTATTTCAAATCAAGGATATGATCGAGATGGTCATGATGCACTTAAAGCAACAAAAGCTTGTCCTTCTGAATCTGATCTTAATAAACTGGGCACAGAAGGATGGGAATTGGTGGCTTCCTACTTAGAACTTGAGACAGCCTATCCTAACTTCGGTGATGCAAAGTATGTTACAGGTATACAACCTAATATAAGACCTCAAAGCGCAGTACTTATTTTTAAAAGACATCTAAAAAAATAGTTACCGAAAATGTTGAATAATAGGAAAAGTTATAGACATATATCTTGGCAACGTTGATCATTACCTCACTGAAGAAGTACCATTGATTTCCTTAAAACTGTGTGGGATTGAACAGACTCCTCAAATAACAGTAAGGAATGGGATTGATAAAAAATGGAAAGAATGGATTCTGAAAAAATAATTGTTTTTTAAGATTAATCCTGGATCTGTATGAAAATCAGGTATTATTTTCTTTTAATAACCTTCTTTATTCTTGGATATCTCTATTCTTGTAAAAAAGACTTTGCCCGCCATGCAGATGTGATAACGGGTTCAGTTGATGTCGTAACGGCTATTGCTCATGGACGACTGACTGACCTTGGATCTAAACCCATCAGTGAACACGGTTTTGTATGGGACAGCATCTCTACCCCTGGTATCACGGGAAAAAAACTGCAGCTGGGCGGTTTACAAAACACCGGTGATTTCCAGGGCAAACTCCCTGATCTTTTACCAAACAAAACCTATTATTTTAAGGCGTTCATTATCTATAATCAGGAAGCTTTTTATGGTGATATAGTTTCCTTTACCACCCCTGATCTCCCCACCCTGACAACACTTGCAATCAGTGAGATCAGTCAGTCCACTGCCAAAAGCGGGGGAAATATTACCAATGACGGT
>Ga0114951_10006645_pt1 | contig 10150 bp, 7 predicted proteins | sample AM7aDNAmetaG_FD_88677 | JGI IMG/M metagenome (GOLD analysis project Ga0114951, IMG submission 88677) | Freshwater microbial communities from Finland to study Microbial Dark Matter (Phase II) - AM7a DNA metaG | ecosystem: Environmental > Aquatic > Freshwater > Lake | place: Finland: Lake Alinen...
AAACTATCAGCACAATATAACCCTCTATGATATGTTCGCACTGTAGCAATGGAACCTGTCAACGTATGAAAAGCATCAATAGGGATATTTTGATATGCGGCTTGAGGAACTGCAACATTAAATTTAGCATCGGCATAAGCATCTTCAATAGTCAAATCAACGCCAGCAGTTGCAGTGATTTTATTGAACAAATCTCCTGGAGTTGAATCGGTTGAGACTACTTTTACTGTCGGATCAGCCGCTGAAATAACTAACCTTTCATTTCCACTAGGATAGTTAATTCCAGTTGTAACATTAGTCCCACCTATAACTTTCGCATATAAATAATCAACCGAAGTATCGGTAACTGAAATAGCCACTTCGCCGGTTGATGAAATTTCTAATTCTTCATCTCCACCAGCATGCAGAACATCAAAACCAATACCACTTCCAGCAACTAACTTATCATTTAAGACACCAGCTGTTGTGTCAACAGCAGTTATGCAAACCGCTGCATTTCCACCAGATGTAATAGCACTGAAATTATCATTAACCTTAGTAAAAGCTTCATTAGCTGAATCTGCCGGTTCAGTAAGAATAATAGTCTGAATCGCCATATGTCAATCCTTTATGTGACTTGCGTTGGAAGAATAACAACTGGTGCTGATAATGTTCCATTCATAGCATGCCCAGGCCAAGATGAAGTCATATATCCTCTAAAAACATAAGTTTTTTCTACACCTAATGCTACATCTGTCGTAAATGCTTTAGTATAACTACATATATAAGGAATTCCACTATAAACATAATCAGTTCTCATGTAACCAGGACCTAATTCAGTATAACTTATTGAATTAGGCGTACCTCCTATAGGAGATCCAGCTGAAATAGTTTCAGAATAATCCCATCCAGTCACGACATCATTATCAGTTAAATTATATAATTCAAATCTAGTTCCTATAAGCCAAGAAGGATTCGAAGGATAATTTGTCACACTAATATTAACATTAACTGTTGCTGTGACTGTTCCCGATGTGGCATACCAAGGAGTAAAAGTAAAAAATGATGTTACTAGTACAGGTGTAAAACCATCTATTGTACCAGCTTGTAGTAATGTAGGAAAATAAGGTAATCTAATCTGATTACTAGGCCAAGTAGGAGTTCCGTGTGTATGATCAGATCTACTAACAGTACTAGCAATACCAGCAGTTGAAGCTTGTCCAAAACTTGTTTCTGTTACAACCGTGTCAGCTTGTGCAGATGACGCAATTAAGATATTTTCATTTGCTCCAGAATTTTGCTTTGTAAGCGTAATACCTGTTCCAGCAGTCAGTTTAGATTGAAGATAATTAGGAGTCGTATCAACACCAGAAACTTTTACTTTAAAAAGATATCCGAGAGTAGGAGGTTGAACAACACCATCAATAATAGTAAATACTGTCACAGCAGCAGGATCATGTGACCAAACCAATGTATATACTTTTCGGTGTGCACCAGAACTCCCATAATTCAATCTACCTACAGCAGGATCTCTAAGAGTAGGATCTTCAACCTCAGTTACCACCGTGGCTGTTACTAAAAGTCCTACATATTCAGTACCACTTCCTGTAATTGCTACACTTCCAGCATCGACATCCCGAATCTTCCCTTCAATATAAATTTCACCAGCAGTAATACTTAAAATATTAGAAGCAATTGAAGTTGTACAACCACTAATAACTTGTCCTTCTTCATATAAAGTATTACTAACACGAGTAGTCTGATCAGCAAGCATTGCGTTTAGATCATTGCCTTCGCAAGATTGCATGATGTATCCACCACGGAATAACATCTCATCCCAATTAGTCTTTCCTGTAGTATTTGCTACCGGAACTGGATCTGAAGGAACAGCTGTGCCTGTATCATCCCAATAATTAGATCCGTTTGTAAGCGTATGTAATAGTAATTCCGAACCAGAAGTTCTCCCATAAATCTTATAACCATATGCACCATCAACAGCAGTCCATGATACTCTATTGTAATTTGAAATAGATAATGAAGCATTTGCACTACCAACAGTAACAGCTGTACAAGCTAATGTGGTTCCATTAAGACTAAGTGCGGCAACTCTATATGAATATATGGTTGCTCCTGGTACGCCGTAGAAAGTTACGGTTAATCCTGTCGGTGTTGGTAATGCATATGCAAATCTTTTATAATATATATTTGACATTTATTCTGCTCCTAATTGTCTTTTACCCATTGTATTAATAACTTAACTCATTTCTAAGATAACACTGATCTCTTCTTTTTTATCAATTGCCCTAAAAGTAGGTGATGTATTAGCAATGTACAGCAATTTACCTGGGTCAGATACTTCAGCAGGAAGTAATGCTGTCCCTGCTACTGCTGGTACTAATTCATATTGTAATCCAATTTGTCTATATGAAATATCTACTGGCAACTCATCATAAGATATTGTACCTTTGATATAAACATAATGAGCATCCATTGTATAAGCATCATCAGGATCAGATACAATACTGTATTTATTATCATGAAATATAATAGTTCCACTTGCATTATCTAATCTACAAGTTTCAACTTCATCAACAAACTTATAGCCAACAACTTCTTCAATTTCTGTATCTGTTGGATCTGGATCAGGAGGAATTTCAACACCTGATACTACAATAGGCCAAGCCGTTGTCCTTCCTATGCTCCACCATAGCTCTGCTGCTAATGATTTAAACCAAAGTGCTTCTGTAACCCTTGATGTATACGTAGATGTGCCAGGCATTTTTATCTCTCCCTTATCAATAAACAATTAACATTCGATTTCCTACGCTGTTTGTACAATTTCAACCTCTCTTTTCCACAGATACCATTCAGGACTTGTCATAGAAAAATCAATTCCAGCATCCCAATATTCACTACCTGCATCTCGCACAAAAAATAATCCTGAATGTGCTAAAGTTGGATTAACTTCTGCCGTTGTATTAGTAGGAATTCGACTTAAATAACCTGTATCAGATAATCCAAAAGATTCTGATAATCTAGGAGGTTCAGGTCCAAAATCAGTACAATACGTAACCTGGAATTCACTATTCTGTGAAATGCTAACAATACAATAAAATTGTTGTTCTTGATTTAGCCAAATAATAAATCCAGCAGGATGAATCTTAGCTTCTTCTGTTTTATAAAGATTATATAAAGCCTCACTCATTTCCTGAGTAAAAATCAAATCAAGAGAACCTTCGGAGATATACCAACCATCTTCAAAATAACCCGTATCAGATAATACTCCCTGATAAGATAAAACCATTATCTTATTTATAGTATTGTATAGAGTAGCATCCAAATCAATTCGCTTGAGCATATCTATAAAAGACCAATTTGAACCTTTGCGTCGATATCTCTCAATCAACCCTTTGATAATCTTTCTTTGTGAAGCTACTGTTGCCGTAAAATCAAATGCGTAATTAAGCTGTGATGCTAAATAAGGAAGAATAGCTGGAGGACAAGCATCTACATCAACAATTTTAATTACATCAGTAATCTCATCATTTAACCAATCCAATGTTGGTTGAAAAATAGATAGATAATTATTCAAATCAGTCGAGTTATCAGCTTCCACAAGGTAACGTGGGAGGAAAATTTTAATATCAACCACGATTTAAACTGTCCTTATATAATTAATTGTTAAAGTTCCCGCTTCAGCAATTTGATTAAATTCAAGAATAGTATCTACACTAGGAACAAGATTTTCTATGTATGCTACTCCTGCTACATCTTGAATAAGTGCAGCTAAAACTGAATACCTAATGGATTCCCCAATATCAAGATTATCAATACTGATATAATTTTGAATAGCTGTAATAATATTACTAATTACTACAGAAGGATCATACCCAGTTAAAACATACACATCACAAGCAATATCAATAGTCCTATAAAATATATCTCTAGCTTCAAAAAGATTGCCAACAGTCATCCTATTAGCAACATATGCTTCTAAAGCAGTTTTGAAAACAGAGGACATAGCACCTCCCCCATTAGGAACAATATAAGCTATGACAGTCCTAAATGGGGGTAATGAATTATCGGTAATTGGCGAATAATCGTTGATATCATAACACATGGCTTTCAAAACACCAGGATAACCTGAAATAAGAGCCTGATAATCTGCCAGTGTTACCATACGCCATAAACTAGCAAGTTCTAATGGAGCTTGTGTCTTCGCATGATCTATTGTTTCAGCTTCAGCACCACCTGTAGCTGCTTCAGTATTATCAACTGTCACATCTATTGGATTAGACATTGAATCATAAAGCTGATCTAAAAGCTCATCTATGACACCTGTACCCACATTACCAGAAGCCCCATCTGAAATTATATAACTCAAAACAATAGATGCTCCATTAGGAGGAATCAAACCATATGTACCATCCCCAAATTCAACTTGATATGTTTCATCTGATCTAAACTTAATAATAAAATGCTTGGACGTACCATCAGAATCTAGAAAATTATCAACCTTTGTCCAATCAGTACTATCTACACTTGCATAAATACACCCAGTAGCAACATTAGATGATCCAATAACAAAATATTGATCAGCCGTTCCGTCAGATGTAAAAGATTGCGATGATTTAATACCTTGAACAACAGGTACATCAACATAAGTATATCCAGCTGGTAATGAAGTAGCTGCCGAAGTAACAAAATATACTCCTGCTCCACTTAATCTAGTGAATTTAGGGATAACAATATTATTTGAAATAGCTGTGTTAATCGAAAATCTCACATTACAAGTAGAAGAAACCCTAGAATCCAGTTGATACGCTATCTGTTTACAAATATTTATGACATCCCGCTTGATTCTAGCAGTTGAAAGAAAATTCTCGTTCGTATTATTGTCAAGATAGAACATTAACTGATCGCCCATGAAGCAAAATAACTCTAGTAACGTAATCCCAATGTCGCTTTCTGACCAGTCAGTCCAATTAGGAGTATATGTAGGAATACGTGAAATTAATTCGTTTCTTAGTGTACTAAAATCTTTAACTACATACGAAAATCTAGTTTCTGTTGCCATTATCTTACCACCTAAAAAATTTTATTAAAATCAAATTTGCATCGCCTGGAGGACGTAAGGATAAGTAAATACACCTATTACCATAGTTTTAATCAGTTCATAAGTAATCAAAATATTTATTGTATTATTATCTGTAAAACTTGGATCATCTGCTATTTGAATATCCCTCAGTATAATCCTCTTTTCCCATGTTCTGATAGCTTCTGCTGTCCAAAACTTCAAATCACTTTTTAATTCATCTGTGTTCATTTCGAAACAAAGTGCTGGTAATTTAGATCCAAAATTTGGAAGATTAACTCTCTCCCCAGGATAAGTAGCTAAAATAGCATAGATAGAATCATTGATTTTATCTAGCCCATTCGTAATCTCTGTGCTACTAATCCCTGCTTTCTTATTAAATCTCCAAGGATAGTTAGCCCCAATACCAAGAATCTTCAACAGATCCTTGTTGAGAATTACTGGATTACCAGTATCTCTTATGACCGTCAGCCATTCACCATTTGTTGACATATATCACCTACTAAGGAGTTAGGAAACTCCAATTTGGATTCATTCTATTTCCACTATAAGTTGCTCCACCAGAATCAACTATACAAGCACCACTAGTCAGTGTTAATCCCCCTTTTGGATTAAAACAACAGGCGAGAATACCACCTTCTGAAATTGAAGTTGTATCCCCTTCAATATTCAAATCACATACTAAACCATAAGACTTAGACATTGTTAATTTACCTAAGAATGCTGATCTTGATACAACTAAATCTGTTGCGTCAGATAAAGTTAAATTACCTCCAACTAACCACAGATTTCCATGAATTACTCCTGAATCTGAAGTAATAGTAGATGAAACATTCACATTATTACCACTACAAACACTATTCTTTTTAAAATCTAAAGTGTTAAAATGTAACATATTTCCAGCAATAACGTCCCAATTAATTAATGCTGTATTACCTTGTATTGCTAAGTTCTGAGCTATTATATTATTACCAGTATTTAATGTTAAATCTTTTGTAATAGTAGCCTGAAATAATCCTAAAGAACTTGCACCTGTAACAGTTACATTTCCTGTTAAAGTTCCATTTTTAATATCTAAAACTGAACCTCCTGCAATACTTCCATCTCCAATAATATTAATTTGACTAAGTGCAACTGTAGAGCCACCTTTTATAGTTAAATCACCACTATTGAAAAAATCACTTCTTAATATTGAAGTATCTATAGTGACTTTATTAGTTGTTCCCCCATCATCAAAATTATTTACGTATGCATAAGAAAGATTTGATGCCGAAAATGATCCTTCCATAACAAAATCATGTGCAATAAATCCACTTAAAGCTAAACTTACATTTCCACCTGTATTAAAAAGCATACTAAATAATTCTGACACACTAGATAAAGTAACATTTCCACCTATAGAAATCCCATTTGCAATAAGTGTAGATAAATTAGATAAACTTAAATCACCACTTATGACAAAATTAGCTAAACTAATAGAAGATGATTGTGTTGCAGTTACATTTCCAGTAACGTTTAATTTTGAACCTTTTAAAATACTTTCTGAAATTGTTAAAGCCCCTGTTATTTGTCCAATATCCATTGATAGTACAGAACTACTTGCTAGAGAAACATTTCCAGCTATCAAAAAATTAACTAAAGATAAATAACTCTGTTGACTAAGATCTACATTAGCATGAAGCTGCATTCCACCAGCATCTAAAACACTTCTAGTTGCTGTTAAATCACCGTGGATATCTCCCATTACTCCTATATATTGACAATTATCAATCGTTACATCATCAAATGTATCAAAATTCACACCTAAAAAAGCACTATTCGACATTGATACTGTCTGCGCTGCTCCCATTGCATTATAAATAACAGTTGAGCCGGTAAACGAAATGTTAGCACCTGCACTAAAATTATTAGCTAGTAAACTAGCCGCATCTAACGTTGCCGCACCTGCGATTGCAAAATTATCCGTAATAATACGGGAACCACCAACTAATGTTGAACTAGAATTAGATTCTAAGTGGACTATAATTGAATTAGTACCGTTCTGAGAAACCTCATTAGCTACAAGTTTGCCCCCAAATAATTCTCCGTCGTTATGGTTATAAGTCCCACTCACTAATACTTCATAAACTTCTAAAACAGAACCTATTGCAATAAGATTGCCAGAAATATTCTCTTTTATAAGTTTAAGTACCGAATTTGTCTCTGAAACATTTCCAGTTATCGGCGAATTTATGATATTCCCATAACAATTATTTGTTGTTACATTTGATGAAAAACTAGACCTAAAAACATCAATGGAAGATGCTGTTAAAGTAGCGTCTCCAAAAGTCGAATTCTTGAGATCAACCTCACCCGTTGTCCAAGTTAAACTCCAGATCGTTGAAGCTGCCGAAATATTTAAATTACCATTAGAACCTGTAAGAAAGGTAATGCCCGAATGAATACAAGTAAAATTTGTATTTGATGTGTCTGTTCGTGAAGCATCTGGAACATTATCATAAACTACTGTACTATTACTGATAACAGAGTTCTCCCCACCAATAAGATTGATATTTTTAAAATTTACAGTCGCAGAAGTAATATTCAAAGGTGGATTACCTTGGATTGTCGCTAAATTTTCAATAGATAATGTTCCACCATTAAAATTAATTCCAGTCTGTTGCCCTTGAACTAATGTGCCAGTTAAAATATATAAAACCGCATTCGAAGCATCAATACCTGTTTGTTGCGCGGTAATACTTCCTAAGTTATTAAAATATGTTGTCCCACCACTAATCTGTACACCTGTTTGCTGTGTATCAATCGATGTAACATTTTTACTAGACCACAAACAATCTGTCAGTATAATACCATTTTGCTGAGAACTAATAGAAATATTATCTATTTCAAATGTTGAATTTGTTCCCGTAATTCCTGTTTGTTGTGTAGTAATCAAACAATTAGTATTATTGTGGAAAAATAACTTAGAACTATCAATCAGAATTGCGCTATCATTCTGATGATTAATCTGACCCATATTCGTCAAATAAACAATTGAATTAGCACTTGCTGATAATGCTGTTTCAATTACATCCATACCTGCACAATCATACATATTCATCGAACAGCTTGTAAGTTGAATGCCTACATTTTGTGAATCAATTCTACCTGTTTTAGTTGAGGAAATCTTGGAATTTGTTGCTTTTATAGCATAATCAGATACATCAAATGAACAACTATCCATTTCTAAATATGAGCCAGTCATATCAATCGCAACTTGAGCATCGTCAAATAAACAATCAACAAAATCAAGCCTACAACCATTAAAAACAGCTATATTCTGTGCTCTTAATTCCTGTTGTCCTGAAATCTTGATATTCGAATTTATAGCATTAAAAATCAGATTGTTTGCTCCAATTGTATTCGGCGCAAAAATAGTACAATTAGAGTTATTCAGTGTAAATAATGTATCGTCGGAACTGAATTCACAATTATGAAAGTCAATCGTACTATCTCCAATATTAAAGCTTAGATTACTTTCTTTACAACCTGATAATCGAATTGTAGATGAGTTACTAATATTAAAAGATTTTAGTAAGCTTTTGCAATCTTTAAACTCACATTTGGTTTTAGCGACTGTTAGATTTTCAAGAGAAACAAGACTATTGAAATTAAAAATGCAATCTTCACCAGCAGTTAAATCTTTAATTACACAATTATAAAAATAACACGTATTCTGTCCAACAAAATCAGCTTTTTGGATATTACAACTATCAAACTTAATATCTACACCTTTAGGAACTACAATCTTACCTGTCAAATTCTGTGCTGTAATTACACCAATAGGCTCTTCTAACACCGTTGCATCTGTAGATCTCCAGTGTAAATGCTTATCTATATAAGCTTGAAGTGAAGATTTAGATTCAGCCACAATTATTCACCGTTCCCAATACAGTCAAATTACCCGTAACTAATAAATCCGATTCAAAAATTATCTTATCTGCTATGATTGTTAACTCTTTACATCTGACTGTCTTTCTCTCATTTGATTCGGCTAATTTATACCCAAATTCAGTCTCTGTTAATGAGTAATCTTTAACCAAACCCGATCTGACTGAAACTTTTATCTGCTTGTTAACACCAACAGCTAATTCAATCCGATCACAACTTACATTATCCCCATTAGAAGCTTGTAAACTAACTGACTCAGATCCTCCAGAAAATTCCATCTTCTGACCAAACATTCCATAAAGCCCTAATTTAGGATCTGGATTATAAAGCTGAGTCGAATCTATAAAAACTCTATCCCTAACTGTCCCATATCTACGCCTATATTCATTATGTATATTTGAATATGAAGATACCCTAGCTTCCATCAATAACGCTTGACCAGCCCGATCCACCAAAACAAGCTCTTCACCTGTATCTCGATCATTATAATAAAGTGAATGCCCTTTAGGAGATTTAAAAATCGTACTAACTGTAGGAACTCCTCCAAAAAGATCTCTAGCTTCAACAGGAACCTCCGATTGCTCTCCAGCAGGCCAGTAAGTCCCTCCAAAAAGATTCAACCCTCCATAATGAGTATCGTTTAAAGTGTATTCATTATAATTCTCTACATGCCTTGGAATAGAAAAACTCCCACCAAAATATAACCTTTGCTGCAAACTACCTTGTTCAAATAAAACCCATACTTGTGATCCTATGAGAGGAATACTAAACTGACCTGAATCAAACCCACCTGTAAGATTGATAGGATTAGCCCATGGTAAATATTCTGTTTTAATATGTGGTGAACCTTTAGGAAATGCAACATTTAAAGGTTTAATATCTGTAAAAATAGATGTATCTGTTCCACCTGTTTTTAATGGCCTTATCCCATCAAAATCTATAACTCTGACTAAACAACGCCCAAGTCCTAAAGGATCATTATTATATTCAACAGTACCTCTATAAATACCAAGATTAGTCTTTCTAGATTTAATACCATCTTGAATATTTTCAAAATCGCTTTCGCTAAACACTAGTACCTCGATGAATTTCTTCGTTTGTAATCCGATCTTTTTCCGTATAAGCATCCATCTTTTGTAATTTTAA
>Ga0114951_10006646_pt1 | contig 10147 bp, 13 predicted proteins | sample AM7aDNAmetaG_FD_88677 | JGI IMG/M metagenome (GOLD analysis project Ga0114951, IMG submission 88677) | Freshwater microbial communities from Finland to study Microbial Dark Matter (Phase II) - AM7a DNA metaG | ecosystem: Environmental > Aquatic > Freshwater > Lake | place: Finland: Lake Alinen...
AACAAAAAAGACGTGATACAAATTTTAAAAATTATGGATTTGAATATCCTATTCAAAATACTGAATTTTTTAAGAAACATCAAAAAAATGGATTAAAAATTGTTTATATTGATGAATTATCATGTCAAGGTAAATATGAAAAAGATTTTGTTATGAAATATAAAGATAAAGTAAAAATAGAAAATGGATTATCAATTAAATATTTTTATTTGAATAAGAAGAAAGTGTATCATTCTGATTTTTATTTACCTGATTATGACTTAATAATTGAGATAAAGTCAATATATTGGTATAATGTTCATCTTGAAAGATGCAAATTGAAAGAAGAATATACTAAAAAATCACATAATTATATTATGATACTTGATAAGGATTATACAGAATTAGAATGGTTTTTGAAAAATAAAATTTATATATAGAATTATGAAGCATTTGAATAATTTTAAAATATTTGAAAAAAATATAGTGATTGATTTTCCAGATCATATTATTGAAGATTTTAAAAATTTATTAAATAAATATTTTAAAGATAAAAAAGTAAAAAATAAATCATTAATTATTTCTAAATTGATAAAAAAGTTTTCTGAGGATGCAATAAATAATTGTTTTTATCCAAATGGTCAAGGTGTTTCTACTGTGACTGCTTCTGAATTACTATTTAACTTTGGAGATGATGACGACGAGGGTGTATATAATTTATTATCATCTAAAAAATATCGAGATATTATATTAGAATATGATGAAAATATGATTGGAGAATTTATTGATAATATAATTGAGGATCATTATAATGATGATTATATTAATTATAAAAAATATATAGATGCTAAAAAATATAATTTGTAAATGTAAAATAACTAAAAATAGTTGTCAAAAATATACTTTTTTATTTCACATAGAAGAACTTTAAATAAAATTAAAAATAATTAATCGATAGTGATAACAATTAAATTCAGCATTAATTTTGACAGTGAAGATGATAAAAGATTTGTTTTAGAAAAACAAATTAATTTCTCTTATGCTTTCAGGAAATTGTATAAACATAGTGATAAATTAAATGATTTTGATTTTTTAACTAATTTAAAATCAAGATACAGCATGACTGTTTATGAAATTAATTGTTTAAAAATTGATGTTAAAGCTAAAATAAGTCAATATAAAATCAATAAAGAGAAACTACAGTCTGAAATAGAATCTATCAAAAAAGATATAACAAAGTTAAACAAGAAAGAAAAACTAACTAAAAAAGAAACAAGAACATTATTTAAATTAAATAAAAAATTATTTTACAAAAATAGAAACTTAAGTAAAAATATTACATTTGGTGGAAGGGATTTACTTAAACAAATATCATTCATTAATAATGATAAAATTAAAAATAAAGAGTTAATTAAACAAAAAACTGATAAATATCATGAAAATAGAATATTACCTATTAATTATTTCGGAAGTTTGAACGATTATAATTCAAACAGATATTTTAATTTTGATTTTGAAAATAATATAATTGTTTATAAACCAGCAATTAGTAAAAAGATAAATATTTCATACAACATTTCAAAAAAATATAAAAATGATTTACTTAAATTACATCAAATAAAAGATTTAAAACAACAATCAATATCAATAACTTTAACGGCAAAATATTTATGTGTAACTTTCGATGATACTAAAATTAATAATTATAATTTTGATAATAAACTTTATTTAAAGAAAATAAAATATGTTACGGATAAAGATGAAAGAAGTAGATTATATAAAGAACAATGTGTTGAGTTAAATGATTTTAAATTAATTAATAAAAAATCAAATAGATATGCATCAATTGATTTAAATCCTGAATATATAGGCGTTTCTATTATGAATAAAATTGATGATAAAAATTTTAAATTAGTTGATTCGTTTTGTTATAATTTGTCTAATTTAATTGGTAAATCAGGTTTAGCGTCAACACACGTTAATAGTAAATATTTAACTAACAAAAGAAAATATGAAATTGGAGTTATTTACACAGATTTATTTAGGAAACTTATTCATTATAAAGTTGGCTATTTTGTTATAGAAGATTTAAATTTCAAACCTAAAAATATCAATGATTTACCAAAAGAATTTAACAGAAAAACAAAAAATGTTTGGAATTTAAACTTCCAAAAACATTTAATAAATAAACATTGTAATCAAACTGGAATTCAATTAATAGAGGTGAATCCAGTTTATACAAGTTTTATTGGAAATATATTATATGATAAATTTGATCCTATCAACGCTGCTATTGAAATAGGCAGACGTGGTATGATCAAATTTATTAAAGGAAATAAGCTCTATCCAGAGCTAACAGACACAATACTTGACACTGTGGTTGAACGATTTAAATTTAAATCGTTTCCAGATGTTCAAGTTATTAAAGATTGTAAGTCATGGATAAAATTATACGAGGTTATGAAAAAAGCGGGAATTAGATACCGTTGGCAACTAAAAGATATAAATTATAGTTGTTCTAGCAAATTTAACAAAAAATGTAATTGGAATTTAATTTCTTCTTAATTTTTTTTATTGTCCTTTGTGTCTAATTATCAATTCGTTTTTAAAGATTATATTATCACCATCATATTTATGTATATCGAAATTTTTATATAAATCTCGTATAAATCTACAATCTTCATAAGATAAAATAACTTTACCTTCCAATTTTTCAATTTCATTTCTTAATTCAATATGAAAATCTTGTGTATAATTTTCACAATTCTTATATAGGAATTCTTTTTTATAATATGGTGGATCCAAATACCAAACTGTGTCTTTAGTATTATACATTTCAAATACATTTTTATAATCTAAATTATAAATAATATCTGCATGAATTTTAACATCATATGTGTTGATGTCGTTATAGATTGATAATTTTGGTTTTAATTTTAGATAATTGAAAATTGAGAAGTTGCCACCGAATGGTTCACAATATACTTCAATATCATTTGGAATAAACTGACTAATGAATGTGTCAAATAATTTTTTCTTTTTGTAGCCGTATATCATTTTAATAAGTTTGACCAATCTTTAAAAAATGAATTCTTTTCAGATTTACCAAGTAAATCTTCAAATACTACAAAAACTTTACTGTCTTTATATAGACGATAATTTATCGTTGGAACAAAATCTAAATTTTTATTTGTTATTTCTATTTTTTTCAAGTTTATAAAATTAATAACTTCTTTAGTATCATTTAAAAAAATATGATCATCACAATTACCATTGGTGACAGATTTAACATCACCATCTATTAATAATTTTAAATATGTTGAGGCATCGCTCATTGCTGCTTCATTTATATTTTGTATATTGTTTGGTAGAAACACAGAAAATTCTACATTATCATCATTGTCTTCCATAATAAGTTCTTCACTATCATATATATTTCTTATCTTTTCTTGTTTTTTAGATGATAATTTTTTATACTCAACATCATTTTCATCTTCATATGTATCAATAAAATCATCGAATGACTGTTTTTTCCCAATATGTACTCTATATTCTTTTAAATTTATTTCATTTGGTAATAACAAATCATAACGTTGAATCCAATCTCCTTTGTCAACTGATATTATACCAAGATCATATTCATGTAATAATTCAATAACTTTTGAACCTAATTCAAGATCCAAAGTTTTTGTGCCTGTATATATTTTTGCTTTTTTGCCTGACCATTCTTCTAAGTCAGAAAAATTTGTAGTTTTTAATTCTTCCGTGAATTTTTGCACTTTCATAAAAATATTTTTATTTGTATATATAAAAATTACAATTTATTTATATCACCAATAGTATATGTTGGAATATTGTTTGTTGCACATCTGATAGTGGTTAAGATTACACCTCTTGCAATAATAAAGCAAGGTGTAGTCAATGGTAATATATAATCTAACTCTTCACCAGCCCAATGTATAGCTTTTTTAAATAACAATTTTTGAATTTTCTCTGATTCTTTATCAGTTTCTACAAAAACTTTGAATGTTATCAATTTTGCTTTTTTAACTATTTTTTCTTTTGATTCTTTTTTTGGTGTTACAGTTTTTACTTCTTCAGGTTTTTTTACTTTTTTAGCCATTTTCTTAGTTATTTATTATGCAAATGTAATATTATTTTTTTGAAATAGCTAAATTTAATTTTTCTAATTTCTGTTTTCTACCTTTTGTTGTTATAAAGTTATTTATTTCATGCGAACTTGACCCTAAAATAACTTTACATGGTTCCAATCTATTATCATAATATAAGTCGTATGTTAAAAGATGCCCAACATATTCAGGATTATAACTATGATCTATAGTTGATGAACCAAATGAAGAAGAATCACAAATTGAATAAAATGCTTCATATCCAACAAATATAACAGGCTTTTCACCTTTTGAATATTGAAATCTTGCACATTCTGTTATAATTTTACGTGTTATTGTTTTTTGATATTCAGATAAAGTAATTAAAAATGTGTTATATTCATATGGTAATTTATCAAAACTATATATTTTTTCTAATATCATTATTCGTTTTATTTTAAATATAAGATAAAATAAAAAAAGTTGAATAAAAAAACCAGTAGTTAACTGGTTTTTATTTATGATAGAATAGGTTTTAGATGCTTTAGATAATAAATAGATTCAAAATGATATGTTGTGTTCATCATATTTATTTTAGATTTTGTTGCATTTATTTCATTTTGAGTTGTGATTTTATCTGGATGAGTTTTTCCAGTATTTTTTCTTTCCCAACTCAAACAATCAGATAATTTTCTTTGATGACCAGCAAGCACATCTTTTAAAAGTTCATACCTTCTTCTTTTATTCTTAATTTCTTCTGATTCTTTAGGTTTTTCTTTTTGTTTAGTGTCATATTTTGGATTAAAATCATTATAATAATCATCATATTCATCCTCTTCATAATCACCAAAAGGTCCACTATTATAATTAGTATTATTTTTTTTATCCGATTTTGATTGATTTGATTTTGATTGACTTGAATCATAGTTACCACTATTATGTCTATGATAACAGAACACTTCATTTATCAAGAACATTTTAAATTCTGCATAACTTGAACCTGTAACTGTGTTATCATACTTATTTTTATCTACTTTTATATAAACTACAATTTTTGGAAATGGAACAGTATTATCAAGAGTAATTTTGAATTCAAAGTCAGAAGAGCCAGCATATTTTATATCATATTTTTCTATAATTATAAAATCATTTTTTGGTACAGAAATTTTGCATAATTTGTAATTTTTACGAATATAAGCCATAACCAATTTAAAATAATCTTTAAATTCTTCATCTTCTTTTTCTTTTTCTCTTATTCTATTTCTTTGCTCTTCTTCTTCTCTTTCGTCTTCTTCTCTTTCTTTTCTTAATCTTTCTTCTTCTTTTCTTCTTTCTTCTTCTTCATCCAATTTTTTTTGTTTTCTTTTAGATGGAGAGCCTTTGATATCATCACCAGTATTGATTTCAAAATCAGCAATATTTCTTAACCATTTAGGACTTCTTAAAACTGCTTCGTTCATATAAAAAATTTAATTTCATCTATATATTAATTAAATTTTTTAATTTTTTTTAATTTTTCCTTTCTAATTTTCTTAAGAATATAATTATCAGTTTCTAACAAATTATCACCAATTATAATTTCACCATCTTTCAAATTCCTATTGTAATATATATCACGAAAATGAAATTGTCCAACTTGAATTTGATCTATATTATTAGGTATAGAAAATGGTACCGCCATATGATATTTTGAACGAATTCGATATAATAATAAATGAATATTTAATCCCACAATAATAACCAACATTGGAAAATTTGGTTTCATGATTTCATTTTTCATCTCATACATAACATGATCATAAAATGTCTTTTGGTATAAAGTCATATCAGAATTATATTCTAAGCCTTTAATTAAATCATTATTAAATTTATATGTTTTATTATAAATCATATTTTGAACATGTTTAAATTAATATATATCTATAAAATTAGAAAGTTTATGATAAATGAAGGTAAAGGAATATCAAATGTTATTAAAGATGATGTTGATAAAATATGGAATTTATTTTTAGATAATTCATATTCAACATACACTTATAGATTCGGAAACGATAAATTGAATTATAGAGACTTGATTATAAAATTCAATCATATTAATAACTATTATTCTAATATAACTATTGATAAATTTGATAATATAACTATAAATATTGGAATACCTACAAATGGTAAGGAAAAAAGAGTTAAAGAAAATATATCACATGAATTAACTCATGCTATTGAAATTTTAGGATTAAATAATAATTCATATCCAAAATATAATAAAATAAAAATATCATTAATGGAGTTTAAAGATTATCCTATGTCAGAAGAGATGAATTTTATAATAGATATTTTTTATAAAACTTTGGATAATGAAATAAACGCTAATGTTGCTCAAACTTATATTTATGTTAAAAGTGATGGTAGATGCTCAAAAGAAGAGGCTTTAAATAGATTGAAAAAATGGGAAACTTATAAATTATATGATAATATTAAAAATATAAAGTTAAGCGTCTTATTAACTCAACTGGGACAAAAAGAGATTGATTATTTTAATGATATTTTAATAACAAATGAAGTAAGAACGATATCTTCTTCAAATATAAAAATTTGGCTAAAATATTGGTTTAAAATATTTAAAAGAAAATCTGAGATTTTTTTAAAAAATTCTGAAAGACTTTTGGATGAAATTGACAAAGACTGGAAACTTTTTGTTGAATGCTATTCATCTATACCAAATGATAATAGTTCAATTATTATCAAATATTCTTCTTATATATCAAATTTTGATGATTTTATATCAAATTAAATCCACAAATAATATCATCTTTTTCTATACCACAATAAATTGTTTTTTTATCTGGTTCTATTTTTTTACCTGTCTCAGAATCAATAGTATATGATTTTAAAACTTCATCAGCTGTTAACTGTACAACTTCAAGGTTTTTATTATTTAAAAATAATCCAAAAGCATAAACCTTTCGAATAGGAAATTCTTTTGTTTTTTCATTATATTTTGTCACATTTGAACAAAGACCATTAGATCACAGGAATGGTGCTGGCTGCTATTCTTGTGGTATAAAAAAACAAGGAGAATCTAAAAGTAAAAATGAAAATTGACTAAAAAAATGTAAAGAAAAATTTAATAATAAATATGATTATTCATTGGTAGAATATGAAAATAATAAAAAAAATGTAAAAATAATTTGCCCTATTCATGATATAATTAAACAGAGTCCATCGTGCCATTATAAAAATGGATGCTCTAAATGCAATCATGATAATATGCTATTAATTAATAAAGAAAAATTTATAGAAAAATCTAAAATAATACACGATAATAAATATGATTATTCTTTGGTTGAATATAAAAGCAATAAAATAAAAGTAAAGATAAAATGTCCTATTCATGGTGTATTTGATCAAAAACCAGATTCTCATATTATACCTACTGGATGTCCAAGATGTAATGAATCTAAAGGTGAGAAAAAATTGCAATAGTTTTAGATAAATATAATATAAATTATATTAGACAATATAAATTTGATGAATGCAGACATATAAGAAAATTGCCTTTTGATTTTTATTTAGTTGATTTTAATTGTTGTGTGGAGTTTGATGGCTCGCACCATTTTCGTGTAATAAACTTTTGGACAGGAGGTAGTGATTATACCTCAACCGTAAGAAATGATAATATAAAAAACGAATATTGTAAAAATAACAATATAAAATTATTAAGAATAAAATACACCAAAATCAATCAGATAGAATTAATTTTGACTAGATTTTTAAAACTTTTATCGCTTCAGTAAAATATTTTGGTAATATATGTGAATTATATTTTAATAAATCTGAAAAGTTTGAATCTAAAATAAACGTATCACAATGATCATTATCATTCCGAACACCACGGCCCGTAGCTTGAATTGTGTTAACACAGGCGCACCAATTATACCATTCTGGTTTCATTTTTTGTCGAGCTTTTATTTTATTTGATGAAATATTTGGATAATTTATTTTAAGTAAAGTTTGAAATCTTGCTAAATCATCATCTAAAGATATTCCTTCTATCATTGATGGACTAACTAAAATGGTTGGTTCTTTACATGTCATATGTTTTTCAAGTATTTCTTCTCTATTTTCTGTGTCATGAAATAATAATCTTTCATCTGTTATATTTTCCTTTACCCACTCAGCTATTTCATAATTAGTCGTATGAATAATACCTTTACTATTTTTGTATTTAGCTAATATTTTTTTAATCCAAGGTATTTGTTTTTGAAATGTTTCTTCTTTTGATGACCAATTCATCTTACCCACTTTAATGAAAAATATTGGTCTATTTTTTAATAAAAATGGCGAACTTGCCTCATAATAACTTGTTAACTTTTCATCTAAACCATTAATGAAACTAAACATCTCAGAATTAAGTATGGTTGCAGACATAAATAGAATATGATCGTAACGACTAAAAATCATCTCGTTAAGGTACTCATATACAAATATATGCTGTGTTATTAGTTCAACACCTGAAAATGTTTTTTCTGATTTATTAATTGAAACTTCAAGAACAATATTATTTGGATCGTTTTTATAAGAATCAAATAAATGTTTAAATGATAATAATTTACTTTCTATATTTTGAATATAACCACTTAATTCTATTTTCTTTTTTGAAGAAGATGAGTTACTAATTTCTAATTCAAATTGTTTTTGCTTTTGCTCAAGCATTGGTATTAATTTTCGTTCAAGAAATTCAAGATATTTATCTAAATATTTTATTTTAGAAATAAATTTATCGTCAAATGACTCAATTTCTTTTATTTGAAAGCCACATTTTTTAAGTATTTTTGCTGATATTTTTGAACTTAGGTAATCTGAAAATGTTGATTCGAAGGATTGACACTCATCTATTATTAATACATTACCATTTCTTCTTTTTAATGTATCTTGTTGAAAAATTGATAAGGTATCAAAAAGATGGAAGTTCAATAATCCTATAGAACTCGATAACCATGCAGCTTTAGCTGCATCATATGGACAAGAATCACATGGCCTTTTTAAAATTGAACATAATTCTTTTCCCGTATCACACTGACAATCAAATGGTTGGCAATAATAATTTGATTTCCCTTTATAATTTTTTATAAAGGGAAAGTCATTTAGATATTGCTGCTGAAGAACTAAAGAATTTGTCAGAACGTCAACCTTTGCTTCCGGATCGGTATTTACATAGTTCCTGTACCAATTGGAAAAAAGCATGATCAAAAAGGATTTCCCGGTTCCTGTTGCTAAGTTGCAGAGTATGAAGCGTTTAGAGTTATTTATTGATTTCTTCAGAAATTCTAAGCTTTTGAGTTGATACTCAGTTGGGGTGTATTTTAGAGGAAAATATATTTTTTTATCATTTACTTCAATAATCATAATTGTTGTTTATTATTTATAGTTAAATGCACGATTATTGTTTATTTTTATTACATTTGTTATATGTATAACCATTGTTTATATGATTTTTAAATAAATCATTCATTATACCTTTTTCTTTTGCTGAATTATATGCTTGTAAATTATTTTTAAATAATTCACACCTAGTTTTATATAAATTGGAAACATCTTGTAATTTTTCAATTGTCCACATATTATTTATATTTCCATTATTTATATGATCTTTAAATAATTCATCTAATATTTTAAGCCTTTTAGCATATTGATATGCGGGTTTATTATTCTCTAACAATTCATTTTTATTTTTGTATAAATTAGCAACATTTTGTAATTTTTCAACTGTCCATATATTGGCTGAGTACCCTTTATTTTTATGATTTTTAAATATATCTTTCATTATACCTTTTTTATTTGCTAAATTATAAGCATTTACACTATTTTTACCAAATTCCCATCTAGTTTTATATTTATTTGCTTCTTCTTGTATTTTTTTCACACTCCACTTTTTTTTATAAGTACCTAATGATCCTCCTTTACTAATGTTAATCATTTTCCAATTATTTTTCTTATAAAAATCAATCCAATATTTTTCTTGATTTTGAGCTTCATGTGATTTTAAATTTTCTTTTAAA
>Ga0114951_10006647_pt1 | contig 10147 bp, 7 predicted proteins | sample AM7aDNAmetaG_FD_88677 | JGI IMG/M metagenome (GOLD analysis project Ga0114951, IMG submission 88677) | Freshwater microbial communities from Finland to study Microbial Dark Matter (Phase II) - AM7a DNA metaG | ecosystem: Environmental > Aquatic > Freshwater > Lake | place: Finland: Lake Alinen...
AGCGTCATCACCAACATCGGGTTCGACCACCAGCAATGGCTCGGCGACACGCTGGAAAAAATCGCGGCGGAAAAAGCAGGCATCATCAAACCCGGCGTGCCGGCGATCACGGCGGAGGAGGCGCCGGAGGCACTGCGGGTGATTGAAATGCTCGCGGAAAAAAATGCTTCCCCGCTCATGCGGGTCGAAGTAAATCCAGACTCAAGCCGCCAGCGGCCAGCATCGCTCCTCGGTGATCATCAGAAAACGAACGCCGCCCTCGCGCTGGCAACGGTGGAAATTTTACAAAGGCAAATTCCGGTCTCGACTGAAAAAGTTCGCGAGGGATTGACGAACGTCAACTGGCCGGGGCGGCTGCAACTTATCACGCAACCCGGCGGACGGAGGATCCTCCTCGATGGCGCGCACAATGTCGACGGTGCCAAAGCGCTGCGAACGGCCCTCGGAAAATATTTTGCCACGATGCGTCCGGTTATTATTTTTGGCGCGCTGGCAGACAAACAATGGCCGGAAATCTGCCGGACACTGGCTCCCCTTGCCGGCAAAATCATCACCGTGCCGGTCGCCAGCGGACGCACGGCGGATGCGCGCGAGCTTGCGGCGGCGTTTCGTTCCGCGAATCCAACGGCCGAAATTCACACCTGCAAAAATTTTACGGACGCCTTAAACGCAGGCAAGGACGAGCCATTCATTGTGGTCACCGGTTCGCTGTATCTCGTCGGCGAAGCGCTGGAATGCCTCGGCCGATTTCCGGCGGAATCGGGTGAGCGCGGCCTGAACGAGTGGACGACAAGGCGATAAGCCGGCGGCAAGTTGACTCCAAGCGCGACTAATAAGAATTTTCCCGCGTTGACGCTGGGCTTATGTCTGATTAGCCTCTGCCTGCTTATGGCCTACGCAGACACGCTCCCTAAACAACGACCGTTCGGCTCCACGACCCGCCCCGACGCGTGGTGGCTCCAGCCGCTCGCGGTCTTCCTCGGTTTCTCCGCGTTCATCGTCTATTCGACCTGGGCGGCGTTCCAAGGCCTGGGCGACATGAAGAGCGGTATTCCAAGCTATTGGTATGGTGGCAATGGCGCGAATTACCTCTCGCCGTTTTACTCGCCGGAATTCTGGGGCGTTTCTCCGCACGCGATTTTTGGTGCCACCTTGCCGGCTTGGTTTCCCAAGTGGGCCCCTTTCTCGCCCGCGTTCCTGATCCTGTGGATTCCGGCCGGGTTCCGGTTCACGTGCTATTATTATCGCGGCGCCTATTATAAGGCGTTCTGGGCCGACCCGATCAACTGCGCTGTCGGCGAACCGCGTAAAAGTTTCCTGGGCGAGCAAAAATTTCCGCTCATCATTCAGAACATCCACCGCTACTTTTTCTATCTGGCGGCGCTGTTCATCGTCCTGCTTTCCTATGACGCCTGGCTGGGCATGTGGTTCACCGATGCGATGGGCAAGGAACACTTCGGCATCGGCGTGGGCACGCTCGTGCTGATTTTGAACGCGGTGTTCCTCGCCATGTATACCTTTGGCTGTCATTCATTGCGGCATCTGGTCGGCGGCTATCTGGATTCAAAATCCAAGGCGCCCACCTGCGCGAAGGCTTACAGCTGCGTCAGCTGCCTCAACACCCGCCACATGCGGTGGGCTTGGATCAGTTTGTTCTGGGTCGGGTTCACCGATGTTTACATCCGCCTGTGCGCGACGGGGCACCTCACCGACTTTGTCTTTTTCAAGTTCTAACCTTCGAACCGAATTTTTATTGTGGCTACCAATTACGAAACTCACGAATACGACGTGCTGGTCATCGGCGCGGGCGGCGCGGGACTGCGCGCGGCCATCGAAGCCTCGGCGGCGGGCGTCAAGGTCGGTCTGATCTGCAAATCACTTTTGGGCAAGGCCCACACCGTCATGGCCGAAGGCGGCATGGCGGCAGCCATGGGCAATGTGGACGACCGCGACAGCTGGAAGGTCCATTTTGCCGACACCATGCGGGGTGGGCAATACGTCAACAACTGGCGCATGGCCGAGTTGCACGCCAAGGAAGCGCCGGCGCGCGTCCAGGAGCTGGAAGCGTGGGGCGCGGTGTTTGATCGCACCAAAGAAGGAAAAATTTCACAGCGTAATTTCGGCGGCCATCGCTATCCGCGCCTCGCGCACGTCGGCGACCGCACGGGCCTGGAGATGATCCGCACCTTGCAGGATCACGGCATCCATCAGGGTATCACCGTCCACATGGAATACACCGTGGTGGACCTGCTCAAGGACGGAGGGCGCGTCGTGGGCGCCTTTGGGTATGACCGCGAGCGCGGACGTTTCCGGGTTTTCAAGGCAAAGGCGGTCGTGGTTTGCACCGGCGGTTTAGGTCGCGCTTACAAAGTCACGAGCAATTCCTGGGAAGGCACCGGCGACGGCGTGTCGCTGGCGTATGATGCCGGCGCGGAACTGCTCGACATGGAATTCATCCAGTTTCATCCGACCGGCATGATTTGGCCGCCGAGCGTCATGGGCATTCTCGTGACCGAGAGCGTGCGCGGCGAGGGCGGCGTGTTGCGCAACAAAGACGGCAAGCGCTTCATGTATGACGACATTCCCGAGAACTACAAATCACAGACCTCGACCGATCCCGAGGAAGGCTGGCGTTATACGCAGAACGACAAGAATGCCAAGCGTCCGCCGGAACTGCTGACCCGCGATCATGTGGCGCGCTGCATCAATCGCGAAGTGAAAGCCGGGCGCGGCAGCCCGCACGGCGGCGTGTTCCTCGACATTTCGTGGATCAAGGAAAAGATCCCGAACGCAGCCGAGCACATCAAAAAGAAGCTGCCGTCCATGTATCACCAGTTCATGCAACTGGCGAATCTCGACATCACCAAGGAACCGATGGAAATCGGCCCCACCACGCATTACGCAATGGGCGGCATCCGCGTGAATGGCGAGACCCAGGCGACGAACGTGCCCGGCTTGTATGCCGCTGGTGAGTGCGCCGCCGGCTTGCACGGCGCGAACCGGCTCGGCGGCAATTCGCTCTCCGACCTGATCGTGTTCGGCAAACGCGCCGGCGAGTATGCCGCCAAGTTCGCCAAGGAAAATTCCGCCGGCCAGATCAACGATGCGCAGGTCGAAGCCGCGGCACGCGAGGCGATGGATCCGTTTGAGCGGGGCGCGACCACGGGTGTGACCGCTGACGGACCATATCAAGTGCAGCATGAACTGCAGGAGATGATGCAAAAGCTGGTCGGCATCGTCCGGCTCGAAAATGAAATGTCCAGCGCGCTGGAAAGCATCCACAAGCTCAAGGAACGCGCAGCCAAGGTCGCGGTCTATGGCCACCGCGAATACAACCCCGGCTGGCACACGGCGATTGATCTCAAACATCTGCTGACGATTTCCGAGGCCATCACGATCAGCGCGATTGACCGCCGGGAAAGCCGCGGCGGCCATTTCCGCGAGGATTTTCCCGACAAGGACCCTGCGGCGGCCAAATACAACAGCGTGATTTCAAAAGGCGCGGACGGCTCAATGAAACTGCGGCGCGAACCGATTCCGCCCATGCCCGAAGCGTTGAAACAAGTCATCGAGGAGATGAAATGAACAAGACTGTTACTTTTCGAATCTGGCGCGGCGATGCCACCGGCGGCAAGTTCGTGGATTACACCACGGAGATCACCGAGGGTCTGGTCGTCCTCGATGTCGTCCACAAGATCCAGAAGGATCAGGCCAACGACCTCGCTGTCCGCTGGAACTGCAAGGCCGGCAAATGCGGCTCCTGCTCCGCGGAAGTCAACGGCATGCCCAAGCTGATGTGCATGACGCGCATGGACACGCTCGACATCACCAAGCCCATCACCATCGAGCCGATGCGCGCCTTCCCCAGCATCCGCGATTTGACGACCGATGTGTCTTGGAACTTCCGCGTCAAAACGAAGATCAAGAAATTCAACCCGCGCCCGCCCGATGCCGCCGACGGCACCTGGCGCATGATGCAGGAAGACGTGGACCGCGTGCAGGAATTCCGCAAGTGCATCGAATGTTTCCTCTGCCAGGACGTCTGCCACGTCCTGCGCGACCACCACAAGCACGACGAATTCATCGGTCCGCGCTTCCTAGTCTATACAGCCGCGCTGGAAATGCACCCGCTCGACACCGAAAACCGTCTGCCGGAACTCAAGCAGGCGCAGGGCATTGGCTTCTGCAACATCACCAAGTGCTGCACCAAAGTTTGTCCCGAGCACATCACCATCACCGACAACGCGATCATTCCACTGAAGGAACGCGTGGTCGATGAGTTCTACGATCCGTTCGCCTGGCTCTGGAAAAAGATCCGTCCGAACGGTTGAAATAATTTTTAATCATCACCACCCACGGCCCCGCCGTGGGTTTTCTTTTTCCTTGACGATTCGGGCGCGGCTTTGAAAGCTGCCTTCACTATGAATTCCATCCGCCTGCTCTGCCTTGCCATGCTCGTGGCCGTCACCTGCCCGGCGCAGCTGCCGCCCAATGGTCTGCCGCCACATCCGCTGCCGCCACCCGGAATGCCGCCCGCCGTGCAGCCGGCGGTGCCCGCCAAAGATCCCGTCAACTATGTCATCCGCGTGGAATGGAAGGATGCCAAACGAGGCACGAACGCGCTCCAGGTCGTGACGATTCCAGGTTCCTTTGAATTGGACACCGTGTCGGGTGCGGTCAAGATCAATAACTCGGACGTGCCGACCACGGTGAAACTTTCCGGGTCGCTTCAGGAATTAAACCCCGAAAAAGGCCGGCTCCAATTGTTCCTGGGACGCACGGTGCCTTATGTGACCAGCACCTACACCGGATCGGGTGGTGGCAACGGTTCCTCCTATTCGCAACTGTCGGTGGGATTGAATTCCAACTTCGCCATCACGTTCGGCAAGCCGCTGGTGATCCAGACGGATGACAACGGCGACGTTACTCTCCTGGTAAAGCGCCAGGCGGACTGATTCACCCCCCGCCTGCAGCCAGACAAATGCGGCTTGCGCTTCAAGTAACTTGCTGGTTACTTATGGCCAAGAATGGCAAGACCCGCCAAAAATAAAAGCTCGCCGACGCGTGACCCGGAACGCACCCGCGAGCGGATTTTGTCCGCCGCCCTCAAGGAATTCGCCACGCAGGGCTTTGCCGGCGCGCGCGTGGATGAGATCGCCCGACGGGCGGCGATCAACAAGCGGATGCTCTACCACTATTTCGGCAACAAGGAAAAACTGTTTCGCGCGGTCCTCCGCCAGAAAATTGCCGAACGCCGCGCTTGGGCGGAAAACCTGCCAAGCGACCCGGCGGAGCGGCTGCCATTCTGGTTCAAGACCGCGTGCGCCGACGCAGACTGGATCCGCCTACTCGAATGGGAGGCGCTGCAAGGCGACGGGCGGAAGGTGATTGATGAAACCGAGCGGCGCGCGCAGGCGACGGAATGGTTGAAACGCCTCCGCCAGCGTCAGGCGCGCGGCGAATTGTCCGCCGCTTTTGACGCACGGCATCTAGCTCTGGCAATGCAGTCGCTGACGATGTATCCGATGGCGTTCCCGCAACTGACCCGGCTCCTCATGGGCCGGGACGCGGACGACCCGAAGTTCCAGCGCGCCCACGCAGCCTTTCTGGAAAAATTCGCGGCAGCCTTCCGACCGGAGAAAACACACCGGGCCAAGAATAATTACGCCAAATGACCAAATCCATTTCCCTCTTCCCTGCCCTTGCACTCGCACTGATGACAACGCTGCTCGCTGCCGGTTGTTCCGGCGGCAAATCCAAACCCGCCAGCGCCGCCGCGCCCGTGCTGGTGGCCAGGGCGTGCCTAACCAATCTGCCTGTGCGGATTGATCCGTCGCCGGTCGGACATGCGGTGCCGTATTCTTCGGTCACGGTTCGCCCGCAAATCGGCGGTGTTATCCGGGCGGTGAATTTCAAGGAAGGCCAGGAAGTCAGGAAAGGCGACCTGCTGTTCACCATCGACGCGCGTTCGATGCGGGCGGCGCTGGATGCGGCGCGCGCGGCACTGGCCCGCGACACGGCGCAATTGAAAAATGCGAAAATCCAATTCGACCGCGAGCAGAAATTATTTGATCAGAAACTGGTTTCGCAGGATGAGTTTGACACCAGCAAGGCGGCGCTGGACGCGCTCACCGGCACGGTCGCCGCGGACGAATCCGCGGTGGCGAACGCCGGATTGAACCTGGAGTTCACCGAGATTCGCGCGCCGTTTGACGGGCGGACCGGGAGCCTGCAATTCCACGAAGGCAACGTCGTCAAGGCCCCGGATGACACGCTGTTGACGATCAATCAGATTCACCCGATCTACGTGGTGTTCGCCGTGGCGGAACGATACCTGCCGGAAATCAGAAAACAGATGAAAGGCAAAACGCTGGGCGTCACGGCAGCGTATGAAAACTTGGAGGGGCCGGCGCCGCAGGGTGAATTGACGTTTATTGACAACACCGTGGACACCACGACCGGCACGATTTTGCTCAAGGGGACGTTCGCCAACGAAGACAATGCGCTCTGGCCGGGACAGTTCGTGCAAGTCGCGCTCACCCTCTCGGAATTGACGAACGCGGTGGTCGTGCCGTCGCAGGCGGTGCAGACCGGGCAAAAGGGGCAGTTCATTTACGTGGTAAAGCCCGATCAAACTGTGGAACAGCGCCCGGTGAAAACCGGCATCACCTATGAAGGCGAGACGGTCTTGGAAGACGGGCTGCAAGCCGGGGAGACCGTGGTCACGGACGGCCAGTTACGACTCGCTCCGGGCGCACCCGTGAGCGTCAAAAGTTCCATCGAGGCGGCCGCGCCCGCGACAGCCACCAACGCGCCATGAGCGTGCCCGAACTGTTCATCCGCCGCCCCGTCATGACTACCCTGGTCATGGCGGCGATTTTGCTGTTCGGCGCCTTCGGTTTCCGGAGCCTGCCGGTGAGCGATTTGCCGAGCGTGGATTTCCCCACGATCCAAGTGAACGCCAGTCTGCCCGGCGCGAGCCCGGCTACGATGGCTTCCGCCGTGGCGACGCCGCTGGAAAAGCAATTGTCCACCATCGCTGGCGTGGACTCAATGACCTCGGTCAGCGCGCAGGGCATCGCGCAGATCACAATCCAGTTTTCGCTCGACCGCGACATTGACAGTGCGGCGCAGGATGTGCAGGCTGCCATCACGAAGGCATCGCGCCAGTTACCGCCGGAAATGCCCACGCCGCCGACCTACAACAAGGTCAATCCCGCCGACCAGCCGATTTTGTTCCTCGCCATGTCCTCGGCTACCCTGCCGCTCTCCGTGGTGGACGATTACGCAGAAAATCTTTTTGCGCAGCGCATCTCGATGGTCAACGGCGTCGCGCAGGTCGGCGTGTTCGGCCCGCAGCAGTTCGCCGTCCGCGTGCAGGTCGATCCGAACAAACTCGCGGCTTACGGTCTTGGCATTGACCAGGTTGAGCAGGCCGTTGCCGCCGCCAATGTGAACCAGCCGCTGGGCACGCTTTACGGCACGCACCAGGCGTTCACCATCCAGGCAAACGGCCAGTTGAAAAACTCCGCCGCCTACCGTCCGCTCATCGTCGCCTATCGCAAGGGCAATCCGGTGCGACTGCAGGAAGTCGCCACCGTTATTGACAGCGTGCAAAACGAAAAGGTCGCCGCCTGGTTCAAGGGGACGCGCGGCATCATCCTCACCGTGCAGCGCCAGCCGGGCATCAACACCGTGGCGGTCGTGGACGCGATCAAAAAGCAACTACCCACGTTGCGCGGGCAAATTCCGGCGGCGGTGAACATTGATCTGCTGTTCGACCGTTCGCAGACCATCCGCAAGTCCGTCTCGGATGTGGAAAAGACATTGCTGCTCACCGTCTGCCTCGTGGTGATGGTGATCTTTGTTTTCCTGCGGAACATTTCGGCGACGATCATTCCCAGCCTCGCCCTGCCGCTGTCCATCTTCGGCACGTTTGCGGTGATGAAACTGGCCGGCTACAGCCTCGACAATCTCTCGCTCATGGCGCTGACGCTGTCCGTCGGCTTCGTTGTGGACGACGCCATCGTAATGCTCGAAAACATCGTGCGCCACATGGAAAAAGGCGTGCCGCCGATGGAGGCGGCCTTGCGCGGCGCGCGGGAGATCGGCTTCACCATCCTCTCGATGACGCTGTCGCTCTCGGCGGTGTTCATCCCAGTGCTGTTCATGAGCGGCCTGCTCGGACGACTGCTGCATGAATTCGCCGTGACCATCATCTCGGCCGTGCTCGTGTCGGGCTTCGTCTCGTTGTCGCTCACGCCGATGATGTGCAGCCGGTTTGTCCATTCCGTGCGGCAGCAAAAACACGGCTCGCTCTATCACGCCTTGGAAAATTTCTTTGAAGGCGTCCGGTCGCTCTACGACCGCAGCCTGTGCGTGGCGATGAAGCACCGCCGCGTCACCCTCGGGATCGCGCTGGTGACCTTCGCAGCCACGGCGGTTCTGTTCGTGATCATTCCCAAGGGCTTTTTCCCCGACGAAGACACCAACCAGATCTTCTGCATCACCGAGGCGTCGCAGGACATTTCCTTCGAGGCGATGAAGGAGCACCAGCAGCAGGCGGCGAAAATCGTGGCAGCCAACCCCAACGTCGCGGCATTCATGTCGGCGGTGGGCGTCGGCGGCGCGAGCATCAGCGGCAACAACGGCCGGATTTTCATGCGGTTGAAGGAGCGTTCCGAGCGCAAACAAAGCGCCAGCGAAATCATCCAGGATTTGCGCAAACAGTTCGCGCAGATCCCCGGCCTGAATGTTTTCCCGCAGATTCCGCCGCTCATCCGCGTCGGGGGCACGCTGACCAAGGCGCTGTATCAATTCAGTTTGCAGGACACCGACACGCAGGAATTGTTTCAGTGGGCACCCGTGCTGCGCGCCAAAATCGCGGAACACAAGGATTTATTCCAGGACGTGACGAGCGATCTGCAGATCGCCAGCCCGCAGGTCACGGTCGAAATCGACCGCGACAAAGCCGCCGCGCTCGGCGTCACCGCGCAGCAGATTGAGGACGGTCTCTACAACGCCTTCGGCTCGCGCCAGGCCTCGACGATCTACGGCGACCTCGCGGAATATTGGGTCGTTTTCGAAGTGTTGCCGGAATTTCAACGTGACCCCGACGCGCTCGCGCGGCTCTACATCACCTCGGCCAGCGGCAAGCTCGTGCCCTTGAGCGCCGTCGCCAAGCTCACACGCACCGTCGGACCGATGACCATTTCGCACGTCGGTCAGCTGCCGTCCGTCACGCTTTCCTTCAACCTCGCTCCCGGTGTTGCCTTGGGCACGGCGGTGGAGAAAATCAACGAACTGGAAACCGAATTGCATATGCCGGCGACCATCACCGCAAGCTTCCAAGGCTCGGCGGCGGTGTTCCAATCGTCGCTGGCCGGACTCGGTTTTCTGCTGCTCATGTCCGTGCTGGTGATCTACATCATCTTGGGAATCCTCTACGAAAGTTTCATCCATCCGCTGACGATTTTGTCCGGCCTGCCCTCGGCGGGCTTCGGAGCGTTGCTGACGCTGATGCTGTTCGGTCTCGACCTGAACATCTACGGTTTCGTCGGCCTGATCATGCTCGTCGGGATCGTGAAAAAGAACGCCATCATGATGATTGATTTCGCCATTGAAGCGCAGCGCAGCGGCAAGCCCGCCGCCGAGGCGATTCACGAAGGCTGCCTGCTGCGGTTCCGCCCGATCATGATGACCACCATGTGCGCGCTCGCGGCGGCGTTGCCAATCGCACTTGGGCTCGGCGCGGGCGGCGAAGCCCGCAAAGCCCTCGGCCTGGCCGTCGTCGGTGGCCTGGTCGTGTCCCAATGCCTGACGCTCTACATCACGCCGGTGGTTTATCTCTACATGGAATCCTTCCACGAATGGTTCAAACGTCCGAATAAAACCACTTGTATGCCATCTGGAGCGAACCCCGCACAAGGTTGATTTTTCCTGCTTGAGTTCAATGGCGGGGTGGAATCGGCAAAGCACGGTTGATTTTTTGATGTGCCAGCCAAGCGACAGAAAATGTAAAAGCGTGGTGATTCTGTCGGGTTTCGCGAGAGGTTGAACGTCCAAAAAACGTGAACAGGGAAATAGCGCACCCATTGGGCGGGTGTCAAAACCGTATTTCAATGCCGGCTTAACCGGCGATTAAAAG
>Ga0114951_10006648_pt1 | contig 10146 bp, 5 predicted proteins | sample AM7aDNAmetaG_FD_88677 | JGI IMG/M metagenome (GOLD analysis project Ga0114951, IMG submission 88677) | Freshwater microbial communities from Finland to study Microbial Dark Matter (Phase II) - AM7a DNA metaG | ecosystem: Environmental > Aquatic > Freshwater > Lake | place: Finland: Lake Alinen...
TCAAGGCTGGCACGACGAACACGATTGAAGCAACGGTTCAGCTCGATGGCGCGAACAAAACACAAAAGGTAAAAATTGATTTTCCATCGCTGAAAATCGCCGCCGAAATGACCGGTGACAAAGATGGCATCGCCCGCTTTGAACTGGCCGCGCCGAACCTTGCGTTGTGGTCGCCGGAAAATCCGGTCTTGAACGATGTGGAGATTTCCAGCGGCGCGGATGAATTGAAAGACCGCGTCGGTTTCCGGTCCATAACCACGAGCGGCGAGGACATCTTGTTGAATAGCAAAAAAGTGTTTCTGCGTGGCGTCTGCATTCACGAGGAAATGGCGACCGAAGGCCGGCGCGCGTGGTCGGAGGCGGACGCGCGAAAGCTGCTCGGTCAGGCGAAGGAACTCGGCTGCAACTTCGTCCGCCTCGCGCATTATCCACACAACGAGCACATGGCGCGCGTCGCGGACGAATTGGGCATCTTATGCTGGGAAGAAACGCCGGTTTATTGGACAATTCAGTGGACGAACGCCGCCACGCTCGCCAACGCGAAGAAGCAACTGGCCGATTTAATTTCCCGCGACCAGAACCGCGCCAGCGTCATCGTCTGGTCCGTGGCCAACGAGACGCCAGTCAGCAAGCCACGCACGAAATTTTTGAAGGCGCTCGTGGACGAGGCGCGCGAACTCGATGGCACACGGCTGGTTTCAGCGGCGATGGAAGTCCATTCCGGCACGATGGAAAATCATCCCGGCGAAAAGCCGGAGAGCCACAAAATCGTGGACGACCCGTTTGGCGAATACACCGACCTGTGCAGCTTCAATCAATACACTGGCTGGTATGACGGCACGCTGGAGAAAATTGATCACACCACCTGGAGCATCAAATACAACAAGCCGGTCATCATCAGCGAATTCGGCGCAGACGCCAAGCAAGGCCTGCACGGCGACATGATGACGCGATTTACCGAGGAATATCAGGCCGAACTTTACCGCCGCACGCTGCCGATGCTTGAGCAGATTCCCGGTTTCAGCGGCTGCACCCCGTGGATACTGTTCGACTTCCGTTCGCCGCGCCGACCGCTGCCCGACATCGAAGACGGCTGGAATATCAAAGGACTTATCGGCCACGATGGTGAAAAGAAAATAGCCTATGATGTGCTAAAAAACTTTTACGCCAAAAAGGCGAAGGGTGAAGCGGTTAAATAAACTTGAATTCTTAAAATGAAAATCTCCATCAGCGAACTCATGGTCCGTAGCGGCGTGGCCTTCGGCACCAGCGGCGCACGCGGATTGGCGACGGCAATGACCGATCAGGTATGCTACGCCTATACGAAAGGTTTTTTGCAATACCTCGAAACTATCGGTGAACTCAAGCGCGCCGGCGAGCGCGTGGCGGTCGGCGGTGATTTCCGGCCCAGCACCGACCGTGTAATGGCCGCCGTCTGCCGCGCGGCGGATGATATGGGCTATCGCGCGGTTAACTGCGGCAAGGTGCCGTCGCCCGCCGTCGCGCTGTTTGGCCTCGAAAATAAAATTCCGGCGATCATGGTCACCGGCAGCCACATTCCCGACGACCGCAACGGCATCAAGTTCAACAAGGCCACCGGCGAAGTTTTGAAGGACGACGAAAAAGGCATGAGCGGCCAGATCGTCGAGCTGGACGATGCACTGTTCAATGCCAACGGCAATTTTGCGCAGCCGAAACCCGCGCCCGATATCTCGCCGGTCGCCGGCGAAAATTATGTGATGCGCTATTTGAATTTTTTCATTCACGACGCGCTGAAAGGTTTGCGCATCGGTGTTTATCAGCATTCTGCCGTTGGACGCGATGTGTTGGTAAAAGTCCTTTCGCATCTCGGCGCGGAAGTGATGCCGCTAGGACGCTCGGACAAATTCATTCCGGTGGACACTGAGGCCATCCGACCGGAAGATGTAAAACTCGCTCACGACTGGGCGGCGACGGGGAAATTCGATGCGCTCGTTTCCGCCGACGGCGACAGCGACCGTCCGCTGGTCAGCGACGAACGCGGCAACTGGCTGCGCGGCGACGTGGCCGGGATTTTGTGTGCGAAATTTCTGGAGGCCGATTCCATCAGCACGCCGGTGAGCTGCAACACCGCTGTGGAAAAATGCGGCTGGTTCAAGGAAATCCGCCGCACGCGCATCGGCTCGCCGTTTGTCATCACCTCGATGATTCAGGCGTCCACCGCTGGCGCGAAATGCGTGGTCGGCTACGAGGCCAACGGCGGCTTCCTGCTGAACTCGGACATCGAAACCGGCGGCAAAAAACTTCGCGCGTTGCCCACGCGGGACGCGGTGATTGTGATGCTCGGCATTTTGTTGCTGGCGAAGGCAAAGAAGAAAACCGTATCGCAGCTTGCTGCCGGCTTGCCGGCGCGGTTCACGGCGAGCGACCGGTTGAAGAATTTCGCCACGGAAAAAAGTGCGGCAATCTTGGCGAAGTTCAATTCCGGCTCCGAAGCCGCCGACAAAACGGCGATTGAAAAAATGTTCGGCGCGATTTGCGGCACTGTCACCGGCTTAAACCGCACCGACGGTTTGCGCATCACGTTCGCCAACGAGGAAGTGATCCATCTGCGTCCGTCCGGCAATGCGCCGGAGTTCCGCTGTTATGCCGAGGCGACGAGCGACGCCCGCGCCCGCGAAATCACCGCGCGCGCGCTCGCCCAAGTCAGCGCCTGATCAGCGCCAGCCGCCGCCGACCCACAGGCGGTGATGGCCGCGCCAGCCCCAATGCGGCGCAATCCAGACGGCGCCAGCATGCGGTCGAGCCATCCAGCGGCCACCGGTCCAGACCCAATGCCCGCGCCATTCCCAGCAACCGGGTGCCCAGAACCATACATTCAGCGGCCCGGGGGCGACAGTGATGACTTCGGTTTGCGGCGGCGGCGGCGCGGGGGCTTCATCGGTCACCACGGCACCGGGAACCGGACGATAGACGACTTCCCGTTCCACGCAGCCCGCGAACAGCGGCAGGCTGGCGGCAAACAGCAGATTTCTAATTATGGTTGAAGTTTTCATACTTGAAGCATTTGACGCTTCAAGGCGGAAAATGTTTCAAAATAGATGGCGATTTTAATGCGCAGCGGCCGCCGGCTTGGGAGCGTAATTTACCTTTTTGAACAGGAAAATCAGCGGCATGGCGCACACCGCCATGGCACCGAATAAAAAGAAATTGTCCACATACGCAAGCAAGTGCGCCTGCTGGTCGAGCAACGCATAAACGGCGGCGTAGGCTTGATGCGTCGCGGTCGTGGCGTCGGTGTGCTGCGCGAGCAGATTTTTGGCCGCCGCAAAATGCTGCGCAAATGAACGATCGGTTCCGGTCAGGTGGCCGACGAGGAGCGCCTGATGGCTTTGCGCCCCGCGCGCAAGCGCCGTGGTTACGAACGCGATGCCAAAGCTGCCACCGAGATTGCGCGTGAGGTTGTAAAGGCCAGTGGCGTTGCCGAGCTGCTGCTGGTTCAACTGGCTCATGGTCGCGGCGGTGAGTGGCACAAAAATAAAGCTGATGGCGATGCCGTTGACGACGCTCGGCCAGATGACATTAATCCGCGCCACCTCCATGTTGACCAGGCTCAGTTGAAACGATGAAACGGCGAGGAGAGTGAAACCGATGCACAGGAGCCAGCGACCGCGCACCTTGCCGACGATGCGCCCAACGATAGCCGTGGCAAAAAATGCCGCGATGCCGCGCGGTGAAAGCGCGTAACCGCTTTGCAGCGCCGGATAGCCCATGAGCGTCTGCAGGAACAATGGAATTTGCGCCGTGGTGCCGTAAAGAATCGCGCCGAGCGTCGTCATCAAAATCAGGCCCAGGGCGAAATTGCGGTTTTTAAAAATTCGCAAATCCACCAGCGGATGCTCGGTCGTGAATTCCCACCAGACAAATCCAATGAAGGCCACCACGGAAACCGCCGTGGACCACCGCACCCATTCCGCGCCAAACCAGTCGGCTTCCTGGCCTTTGTCCAAAAGGATTTGCAGCGTCGCCAGCCACACCGCCAGCAGGCTAAAGCCGATGTAATCAATCGTCGCGCCCTTATTTCGCTGGATGTAAGGCGGATCTTCCACCAGCCATTCGCCCATGATCCAAGCGAAAATCCCCACGGGCAAATTGATGTAAAAAATCCAGCGCCACGAATAGCTGTCCGTAATCCAGCCGCCGAGCGTCGGGCCAAGGATTGGCGCCACCACCACGCCCTGCGCGAAGATGGCCATCGCCGCGCCGCGCTTCTGGCGCGGAAAACTTTCCAGCATGATGGCCTGGGCGATGGGCACCATCGCGCCGCCGCCAAGACCCTGCAAAATGCGCGCGCAAATCAGCGTCGGCAAACTCCACGCCAGCCCGCACAACGCCGACGACACTGTGAACAGCACGATACACGAGAGAAAAACCCGTTTGCGTCCGAAATGATTTGCCAGCCAGCCGGTGGTCGGCAACACGATAGCATTGGCCACGAGATAGCTGGTGAGCACCCACGTCGCCTCCTCCGGCGTGGCCGAGAGGCTACCCGCGATATGAGGCAGCGCAATGTTGGCGATGGAAGTGTCGAGCACCTCCATGAACGTCGCCAGCATCACGCCCAGGGCGATGAGCCAGGGGCTGTGGCGCGGATGCCATTCCTGTTGCGGCTGCATGAAAAATCAGGCGGCGTTATTTTTTCCGGCCCGTGACGGCCAGAAAAATAAATACCACGGTTCCTGTGATGGCGATGGCGATGAGCGCCACGACCCAAGCGGGCAAAATGAATTTGCTGATTTGAACATTGGGCGTGACGGACAGGCCGGGACCGATGACTTTTTCCGCCGGCAGCGGCTCGTCAAAAATTATTTTCACCGGCACGCGCTGGACGACTTTCACGAAATTGCCGCTGGCATTTTCCGGTGGCAGCAAACTGAACGCCGCGCCGCTGCCGGCCTGCACACTGTCCACATGGGCGCGGAATTCTTTGCCGCCGAGCGCATCAATTTCCACCGTCGTCGGCTGGCCGGGTGTCATTTTGGCCAGTTGTGATTCCTTGAAATTCGCCACGACCCAGACTTCCGGTGGCACGATGGACATAATTTGCTGGCCGGCTTGCAGGTAGTCACCAGCTTCGACAGCTTTGCGCGTCACACGTCCGTCCGCTGGCGCGAAAATTTTCGTGTAAGCCAAATTGATCTTGGCGGCAGCAATGTTCGTTTGCGCCTCCTGCCACTGCGCCAGCACGGTGCCGACCTGCGCCCACGCGGCGGCAAGCATGCGGTTGGCCTCCTCGACGCGCGAGCTGGCTTCAGCCACGTTTTCCTGCGCAGATTTCAAATCCGCCTGCGCCTTGGTGTTCGCGGCTTGCGTGGTGTCGAATTCCTGCTGCGAAACCGTTTTCTGTTTCAGCAAATCCTGCGCGCGCACAAAATCGGCCTGCGTTTTGGTTGCCGTCGATTCGGCGGCATCCGCGTCAGCCTGCGCCTTGCGCACATCAGCCTCGGCGGTGGTGACTTTCGCCTGCATCAACTGCCAGCCGGCGAACATCGTTTTGTAGCTGGCCGATTGCGCGTCCGCCGCCGCCTCTTTTTGCGCGACGGTCATCGCATAATCCGCCGGGTCAATCTCCACCAGCAAATCATTCGAGCGCACCATCTGGTTGTCCAAAACGTGAACGGCAGCGACCTGCCCGGAAATTCTCGGCGCGATGGAAACAACGTGCCCGGCAATGAAAGCGTCGTCCGTGGATTCATGCGTGAACACATCCGCGAGATATGAAATCCCGAAATACAGCAGCACCGCCAACACGACGGCAGCGGGCCAAACGAATCTTTTTGGATTGGCTTTTTCAGCCGTCAAAGCATCGGCGGACGGCGTGGTGACAGTCGGTTTTTCACTCATGGCTTGAACCTCCTTCGGCTCCCGCCGGTTTTTCTCCGGCGTGATCTTTGGCAATTAAAATATAAATGGACGGCACCACCAACAGCGTAAACAGCGTGCCAATGCTCATGCCGGAAACTAGGATGATGCCGATGGAATTGCGTGCCGCCGCGCCCGCGCCGGTGACCAGCGTGAGCGGAAAATTGCCGGCGATGGTCGCCACGGTGGTCATCAGCACCGGCCGTAACCGCAGCATCGCGGACTCGTGAATGGCCACTGTTTTCGTGCGACCCTGGCGCTGGAGTTGGTTGGCAAACTCCACAATCAAAATGCCGTTCTTGGCGATGAGACCGACGAGCGTGATGAGGCCGACTTCGGAATAAATGTTCATCGAAGTCGTCCAGCCATCCGTCCAGAACGGAATGTTCGGGTTCGGCATTTTCCAGAAACAGAAAATCAGCGCGCCGAAAATCGCCAGCGGCACCGAGCCGAGAATGATGATGAACGGGTCGCGGAAACTGTTGAACTGCGCGGCCAGCACCAGGATGATCAGCACGACGGCGAGCATGAAGGCGGGCAGGAATTTATCGCCTTCCGTGCGCAAAAACCGCGAGTCGCCGGTGTAATCAAGCTTGGAGCCGCTGGGCAGCTTGTAGCCGTTCAGCGTCTTGGCGCATTCGCCTTCGAGAAATTTCAGCGCGGTGGCCAGCGGCACGATGGCCACGCCGCTCAGCTTTACCGAATTCAACTGCTGGAACCGGTTCAATGCGCGCGGCGTGGTGTGTTTCTCCAGATGTGCAAAGGTGCTGACGGGAATCATCTGGTTCGCCGGTCCGCGGACGTAGGTGCTTTCCAACTGCTCGGCATTCAGCCGCGCGCCACGCTGGAGCTGCGGAATGACCTTGTAACTGCGGCCTGAAAAATCAAAACGGTTCACATAATTGCCGCCAACGAGCGCGCCCAAATCGCCGCCAATGGATTCCATATTCAAACCGAGCGCGGCAACCTTGTCGCGATCTATCACCAGCTCCACTTCGGGCTGATCCACCTTCGTGTCCACGATGGGCGGAAAAGCAAACATGCCGTTCGTCGCGCATTCCAACTGCAACTGCTGCGCAAATTTCAAGATCTCATCCGGCTCGGCGGTCGAGGATAAAATCAGGTTCACCGGAAAATTTTCCCCGCCCGTCGGCAGCGGCGGCGGCGTGACCATGAGCATGCGGACGCCGGGAATTTTGTTCACCATCGCCTGCACTTCCGGCACCATTTGGAAAACCGTGCGCTTACGTTCGCCGCGCGGCTTGACCACCACGCCGCCCATGCCGAAATCCGGCTGCGTTATCTGGAAGACCTGCACCATCTCGGGAATTTTTGCGAACGCGCGACCAGCCTCGTCCGTGTAATGTGAAACCTGCTCGATGGTCGCATCCGGCGGGGTTTCCACGACGCCAAAAATGATGCTCTGGTCTTCCATCGGCGCGGTTTCCTTTGCCTGCCACGCCATTTTGAACATCGGAATCGTCAGCAGCGACAACCCGATCCAAATCGTGTAAATCAACGGTCGCCGCGCGAGCGTCCAGTCCAGCACACGCCCGTAGAAATTTTTCAGCCGGTCGAAATCACGGTTGATGCGGCCAGCCAGACCTTTTTCCTCAATATCGTGATTGAGCAGTTTGGACGACATAACCGGCGACAGCGTTAACGCCACGATGCCAGAAATGAAAACGGCGCCGGCAAGCGTCAGTGCAAATTCGCGGAACAGCGAGCCGGTCAGGCCACCTTGGAACGCAATCGGCGCATAGACCGCCGCGAGCGTAATAGTCATGGCGATGACCGGCCCGACTAATTCGCGCGCGCCGAGCAACGCAGATTCCAGCGGCGTTTTGCCTTCGCGCACGTGGCGCTCGACGTTTTCCACAATGACGATGGCATCGTCCACCACAAGACCAACGGCCAAGACAATTGCCAGCAGGGTCAGCAGGTTCAACGTGAAGCCGAGCGTCTGCATTAGAAACACCGCCCCGATTAATGACAACGGAATCGCCACTAGCGGAATCAACACAGACCGCAGCGAACCGAGAAAAAGGAAAATCACAATCGCGACGATGACCAGCGTCATCACCAGAGTGCGCTCCACTTCATGCAATGCGTCGTCAATATATTTGGTCGCATCGTAGGCCACAAATGCGTTGAGGCCGGTCGGCAGATCTTTTTGGATAGCGGCCATCTCGGTGCGGACACGCTTGACCATGTCGAGCGAATTGGCATTGGGCAGCGCCCACACGCCCATGAACACCGCGTGTTCGCCGCTGAAGCGCACTTCGCTGTCGTAATCCTCCGCGCCCAGCACCACGTCGGCGATGTCGCTCAAGCGCACAAATTGATCGCCGGTCTGGCGCACGATGAGCTTTTTAAATTCGTCGACAGAGCGCAAATCTGTGTTCGCCGTCAAATTTACCTGCATCAGCGAACCTTTGGTATGGCCGACGGCGGAAAGAAAATTATTCGCCGCGAGCACCTGGCGGACTTCATTCGGGCTGATGTTGAACGCTGCGAGCCGGTCGGGTTTCAGCCAGACGCGCATCGCAAACGTGCGGCTGCCGAGGATGTCCGCCTTCTGCACGCCTTCGAGCGCGGACAGGCGTGGCTGCACGATGCGCACGAGGTAATCCGTGATTTGGTTTGGCTCCAGCAGCGGCTTGTTTTCCACCTCGCCCGCCGCATTGGTCGTTTTGATGCCGGAGGTAAAACTCAAATAGCACGAGGCAAATTGTGAATCGGCGGTGGCGATGGACAGCGTGGGAATTTCCGCTTCGGGCGGAAGATCGTTGCGCACCTGGTCCACCTTGGAGCTGATTTCGCCGAGCGCCTTTTTGGAATCGTAGTTCAGCCGCAGATGCACGGTGATCGTGGACAAGCCGAGTTTGCTCGCCGATTCCATGTAATCAATGCCATCCGCCGCCGCGATGGCGCGCTCCAGCGGCTGCGTAATGAAGCCGCGGACGAGATTCGCACTCGCGCCGACGTAAACCGTCGTCACCGTGACCGTCGCGTTTTCGCTGCGCGGGTATTGCCGCACATTCAGCGAACTGATGGCCTGCAAGCCCGCGATGAGAATGAGCAGACTGACCACCACCGCCAACACCGGACGGCGGATGAAAATATCCGTGAAAGATTTCATGCGCGTCCGTTCAGGTGTTCGGCGGATTGGGCGCGAGCGACGGCTTGGGCGCCAGCTCGTTATTTTCGCGCACGCTGATGCCATTGCGGAGCTTGAACAAGCCGGCGGTCGCGACCTTGTCGCCCGCTTTCAAGCCGGTTTCCACGCTGATAAAATCACCGTGCATCCGGCCCGTGCGGACAAATTTCTGCTGCGCCACAAGATTGGTTGAACCCGGTTTGTCATCGGGTGTAATGACAAAAACCGAGTCGCCATACGGCGCGCTCACGACCGCCGTGGACGGGACGACCAACACCGGTTTTTCCTCCGGCAGAATCACGCTCACCCGCACGAACATCCCGGCGCGGAGCAGTTCACCGTCATTCGCAAACTTCGCGCGCACCCGCACGCTGCGCGTCACCGGATCGAGATCGGGATTGATGGCGGCGAGTTCGCCTTCAAACTCATTGGTCGGATACGCATCCAGAAAGGCGCGCACCTTCAGGCCGGTCTGCAACCGGGCGAACTCCTGCTGCGGCAGCGAAAAATCCACGAACACCGGCGACAGCGATTGCAGCGAAACGATGCCCTTGCCGGGTTCGAGCTGTTCGCCGAGGTTCACCAACCGGATGCCCAGCTTGCCGGCGAACGGCGCGCGGAGGGTTTTCTTCGCGATGGTCGCGCGTATGCCGTCGGCGTTCGCCTGCGCCTGTTTCAGCGTGGCCTCGGTCGCGTCGAGTTCGGACTGCGAAACGGTTTTGTCCTCGCGCAATTTCCGGTTGCGCTCCGCATTCAGCCGCGCCAGTTCCGCCTGCGCCTCCGCCGCGCGCAACTGCGCCTCCTCGGACGAGGTGTCGAGCCGCAGCAGCAAGTCGCCCTTGTTCACAACAGCGCCGGATTCAAAGGCGATTTCCGCGACCGTGCCGCCGATCTCCGGCGCGACAGTCACGCCCTGCGCCGGACTCACCGAACCGACGGCGGGCAGCGTGTCCGGCCATTGCTCCTCATGCGCGATGGCCGTGGCCACCGTTTCCGGCGGCGGCAGAAACGCGCCAGCCGAGGCGATGAGCGCGCGGATTTGCAGCGTCTTTATCAGGCCGAGCGTGCCGCCGACGGCGACGACA
>Ga0114951_10006651_pt1 | contig 10145 bp, 8 predicted proteins | sample AM7aDNAmetaG_FD_88677 | JGI IMG/M metagenome (GOLD analysis project Ga0114951, IMG submission 88677) | Freshwater microbial communities from Finland to study Microbial Dark Matter (Phase II) - AM7a DNA metaG | ecosystem: Environmental > Aquatic > Freshwater > Lake | place: Finland: Lake Alinen...
CATCAGTTTCCATGCCGGAATAGGTCCTGGACTCATACGGACGCAAATACCAGGGGGCTATCTCGGGCATGCGTCCGCCAACCGCAGGTTTTGCGGTAGATAGTGTCAACGCCACATCCCTCCAGTCTTCCCCGGTTGTCTGCCGTACAACAGCGAAAGCTCCAGAACGACTTTCCCGTTGGCCGATTCAACCCGCGCATCATAAAGCGGATACCAGCTGACCTGTGGCACCGTGTAAGAAACATCCAAGACCAAGGCCGCAGGGCCGGCACAATCCAGCGAAACATCCAGCACGCGCTGCTGCCGTCCGCTGCCGGAACGAAGCTGATTGAGTTCATTCTGGAGCGCCTGGCGCTCTTGATCCTTGTCCCGCTGGCGAATCGCCAATGCCTGGCTCGCATCGCCATAGGATCGAATCCCTTCTTCCAGGAACGCCATTGTCGCGCGCAATTCTTCAGCCGATGGAACTTTGGTCACCATGTCCCTGGGCAGCTGTGTCCCGGCGAACACTCTCACCGAATCCAAAAACAACTTTTTCTGCTCAAGCGCCAGGGCTTCGTGCTGCAACGCGGCCAGGGCATCATCCACGGCCAGGATCTTCGCTTCCAGCGAACGCACACGCTCATCCGGAGCTTCTTTCAGAAACTCAGTCTGCAGGCCGGCCCCAAGGATCTTGACAGAAACATCCCCGCGGCCCGTTACAGCAATTGAATTCTCATCAAAGCCCGGCTTAAGATCCCCCAGGCGCACCGTCTGCAACCCCTGGGGAACCGTAATCCTGGCCGTCCGTGTAATGCGAGCGGAAGAAGGGTAGACGATAGCCTGGGTGATAACCGATGCCGCATCGATGACATCCGCAAATACCGGTGAAACAGATAAGGCGGCGGCAAGGGCCAGTCCTGTACCTACCCCCCAGAAACGTCGTTTCATACTGCTCCCCCTAACATTCACGCTTAAAGAAAATAACCCCCAGCGGCGGCAGCCTGAGCAGCAATGAATGTTCCCGGCCATGAGCGGGCACCGGATCCGAATGGACCCTGCCGGCATTGCCGATCCCGCCGCCCCAGTATTCCTTGCCGTCCGAATTAAGAATTTCGCGCCATAATCCGGCGTGCGGGACCCCCACCCGGTACGCCTCGCGCATCACCGGCGTAAAATTGCAGACAACCATGACATCCTGGGAACGATCAGCGGTCTTGCGCACGAAAAACAGGGAACTCCCCTGCCAGTCGCCGCAATCGATCCATTCAAAGCCATGATGTGAAAAATCGTCTTCATAAAGCGCAGGTTCACGACGGTACATCGCGTTAAGGTCCTGCATCCACCGCTGGACGCCCTGGTGAGGCGCCCACTCCAAAAGATGCCAGTCCAGGCTTTTTTGATAATCCCATTCATCCCACTGGGCAATTTCTCCACCCATAAAATGCAGCTTTTTCCCGGGCTGGCCGAACATATACCCGAACAACAGCCTCAGGTTCGCGAATTTCTGCCAGTCATCGCCGGGCATCTTGCGCAAAAGAGACCCTTTGCCATGAACGACCTCGTCATGCGAGAGCGACAGCATGAAATTTTCCGTAAACGCATAAAGAAGCCCGAACGTCAGCTGATTATGATGATACTTGCGGTAAACGGGGTCTTTTGAAAAATACACCAGCGTATCATGCATCCAGCCCATATTCCATTTCATGCCAAAGCCCAGCCCGCCATCCGCCACAGGCTTGGACACCTTGGTCCAGGCGGTCGACTCTTCGGCGATCATCTGGACGTCCGGATGCGCGCCGTAAACAGCCTCGTTCAGCTGCTCAATGAAATGAATCGCCTCCAGGTTCTCGCGGCCCCCGAAACAATTGGGGATCCACTCGCCTTCCTGGCGGGAATAGTCGAGATACAACATGGACGCCACCCCGTCCACGCGCAGCCCGTCGGCATGATATTTATCGAGCCAGAACATCGCGCTGGAGATCAGGTAGCTTTTCACCTCCACCCGGCCGTAATTGAAAATAGAGCTCTTCCAGTCGGGATGAAACCCCTTGCGCATGTCTTCATGCTCATAAAGCGCGGTCCCGTCAAACTGCCACAACCCGTGCCCGTCATTGGGAAAATGCGACGGCACCCAGTCCAGGATGACGCCGATGTCCTCCTGATGCATCCTGTCGATAAGATACATGAGCTCCTGCGGCGACCCGAAGAACGAGGCCGGCGCGAAATACCCGACAGTCTGATATCCCCACGACCCCTGGAAAGGATGGGCCATGACCGGCATCAATTCGACATGCGTATACCCCATCTTCTTGACATACGCCGTGAGCTTGTCCGCAAGTTCGGTATACGTAAAGGCGCGCCCGCCACCCTCGGGCACGCGCATCCACGAACCCGGATGGACCTCATAAACCGAAAAAGGCTTGTTATGCGCATTGCGTTCCCGGCGCGCTGACATCCACGCCCCGTCATGCCACGCATAGGCCATGTCCCAGATGATCGATGCGGATTTTGGGGGGATCTCCGAATGAAAACCCACCGGGTCTGATTTCTCCAGCTCCCAGCCCTGCCGCGTCCTGATGGCATATTTGTAAACCTGGCCATGTCCCACCGCAGGCACAAACCCCTCCCAGATGCCTGTCCCGTCCCAACGGGGCAAAAGCAGCGATGCGTCCTTGTTCCAGCCATTAAAGTCACCGATGACCGACACGCGTTCCGCGTTGGGTGCCCATACCGCGAATTTGGTCCCCTTGACCCCGTCGCGCTCGATCACATGCGCCCCCAGCTTTTCATAAAGCCTGAAATGATTCCCTTCTTTTAAAAGATGGGAGTCGAAATCGGTCATCTCATGGGGACTGACAGCCCCCCCTGACGCGTGCCCCTGCGCATCAATAATTAGGCGGTCCCTCTCCCGAGAGGTCAGGCGAACAGAAGCCTTGGCAGTCCTGCGCGACGGAACGAGCGTAGATCCCATGATCCCTCCAATGGTTGGCACTCAACGAAAATTACAGTCCCAGTTCGCTGCGAACAATGCGCTCAGCCTCGAACCAGTCTGCCTGGTCATCGCCATGTCCCAGTCCCCGGCAAAGAAAAAGCTCATAGGCCTTGTCCTGGATCCGCCGGGCATGCTCCTCCGGATGAATGCCGGGTTTTTGAGATACAGCCTTGCCCGCCACACCGCTCAAAATCTTTTTGCCGACAGCTACGACCTTGACCGCAGCCTTCTTCGAAGCCCCGACCACTTTTGCCGAACGACTCTTCTTCTCCATAACACCCTCCTTGAACGTATACCCTCACACCTTCCAGATGTCCCGGGCGTACTCCCGGATCGTCCGGTCGCTCGAGAACGGCCCCGCCTTGGCCACATTGATAATAGATGCACGCGTCCATGCATCCTGGTCCTGGTAAAGCCTTGACACATCATCCTGCGCACGGCAATAAGCCTCGAAATCCGCGCAAAGCATAAAGAAATCACCGTTGTAAATCGTGTTGAGCAGCGGATCAAACAGCCCCGGCTGTCCCGGCGAAAAGAAATCATTCTCAAGAAGCCGGCAGATCTCGCGCAAGTGCGGCGAGCCTTTGATGAACTCCCGGGGGTCATACCCTTTGGCGCGCATGGCCGCGACCTCATCGGCCTTGAGCCCGAAAATAAAAATATCTTTCCCGCCCAGGCTTTGGGCCATCTCGATGTTGGCCCCGTCGTATGTCCCGATGGTCAAGGCGCCGTTCAACATAAACTTCATGTTGCCGGTACCCGAAGCTTCCATCCCCGCCGTCGATATCTGCTCGGACAGATCTGCGGCCGGCATGATTTTTTCCGCCAGGGACACCCGGTAATTCTCCAGGAAGACCAGCCGGAGCTTCTCGCGGCCCGCCCGGTCCTGACTGAGCACCGTTGAAACGCTGTTGAGGAACCTGATGACAAGCTTCGCCATGTGATACCCCGGCGCCGCCTTGCCGCCGACAATGAAAGTGCGCGGCTGGATGAACGCATGGGGATTGTTTTTCATCTGCAGATACTGCGACATAATATACAGACCGAAAAGAAACTGGCGCTTGTATTCATGGATACGCTTGACCTGCACATCAAAAAGCGAATTGCGGTTAACGCCGATATCCATGGTCTTAAGGATATACTCCGCCAGCACCGCCTTGTTGGTCTGCTTGATGGCGCGCCAGCGATGCTGGAATTCACGGTTATCCTGGTAATCCAGGAGGCGTTCGAGCTGGCCAAGGTCCGTGACCCATTTGTCGCCGATAGTCTCGGTGACCAGATCCGACAGCCTGGGGTTAGCCTTCAGGAGCCAGCGGCGCGGGGTAATCCCATTGGTTTTATTATTGAAGCGTTCCGGATACATTTCATGAAAATCATGGAAAAGCTGGCTCTTGAGAAGATCGGTGTGCAGGGCTGATACACCGTTGACGGAAAAACTCCCCACAATCGCAATATGGGCCATCCGCAGTTTCTTGGGCTCGCCTTCCTGAATGATCGACATGCGGCGCAGGCGGTCTTGATCCCCCGGGAACTTGCGCTCAACCTCATCGAGAAAACGCTTGTTCATCTCAAAAGCGATCTCCAGATGCCGCGGCAGAACCAGCCCCATCAGATCAACGCCCCAGCACTCCAGCGCTTCAGGCATAAGGGTATGGTTCGTGTATGCGAACGTTTGCGCGGAAACCTTCCAGGCTTCTTCCCAGTCAAAACCCTCCTGGTCCATCAAGACACGCATGAGCTCCAGGATGGCCATGGTGGGGTGCGTATCGTTTAACTGGATGCATACTTTTTCATGCAGGCGGTGCAAATCCGTCTTGTCTTTCTTGTGACGACGGATAATATCCGCAATGGCCGCTGCCGTGAAAAAATATTCCTGCTTGAGGCGCAATTCTTTCCCCTGGCTTACGTTGTCATTGGGGTAAAGGACCTTGGAAATACTCTCCGAAAAAATCTTTTTCTGGACGGCACGCTCATAATCGCCATGATTGAAATAATCGAAATCGAATTCATCATTCGCGCGGGCTGACCACAGGCGAAGGGTGTTGACCACGTCATTCTTGTAGCCCGGGATCGGAATATCGTAAGGCACCGCCAGCACGGCTTCTGTGCCGGTCCAGCGCGCACCAAACTGGGCGGAGGGATCGATGCGTCCGTAAAAATTCACCTTCACCTGATATTCCGGACGAGGGATCTCCCAGGGATTGCCATTGCGCATCCACTCATCCGGAAGCTCGACCTGCCAGCCGTCCTTGATTTTCTGATTAAAAATGCCGTAATCGTAACGGATGCCGTACCCGTGTGCCGGGATTCCCAGGGTGGCCATGGAATCCAGGAAACACGCGGCAAGGCGGCCAAGGCCCCCATTGCCCAGCCCTGCATCCAGCTCCTGGTCACGCAGATCTTCGAGATTGATATCCAGCTCGCGCATGGCAGCCTCGATATCCTTCTCTTTGCCCAGATTAAACATATAATTCCCCAGCAAACGGCCGATCAGAAACTCCATGGAAAGATAATAAACACGGCGCTTGTTCTGTTCATGATAAGCCGTCTGGGTTTTTATCCAGCGGTCCACAATACGATGACGTACCGTTAGCGCCAGGGCATGAAAATTGTCCAATGACGTTGCCGTGCCGGCATTTTTGGCCAGATAATATCTACGGATATCCTGGACAGAGGCCTTGATATCCTCTTTGCACAGATCAGTATCAACACTATAAAGCTCTTTCGGCTTAGACATACCCATCCCTTCAAATAGCGGCGTCTTAATGAGATAACTGCTTGATCAAAAACAAGTTACATCTCGATGTTAGAATTATACGCAGAGTATCCGGAGCGTCAACAGAAATTCCTGCCCCTATTCTATTTAAATACAGCACCCGTCGAAGCCGAGGTCACAAACCTGGCATAGCGCGCCAAATATCCGGTCTTTTCCTTTGGCGGCAGAAGGGGTTGTGTACTTTTTCGGCGGGAAATTTCATCTTCTGTCAGGACCGCATTAATAGTTTTACACAGAATATTGATCTCGATCTGGTCGCCATCCTGAAGATAGGCAATAAGACCCCCGGCCGCAGCCTCTGGCGACACATGCCCGATGCAGGGTCCGCGGGTTCCTCCTGAAAAACGCCCATCTGTAATAAGCGCAACATGTTTGTGCAGCCCAAGACCCACAATAGCCGCCGTGGGAGAAAGCATTTCACGCATCCCCGGGCCACCCGCCGGGCCCTCGTAACGGATCACCACCACATCCCCTTTGGTGATCTTGCCTCCAAGAATAGCCGCCATGGCCTCTTCTTCGGAGTTGAAAACCTTCGCTGTCCCTGTAAAGACCATCATGTCCGGTTCAACGGCGGACTGTTTGACAATCGCGCCTTCAGGGGCCAGATTCCCGTGAAGCACCGCAATGCCACCTTCGGGATGTTCCGGCATTTGCGGAGATTTGATCACCTCGGGATCGTAATAACGCACCCCGGATATGATTTCATAGGTCGTACGCCCGGACACCCCCGGCAAATCATGGATCATGTCTTTGAGCATACGCATCACGGCAGGAATACCTCCGGCATAATGCAGGTCTTCCATATACCACTTCCCTGCCGGATTCATGCTGCACAAATGCGGCGTGGCATGGCTCAAGCGGTCAAAATCCTTGAGCGTCAGCGGTACCCCGGCCTCATGCGCAATGGCCATTAGATGCAGGACGGTATTGGAAGACCCTCCCAGCGCCATATCCGCCCGGATGGCGTTCTCCAGCGATTTCATGGTCACAATATCGCGGGACTTCATATCCTTGCGGACAAGTTCCACCACCCGCTGGCCGCTCTCGTAGGCAATCCGTTGTTTGGCGGTCAACACCGCCATCGTCGTCGCGCAATACGGCAAGGAGAGCCCCATCGCTTCGGAAAGGCACGCCATGGTATTGGCCGTATACATCCCCTGGCACGAACCGCAGGTCGGGCAAGCTTCAGTTTCCAGGGACTGGCGGTCTTCTTCCGTGATTTCCCCCTTCTTGAACTTGCCGACCGCCTCAAAGGTGTCGGTGATAAGATTCAGGCGGCGCTTGGCATGATGCCCTGCCATCATCGGCCCCGCTGTCACAACAACCGTCGGCGTGTTAAGGCGCAGCGCCCCCATGATCATGCCGGGCGTGATCTTGTCGCAGTTGGTCAAAAGGACAATGCCGTCGAAGGCGTTGGCCCCCGCGACAGTCTCCACAACATCCGCGATCAGTTCCCGCGATGGCAAAGAATAACGCATACCGGAATGCCCCATCGCTATCCCGTCACACAACCCTGGAACACCAAAAATAAACGGCGTGCCGCCGGCATTCTCAATGCCGCGCTCAATATAACGCTCCAGGGTGCGCATATGGGTATGCCCCGGGATAACATCCGTAAAGGAAGACGCAATGCCGATAAAAGGACGGTCCATATGGGACGGGTGCAGGCCTGTCGCGTACAGCAAGGCGCGATTGGGCATGCGTTCGAGTCCTTTTTTAATACGATCGGAGCGCATAAGAACCTTTCTGTTAACCAACTACTTTTTGAGGTCCGGTTTTTTAATTTTTTTGGGCTTTATCTTCCCGGATTTGCGTACTATGTCTTCTTTCGAGCGCACCTGCAGCCGCTCTTTAATCAACTTGACCTGCGCCGGCGTATAAATGCCGCGGAGCTTGAAGACAACATCCACACGGTTTTCGACAAGCCGCCCCTGGATCTCCTTGATCTGGGCCGCAAGCGCATCCACCTTGGATCGATCTGCATTATCCGCGTCCATGGCTGTGCGCAAGGCTTCGTTCTGGCGGCTCAAGTCCTCCCGGAGAGCCTGCTGAACAGCCTTATATTCTTCGCGAACAGCCCTGACCCTGTTTTTCTGTTCCGGCGTCAGACCCAATCCCTCGTCCAGTCTTGGCGCCAGGGACTCCACGGATGTCCGGGAATCTGCCGCCAACGCCGGGACAGTCACGGACATTACCATCACGACCGCTACGAGTATCCTGTTTCCCCTGCTCCACAACATACGCCCCCCTTTCAACAAACCTGATACAGGTTATGCCTTTTTCTGGCAATAACGGATGTATTCCCCCCAAAGATCCAGCAAGGCCAGGAGACCTGCCAGGACCATGACGGCGACAATCTTCGTATTGAAGCCGTTCCCCTCGATCAGGAGCTCCTCTTTCACATGGAACCCGATGACAATGATGGCGACCCAAAGCACCACCTTGTGTTCCCGGCTGTACCACAAACGATCCATGCTAAACGGCCACTTCTCTCCGGCAGCATACGGAAAAACAGTCGGCCACATCGCAGGAACGCGGGAACGGTAATCCAAAAACGCAACGCCAAACTTTTCAGACAGCATTGTTTCCTCGTTGCGGATCGTCCGCGCATAAACCGCAGCCAGGACAATAAAAAAAGCTGCGCCGACGAGCAGGACCTTGAGCATGACAATAAATCCCACGAGGATCAGGGCCGTCCCCACATAAAGCGGATTTCTGACAAATGCATACGGCCCTGAAGTCGTCAATTTATCCAGCTTGATGGCATAGCCGTTGGACCACAACCGCATCAAAAGCCCTGCCATCAAAAATGCACCGCCCGCCCGCATGGAGGCGTCATCCGGCGTCGCAAAAAAAACAAGATAGATCCCCAGCGGATAAAGTACGGCAAAACGAAGACGGAAAAGACGTTTGATACGCGCGACAATCCCAGGCATAAGCCCTTTCCCGGAACGCCCAGGCGCTCCGATTTTTTAACAGCCCCTACGTTAACCCGACCATGAGCGCATACGCGGCATAAAGAACACCACCCAGCATCATCACCCACGGGGAAACCCTGACAGATGTGGTGGCGACATAAAGGAGCGCTCCCGCGGAAACAAGCGCCAGCACAGCGGAAACAAGCGCGAGCCCCTCGACTTTCCACGGCGTGAAAAGAAGGCCGATGCTCACCGGGAAGGTGGCCTGAAAGACCATCGCCCCCGTCATATTGCCGACCGCAAGGGTATCTTTGCCCTTCAGCGTCCATGTCACACTGTTGAATTTCTCCGGAAGCTCGGTGGCTACTGGCGCCACCAGCAAAGCAAACAACAACGGATTCATGCCCCAGGCAACAGAGACAACCTCAAGATGCCGGACAAAAATATGCGCTCCAAAAACCATCACGCCTAACGAAAGCACGATCTGTACCAGCGCCCAGCGAAGGGGGGCCTTCTTCTCCTCGATCCACCCCATCCACACCGGAAATTTAATAATATGAAGATCTTCGAAATGCTCCATCCCGGCGCTTTCACTCGCCACGGTCCTGTAGATATAAAACATATACCCCGCCACCAGGAAAAATGCCAATGGCCGGACAACGGCATGCCCAAGCATGATCGGCAAAAAAACGGCGGCGGCATACATCACCACAAAGAACAGCAGATCCCGGCGCAGTGAACGGCGGTCGGCACGCACTTCCGCAGACCTTCGGTCGCGCCTGGCAACCACCCAGGAACTGATCCCGATGAGAAAAAAACCGACGGTGGCCAGCATAAAGGGAGCACCCAGGATCGCGCCAACCCCGATGTCTTTAGACGCGCTCCCAGTATGGGCAAAAATCGCCACCAGCGGCAGGATAGTTTCCGGCAGCGCCGTCCCCACGGCCGCGAGGATGCTGCCCACCACGGCCTGGGAAAACGACAATCGCCGCCCGACAAGTTCCACGCCGTTGGTAAACCCTTCCGCGGCCAGAAGGATCATGCCCAGACTGAATATAAGAAAAAAAATAGATGTGCCCATACCTATCAACCCGCCTTGTTTTCGAACCTGCCGTCAAAATCCCCCGACCCTTTTCAGGCTTTCACGGCCAGCATCACCGCAACCTCGCCAACCTTCCGCCGTCGCAGCTTCCTGACAGTCACCAGGAGCCCTTGCGCTTCAAATGTTTCACCGCCTTCAAAAGGGGTATTCCGATGAAGCGCACACCACGCTGTCAGGCGCATGGCAGCATCAATACCCGGGGGTGGAACCCATCCGGTGGCAACAGCCAGCGCGCCCAGCGTTACCCCGCCGCCCACGATCCATCCCCCGCCATAAGGATGAATGTACGCCGGAACGCGGTCAAATTCGTCTTCGATATCCCCCACCAGCTCTTCGATGATATCTTCCATGGTGATCATGCCCACCACCCCTTTC
>Ga0114951_10006652_pt1 | contig 10145 bp, 9 predicted proteins | sample AM7aDNAmetaG_FD_88677 | JGI IMG/M metagenome (GOLD analysis project Ga0114951, IMG submission 88677) | Freshwater microbial communities from Finland to study Microbial Dark Matter (Phase II) - AM7a DNA metaG | ecosystem: Environmental > Aquatic > Freshwater > Lake | place: Finland: Lake Alinen...
GAGCCGGTCATCGCGCCGCTCGGTTACGACTGGCAGATTGGCATCGGCATCATTAGCTCATTCGCCGCACGCGAGGTCATCGTCTCGACGCTGGCGATTGTTTATGGCGTCGGCAAGGATGCGGCGGAAAACAATCAGTCGTCGCTTTACAGCACGTTGCAACAGGCCAAACGCACGGACGGCACGCCGATTTTCAACGTGGCAACGTGCGCGAGTCTGTTGGTTTTTTATATTCTCGCGGCGCAATGTTTATCAACCACCGCCGTCGTGCGGCGCGAGACAAACAGTTGGAAATGGCCGCTGTTTCAAATCGCCTACATGACCGGTCTGGCCTATGTCGCGGCGTTGGTCGTGTATCAGGTGTTGCGGCATCTCGGTCACGCGTGAGCCGCAACACGCTTGCCGAGCAGACTGGCCGGGGCTAATCTCCTGTCGGCTGCGTCTGTAGCTCAGTTGGATAGAGCACCTGCCTTCTAAATAAAAAACGCATCTTTTACTATCGCTGATTTGGATTCTCAATCGTAAATTCTGCAATGTCCATAATGGTTTTATGAGGTTTCAGCTTTTGCAGTCGTTTACAAGTATTTGCCCAAAAAACAGCCTTCAGTATAGAAAAAAGTATAGAAAGAATTTACTGAATTCGGGGTGAAATGATTGGCGCTCCCACCCGGAATCGAACCGGGATACGCGGATTAGAAATCCGCTGCTCTATCCATTTGAGCTATGGGAGCACAAATTTTAAGCAGAATACTCGTTCCAGATTTTTTGCCAAGACGCATCATGCAAAGCGAAATAGACGTGGCGCTCGTGACGGGCTAACCTACACGAAATGACGTGGCGTGAATTAAGCGACTTTTTGCATTTGCAGCGGCGATCTGTTGCGCCCCGGCCAATCTCCGAGTTCGCCCGGATTGGAGAGAAAGCGTCGGACACTTTCGAGCGTCTTGAAAAAGCAACACACGAATCGCTTGACGAAGCCGTGTGCGGATTTGCTAAAGCAAAAACTTGGCCTGTGCTTTCAGACGAGCAAACAGTGATGCTGTATTTCCGGTTGAGTAATGGTGTGGATTTGGCGATAGCGTTGAGCACCTGCACAACGGGTCTTTTTCCCGCTTTAGAAAATCGGGATTCGGAAATGATCCAGTGGGCGCTCAACGAAGCGTGGGTTTATCCAGGTCTGCCACACACGCTTCGTATGTATTCTGAAAAACGACCAACTTTTGGCGACGACCCGATGCGGAATTAAGTTTATCGGTTACGGGTTACTGATTGGTTCAGACGCCGATTCTTGTTGGCCGACTTTCTTAATTTCAATCTCCTCAATAACCCCTTCGCTTTTGCCAAGCCCCTCATATTTTTCAGGGCGCACTCGGATTCGTTCCACGGCGAGCCGTTCCAGCGCATCGCACAGCGGCTCTAAACCTTTTCCTTTGACCAAGACGATTCGGTCTTGAAACTGGATTTGCACAACGTCCTTGCCGCTTTGCCGGATGAATTTTGCGTGTTGAAAATAACCGTAGGGAAACAAGTGAACTTCGTTGACAGTTTCCACGCGCAAGCATTGCGGACTTGTTGCCGTGCGCCAGCACGTCAGATTCTTTGTCCGCGCGTCCGTTGCGGTGTCATTCGAGGGCTTTGTTTGTGTTTCCATAAATCAATGTTCTCAATTTTTTGTTGAACCGTCTCCGAACGGCGGCTTTGAATCAGTCCGGCGATATATCTGCGAACCGGCGGTGGCGGCACACGCTGCGACTGTGCCGAATCTTGCTTCGCAAATTCAATCGCCAGTTCACGGTCGCCCAAGCGACCGACGTTCTCGCGCAACTGCGCTTTGTCCTGGGTGAAGATTTTGACCGCCCGTGTTCCGCGTGAAATCGTGACGAGCCATTGCTGATTATTCGTCGCGGCCTTAACGGACGAATCGGAAAACAGAACGTGTTCGACGGTTTTGCCTTGTGAGCCATAAGACGTAATCGCGTAACCACGGACGAACTCCCGATATTTTTCTGGCAGGACTCGCCCGTCTTTCAACTCAATGCGCCCATTTGAATTGACGGCTTTGACCGTCACCAGTTCGCCGTTAATTAGTTCTTTGCCGCCAAGCGACGGCGCATTGGCCTTGAGTTGCAATTGATCGCCCTTGGCGAGCGGCATTTCAACCGACTGGCAGACTGTGAGCCGGTTCAACAACTTGAAGGGAATTTTCTGCTCTTTCTTTTCCCCCTTGACCAGCAAATGTGTTGGCGTTGCGACCAACAGTTTGCCGATTTCGCCTTTGGCGAAATTCCCCGTCTCGCGGTTGAAAACAATCACCGCATTGGCCGGATAAAACCGCTTGTCGCGTTTTTGAGCATCCGTCAAATCCAGCCTCTCGTGAGCCGCCACCGTCGAATCGGCTTTATCAATCAGCCCCGCCATTCGCAGTCCAATCCGAATCCGCTCATTGATCTCCCGAATCTCCGCCCAAGTCTGCGAAACAATCACGGTGGACTTTTTCCTTTCCGCCAGCGTCAGATAATCGGCGACCAGCCGTTCGCGTTGCTCGTCGGTGGTGCGGCATTCGACAATTGCGCCGAGCCGATCCAAACGGTCGAATGATTCGGCGTATTGGCCGGACTGTGCCTTGCGAACCGCTGCGCGGTATTGCCTGATGCGTTTCCGCTCGGACTTCGTTTCACCCGCCTTTGGATTCTGTCGCCGAATCTTTGTCAGCCGCGCCGCTTCCAGACCGGCATACCGCTCGATGGCGCGCAGGGCGTCCGAGGCTTCGACCGCCCCATGCTGGCGCGTGTCGCCGGAAAGAATGACGCGACCACCATTCACTTGCACGAAACTCAAAAGCTCGCACATCTGCTTTCCGCCGATTTGTCCGGCTTCATCCACAATCACCACCGAGCCAGGCATCATCTGCCGTTTCGCCAGAAATTCAGAAACGGTTTTGGTATCGGCAAAACTCTTTTTCAAATCCAGAGCTTGCTGGCGCTGCGGCGCGATGACGTATGAATTGTGTCCGGCAGCTTTCAAGCCGTTGCCGATTTCTCGAAGCGTATGGCTTTTCCCCGTTCCCGCGCCACCACAGAACAGCGTGACAAAATCACGCGACCCCAGAATCAATTCGGCGGCGGTGCGCTGATCCGGCATGAGGTCGGCGGCAATGTTGTAACGTGGATTGAACTCCGTGAACTTGCCCCGCCCGTCGCGGGCGAGGCAGACGATTTCCCATTCGCAGCTTAAAATCTCGCGCGTCGTGATTTTTGACGGCGCGTGTTCGTTGCGAATGTAATCACGTTCCTGCCCTGCCGCCTTGATGCCATGAACCGTCAATTCCGATCCGCGCCCACGCTCCAAAGCCGCGCTCCAAACTTCGTGTTCGCGGACGACCGAGCGGCGGTCAAACAAGTGGTCTTCCGCCCACTGGACTGCGGCTTGCGCCGTGACGGACGGCGATTGAATCGCCGCCTTTGACTGGCGAGCCAGCGCGCGCAGGGATTGCCTTTCTTCGCCCGTAAGCTGGCTGTCCCAGAGGCGTTGAAGTTCAGGCAGGGCAATTCCTTCAATTTTCCGGCTGCGCTCCGCTTGGGCGATTTGTGAGCGCAGTTCCTTCAAATTGCCATTTGCCAGTTCCGGCTTCTCTTTCAGCATCCGTTCGATGCTGGCATCAATTTCTTTGTGGCGTTTGGAGAAACGTGATTGCAGTTCACTGGACACGCCCTTGATTTCAAAATCGCCACGAGGGTTGTTTTCAATCTCATAGCCGAATTGCCGCAAGTCGCGGGCGAATTCGTGGTAATAGACATTTTCGGCAAACTTCCGCACCTGAAGCATTTCGTAATTGGATAACGCCTTCCAACGATTTTCGGTTGCATCAAACGTGGCGTTGAACATGACGCAGTGTGTGTGCAAGTGGGGATCAAGCGCGCGGGAGGTGTCATGGCGGAATGTGGCGCAGACGACGTTGCCGGTGAGCCGCTCCGATTTGTCCATTCCACGATGCACCTGTGTCCCGGCGAAGTGCTGCAATTCGTTGACGGCAATCCGCACGGCGCGACTGTGTGCATCCAATAGCCGCTTGTCATTGGCAATCAATGCCTGAATGGAAACTGATTTGGGCGGTGAAAATGTGAAGTCGTAGAAAATCCGGCGATTGGCAACCTCTGCCATTCTGTCCGAATCCCAGCGTGTGGTTTTCATCCGCTGTGTCAGCAATTCGCCGGTGTTCGGATTCTGGTTGTGGCAGAGTTTCAAAAATTGATCCTGTTTCACCCTGCCTGCAAGCCCAAGCGTTTCAGCCCCGATTCCAGTCCATTCGCCGGACACGATATTTTCCTGACTGTAATAATCGCCGAGTTGCAGATGTTCTTTGAAGTATTTTTCGGCATTGTTCAGGTTGCATTGTGTCTTGGTTGAAAGCACCCCCACTTTTTAGCTCATCCTGCCCACAAAAGTTGTGATGAAACCATCACAACCTGATTGTCGGAAATCGGTTTACATGGAGGCATGAGTTCATCGCTGAAGTGGCTTTTTTCATGGCACGCCTTACGTCTAACCTTCGTTAGAGGTTTTGCTTATCGCCTTTTTGCCAAAGATTTTCGATTTGTTTGCCAAATTCTTGCCAACAATTCGCCAGCTTCTTTCGACGTATTTTCGGAGGTTTTATGAGCGAGCAAAGTCCATCCGACGAAATAAAAACTCGACTGGCGGGAGTGGTTTGTGGCTACCCCAAGTTGTCACCCAAACGGGCGTTGTTGCTTCCTTTCAAATCCCAAATTAAAGAGCTTCGCGCGCGCAATGCTGCCTACGACGACATCCGGCTGATTTTGGCAGAGGAGAAAATAATTGTTTCTCTTAACACCATTTACCGATTTTGCCGCGACGTGATCGGCGAGGAATCCGACCGACCTCATAAATCACGCCCGCCAAAAAATTCACCGTCAAAACCTATTCCGGTGCTACCGCCACCTGAAAAAATTGGGGCGACCTTGCGGGAACAGCGGGAGCGTTTTCCCGGCCCGTGGTCGCGGCGCAAGCCGGGACCACGCATCGCCGATTCAAAAAACCTTTAACCAAAAATTATGCAAAAACAATTCAATGCTGTCATCAACGGCAAGGGCGGCGTCGGCAAAAGTTTCTTCGCTGTCAATTTCGTCCAGTATCTTAAAGACAAGGACATCGCCCACATCGCCGTTGATACCGACAACGAAAACTCGACGCTGAAGCGTTTCCATCCCGAAGCCCTGTTTCTCAATATCGCAGAACCGACCGAAATTGATTCAGTTTTCGCCATGCTGGACAAAACGGATTTGGTTGTCATGGATTGCCGCGCGGCCTCGACCGACATTTTTCTCGATTATTTTGACGAAGTGCGAATCTTCGATCTGCTCAAACAGGTTGGCGCATCCTTGAATCTCATCATGCCGGTGAATCACGAAACCGACAGCTTGGAGCAGATTCGCAACATCACCGACCGGCTCAATCACAATGCCCGATACCTGGTTGTCAAAAATGAGGCGTTGTCGGAACGGTTTGACAACTACGAGCGCAGCGCCACAAGGATACGACTGATGGAGGAACTGGATGCCAAAGAAATCATCATGCCGAAACTTTACGATTGGATCGTAGCCGATTTGAACCGGCACGACCTGACCGTTTCCGCTGGCATCAATAATCCTGCCTTCGATTTCTTCAACCGGCAACGGCTGCTAAACTGGCAGCACCTGCTTTATAGCCAACTGGAATCTGTGTGCGGGATGTTACTGCCACCACCGCCGAAAATTCAAAAGTCGAAAAAGGAAACGAAATCCAGCGACTCACTTTTGTGAACGAGGAAAAGCACAGCTTCAACGAGGCGGTTTCCGAATGGCGGCGCAAGCACGGGATTCGGGATGATGACTCCGTTTTGCAGATGCTGGAATTGCTCAAGATATTTTTCCAGAACGTCAAAATTGAAATTCCGCCCGACATGGATTCCATCCAGTTGGTGACGGTTCGTGTCTCGCTGCAAACGCTTACGCAATTGACCAAGGAATTTTCAAAGGAGGCGCGGGAGTTGAAACAGGAAATTCGGAGCGTTCCCCAAATCACCCAGCAGCTTTCCGCCGGGCGTGCCGTGGCTTTTTTCTGCGTGGCAATCGCTTCGCTCTTGGCCGGAATCCTGGTTGGAAAATATTTACTCTGATTATGCGCTGGATAAATTACATCACGACCGGCCTGTCTTTGCTGATGGCGACCGGAGCACTCCTTTTTCTGCCCGCGCCGGCCTCGTGGATTGTGGCGGCGATCTTCGCTGGCATTGCTGCTTACGCGGCCACGGCGAAGGGTGGTAAAATTGCAAAAAGTAAATTTATCGTTCGGCTGAAGGGCTTTGCGTGGACACGCGAAGATTTTTGCCGAGGCTGGCTCATTACCGGCGACACCGGCTCCGGCAAAACCCGCTCCGGCATCAATCAACTGCTCTTTCAGGTTTTTCAAAACGATCCCAATTGGGGCGGCCTGTGCATTGACGACAAGGGCGTCTATTGGGAAACGCTCGTGGAAATGGCAGCGAAGTTTAATCGCCAAGACGATTTAATTCTGTTGCAAGTCAGGCCGGACAACCCGCCGGAGAAATGGAAACCGGCATACACATTCAATCTGCTTTCTGACCGGACAATTCCGCCGTCCACCTACGCAAAGTTTGTAGTGGATACGGTGACGAGCTTGGGACAGCGCGCCGAACAATCCTTTTTCAAGAGCCAGGCACAAACGCATATCGGTCTGGCGCTGGAACTGTTGACGCGATTGGGGATGGAAGCGACCCTGTTCAATGTCCGTGATTTTCTTCTCGATGACAATACGATGAATGAGGTGTTGGGAGAGATGCAGACGGATTATCCTACTGACCGCGACAAAGCCCTCATCAAACATTTTTCCGAACGCTATCGGGGACAGCCCGCCGAGCAGATGGGCGGCGTGAAAGAGACCATCGCCAATTATCTCCAATTCTTTTTGACGCCCGATGTCATTGAGGTTTTTGGCGACGCCAAAAACAGTTTCGATTTCAAGGAAATTGATCGTGGCAAAATAATCTGCGTGGCGATGCCGCAGAAATTTCAGATGGAACGACGCTACATAAACACGTTTCTCAAAATGCTTTTTTACGCGCACGTTTTGAGACGCTTCGACCGGCCAAAGGAAGAACGCGCCACCGACAATCTGCTCATTCTGTGGGCAGACGAAGCGCAACGCTTCGTCACAGCCAGCGAGGACGGCATGAGCGATTACAACTGCATTGACGTGATGCGCGAAGCGAAGGCGACGCTGGTTGCCGCCGCACAGTCGTCAACGTCATTCATTCCGCCGCTCGGCGAGGAAAAGGCACAAGTGCTGACGCTGAATCTTCGCAATCGGATGATTTTCAAAGGGGCAGACGAAGCGGGCGCAGTTGAAAGCGCGGACTTTCTTGGTCAACGAAAAGTCCGACAACGAACCTCTGGCTATTCTGGCGGAATGTTGACGCGCTCATACACAAACGTGGATGAGCATAAAATCAAACCTTACGAATTGCGTAACTTGAGAAAACACCAGTGCGTTCTCGTTCACTGTGAGAAAGGCTTCCACAAAACGGTTTTACCGCCGCTTGAAGCCGATGGCACAATTTCAAAATGGTTTCCTTGGTGGAAGCGTTTTTTGTAATCAATTTCGACAGCAGTTGGGTCGCCAATTTGTCCAAGGATTTTTCCAAATTGGTTCATCTGCCGTCACGGACTTTCGTCTATCTGCTTCCGATTGCACCATCAAAAATTCAATTATCCCCTAATTTGACGGGCATTTTATTGGAGAAATCTTCCCGACCGTCGCTACGCTGGTTGCGGAATGAGTTGGCGCGACGAACCATTCCATTCATAAAGATAGCTGCCCGGGCTTCAACCAAGCATGGTTATCGTATGCTAACGGATGACATGACTGGGGAATTAAACGACGCCCGTGCTCTAAACTCTATATGTATTCCTCAATTGATCGTAGATCTTGGTTTTAGCGCGCGGCGGATGAATCCGTGATAGCTGTAGAATGGGATTGTTTGCGTCAGAGCGAAATTTGCACAAGATAATGAGAAAATACTCTTCATGGCAATTGTGAGCTATTTACTCGCTCAAATCAATACCCTCCAAGTTACCGGAGCAGGTTGGCGGCAGGTGAATTCGAGTCAAGTTCGAGGGCACGCCGGGCGGCACTGCGGGCTTCTTCAAGTTTTCCCATGCGCACCAGCACTGCGGCCTGGGCATAGCCATGTGATTCCACCATTTTTTGACCGCCGGATGATTTAGCAAATCTGCGGCGGCGTTGCTATCGGACCGTTTCTGCGCGACAAAAACGTCAGTGTCGCTTCGTCGAGAAAGATTGACTAATCAGAGATGCCCGCGTCGAGGAGAGCGCGGGTAAGCTCCGGCCAGAGTTCATCATGTCGCCTTTTGTATTCTGCCGCCACATCGGGTTTCAGCTTCATGGTGAACGCAACGGTTTTCATCGGCCTCTCAAAGTTTTTGTTCCTGCTGCACGCTGCGCAGGTGAATCGTTTTGGTTTCCAGATCATGCACGGCACGGATGTAGCGCACGGTCCGGCTGCAGGCACGCATCAGGATGGAATGCGTAATCGCTTTTTTGCCGGTGAGTTTCACCCCCGGCAACATGGCACTGTCGCTGATGCCCGTGGCGCAAAAGACCGCACTTTCGCCCGTAACCAAATCGCTGGAACTGAAAACCTGAGTTAATTCCGCCTCGCTCATTTGTTCCAGCAATTCCGCGCGCTCTGCGTCATCGCGCGGCCACATGCGCAGGAGCATGTCGCCGCCCAGGGCGCGCAAGGCCGCCGCCGCCAGCACGCCCTCCGGCGAACCTCCGATGCCGCAATACAAATCCACGCCTGAATCCGGCAGCGACGGCGCGACTGCCGCCGCGATGTCGCCATCGCTGATCAACCGCAAGGCCGAACCGGCGCGCCGGATTTCCTTGATGAGATCTGCATGTCGCGGACGGTTCATGGTGCATACGACGAGCTCCTGCACCCGTTTGCCCAACGCCTCTGCCACCTTCGGCAAAATCTTTTCCAGCGGATCATCCAAATGAATCTGTCCAAGCCCGTTTTGCATCGCTTTTACGACGGCCGGGCCGAATGCCAATTTATCCGAATAAAACGCCGGCAGGTTTTTCATCGAGCGCCCCTGGCCGTTGCGCCGTTCGCTCGCGGCCATCACGGAAATGGAATGAGGCAGGCCGTTGGCGAGATTGGACGTGCCGTCCACGGGATCAAGCGCGATGTCGAACTCCGGCGCATCGGGCTTCCAGTTGCCCAGCTTGTCACCCAGAAAAATGCCAGGAGCGTTGTCCTTGATGCCTTCGCCGATGACGACTTCGCCGCGCATGTCCACGAGGTCGAATACGCCGTTGATGGCGTCGCAGGCGGCGGCGTCTGCCATTTCCTTTTCGCCGCGTCCCAGCCATTGCAGGACGTTGAGCGCGGCATTTTCAGTGGCCCGGACGAATTCGTATTCAAGCGTGCGTTCCGGATCAGTCGTGGTCAGTGATGGAATAGGCTGGTTCATGAATTATTTTCGGATGATGGTTAAAGGTAAACAAAACAATCTACCCCGTGCCCCACGCGGCAGGTTCATACCGCTGGACCGAACTGGATGCGCGGACGATTTCACGCATCTCGGTCAGTGAGGCGAGTTCGTCGTCGGCGCGAATTTGTGTCAGGAGATTGCCCATGGCCGTGGCTTCGACCGGCCCGGTGATAACCGGCCGCTGGCAGGCGTCAGCCGCAAGCTGACTCAAGAATTTATTTTGAGATCCCCCACCAACGATGTGGATGACTTCGATTTTTTCGCCGGTGAGTTCTTCGAGTGAGGCGAGGACTTCGCGATACTTGAGCGCGAGGCTTTCGTAGGCGCAGCGCACGAGTTCGCCATCGGTTTTAGGAACCGGCTGTTTCGTCTCGCGGCAATATACCTGAATGGCCTTCGGCATATCTGGCGGATTGAAAAAGCGCGGGTCGTTGAGGTTCAAGGTGGAGCGGAACGGCTTCGCCTTCGCCGCAAGTTCAGCAATCTGGACGTAATCATATTTCCGGCCCGCCGCGTCGAACGAACGCTTGCACTGCTGCACCAGCC
>Ga0114951_10006653_pt1 | contig 10144 bp, 8 predicted proteins | sample AM7aDNAmetaG_FD_88677 | JGI IMG/M metagenome (GOLD analysis project Ga0114951, IMG submission 88677) | Freshwater microbial communities from Finland to study Microbial Dark Matter (Phase II) - AM7a DNA metaG | ecosystem: Environmental > Aquatic > Freshwater > Lake | place: Finland: Lake Alinen...
ATATCTGCTCACCGGAAAACTCGACTTTTCTAAAATCAATCCTCATTATGCTACCCACTCAAAGTGATAAAGAACCAATTTATTGGTTGCCAGGTTTAGTATCCAGATCACGTCTGTCGAATTTTCAGCCAGCAGTCTGTATCTGGCTTCGCTGTCACGCAGTTCTGCTTCTGCCTTTTTTCTCTGGGATATTACATCAAATATTACAATGGCATAACCTTTTTCCGGGCAGTACACGGTGATGGAAAGCCACATTTGTATCGCTTTTACGAAAACCTCGCCGGATTCAGGAATCCCCGTTACAGCCACTTTACCATAAGTTTCAAGTACATCGACGTCGGTTTCCCTGATCCCGGGTATGATCTCTGAAATTTTCCTGCCTTTAACATTTTTCAGGCCGGTCAGAGTCTCAAAGGTCTTGTTAACGTCATGAATGATAAAGTCTACAGGTCTGCCTTTCGAAAAGATCAACTGACAATACACAAATCCATTCAGCATATTTTCAAAAAGCGAATGATAATTCTCTTCACTCTTGCGTCGTTCAATCTCAGTGTGTTTCTGGGTCGTAATGTCCTGGAAAAAACCACGCACACGGGTTACCTTGCCGAGTTCAAGTTCCGGAATACCCATCGTTCTGACCCATTTGAGATTTCCCTTGTGGGTTTTTATTTCCAGTTCAAGATCATACGGAGTAGCCTCTTCAATCGCCTTTTTTATGGCAAGATCTATTTTTTTCCGGGATTCGCCGGAATAAAAAGTGAGCGCAAAATCAACATCCACTTTCTTTTTCGGATTCAGATCATGGATCCGGGCCACCTCATCCGTCCAGGTGCCGCACATGGTTTTTGTATCAAACTCCCAACCTCCGATCTTACTCATTTCTCCTGAAAGACGGAGTAATTCATCTTGTATCCGGATCAGTTTTTCTGCTTCCACCCGTTCCGAGATATCTCTCACGAGTCCCAGAAATTGTTTTTGCCCCTTCCATTCAAAATTCCCGAACCGCACTTCAACTGGAAGTAATGTTCCGTCTTTGCGCCTTTGTTTGCCCGTGAAAGTCCTTGTAATACCAGCTTTGTTTTTTTCCCATTCTTTCTGAGCCTCTGTTTTGTCGAAATCGTCCTCAATTTCCATGACATTCATCCTGAGTAGTTCTTCCCTTGTGTAGCCAAGCATAATACAGGCCCTGTAATTGACATCCAGGATTTTGCCCTGCAGATCATGAACGAAAAAAGCATCTCCTGCCTGTTCCACCAAAGCTTTGTATCGCAGTTCGCTTTCCTTCAGTGCGATTTCCGAAAGTTTTCTGCTGTCAATATCTTCGATCATTTCGATTGCATACTGAAAATTTCCATCGAGATCAAGGACTGCGGATGTTGTATTCTTTACCCAAACAACGGATCCGTCTTTCCTGACGAGCCTGCGTTCAACACAATATCCCCTGCTGAGCCCCTTCGTTAACTTTGCGGATAATTCTTTGTAAAGCTTTCTATCCTGCTCGAATATTATGTCTTCAAGATTCAGATCAATCAAATCATCCCGGGTATAGCCGACAAGTTTGCAGAACACATCATTCGCCTCAAGGAAGGAACAGGTAGGGGCGGCCAGGGCCACACCGATTGGGGACTCGAGGAAAAGGCTGTGAAACCGGTTTTCACTGTCGCGAAGCGCTGTTTCTGCTTTTTTTCGTTCCGAGATGTCCCGGGTTATCGATAAGATGCAAGGTTCACCATCGACGGTAATGATTCCGGCTGACATGAGGGCCGTAATGAGCCTGCCGTCTTTAGAGACAAATTCCGCTTCAAGATTGGTTACAGAACCTTTTGTCTTCAGGCCATTAACCATTTTTTTCCTTACTGCAGGATCAGCCCAAATATTTAGATCCAGGGATGTCTTCCCTCGGATATCATCATTTGTATACCCTGTAACCCGGGAAAAGCCGTCATTGATTTCAATAAACAAACCGTCAGACATACGGTTAATATTGATTGAATCCGGGGAGGTCCTGAAGGCCGTTGAAAACTTTTCCTCTGATTGCCTGAGCAGATCTTCCTGTCTTTTCGTTTCCGTAATATCACGCGCCACTCCTGTATAACCGGTAATCCCGCCATCAGCACTGAGCATGGGAGATATTTTGTCTTCCAGCCAGATGTAGTTGCATGTTTGTTTGTGCCTGAATCTGTATATCCGTGAAACCGGACGTTTTGTTGTCAGCATCTGATCCAGGGAATTACGGTAGGTTACGCTGCAGGAGGGATGAATGTTGTCTTGCCACAAGCGTGGGTCTTCACTGAATTCTGCCTTGCTGAACCCAAGGATATGCTGAACTGAATCCGCAATAAAAAGGAACTCTTCCTCAACAGGAGATACCTCTCCGAATCTGACTGCATAAACAATCTCAGGTAAAAACTTCTGCAACAATTCTAATTGGGTCTCTTCCATAAGCTCTTACCTGCTTGTCGCGGATTTATGATATATCCCTTCCTTAGGATTCTTTTCAAAAATAAGAAAAATCATATGCAATCCCAACAAAATCCTTATAAATCTTTTTGATCTCCGGGCTCCAGGGAAAAACGAACCAAATGTTGAATTCTATCAGGATTATAGCCTTTGTCCCGGCTGATCTAACAGGGATTTTAGGCGGTAGCCTACATTGTGAATGTTCTCGATTTTAAGCCCAGATTCAGCTTTCAGATATTTTCTTAGCCGTGAGATAAAAACATCCATGCTGCGGCTTGAAAAGAAATGGTCATTTCCCCATACCTTCTGAAGGATCTCTTCACGTTTGACAATGGAGTTACGGTTATCGTACAGGAGCATAAAGAGTTCCGTTTCACGCTGAGTGAAGGGGTGCTGTTTATCACCGTCCGTGAGAAGCTGGTTCCCCGGATCAAATGTCAGGCAGCCGAGTCGGATGACCGGATGAATCCTTTCCTGTCTGGGTGTGATTTTGCTTCTTTTTAGAAACACTTCGATTTTGAGGATGAGTTCTTCAATGCTGTAGGGCTTGACAATATAATCGTCGGCTCCCAATGAGAGTCCGAGTATCCTGTCATCCTTCCCCGAGCGGGCCGTAAGAAATATGATCGGGATTTCATGATCCTTTTCCCTTATTTTCTGTGCCAGGGTGAATCCATCCATTTTCGGAAGCATAACATCCAGGATGCAAAGGTCATACTGTGCTGCAAGGCTCATGGTTAGCGCAGTTGCCCCGTCTTCGCAAAAATCGATCAGATACCCTTTCTGACTCAGGTTGTCACGTGTTACAAACGATAACGTCTGGTCATCTTCTACATACAGGATCCTTGCTCTTCTTTCCATGTCTGGATTTATTGTTTCTTTCTTATTTCCAGGATAAAATGCGCACCCCCACCCACATTATTATCAAGCCGTATATCCCACCGGTGGGCTTCACAGATGTTTTTCACATAATAAAGCCCAAGGCCGAACCCTTTAACTTCATGGATATTTCCTGAAGGGACTCTGAAAAATTTCTGGAATACCTTTTTCCGGAATTCCATGGGTATGCCTGGACCGTTGTCCTGAACATGCACTCTCACCCGGTTCTTGTCAATACTTGTTTCAATTTTAATCTCAGGTTTTTCGCCTGAATATTTCCTGGCATTATCAAGGAGATTATGAAAGATGTTTGTCAGGTGCAGAACATCAGCCTCTATGCTGCCTGCCCGGGGATCCAGTTTCAAACGGATCGTCGCCATCCTTTCTGAATTAGTATCAAAATTTTCAGCCACCGTTTCTATCAAGGCATTCAAGTCCACTTGCTCCTTCTTTAATTCAAAGCCGTATTTTTCAACTCTTGCGATCTGTAGTACTTTTTCCACCTGCATGTTAAGCCGCTCATTCTCCTGCTTGATCACGGAACCGTAAACACGAAGACGCTCAGGATCCAGGATGATGCCGGGCTGCATGATCACATCTGCTGAGATGTTGATGCTGGAGATCGGCGTTTTAAATTCATGCGTCATATTGTTGATGAAGTCTTTTTGCAGTTCCGACAAGCGTTTTTGGTGGAGGATAATGAAGATTGTGTAAACGAAGAAAATGACTGAGAGTATGAGGATAGAAGTGAAAAAGAACCAGATAGCCATGTCACCGGCCACAGTGCTGCGGATCGAAGGGAAATGAATGCCGAAATAGTAAAGGTAGGCGCTATATTTTGGCAGGTTGACAGAAGGTTTTGCAGTGACATTTCCATTGGCCGTGATGTAATTGCCGTATACCATCGTATTTGTGTTACAGTCGTAAATGGCATATTCATAATCGGTACTGAGGTTAAGCCGGGCGAATTCGGATTTCAGGTAATACTCCAGGATATTTGCGTCGATCACAGAATTGACCTCTACAACATAATAATTCGATGACAGTTTTTTAACAGGGTTGTCGAGGGGGATGGCGGTATGATTTAACTTGCACATCTTTTCTGCGACCTGCCGCAGGCCGATCGTGATCGTCTGGTGCAACTCTTTTTCTTTCAGTGTCCACGACTTCTGAAGGAAATATCCTTGTACAACGATACTTCCGATGATGGAGATCGCCCCAAGCAATACAACAAAACGGATCTGGTTCTGTTTCATACATTACGTTTCCGGCCGTTTACGTGGAAGGCCTGATTCTGTTGTAAAATTAGGAATTATTTAATGGAGGCCCGGATTCATTTACATTTCGTTTACAATCTTTTACATTTCGTTTACAAAGATTTACACTTTGTTAACCTGACCATCCCATGATTTGACAGATCTTTGCCAGGTAAAAATAAGTATGAATTCAACCAATAAAATAAAAGTAAAAATCATGAAAAAGATCGCAATGCTTCTTATGATCGTCGCTCTCTTCCCTTTTTTCAGGGCTGAGGCACAGACGAAAACTGCTGCTGAACCTAAAAAAGCTGAAGTAGCAGTTGTTAAAAGTGGTCCTGTTGCAAAATTTGACCAGACGGAGAACAATTTTGGAGATATTCCCCAGGGAACACCCAAGGGTGCCGAATTCAAGCTGACCAATGCAGGCAACGAGCCACTGATCATCGAATCCGCTCAGCCATCCTGTGGTTGCACCAATCTGAAATATGAGAAAGATCCGATCCTTCCCGGCAAAACAGTTGCTATTACGGCCACTTACAATGCTGCCAATCCCGGACAGTTTGCAAAAACGATCACTGTCAGGACCAATGCCAGTGAACAGCCGGTCATTCTGACGATTAAGGGTACTGTTATCACTGCCCCGGCAAAATAATGTTTCTGTTGTTATTCAGAAAGGCCGTCCCTGAAAGGGCGGCCTTTTTTGTATGGAATAAACCGTTTGTTATTTTGGCGCTGTCCTTGCCAGGAAAAGAGCAATCACGCCAAACATAAGGTTTGGGATCCAGACGGCAAGCAGTGGCGGGAAGTTTCCAAAGGTGGCAAAAACAGTAAATACCTGCATGAAGAGGATGTAAAGGAAGGTTAGTGCAAGACCGAAGCCGAGATTGAACCCGATGCCACCCCTCACTTTACGGCTCGACACCGATACTGCGATTAATGTGAGAATTAGGGTCGCAAAGGGATAGGCGATCCGCTCGTATTTTTTGACTTTGTACTTGATCACATCCGGGTCGCCACGCATCTCTTTTTTTGCGATATGTTCACGGAGGGTGAAATAATTCATAATGGAAACTTCTTCAATATCTTCAATAAAATCAGCAGGCTTCAAAGTCATAACTGTATCTTTCCGGGTACCCCGTGTCATTGATTCCTTCATGCCATTAATCGACCTCGCAAAATAATTTGTAAGCTTCCACCTCTGCCGGATACTGTCCCACTCCGCCCGGTCCGCACTAAGCTTATAAATAAGTTCTCTTCCTTTGAATTGTTCCATGGTGAATTTCCACCCGACATTTGACCTGACATTGAAATTCTCCATGTAAATATAGGTTCCCGGCTTGATCTGCTTATGGATATTCATGTCACTGAACTCTTTCGGGTCACGGATATAGAGTTTTTCGAATTCAAGTTTGCCACGGTTTGTGTATGGAATGATGAAGTTTCCCAGGATAAATGACATCAGCGCAATAATTATTGCAGAGACAAAATAGGGGAGGAGCATGCGTCTGAAACTAATGCCGCTGCTAAGGATCGCAACGATCTCCGTATCCGATGCCATCCGGGATGTGAAAAATATTACTGCGATGAAAACAAAAAGGTAACTGAAAAGGTTGACGAAGAACGGAACGAAATTGAGGTAATAGTCAAAGACTATTGCTTTCAGCGGAGCATCATGTTTCAGGAAATCGTCGATATGTTCTGAAATATCGAAAATAATAATGATGAAAATAAGCAGGATGAGTGAAAAGAAGAAAGTACCTAGAAACTTCCGGATGATGTATTTATCGATGGTTTTCAGTAGCATCATGCAGTATTTGTTTCTTGCTTTTTACAACCGTTGCATAAGTTTATTTACCATGATGTTCTTCCAGTCGGCGAATGTGCCGTCAATGATATGGGCACGTGCCTCTTTTACCAGCCACATATAGAATCCCAGGTTGTGCATTGTGGCGATCATCGCTGCGAGGATCTCTTTTGAAATATATAGGTGTCGAAGGTATGCCTTTGAATATTCCGTGTCGGCAAAAACATCCCCCTCCGCTTCGATCGGGGTGAAATCGTCCTTCCACTTTTCATTTTTAATATTGATAATACCATTACGTGTGAAAAGCATTCCATTCCTTCCATTTCGGGTCGGGATAACACAGTCGAACATGTCGATACCCAGCGCGATGCTTTCAAGAATATTCGCCGGGGTGCCGACACCCATCAGGTAGCGAGGCCGGTCCTGGGGAAGGATTCTGCAGACAAGATCCGTCATTTCATACATCATATCGGCTGGTTCTCCGACGGATAATCCTCCGATGGCATTTCCGTCGGCAGCTTTCCCTGCAATATGCTCTGCTGATTTTGCACGAAGGTCAGGGTAAACACTTCCTTGTACGATAGGGAAAAGGGCCTGGTTATACCCGTGGGGGCATTTTGTCTCCGAAAAATGCGCAACACAGCGGTCCAGCCAGCGGTGGGTAAGTTCCATTGACTTTCGCGCATAATCGTAGTCACACGGATAGGGTGTACACTCATCGAAAGCCATTATAATATCGGCGCCCAGGCTGCGTTGAACATCCATGGCTTTTTCAGGCGTGAAGTAATGCCGGGAACCGTCAATGTGCGACTGAAAGACAACACCGTCTTCCGTGAATTTCCTGATGGCGGAAAGAGAGTAAATCTGGTACCCGCCGCTATCGGTAAGGATCGGCCGTGGCCAGCCATTGAATCTGTGCAGTCCGCCCGCTTTCTCCACTATGTCTGCTCCAGGTCTGAGGTACAGGTGATATGTGTTGCTCAGCATAATCTGGGCTTGCACATCCTCGCGAAGTTCATGAATATGAAGCGCCTTCACTGCTCCGGCAGTTCCTACCGGCATAAATGCGGGGGTTTGGATCAGGCCGTGATCCGTAGTGATCACACCTGCCCGGGCTGAGGATCCCGGATCTTTATGCTGGAGGTTAAAATCCATTTATATAAAAGTCTGATATTTAATTTGATAGAGTCGAAAAAAAAGGTTATCCCTATTTATTGACAAAGGTAGTTTTTATTCAATTAATTAAAATAAATTTGCCGCGTCCTTGTGTTAAATGATGTTAAACACTGATTAATGCTGAATATTCCGATCACATCGGTGCCGTTGCTTTTCATCCTCTTCCTCATCTTCTGCTCCTCCGTTTTCCTGCAGTTGGTTTTTTACTGGATTTTCTTTTTCAGACTTGCCATTTTTCGCGAGAAGCCGAAGGATCAATCAAAGAAGAGTGTTTCGGTCGTGATCTGTGCACGGAATGAATATACTAACCTGAAAGAAAACCTTCCCCTCTTCCTGGAACAGGATTACCCTGATTTTGAGGTCGTGGTTGTAAACCATGCTTCAGATGATGACAGCGCCTTCCTCTTATCGCAGATGGCAGATCAGTACCCCCGGCTGAAGGTGGTTGATATCATGGAAAACCTGAATTTCTTTTCGGGCAAGAAATTTCCACTTTCGATCGGAATAAAATCAGCAAAAAATGAGATCATCCTGCTCACGGATGCTGATTGCCGGCCTGCCGGAAAAGACTGGATACTCAAAATGCAGTCTGCTTTCAGCAACCAAAAGGAGATTGTGCTTGGCTATGGAGGTTACCGGCCTGAACCGGGATTTCTCAATAAAATGATAAGGTTTGACACCACGCACATTGCAATGCAATACCTCTCTTCTGCCCTGAACGGAATTCCATATATGGGTGTCGGCCGAAATATGGCCTATACCAAAAATCTTTTTTACCGGAATAATGGGTTTATTGCCCATTACAAGATCAATTCGGGTGATGATGATCTTTTTATCAACCGCGTGGCCACAAAGAAGAATACGCGGATCACCCTTGATCCGGCCACATTTACCTATTCGCATCCAAAAAAAACTTTTCGGGAATGGGTTTTTCAGAAGCGCAGGCATATTTCAACAGGCAGGTATTACAGAATGGGTCATAAAGTCATGCTCGGAACCTACCTGATGAGCCAGTCACTTTATTTCATTTTATTTTTTTTACTTATCTTGCTCAACTTTAACCCTTGGCTGATTCTTGCTTTGTTCGTATTTAAAACTGCAAACCAGTTATTTGTCTTCCGGAAATGCATGGTGCGTTTGCATGAAAAAGATTTTTTGCTTGCGATTCCGTTTATGGAATTGCTGCTTCTGGTCATGAATGCCGCGTTTTCAATAAAAAACCTGGTTGCACCAAACAATAAATGGAAATAGCCCATCACCTCACCGAGAAAGCGCAACGCGACTATCAGCTCGTGCAGTTGGCCGTTTCAAACGGTGACCAGAAAGCCTATGCGGAGCTCCTCAACAACTACCGGGATTCGCTCTATTTCATGTTACTGAAGATGACCAATGACCCGACTGATGCTGAGGATCTGACGATAGAAGCATTCGGCAAGGCTTTCAAAAATCTGCATCAATACACGCCGGATTATGCTTTCAGTACCTGGCTTTTCAAGATAGCAGCCAATAATTGTATTGACTTTATCCGGAAACACAGACGGATGCAGTTTGTCAGCGGGTTTACCAACGAAGATGGAGAAACGGAAAATCCAACTGAGAATATTGCCGCTTCTACCCCGGGACCGGACGATAAAATGATCGCCAAGCAGAAGATCCAGTTGATGCATGAGGTTGTTGACAAATTGAAACCGCATTACAAAGAGCTCATTGAACTGAGGTACTTCAGTGAGTGGTCCTATGAGGAGATCGCTACAGAACTCAACCTACCGGTCGGGACTGTGAAAGCACAGCTGTTCAGGGCCAGGGAATTTCTTTATAATGTCCTGAAGACATCTCAGGAAAAGATCTGATTCCTTGCTTATGTGCGCTCCCTGATGCGTGTTTAATAATTTGCCCGCCTCCTATGATTCTGCATTGCGTTTTTTTCTTTTGTTTCCGGCGCATTCGAAGTAAAAAAAGAATTGAAATTCCTTAATTTTGCTGAAATTTCTCAGCCGAACTGGTTAATAATTCTATTCCATGAACGATTTTCAACATTCGATATCACAGGGTATTCCTGATATTCTGCCTGAGGTTTTGCCTTTTGATTCCACAGTCAGCCATGCACCAATACGAAAAGATCTTCTGAATAAAGAAGAAAAAAAACTGGCTGTTTGCAATGCCCTTCGCTATTTTGATAAAAAGTATCATAACCTTCTTGCACAGGAATTCACTGCGGAACTGAAAAAGTACGGAAGGATCTACATGTACCGGTTCAGGCCTGCCTATGCCATGCATGCCAGGAACATCAATGAATATCCGCATCGTTCCCTCCAGGCGGCGGCCATCATGCTTATGATCCAGAACAACCTCGACCCTGAAGTGGCCCAGCACCCGCACGAACTGATCACATACGGCGGCAATGGTGCTGTTTTTCAGAACTGGGCGCAGTATCTGCTGACCATGAAATACCTTTCAGAGATGACGGATGATCAGACGCTGGTCATGTATTCGGGTCATCCGATGGGCCTTTTCCCTTCGCACAGGGATGCTCCCCGCGTGGTTGTCACCAACGGCATGGTGATTC
>Ga0114951_10006654_pt1 | contig 10143 bp, 4 predicted proteins | sample AM7aDNAmetaG_FD_88677 | JGI IMG/M metagenome (GOLD analysis project Ga0114951, IMG submission 88677) | Freshwater microbial communities from Finland to study Microbial Dark Matter (Phase II) - AM7a DNA metaG | ecosystem: Environmental > Aquatic > Freshwater > Lake | place: Finland: Lake Alinen...
GCATTGAAACAAGGTCGTGAGGTTCATTATTTGCCACCGTATCGCCCGGAAAACAAGCTCAAACTGCAGCATTTGCTCTTCCTCCACCCCGATCAGATTGCACAAAAATCATCATTGAAGTTGATTCGTGCCGTGGTGAGTCAGCGTGAGATAAAATCGGCCGAAGAAATTGTAGAAATTGAAAAAGGAGTTGATTTATCGGTGGATATGCATGTGGCGGGTATGCAAATGGTTCGTCCGGGTATGACCGAAGCACAGGTTGCAGCTCGTGTGTACGAAATTGCTCACGCTGCCAACGGCGAAATATCATTTCCAATTATTGCCACTATCAACGGACAAACCTTGCACAACCATTACCACGGCAACATACTGAAAAGTGGTGACCTTTTCCTGCTCGATGCGGGCGGTGAGGTGGAAAGTCATTATTGTGGTGACTTGTCGAGCACATTTCCAGTGGATACAACCTTTACAGCACAACAAAAGTTGATTTACGAAATGAGTCTACAAGCCCATCAGGCGGCTATTGATGCGTTGGCACTGAATATACCTTTCCGAAATGTACATTTAGCTGCATGTCGCTCTATTACCGAAAATATGAAAAGCATTGGATTGCTCAAAGGTAATACCGACGAGATCATTGCTTCCGGGGCGCATGCCTTGTTTATGCCTTGTGGCACAGGACACATGATGGGACTCGACGTACACGATATGGAAAACCTGGGCGAAGTGTGGGTTGGTTACGACGGCGAACAGAAGAGCACTCAGATCGGACTCAAATCGCTCCGACTCGCCAAACCGCTGAAACCGGGACATGTATTCACCATCGAACCGGGCATTTATTTTATTCCTGAACTTATGGATAAATGGCAGGGCGAAGGCAAGTTTACCGAATTTGTGAACTGGGCTGAAGTGCAGAAGTTCCGCAACTTTGGCGGAATCCGCAACGAAGAAGATTACATGATGACCGAAACAGGACCATGCCGACTGGGCACAAAAGTAAAACCCAAAACGGTGGAAGAAGTGGAAGCCATACGTAAAGGATAAAAAAAGAAAGCAGAGTCAACCCGACTCTGCTTTTTCTTTATTTCTTCAAACCAACCTTATCCCAACCTGGAGGTGTAACCCCGAACAGATTTTTTACAAAGAAATCGTAGCGTTTATGTTCGCCATAGTCGCCGCCCATAGTGTGGCCTACTCCGGGAAGCAAAATAAGTTCAAAATCTTTATTGGCTTTTATTAGCGCGTTGCAAACCTGATAGGTCGACGATGGATCAACGTTATCATCTAATTCACCCACTACCAACATCAACGGACGGGTAAGCAAATAAGCATTAACCACGTTGGAACTCTCTTCATACGATTTATCAATCGGGTAACTCATCCATTGCTCGTTCCACCAGATTTTGTCCATACGGTTATCGTGGCATCCACAGGAAGAATATGCTGCTTTATAATGTTCGGGGTGAAATAGTACTGCGCCCATGGCTTCCTGTCCACCGGCCGACGCTCCGAATATGCCCACACGGTCGATGTCAATGTATGGATATTTAGTTGCTGCGGCTTTTGTCCAGGCAATGCGGTCGGCAAGCCCGGCATCTTTCAGGTTTTTGTAAATGATTTCCTCAAATGCTTTGGAACGAAATGAAGTTCCCATACCGTCCATTTGAATAACGATAAAGCCCAACTCTGCTATAGCCGACATGTTGCGATTGAAAGGGATAAATGTTTTGGGTACGTACTGGCTTCCCGGGCCGGAATATATATATTCGATAACCGGATATTTCTTGTTCGGGTCGAAATTGCTCGGACGTTGGATAATTCCCCATATGTCGGTTTGCCATCGCGTCCTTTTGCTACGAAAGTTTCAGGTGCTTTCCAACCGACTTTTAGCAATTCCGTAATGTCGGCTTTTTCGATAGACATAATCACTTTTCCGTCCTTCGCACTGCGCAAAACTGTCACAGGTGCTTTGTTTGTCATCGAATAAACATCAACCAGATATTTTTTGTCATCCGAAAACCAGGCCTGATGCATTCCTTCTTCGGGCGTAAGGCAAATTAGTCCGCTGCCATCAAATTTAATGCGGTAATAACGAATCAGATAAGGGTCTTCGTTTGGTACCATGCCGTTGGCTGAAAAGATGATTTCGCGTTTCTTTACATCCACGTTCAGCACTTCGCGCACATACCATTCGCCTTTGGTAATTTGGTTTTTGACTACACCAGTCAGACGATTGTAAAGGTAAAGGTGATTCCAGTTGTCACGCTCGCTCATCCAGATTATTTCGTTTGTTTTGGCCAGATTTTGTCTGAAATAACGTGTATAGTTTACAAATGTATTCGAGGTCTCTTCTATCAGGGTTCTTATATTTCCTGTCTCGGCCGACATTTCCAATATTCGATAGACTTTGTGACCGCGTTCATTGTATTCGAAAACAACTGATTTGCTGTCGGGCAACCACTCGAAACCGGGCAATGCCATTTGGTTTTTGCACAATTCGGTTGAGCCTACTTTTTTGTTTCCGGTATTTATGTCGAAAATTACGGGTGTGCGTTGCGGTAATGCATCGCCGGGTTTTACATAGTCGCGGATTTGTAGTTTGGGTTGCAACTGGTCGGTAGGCGATGATTCAATCAAGGTCAGTTGACGGGTATCTGCTGCATGAATGAGCATTACAGCCAGTTTTTTTGAATCGGGCGACCAGTAAGGATATGCCGAATAATAATCGTCTTTTGTACCATCTGTGCTGATGGCTTTTTCAATTCCTGTCTTTAGGTCTTTAATGTAAAGGTTATTCTCTTTTACAAATGCTGATAGTTTTTTATCAGGTGAAATTACCGGTTCCCCTATACGTTCTGTATCCACTTTTCCCCAGTATTCCGATTTTGGAAGGGTTTGTTTTCCATCATTCATCAACGAATCTGTTTTTTGCAAATAAATCCATTTAGTTCCGGAATTTACAAAACGAAGTGTATCCATTGAAGCTGAGACCTTTAGTTCTGCAAGTGTAAGTTTTTGCATATCAATAGTCTTCTTTGTGACTTTTGATAATCTGTCAGCAAGTTTTAGGTGGTCGAAAAGCGTTGTCTTTGTCTTTTTTCCGGCATCTACAAGCATATATGTTTTACCATCAGCACCGAAATCTACATACCAAAAGCAGTCGGTTTTGGTTATCCATTGTGGAGTGATGTTGGAGTGAAATACGTTGTCTTTATACTTGTCCTGAAGCGAAAAGGCACGATTGTAGTCTTCTGTAGTACCCTGAGCCATTAAGGTATGACTTATTAGGCAAAAAGAAATTGTGAGAATGGTGAGTTTCTTCATCTGTATATTTTTTTCAACACAAAAGTATTGAATTTTAGGTAAACATTGAAATATAAATGCTATCTATGAACTTAATTGACTTGATTTTAGTATTGATTTGGAGATTGATTTTAGTCTTATCAGAAAAATAACGGGCAAAGAATTAACCCTGCCCGTTATTTTTATTATGAGGAAATTTGAATTACAGTTTTATAACCACTACATAGAAGGATTTTGGAGTGAGTTCAAAACTAAAATATTTATCATTTATGGTCATTGCACTTGTTTTTGGGGTAACGTTCAACGGTTTATCCAGCGTGTTTTCTACATCGGGATTTTCAGAAGAAAGACTTGTTAAAGTTGCCTGCCTGTCCGCTTTTTTTAAACCTGCAAACTCATAATTAATCTGTTTCTTTAAATCCGACATGTTGGCAATCTTCAAAATTAGTTCATTCTTGTTTTTGTCCAGTGCCGAAGAAGCATAAATCCCTTCCTGTCCTTCGAGAGGAAGCTTATTTTCGACGGTTGTCAATACATTTGTGCCTACATTCATTCCGTAGAGTTGCTGAACGTAATAGTTTGGCGATTTCACACTACGCAGATTATCAAACCAGATCAAATCCGGACGCCATTGCCAGCCCTGAACATGTGCAAAAAGCGGTGCGTAAGTACATTGATAAACCACGTCGGCATTGCGTTCGAAACCAGTCATAAAAGCAGCTTCACAAAGTGCTGATTCAAAGTTGTTTTTGCGGTTTTTAGGGTGGCAGGCATATTCACCGGCAAATACTTTCGGACCTTTGCGGTCGTAGTTATCGTAGCGGTTTGCATTTGCCAGGAACCATTGCGGGTCTTTGTAGTAATGTTCGTCCACCAGATCGGCTTTCATGCGTTTCATTTCGCTCCAACCGAAGTCAAAGTCTTTGCCATCGGAGCTTGGCCCAGACGAGCCTACAATTTTGAAGGTAGGATATTTGGCACGAATAGCTTTTACGAAAGGTTCAAGACGTTCTGCATAAAGGCTTCCCCATTGCTCATTACCAACCGCCATTTGTTTCAGGTTGAACGAAGCCGGATGTCCCATATCGGCACGGAGTTTACCCCATTTGGTTGTGATGTCGCCGTTGGCAAATTCAATTAAATCCAGTGCATCCTGAATGTATGGGTCAAGTTCATTTACAGCTACATGTGCTTTTGGATCTTTGTTTTGGAATTGACACGACAGTCCACAACTAACCACCGGAAGCGGTTCAGCACCAATTTCTTCAGACAATTGGAACAGTTCGAAAAATCCCATGCCGTAGGACTGATAATAGTCGGGGAAGAAACGTTGAGGAAAAGTATATTCCCAGCGGTTTTCGTTGAGTTTGCGGTTCTCAATCGGTCCAACTGAGTTTTTCCATTGGTAGCGGGTATTTAGGTCTGTTCCTTCCACAATACAACCACCAGGAAAACGAAAAACACCCGGATGTAAATCGTACAAAGCCTGAGCTAAATCTTTACGCAAGCCGTTCTCACGTCCTTTCCATGTATCAACCGGAAACAACGAAACATGTTCAAGATCGAGGCTGTTTTTTGAGGTCAGGAAAATGCGTAAGCGTGCTTTGGTTTCCGTTCTGGGTGATTTCAGAATCACCTGATATTTTTTCCATTCTTTCGAATCAACAGTCAGTTTTTGAGACAAAAAAATAGCACTTTCAGGGTCAATTAATTCGATGCGGATGCCTGAATTAGCGTCTCCGTTGGTTCTTGCCCATACAGAAAAACGATATTCCGCATTTTGTTTTACAGCGATTCCGAAAAAGCCTTCGTTATCCATTCCGGTTTGTTTGTCGTTATGTCCGGCATACGAAAGTCGGACGTAATGCGGATTATTGGTGAACGGAGCTCCATCAGTACGAACCTCTACATTACCAAAAGTTGTCCATCCTAGCAAACTCTGTGGAAATTCAAACGAGCGGTTTTTAATCATTTCGGCATACAGTCCGCCATCAGCCCCGTAGTTAATGTCCTCAAAGAAAATACCATACATGGTCTTTTGTATCGGTGAACCTACTTTCTTCAGGTCAACCTGAATGTTGTGAGTCTGTGCGGAAACCACTTGAGTTCCGAATGCAAGTGAAAAAGCCAATACGACTAAGAATCCTATTTTTTTCATATACTAGTTGAGATAAATTTTATAGGTACAAAAATACGAAAACAAGATTACCCGAGAGTGGACGAAAATTCCTTTTAGGTGAAAAATATGGTAATTGCAAAATTATTATTCTCTACTTTCTTCGTCCATGAAAGCGCTCGGTTGTATTCCAAAATGCTTGGTAAAGCAGCGTGTGAAGTATTTCGGATCGTTAAAACCAACTTCATAAGCTATTTCGGAGATATTCAGCGAGTGAGATGCACGGTTTTTTATTATCAGCTCACGACCTACATTAAGCCTGTAAACTCGTATAAAGCGGCTTGCTGACTGCCCTGCCAGATTGGTGAGTTTTTTGTGCAACAAACTTCGGCTGATACCCATTGTATCAATGAATTCAGCTACGTCGAATTCAGGATTAGTATAATTTTCTTTAAGTACTTTCAACGATTTATCCATGAATTTTTTATCCAGCGATTCATCGTCAAAATTCAATACTTCTGCATCCATTTTCTCAGCAAAATTCAACTGAATACGTTTCCGTTTATCGCTCAGGTTCTGAATCACAGCTTTCAATAGATCTTCGTCGAACGGTTTCACCAAAAATGCATCCGCACCGTGATGGAAGCTTTCAATCTGCGTATCAGTCGACGATTTGGCTGTGAGCAGCATCACCGGAATATGCGAAGTGGTAAAACTGGTTTTCACCCGTTTGCAAAACTCCATTCCGTCCATTTCGGGCATCATTATGTCGCTGATTATCAAATCTGGCAGGTAGCGGTTGGTAATTTCCAGTCCAATTACACCGTTTGGTGCTTCCAGTACGTTGTATTCCGAACTTAAAATCGACCGGATATAGTGTCGCATATCACTGTTATCCTCTACTATCAGTAAAACAGGTTTGTTTTTATTGATTTCTGGAGTTGGTTCGTTTTGAGCTACCTGATTTGCCACTATCATTTCCATCGGTTTGCCATTCACCGAAACCACATTACTGATGCGTCGTTCAATTGGAATGATAAATCGGAAAACAGCACCGCCGGTCGACTGGTTTCGCACATCAATTTTACCGTTGTGAAGCTGAATAATGCGTTTGCACAAATACAGTCCGATTCCGGTACCGCTTTGGCCGGAACCTGTAAACGGCTGATTTTGTTTGGATTGATAAAAACGATCGAAGATTTTTTCCATATCTTCTTCGGGTACTCCGTTTCCGGTATCTTTTACTGCCACGTACAATTTTTCCTTTTGGTCGGCTTTGTCGATGTAAGTGCTGGCAATGACAGTGATTATTCCACCGTTGGGGGTAAATTTGATGGCGTTGGAAAGCAGATTTCCCATCACTTTCTGCATATTATCCTTGTCGAACAGGAATTCGGGCGGGTCAATCCGGTACTCTTTGCGGAAAAAAATGCCACGCTCTTTTACCAAATCTTCGAAAGGTAGGATTAAATCGTCGAGGAAGTCAACAAAATTCTGCTGTGAGGTAACCAGCTCCATCTTGCCCGAATCCACTTTCCGGAAGTCCATCAACTGATTGATAAGCGTGAGGAGCAATCGTGAATTTCGCTGCACGATATTGAGTTGTTCCAGTACTTTGGGATTGGTACTGAGTTTCAATGCGCGTTCCACCGGTCCTAAAATCAGCGTTATCGGTGTGCGGAATTCGTGGGTAATGTTGGTGAAAAATGCAATTTTATCGATGTTAGCTTCCTGTACTTTTTTCGAAAGTTGGATAAGTTGCTCTTTTTGGTGCGTAATTTTCTGATTCTGCTGAGTCAATACTTCATTTTGGCGTGACACTTCTTCCTGATGTTCAATGAGTTTTTCCATGTTCAGTTGAAGTTGCTCCGACTGTTCTTCCAATTTTTCCTTTTGCTGTTCAATCTCGTACGTCCGTTCGTCGACTAATTGTTTTAGCTGAATTTTCTGTTTTTTCAGCAGATTTATGCGATGAACGCTATAACTGTACACGCCATAAGCAATGGAACTGAACAGAATAAGCAGAAACCACCAGGTTTTGTAAAACGGTGGAATAACTCTGATATTCAGCGTTGTAATCTGGTCGGACCATGTGCCATCAGTATTCGTACATTTAATTTCCAGTTCATAGCTGCCGTTTTTGATGTTGGTAAAGGTGGCAAACCGCCTGTCGGATGTAACCTCCGTCCAGTTATTGTCGAAACCTTTCAGCCGGTAAGCATATTTTATTTTATCAGCCTGAAAATAGGTTAGAGCCGAGAATTCGACACTGAAAGCCTTGTCGGATTCTCGCAGTTTGATGCCGGAAAGCTTTGTGCCATCAAAATTCAGATAACCGCCTGAATTTTTGCTTTTCGTAAGCAGAACATCTTCATTCAGTATTTTTATCCGCGTTATAGAAGCAATATTTTTGGTGTTCACAGGTACCGATTTCAGAGGGTCGAAAACAGTTATGCCGGCCACACTTCCAAAATAAATTTTCCCATCCCGTCCCTTATAATACGAATCCCAGTAAAACTGATTTGATTTCAGTCCGTCGGTAACAGTATAGCTTCGGATGCTGTTACGACTTGCATTGAAAGCGCATAACCCTTTGTCGGTACTGAGCCAGAGCGTTCCAGCCTCATCTTCCACCATTCCGTACACCACATTATCAAGCAACCCGGAGTGTTCGTCATAATTCACAAACTTCATCGAACCTGATTTTTCATCCAGGTAATAAATACCGTTTCCGTTGCTGCCAAACCACAAACGATGGTCTTTGGTCTCGATAATGCAGTTTATTTTCTCGTAAATTTGCTGTGATGGATTAGTGAGCGAGTATAAAAAGTATTTGTAGCTGATTTTATTGTTGCTCAAATCGCAGTTGTTCAGATAGATACAAAACAAACCGAATCCTGTTCCAATCCAAAGCCGTTGGTTGGAATCAATGTACATTCCTGTGACAAAGTGAATGCGTTTTTCTTCGGGCAGATAGGTAAGAATGTGCCTGAACTGACCGGTTGCCAGATCCAGAAAATCCACACCTTCGCGCATCCCAATCCACAAACCCTTGTTTTTTGTGTCGGGAACCATTGCTGCCACAAAGTCATTTAAAATGGAATTTCCGTCGGGCTTGTTGTAAAACTGCTCCATATTGGGTTGGAAATTGGCTGACTTTTTCAAGCGATTTATTCCTTTCCCCCAGGTTCCTATCCAGTAATCGCCATTAAAATCCTGACAGATGCAGCTCACTGTATTGTGACTCAATGAACGGCTGTTACCAAGCTGATTGTTAATATGGGTGAAATCAGACGAACCACTCCTTCGGATATTCAATCCACCTTCTACCACACCCACCAGAAAATCACCTTCGGTGGTTTCGTAAATGGCATTTACGGGATTTTTCGCTATGCTGTTTCGGTTGCCCTGAATATTACATATATTGCTGAACAGATTTTGATCAGGGCTCAACAGGTTTATACCACCTTTATCCGTACCTATCCACACCATGTTGTTTTCCACCCACAGACAGTTCACAAAGTTGTTGTTCAGCGACAGTCCATCCGCGCCGGGTTCGGTGGTTATGTGTGTGAAAGCGTTGGTGTGATAATCGTAAATATTCAGTCCGATAAGTGTTCCAATAAGTAACTGACCTTCTTTGTTTTTCTTTATATCACTTACGTACGATGAGGTGAGTGAATTTGGGTTGAGTTGATTGGCTACATATTCAGTCAGCTGTTCTGAATTTGGTTCGTACTTATAAAGTCCTTTGGTTGTTCCAATCCAAATTAGCCCATTGTCATAATATAGTACCTGAATAAGTCCGGCAAAATGCTTGAGTTTTTCATCACTATTTATGCGCTGATATTTCCCAACATTTGTTTTCACTAACCTGAACACTTCATTACCGGCACCCAGATAAATATTGCCATTGTTTTGAAGTAACGATGTGACAATGGCGGTACTGTGATATATTTCTTGAACCTCTGTTTCATTGTTTTGGAAGGTTATTTTTGCAAGTCCGTTGGCATATCCTATCCACAGATTCCCCTGGTCATCTTTGCTGATAAGAACTATTTCATGAGTTGCGAACGTGAACTTTGAACTAAGAATCTTTGTTGCTGAAGTAATTTCTCCCGTTTTGTAATTCAGAAAATAAAGTCCGTTTTCGGTTCCTATCCACAAATTTCCATTTACATCTTCTTCAATGCAATGCACATTGTCGCTTTGAAGCGGATTTTCAGCATTCCGACTGTTGAAATGCATAAATTCGTACCCATCATACCGGTCAACACCTTTGTTGGTGCACATCCACATAAAACCGCGTGAATCCCTGAAAATATAATCCACCAGGTTGCGTGACAATCCGTTATCAGCAGTAATATAACTTGCTTTATATTGTAATGCATTGATTGATACGAAATTGAATGTCGTAATCAATAACAAAATAAGATATTTCTTCTTCATAAGTATTGATATTATGTCAGCTACGAAATTATAAAAAAAAATTGTTCTTCTAGAGGATGAATATCCATTAGGAGTGGATTTTTTATAAAGATTGATGTTACATACGAGTTAAACATTTGTAATTCTGTCAATTGCAGAATTTAATGAATGACAGGGTCTATTCAATAAACTGTGTCAGAAAAGGATAATTAATTGATATTCCATCGTTGTTCAAAAATAATAATAAATTGTGCCATAATTTGCTTCCACCCAGCAATAGGATTAATATTTTCCAA